>Ga0209162_1000310_pt1 | contig 54471 bp, 35 predicted proteins | sample YNPNPMetaG_FD_187121 | JGI IMG/M metagenome (GOLD analysis project Ga0209162, IMG submission 187121) | Anoxygenic and chlorotrophic microbial mat microbial communities from Yellowstone National Park, USA - YNP NP MetaG (SPAdes) (version 2) ...
TGGTGTTGGTGACTGTCAACCAGTTGGCCATGTTCGTAACCTGATACGTGATCGGCGTGTCGTTGAAATTCTCAATGGTGTAGGTGATGCTGTTGGGTGTGAACGGACCACCGACCTGACCCTGCGCAGACAGCCCATTTGCGGGGGTGACGCCCATCCCGTGCGGCGGCGTCGCGCCGGCAAGCGAGAGGGACGGATCTCCCATGATGTTGTACATCTCAAAGTACCGGCGGGTCGTCGAACCGGAGCCCATCTGCGCCAGGTAGCGCATCTTGGCTTCGATCAGAATCGGGCCCACCTGCTTGGGTACCTCCGGCTGGTTCGGGTCGAAAATCGCGTCGAACAGCCGCTTCTGGAGAACGTCATCCTCCGTCCAGTAGCTGGTAACCGTGGAGCCCGTGGCTACCACGGCGCCCTTGTTCGCGACGCGTACCCAGGTCTCCATGAAGCACTCGCTGACCGTGTAGTTTCCGGTCAGACACGAGAAGCTATATACACACGCGTACATGTTCGCATTGGTCAAGCCGTTTACGTCGCTCTGCGTGAACGGCGGGCCATCGGCCCAGGAAGTCTCCGACCCGTGACCGCTGTACACGCCGTAGAAACGACCGCCGTTGAAAGCATTCCTTACCTGCTGCGTTGTTGCGTTATAGGTATGACAATAGAGGCGGTCGGACGTGAATCCGTTGGGCGTCATGTAGTTCTCAATGCAGTAGTTATGCGTGCCCTCGCTGACGGTGTAGTTGTCTTCCGAAGCCATGAAGACGGCGCGCTTGACGTAGAGCGGGTCGGCCCATGCGCCGTTCTCATAATACAAAGTCTTGTCAATCATGCTCGTCAGGTGGGCGGACGTCGAGGCGGGAAAACGCCCGAGCGGGATGTCGGGATACCAGTCGGCGGAGCCGTCCATGCAGACGTAGGGCAGGTCCGTCGGCGGCGAACCCTCACCGCCGCCGGTCCACGCAGGAATGGTGTCCGTATCACCCACCAGGAGAACGTAATCCGGCGAGTTCGGTCCGCCGTAGAGACTTTGAATGTACGCCTTAATCGTCTCTTTTGTGGTGCCGGGCGCGACGGTGTACGTGCTGACGGTGTAACCCTGATTGGCCTTGGCATTGGCGAAGGCCGCAATGCCGCTGGCGTGGGTGCTGGCGACGACGATCAGGTAGTTGCCGGAGGGACGGTCCGCGGCCGGCAGAACCTGGGGGTTCAGCACGAGCTTGCGGAGCATAGGCAGCGGCCGCACGGCGTCCCGTGGCATGCCGCCCAGGAAGGTAATGTCGACGGTGATGTCGTGGCAAAGATCGGCGGACTGCCGGGCGGGGTTGTAGCTGACCGGGTAGATCTCCAGTTGCCAAAGCTGCTGTCCGCTCATCATGCCCAGGTATTGCACGCTGGCACGCTCGGCGAGCAGATCCACGTCGCTGGCATACACGGCTTCGTCAAGCTGGAAGACCGCCCGCTCCAGTGCGCCGGGCAGTTTCTCGACCGGCGGCTGAACCGGCCACGCGACCAGAGGGAAGCCGGCGACCGTGGCGTCAATGGTGGTGACAGATCCCACGGTGACGCGCGGCAGAGGTGTCGCGCCATCGGGCGTCACAAAGAATTGCCGCACGACAGGCAACGAAGGGGTACCGATATCGCCGGTGACCGCCGCGTCCGGCCAGGAGAGTTCGACAAATGACTCGCCGCGGCGATTCGTACGCGTTTTGAGCAGGACACCATCGGTATGGACGGTAACACGCAGGCCGGTGGAATCAGAATTCGCCACCGTCAGTACCGGGGGGTGGGCGGCGTCGGCTTCGCGGAGGATCGCCGCACCGGAGGAGTCGGTTTCTATCCATGTGTCGGCCGCCGCCATGCTGCCGGCGAGGCACATGATCGTTGTGAGGGTGATCCATGTTTGCCGCCAGGTCTGATTCGCTGCCATCCAAGCACTCCTCTCGCAAGGACCTCTGAACTCTGTTTCCAGCGTGCGTATGTCCGCGATGGACGTGGCACGTGTTGGAAAACCGCTACGGACACGTCGTGCCGATCAGACTGACAAACGGGTCGATGTCAGCGTAAGTGACCTGACCGTCTCCGCTGCAATCGGCATTGATCCAGGGGCACTCGGGATGCGTCCAAGCCGACTCGCCGGCCAGGGCTTCCACGAACCAATCGATATCTGCGTAGGTGATGCTGTCGTCGCAGTTCATGTCTCCGGGGCAGCCCGCCGGTGGCGGCACCGCCCACAACTGGATGTCGTCGATGTTCCAGCCCGAATACGGCCACGCTCCGCTGCTGATTTGATAACCCCAGCGGATGTAGACGATCGGGCGGTCGTCGGCGACGGCGGAAATGTCGTATTCCTGGGTCGACCATTGCGACTCGGCGATGGTGCTGGAACCATTGGCCCACACCTGCGTCCAAGTCGTCCCATTGTTGGAAACCTGAACCGTGGCGCGGGCGTAGGGTGAATAGTCGGTGTTGAGCCAGCGCTGGAAGCGGAGTCGGGCCGCCGTATGGCCAGTCAGATTGAACGGACCGGCCGTAAGGTAATAGGGGCCGCCGGGAGTAGTAGAATAGTCGCCGCTGAGGTTCACGCCGTAGACGTTCGTGCCGGTCGCGCCGCCCGTCGGATCCGGATACCCATAGTACGTGCCGCCCTGGCCGGTGGGCTGTCCAAACTGCCACTGCCCCTGGGTAGACCAGCCGGGGTTCGTATCCAACGGGAAGTTGTAGACAAGCTGCGGCCCGGTGCGCGTGATGGTAAAATTGGCGTTGGACACGTCCTCGCCGAAGTTGCCATCTCCATCCCAGGCGATGACCTTGACGCGGCACTGGGTGGAAGAAACATGCGGCACCGTCCAGGAGAAGGTGCCATCGTTGGTTTCGCCGGTGGCGATGACACGCGGGAACGTGACGCCGCCGTCGGTGGACAGATAGATGTCAATGGCCGTCACGGCGACGTCGTCCCGTGCCGTCCAGCGGATGTCGTACGTTTGCCCGCCGAACCAGGTTTCGCCGCCGTTGGGCGCTGCAACGGTGACCGTCGGGGTGGGGCCAGAGGGGTAGGCGGGCACGTGCATCACGATGCAGTGCATCGCGCCGGCGGCACCGATGATGTCGGAATTGTCGATCTGCCGGATGGTGTAGCCGGGCAACGCGGCCTGAAAGGTCGCCAAGGCCTGGGCATCCTGGGCAACATTGAAGCGGGAAATGAGGACCTGATCGTTCAGGATGACAGCGTTGGTATAGGTGTAGTGCGTACCGCCGGAATTCCAGCCCGGAGTCCGGTAGACCGTGTAGCCGCGCGCGACGAGGTCGGCGACGGCGTTCTCGGTGATGGTGTAGGGTTGACCGGTGGAGGGCGAATACTGTCCGATAATAACCTTGCTATCGCCGACCGGGAAAAACCACATGTCAATGTGCTGCGTGGAGTCGAAGCTGCTCGGAAAGGCGGGGTAGATGGTGAGGTTGACGTTCTCGTAGGCTTCGAAAGCATCCTTGACCTGTTGCTCTGTCCAGCCGGGGTTCTCGTTGAGAATGAGCGAAGTCATGAACGCGTCGCCGTTGGAGAACAGGTGGAAGTTCCCTCCGCCGTGGGTCAGGGGCAGGTCGTATTGGGCGATGCCCCACAGCGAGGCGAGGTAGTCGTTGAAGGCGTCGTCGTTGGGACGCGGGCGGTTGTAGGTATGGTCGATGATGGCGCGGTTGCCGTCTTCGAAGATGAAGCGCGGGCCGTAATCGCGGATCCAGACGGTGTCCGTCGTGCGGACGATGAAATGCACGAAGCTCATGTTCGCGCCCGCGGCGCTCAGCGCGTTGGCCGCGGTCGTCTGTTCGGAGGTATTATCAACTACAACCCACACGTGGGCGGGCTGGGCGCCGCCCGTGGTCGCGTAGACGGCGATCTGCGTGAGAATGCTCGTATAGCCTTCCCAGGCGATAAACAGGCCCTCCGCGGGCTCGTACTCTGCCGGGGTGCGCACCGCGCCGCTCGGCGGGGCGAGGGTCGCTTGGACCGGCGGCAGGGGGAGCAGACGCTCCGCTTCGGTCATGTAGGCTGGCAACGGGTGCTGCTCGTCGCACGGAACGGGGGTCGGAACCTCGGGGGGAACGACGGGGGCTGTCTGGGCGAAGCACCAGGCTGACAGACCGAGGATCAGCCAAAAACAGACAACGGTACTCTTCATAAGGGGGCTCCTTACCGCCTCGCGCCGCACGATCGGATGATCCAGGGGGTTGGGTCCATACCAACGCTTACGCGCATTGTAACTCCGGCCGGGGGCGCGAAGAAAGCCGATTTAAGGGTCCAAAAAAACGCCGCTTTCACCGTGACGCGGCCCGCCCGGTCAGACGGCCCGCCGGTGGCGGCGGGGTCATGCCGGCCACGTGCTCAGCCTCGAACCGGGCGGCGTTGCGTGTCCGTCGAGCAGCGGGCGCGCGTCCAGCGGCCGCCAGAGAAGCGCTTTGTGGCCCCCGCTGGGGGCAGTAGAATGGAGGTGCGCGGGGGCCAGAGAGCGAGAGCTGCCGATGGGACGCTGGGTTCACAGGCGCGCACCGATGCTGGCAGCGCTGCTGGCGGCAGTTGCGCCAGCCCGTGCGCTCGAGACGCCGCTGGCCAGTTTCGAGCCGCAGGAGGTCGGCCTCCAGGTGACACGCGGGGCGCAGGACAGTGGCCTGACCGTCAGTCGGGTGCCGGGGGGCGTGAACGGGGCCCCGCCGGCGACCGACGGAGACTACGTGCTGAAGCTCCAGTTCGTTAATGAGAACGGGAAGATCGAGTTCCGGATGGACTGGAGTGACACGACGTACGACCTGGCCGGTCACGACGCGCTACTGGCGGACGTATTCATCGCGACGTCGTCGGCCCTGCCGGGGCTGATGGGAATCTGGTCCAGCAACTGGTACCCGCCGAACGCGTGGCAACCAGCGGCGGGTGTGCCGGGCGTGGTGGGCGAATGGACGACAGTGACGTTTCCGCTATCGAATCGGACGCAGACGGGGCTCAACTCGATCAACGCGGTGGTGTTCGAGAATCTGGCCGGTGCCAGTGGTGTGCTCTACGTGGATCACTTTCGCTTTGTCGGTCCCGGAAGCGGGACGCCCGTGGGGCTGGCGATCAATTGCTTTGCCGACCGGACGGAGCTGACGTGGAAGCCGGTACGGGACGCCGGCCTGGAGGGGTACAACGTTTATCGGAGCGACAGCGCGACGGGCCCGTTCGAGAAGCGCAATGACACATTGATCGGAGTGCCGTTTTTCCGGGAGCCGCGCGAGCCCGGCGCCGGCCGACGCTACTACCGCGTTACATCGGTGATCGCCGGCGTGGAGAGCGAACCATCACAGGTTGTGGACGGGGTTTATAACGGGCTGACGGATGAGGAGCTGCTGAACCTGGTGCAAGCGGCGACGTTCGGATACTTCTGGAACTTCGCCCATCCGGTCAGCGGTGCGGCCCGCGAGGGGTACACACATTGGAGCGAGATCGTCACCACGGGGGGGACCGGGATGGGGCTGATGGCGATCGCCGTCGGGGCCGAGCGCGGGTTTGTCACGCGCGCGCAGGCGGCGGAGCGCGTACGGCGGATCCTGCGGTTTTACGATATGCAGACGACGCGCTACCACGGGGCGTGGGCGCATTGGATCAATGGTACGACTGGAGAAACCATTCCCTTCAGCCAGTATGACGACGGGGGCGATCTCGTCGAGACGGCGTACTTCTGTCAGGGACTTCTCACGGTGCGGCAGTACTTCGACGGTGCCGATCCGGTCGAGGCGGACATCCGGACCATCGCGACCCGCCTGTGGGAAGGCGTGGAATGGGACTGGTACCTCCGCTACCCGGGCGGGCAGGTGCTCTATTGGCACTGGTCGCCGAACTATGGTTGGGCGATGAACATGCCCATTCGGGGGTATATGGAGGCGATGATTACGTACGTGCTAGCGTGCGCGTCCCCGACGTTCCCGATTCCACCAAGCTGCTATCGCAACGGTTGGGCGGGGCTGAGCGGTTACGCGAACGGGAACACATACTACGGGATTCGGCAGTGGGTGGGCCCGGCGCTGGGCGGGCCGCTGTTCTTCACGCACTACTCGCACCTGGGGTTTGATCCGCGCTTCAAACGCGATCTGTTCTGCAACTACTACGACAACAGCCGGAACATCACGTTGATTCACCGGGCCTACAGCATCGACAACCCGCACGACTACGCGGGGTACAACCGCTGGGCCTGGGGGCTGACGGCGAGCACTACACCGCCGCCGACGAATTACTGGGCGCACTCGCCCACCAGCGATCTGGGGACGATTGCACCGACCGCGGCCATCAGCGCGCTGCCGTTCACGCCGACCGAATCGCTGGAAACCATCCGCTATTACTATGATCGTTTCGGGGCGGCGTTGTTCGGGACGTACGGCTTCCGCGACGCGTTTAACGAGACGCAGAGCTGGTTCTCGAACACGTACCTGGCGATCGACCAGGGTCCGATCGTGGTCATGATCGAGAACTATCGCACGCAGCGGCCGTGGGCATGGTTCATGGCCAATCCGGAGATCCGCCCGGCCCTGCGGGCGATGGGCTGGACCTTCGATGGGGATTTCAATGGGGACGGCTACCTGGATGGCGCGGATTTCGCCGCCATGGCGTCCTGCGTTACGGGCCCCCAGGTGACGACGGGTTGCGTCGCCGCCGACCTGGACGGCGATGCGGATGCCGACCTGACCGATCTGGCGCGCTTTCAGCAGGCATACAGCCTGCCGTAATGCCCGGTCTGCCTCACGGCGGGGGCACGTCCAGCAGGGGGTGTAGCACGTGCTGACCGAAGATGTTTTGAAAGTCGACGAACAGATTGTGCCGTCCGCCGCGGGGCGTCTTGGGAAGAGTGACACGTAGCTGGCGTTTGTCGGCGTCGAACTGATACCGGGCCGGTTGGCCGTTGAGGCGCACGATGAGCGACTCGGCCGGAATGCGGATCAGATCGGCGCCGAAGCCGCCGCGGGTGCTCAGACCATCGTCCAGGGCGATGAGGGCCTCGGGGCCGGCCGGGCCGGGCGGGTCAGCAGTGCGGACGAGGCTGACGCGCGGCAGGCCGGCCTGGGCCCAGCGGGCCAGTCCGAGGAACAGCCCGTACGCCTCCCGGCGGTTGTACACCGGATCGCGCAGCCGCGTTTCCTCCTGCGGGTTGGAGTGGAACGAAGCCTCGGACAGCACCGCAGGAACGCGGGCTTGACGGAGGACGGCGAAGCCGTTGCGACGGGCGACGGTGCGGTCGTTAAGGACGGCGCACTCGAGGTGGGTTTCGAGCCGGAGGGCGTCGTTGAGTCCGGTCAAGAGGTGTCGAGCGACACAGAGGGCCGCGAGACTGTGCTCGGGGGACGCGTGGTAGAAGACGGTGGTGTAGTTCGGCTGCGGATTGTCGACGCCGTTATGGTGGATGGAGAGGAAAAGGTCGGCGCGGAGTTCGTTGGCGACCTGGACGCGCTGGCGCAGGTCTTCGTCGTCGGGCAGGTCCAGGCTGCGATCCACCTCGCGGGTCAGGACGACGCGCGCGCCGGCAGCCTCCAGGAACTCGCGTAGAAAAAGGGCCACCCGGAGGTTGACCTCGGCCTCGCGCAGGCCGGTCGGGCCGCGTTTCCAGGTTCCGCCCGGGTCGCGCTGTCCCACGTGCCCCGGGTCCAGAACGATCAGGACATCCTTGAGGAAGCGCGCGTAGGGCGGAATGGGGAATGCCGGCGGCGGCAACTCGGTCCACGCGTATGCCTGCGGGGGCGCGGTGGCGGGGTGCGGCGTTGGGCGAGGCGTGAAGCGCTGCCCCCAGCCGCCCCAGGGGCTGGTCGCGGTAACAATGGCGCCGACCAGGCAGCCCAAAAGGAATAGGGCCGCCGGTCCGCCGCGGTGCGCCACGAGGCGCCGCAGTCGCCGCTTCCACGCTGTGCGTCTACGCATGGTGAGAATCCCAAGCGCGAGCCACAAGGGGCCGGTGGAAGGGATTGTACTCAGGCCGGCGCGATCCACGACCGGCGCACAGAAACTTCGCACCGCCGGCGGAGGTAGTGCGCGCCATGCTCTGGACCGGACGGGGGGCGGCCCTAGAATGCAGTAGTTGCACGGCTGTGTCGTGCGGGCGTATGCTGGTCGCGGACCGAGGTCGTTCAGATCGGTGGTGCGTCGGACAGGGGACGAGCCAGGCGGGAGGGGCCGGAGATAGGGTCATGAACCGGAGTCATCGGGTTGGCTCACGCACGGCGGGGTTCACATTGATCGAGCTGCTGGTGGTGGTTGCGATCATCGCCCTGCTCATTTCGATCCTGCTGCCGGCCCTGGGTGGCGCGCGGGAGAACGCCAAGCGTGCCAAGTGCGGCAGCACGTTGTCCGGCATCGGCCGGGCGATGAGCACCTGCTACGCCGAGAACAACGAGTTCGGGCCGACGTGGGACGATGGGGACGCCAAGAGCAGTTTCGGGGGGATCGACCCGTTTCCGATGTACACCTGGGTCGACGTCCTGTTCGATCTGCGGTACCTGAGCGATCCGCAGGCGGGGGTCTGTCCGTCGGACCGGCGGCCGGATGAGCCGGCTCGCGCGCGGGGGATGCGCAGCGACTGGCGGTATGGATTCGTGCGGCGTCAGGGCGTGGGCGAGGAGCGCCTGTTCGGAGTCCGCACCAGCTATGCCCTCAACGTAGCGCTGCATTTCAACTTCAAGGAGGATCGCTTTCCGGATGCTGCCCGCCAGGTGATGGCGATTGACGGCTGGTGGTCCTGGACGGGAAGCCTCAACGCGGCGTGGCTGATGCGGCCGCGGGTCGTCAGCGGCAATCCGCCCGACCCCGCCCAGTGGCCCCACAGCCGGGCGACCATGGTGGGTTGGCGACACGGGAATCGGTTTGCGGCGGAAACGTTGTATCGCGATGGACACGTGGCGGTGCTTATTCCGAAGGTGCCGAAGTCGCAACAGGACCTGATCTTCCGGACCGTGGACACCGTCAACACGTTTGTGTGGCTGCCGGGGGAATACTCCTGTCGCGATTACAATGGGCTGTACTCGGAGGGAAACTTCCCGGAGCGGATCACCGATTATGACACGGATCCGGCGTCGCCCCGTTCGGACCGCAAGCGGGGGATGGCGTGGTACTACGCCAACTATCGCAATTCCGGGCGCAAGGTCGTGGGTCCCGGGGACAACTACCATCCGTATGCCTTCCCCGAACATCTGAGCGCCGTGTACCGCACGATGCGCGGCATCTGGCGGGAGCTTCCTAATCACCCCAGCCAAAGGTGGTGACGCATGAGCAGCGGGCAACGCAACGCGATCCTGATCGGGGTGGCGGTCGTCGCGCTGGCGGTCGCCGTCACGTTGATGGCGCGCAGTCGCAGCGCCGGCAGCACCCCGACCCAGTACACCGTGCGGGGAATCTGTCTGGCATGCCAGGCGGAGGCGGAGACCACGCAGCCGCTTGCCGCGGAGCCGCCCTTCGTGTGTCCGAAGTGCGGAAAGCAGGCGGTCTACCCGTGGTTTTTCTGCTACGACTGCCAGAAGCGCTTCATCCCGGACCTGGTTCGGCCGCGGCCCGGTGAGCCGCTGCGGATTCCGAGCTGGCCGTCCTGCCCCTGTTCGAACTGCCGCAGTACCCACGTGGGGCAGTACGACCCGCTGCTGCACAATCCGGTCGGCGACGCGCCGCTGCCGAAGTGGCAGCCGTGACCGCGAGCCAAGGGGGCTTTGAGGCCGTCACGATCGCGGCGCCTAACGCTCCCCGCCGGACAGAACAACGCCGCTCAGAGCGGGGACGTTGACGGACAGCGTTTCGTTGGTGACGGTCAGCTCTCCCTGGATCCCCAGCAGCCCTTTCCAGGTGGACGGATAGCGGCGCGCCGGGAGGTGAATCTGCACGCTGCGCGGCGACTCGGACGCGTTCAGCACGACCAGTACATGTTCCTGGCCGTCCGAGCGCACGAAGGCCCAGACGTCGGCCGCGTCGTCTGTGAGCACCGTCTGGAAAGAGCCCGTCCGCAGCGCCGCGTGCTGCGTCCGCAGCGCAGCAGCCCGGCGGTAGAACTCGAGCTGCTCCGTCAGTACGGCGTTCTCCTCCGGCTTCTCGTAGGGCTCCAGGTCCTTCCAGAGCATCGGCTTGCGGTTGGTCGGGTCGTCGGCGCCCCACATCCCCACCTCGTCGCCGTAGTAGATCTGGGGCGCACCGATCCAGGTCATCTGGAGCAGAGCGGCCAGCCGGGCGCGCGCGTACGACGCCGGTGAGGGTTTCGAGTTGTCATACTGCGGGTTGCTGTCCTGCACGCGGTTCTGCCGGTCGTACTCGCGGTCGGGATTCTGTGCCATCGAGGCGAGCCGATCCGTGTCGTGGCTGCTGATGAGGTTCGGCAGCGCATAGGCGGCGGCGCTCGGATACGCGAGGAGTATTTCGGTGAAGCGGGCGGCGGCGGCACTCGCCGTCAACTTCTGCTGCCGGTCGAAGATCCACGCCACGGCGGTGCGGGCGAACTCGTAGTTGGCGACAGCATCGAAGTGTTCGCCGTCAAGCCACTGCTCGGCACGGTTCCAGACGTCGCCGACGATGAGGGCGTCGGGGTTGATCTGTTTGACGAGTTGGCGCCACTCTGCCCAGAACGGGCGGGCGATATCGCTGGGGACGTCCAGGCGCCAGCCGTCGACGCCGTCTGTGGGGTTGCCGTCGCCGTCGGGGTCCATCCAGCGGCGGGTGACGGCAAACAGATGTTTCTTGAGGCTCGGGCTGGCAAACCCGTTCTGGTCCTTGCGGAACTGGGGCTGATGGGCGAAGCCGGCCCACCCGCGATAGGCGAAAGGCTCCCAGGAAGTCACGTCGAACCAGTCCGCGAAGCGGGACTGCCGGCCGTTGCTGACCACATCGACGAACGCCGGATGATCCTTGCCGACGTGATTGAACACCGCGTCGATAATGACCCGAAAGCCCGCTTCGTGGGCTTTGCGGAGAAACGCCAGGAACCGCTGATCGCTGGCTGTCCACTTCCACGTGTTTGGATCCAGGAGGTCTTCCTGGGCGGCGATCTTCTCGTAGTCGCCCTTCACGCCCAATTCGTCGTCGATGTGCAGATAGTTCTGCACGTCGTACTTGTGATACGAGGGCGCTCTGAACACCGGCGTCAGGTAGAGCGCATTCACGCCGACGGACTTCAGATAGTCGAGCTGCGACTCCAGCCCCGCGATGTCGCCCCCGTAGAAGCGGCTGAAGGCGAAGTGCTGGTAGAAGGTCTGCCCGTCCTTGCCTTCCCACTCGGACGGGGTGAACCACTCGCTGGTCCACGGGCGCACGGGGTCGTGATCGTTGGCCGGGTCGCCATTACGGAACCGGTCGAGCATGATCTCGTACCAGATCGCATGGCGGGCCCATTCCGGCGTGCGTATGAGTGCGTTGGGCGTGAAGGTGTAATAGTACGACCCATAGGGGTCGCAGAACTGGCCTGCGCCGTCGTCGAGCACAAACGTATACTCCAGGCCCCGCACGGGGACCGGCGCTCCCGCGGGCGGCTCGGGGAGCTCGACGTCCGCTTCCCAGTACGTGAACAACGGGCCTTCGCAAACCGGAGACATGCGCGCGGTCGCCAAGCGGTTGCCGGACTTCGTAGCGAGTGATATTTCCTGCACGTCATGAGACAACGTCCGGTAGCGCACGGCCAGCTTGTTCGGGGCGGTCGGCTGGACGTACAACGCCAGGTGCGGTTGATGCGCGAGCCCGGACACGTCGATCTGGCCGTCGCCGACCTGCGCGGTGGAGGCGGCCATGCGCGTCAGGCGGCCCAGGCGCAGGACAGAATTGAACTTGCCGAAGCCGTCGGGTACCTGATCCGTGTTCGCGGGATCCGCGTACCAGTCCTCGTTGTTCACCACGAACTTGTATTGGTGGACGCCGGTTTCCAGGACGACGGTCGTCTGCCACTGCCCGTTGGCGTCCGGGCCCTGCATGGGGTGGGCCCCACGGTCCCACGAATTGAAGGAGCCGACCAGCGCGACACGCTGGGCGTCGGCTTTCGGCTGGAACCGGAAAGTGCACTTCCACTGCCCCTTTTCCAGCGGCTCCGCTGTGACTGAAGGCGGCAACGGCGCCGCGTCTTCCGCCGGGCCTGCACTTTTCAATAGCGGAGCGGGCGGCCAGCCGCTGTCGGCGTGGGCCGGGCCAGCGGCCAGCAGCCCGATGCCAGCGACCAATACGGCGGACAGAGTGAACCACGATGTGGAACGCGTGCGAAGCGCGAGATGGCCCGTGCGCATGGCGATCCTCCTGGGGCACAGTCTACCCGTACGTTCCTGAGTCGCAATCGTCGTGGCGATAACTATTGCACGGGCGGCGCGTTCTTCAGCCGTGGCGCGGAATGTCAGCCTACGTCCTGGCGCCGGCGCGATTATCCTTGACGAATTGGGAGCGGTTACGGCTATAATCGTGCGATGAGGCGAATTCTCGTCGCGGGTCTGGTGGTGCTGATCGTGAGCGGTTGCGCAAAGCCGCCGCAGGCGGTTTTGTGTTGGCAAGCCCCAGGTCCCAAGTCGAATCTTCTTCTCAGTTCGCGTCCAGCGGACGCGCGCGAGGCGCTGGCATTGAACACGCGGTCGGAGTGGCCCGCGACGGAAAGTGGCTACCGCTTCGATGAACTGACGCTCTACACGACGCTGGGCTACTCATACGTACAGGGTTACGACAGATTCGGCGGCCTGTACTTCGGAACGGAGACGGTAGAGACGGGAACCTGGGTTCGTTAGCCATGGAGCTTGGCCCCAGGACGTTGGCCGCGGGGTCGCTGCCGACCACGGAGGCGGCCAGCCGCGGCGATGTTCCGTACAAGATTCCTGAGGTCAAGGTAGACAGGATCCGCACGCGCGGGTATAGTTGCTTTGGGTTTCGAGAAGATTCGACTCCACGGAGGCTTACGTGCTCGTCGAAGGGGCCCATGGGGGCGTGTTGCGCCGGACTTCGCAGTTCTGTGGGAGCATAAGGAGACAACGGGCATGCGTACGAAGACCACGGTTTTGGCGGGAATAGCGCTTGTCTTTGCAATCGGCGCTCTTGTCGGGTGCCAACTGATCGGGGCTGGGCTGCTCGACCTCAACTGGGTCGAGACACTGCAACAGGACCTGAGTGGATTATCACAAAACGTTGACCAGCTCTCGACCGACTTGCAGGAAGGGCTGTCCCGACCCGGCGTGCCCGGTCCTCAAGGACCGCCCGGACCAACTGGGCCGGCGGGGGCCACCGGTCCACAGGGACCCGCTGGCGCTACCGGTCCGGCGGGGCCGGCCGGCGCGACCGGGCCAGTCGGTGCGACCGGACCTCAGGGTGCCATGGGGCCGACTGGTCCCGAGGGCCCGGCTGGGGCAACGGGGCCCGAAGGTCCCATCGGACCGCAGGGTGAACCGGGCCCGATAGGACCGGCGGCCGCAATCGCGCGCGGAAGTGTGCTTCCTTCGGCGCTTGTGCCCGGTTATCCCACGTTCAACGGGTACACGCTCCTGGGTGAGCAGATGTGGTGGTCGGACCACGGCCACGACGCTGTCGGCGTGTTCGAATTCTGGATTTCGGTTGGTGACATCGACCTCGGTAGCCTGCCGCCGGCGGCTGAGTTCAACTATCCGATCAACGTCACAGTGGCGCAGCCCGATCAACCCGCGGGGCCGGACGACCTGCTCACCGCGATCGTGTGGCCGCGTGGTTTCACCGGCGACGGCTTCCTCTGGGTGACGGTTTATATCTTCGACGGACTGGGCCAGCTCACGGACGCCCCATTCAGCATCGTCGTATTCCCGTCAGTGCAATAGCCTCGAATACCGAATAGCAACCATGGCGGGCAGCGGGCCACGCGCGCTGCCCGCCTCATTGCGCGCCGAACGGCTGTCGCTCAGCAGCTTGTCACCCGCGAGCGGATCACGGCGGGTGGTCGGCTCGCCGCCAGATGAAAACAGGTTTGTTGGCCCAGCAGATCCGGCTGAGTCCGCCGGACCGGTCGGGGAACGAGGCTGCCAACCGGTATTGACTGCGCCACCAGGCGTCGGCGTACGTCTGGTCGTCGTCCGCACAATACACGACCCATGGGGGAAGGTTCGCGTCGTGCAGGTCCGAGGGAGCCGCCGGGGGAAGCCAGAGCACTCGTCGCCGCGTGAAGTCCAGCGGAGGGACGGCGTACGGAGCGGGTTCCTGCAACACGCCGACGGCGTCGTCGGGACCGAGGTGTTCGGCGAGATAGGCGCCGGCCTGGCGGCGGGTGTGGTCATGCCCCCAGGCGTCCGTGAAGAAGGCGTGCAGATACGCGGGCGTATTGACGGTCGCGAGAATCATCAGGAGCAGCACGCCGCCGACGACCTTGTGTTCCCGCCAGACCAGAACGACGCTGATCGCGCTGGCCGTCATCAACAGGACGGCGGGCAGGATCAGGAAGCGTGCGAACTCGGCGGGCTTCCCGGCCGCGAGTACCACGCACAAGCCCAGCATGGCCAGTCCGGGGCTGGCGACGAGTACGACACGCCCGCCGTACTGGTATGTCAGGAAAGCCAAGGCCGATGCGCCCATGACCGCCGCCCCACTGCCGAGGCTCTCGTCCAGCAGTGCGCTGACGCGTTTGGCGCCGGCGGGTACCTGGCGGACCTGTTCCTTGTACATCGACAGGGAGTTGGCCAGGTTGCTCTTCAGAGCCCCGCGGCCGGTGACGCTGTTGTAGATCACATACGGGTTCGTGACGGCATATACGAGCACGGCTACCCCGGCGGCAAGTAAGAGGTGGCGCTGTGCGGCTGGCATGCGTGACGGCTGCCCTGCGGCACCGGGCTGCACCTGCGACGGGGAAGGACCGTCGCGCTTTGGCTCCGGGCGGCCGCAACGACGCACGAACCACAGCGCGGGCCAGAGTGCCAGCGCGGCCACGCCGGTCAGAACGAGTCCACTCGCGTAGCCGGCCTGCACTCCGAGACGCAGCGCGTCGCGCAGTCGACCACGGTCCAAGTAGTCGAGGGCACTCAGACACGCCCACAGGATGAGGCATGCGGACGGCAGGTGTGGCTTGGCTTCCAAGACCGCCGTGATGAATACCGGCGTGCAGGCCACGAGAAGCATCGCCAGGTACCCCGCCCGTTCGCCGACGGCGCGGCGCGCCAGGCGGCCGACCGCAACCAGGGTCAAGGCGCCGAAGAGCAGGGAAACCGCACGGGCGACGACGTAGAAGTGAGCGAAGTACTCCGGGTGCTCCAGGTAAAAACCGATGTCGCTGGAAAGCCGGATCAGGCCGAGTGCGCCGGCCAGTGCGGTGGCCGCGCCGATCAGGTAGAGGTAGCCGCCACCATACTGGTACAGGCGCGGGTCGAAATCCAGGCGGCGGGGATCCATACACTGGAGAGCGCGGAAGATGATCATTTCGTCCGGCTGACGGGAGTAAAGTCGATAACGGCGAAGAATCTCGGCTCGTGCCTCCTCCGTGGCGGTGAGGTCGATGATTCGGGACCGGTCGGGCAGCGGATTGAGGTCGACGTCAGCGCCGGCCGGCCGCTGGCGCAGGCGGGCGAGATCAGAGCTGGCCCGATACCGGTCGGCGGTCCAGGCCGGCCGGCCGCCGAAGAGCAGGTCGTCGTCACGCGTGCCGGGCAGTCCCCACCACAGCAGCGGCGACATGAGCAGCGCCCATGCGGCGAGGACGGTGAGATACCGCCGCGACTGGCGGCGAGGCCGTTTGCAACGGTTGGCCGGGGCGGGAGTCATCACAGCACGATGTCGAGGATTCCTAGCAGGCCGAGGACGAGGCCGACGAAGCCATTGACGGTGAAAAAGGCGACATTGACGCGCCGCAGATCGTTCGGTCGCACGAGTGCGTTTTCGACCGCAAGCAGCAGAGCCACGCAGCCAACGCCGGCAAAGTACAGCGTGCCGAGGGCTGCGGCCCGGCCGACGCCTACCAGGGCGACCACCGTGAGTACATGGCAGCCGCGGGCCAGCCACAGCGCGCGAGCCAGACCGAAGCGTGCGGGCAGGCTGTGCAGCCGGTGGGTGCGGTCGAAGTCCACGTCCTGGCAGGCGTAAATGATGTCGAAACCGGCCACCCAGAAGCTGACGGCGACCAGCAGCAGCCACGCCGCCGCGCCGAGCGTGGCGGGGTTGATGGCCAACCACGCGGCGATGGGCGAGAGGGCCAGCGCCACGCCCAAAACCAGATGAGACCAGGCGGTGAAGCGTTTGGTGTACGAGTACAACAGCAGCCATGCGAGCACCGGGCCGGCCAGCCGGAGCGGCCACGGATTGTGGCACCACAGCCAGAAGCCCGCGCAGCCCCCGAAAAACAGGAGGCAGGCTGCGAGGAAAAAGCCCCAGGCTGCCCGCGGCGTGATCAACCCGCGCGGCAGCGCGCGGCCCGCGGTGCGCGGATTGCGCGCGTCCAGATCGGCGTCCACAAGCCGGTTGAAGGTCATGGCCGCGCTGCGCGCTGCGACCATGCACACGAGGATCAGTGTCAGTTGGGTGGCGGAGGGCCGGTGCGGGCGCGCCGCCAGGAACGTGGCCAACAGAGCGAAAGGCAGCGCGAACACGGAGTGTTCGAGCCTGATCATCTCGGCCCAGGTGACGAGGTTCCGCGCCAGCCCGGACATGCCCTACTCCGTCGGACGCGGCTCCCCCGCAGCCGGGTCAGGCGACCAGCGCACCCGCAGGTCATGCCGGATACCCAGTAAGTCGAGTACGCGGCCAACGACGAAATCGACGAGCTCTTCGATCGTGGTGGGTTGCAGGTAGAAACCCGGGCAGGCCGGACAGATGATCCCGCCGCTCTGACTGATCCGCAGCATGTTGGCCAGCTCGATCGTGCTCAGCGGCATTTCGCGTGGCACGAGGATCAGACGCCGCGCTTCTTTCAACGTGACCAGCGCCGCGCGGGTGATGAGGTTGTCCGCGGTGCCGGCGGCGACAGCGGCGAGCGTGTTGCTGCTGCATGGGCAGATGACCATGCCGTCGGTGAGAAACGAGCCGCTGGCAATACGGGCGCCGATATCCCGATAGCGATACAGCGTTACCCCGTGGACCGGCCCCCCGACCAGCGCCTCGGCACTGACCGTCCGCAGCCCCAGCTCATCGCCCAGCACGCGGGCGCCATGGGGAGAAATCACCAGGTGCACTCGAACGTCCGCGTCCAGCAGACACTGGGTCAGCCGCCGCGCGTACCGCGCTCCGCTGGCGCCGGTGATCGCGAGTACGATCTGCCTCACGGCAATGTTCCCTGTTGTGTAGTGCTCGGCCGCGGTTCCACCATCCGCAGCCGCTCGGCAGCCCGTTTGCCCCACTCGGTGTGGCCAAAACGTGTGGCCAATTCCCGAAAGCGCGCCAAGCCGCGGGCGCGCTGGGCCTCCTCGCCGGGTTCGCGCGTCTGGGTCTCGAGTTCGGCGCGCTGAAAGAGAGCTTCGGGCAAAGCGTCGCCGTCGGGAAAGTTCTCGATGCAGGCAGCCAGCTTTTCGGCGCGTTGCTTGCGATCCGGGGCGGCGCAGGCCCAGCGAACGGCGATGTTGTCGTACAGCAGGCTGTCGGGATAGCGGGCCGCCAGGAGCGCAAGCTGGTCGCGGTACCCGGGGCGATGGGGATCGAGCGCCGCCAGCTCGCACAGCGGTGCCACGCCGTAGCGGGGGTCGTCGCGGTTCGCGAGGATCAACTCGCGCAGGCGGAGCGCCTCGGCCACGTAGGGTTCGGGTTCGAAATCGAGCGTTGTTTCGCGTCGCGGGCTGGGGAGTGCCCGCGGGTCCGTTTTCTCCTCAGCGCGTGCGATGGCCTGGCCCAGAGCGCGTAGCGCGCCGTCCACGTCGCCACGGCGGAGACGAAGCTGCGCGACACGCAGGCCGGCGGCGACGGCGAACGGCGAATGCGGGTACTGCGTGAGCAGGTTGGTCCACACAGCTTCGGATTGCACATGCGGGAAGTCGGTATACAGCTCCCGCTGGGCGCTCTTGCCAACCAGGCGCAGCTCATCCAGCCGCGTGTCCAGCGCCCGCGCCTGGATGTACAGGACCTCCGGCACGAAGCGGCTGGTGGGGTGGTCGGCGATGAACTCCCGGCAGGCCTCGTACGCTGCCTGACGGTCGTGCAGCAGCTCCAGGAACAGGCGGTTGGAGATCAGGTGCTTGACGGCGGCCTGCTCCTGCGGGTCTGCGCCCCAGATGGCCAAGAGCGTGGCACGCTGCGGTTCGGCCGCCCGGTCTGGGTTGGTCCACTCGTGAACGTAGGCTCGAATGCGGTCGCTGGCGTCCTGCACCGGTTCGAAGCGTTTGGAGCGCGGCCCATACTCCTGCTCCAGCACGCGGTAGGCCAATTCGTCCACGCCGATGTACGCGTGGAAAAGGATAGCGGGGGTGGCGAACATGACGGCCATGACCGGGGACACCGCGTCCGGACGGTAGTTGACGATCCGGGCGATGAAGATGATGACGGCCAGCATGGTGCAAGCGGCCAGGATCGCCAGCAGCCATGGGGCGGCCAGCAGGAGCTTGCGTTCGGGGGAGAAGCTGGCTCCCAGGGACTCGGTGGTGCCGCGGGTGGCCAGGTACAAGTACAGGAGCACGGGGAGCATCCCCAGCAAGGCCGAGCCGTAGCGAAAACTCATGCGGAAGGGCTTCACGGACGCGAGGATACAGCTCCCTGCCAACGTGAGGGCCATCCAGGGGAGATGGGCGAAGACCAGCACCGCGGCGCAGAAGGGTAAGGCGTTTCGAAAGCGATACAGGATGGCGACGGAGATCGGCACCGCGACGATGGCGGCGAACAGCAGCCCGATGATCACGCCGTAGACCGGCGTCTGATCAACGCGGATGGGATACAGGATGAAGTCGTACAGGTTCTGAGTCTGAGGGCCCCAGAAGCGCAACGGCTCGAGATAGGCGCTCAGGGTGAACTGAAACGGCTGGCCGACGTGCAGCCAGTGCGTGAAGATGCACAGCCCGCAGTATAGGACCAGGTTCAGCACCAGCAGGAGGACGGCGCGGACGCGGTATTTGCGCTGGGTCCAAGACCACACGTTGGTAATGACACGGGGCGGGAGCGGGGCGGGGTCGGGGCGCGCGGCCGAAGGCGGCGGGGGCGCGGCCGCCTCCGCTTCCGGCGGCGCAGGCGCCGCTGTGTGTGGCTCGGCGTCGGGCGTACCCATGACCGGCCATGCTACCCGACGCGCCGGCAGGGCGGAATAGTTCTACTGCGACCCAACGCCGGACACCTGGCGCGACGGAAGATTCGGTATCTTAGACCGAGCCGGCCAAGATAGATGCGCCCGCCGACGGAATATATTCAGCATTCAATTCGACGGCGCGCTATCCGAACCCCGCAGGCCCGTGCGGGGCAGTCTCGCGACTCGCGTGGCGGGGTCTGATTGAGCGCGCTGGCACGTTGCCAATTCCGGCCTGGCCGTCTTTCCGTCTGGCGTGGCCCAGACCGACAGTATCGTCTAGCGCGGTCCAGATAGCCTCTGTGCCCGGCGCGCCGCAGATAGCCCCTACCGCCTGACGCGCCCCCGGCCGACCCTTGTGCCCAGGGCGGCCCAGATAGCCCCCCGGCCTGGCGCGCCTCAACCAGGCCCTCACCCTGGCGTGCCCCAGATAGCCGCTCCGCCTGCTGGAGCGCAGGCGGCGTCTCTGTCCGCTGAACACATCGGGTCGGGCTCCGTGGACCTGCTGAACGCCGATTTCATCTGTAAGCTCTTGGGCCTCCTCGAATTGGCTGGGAGGCCGCGGAGACACGGCACGGCGGCGACGCGGCTTGCCGGAGCGTCCTGCCGGCGGTAAACTACGTGGCTCGTAAGTGTGGAGTTCCGCGATGTCGATTGATCGGTCACTGCGGCTGAAAAGCTCTCTGGAGCGCCATCGCAACGTGCTGAGCCGGGCCGAGCGTGTCCTGCACCTGATGGAGCAGGATCGCTGGAGCGAGCAGGCCAGCGCATTGCACCTGCCGAAGATCGCCCACCGCAAGGGCAAGGCGGGCAAGAAGAAAGCGAAGGCGGAGGCCGCCGCGACGGAAGCGGCCGCCGCCGCGACGCCGGGCGCGGCCCCCACGGCTGCTGCAACGCCCGAGGCAAAGCCAAAGGGCAAGTAGCGCACGGGGCGTGGGGTTGCGGTCTGTGGCAGACTGGCCGCCGGGCGTACTCGTTGGAGGGTGTGCCCGGCGGCTTGTTTATGGGATGTAGGGCGGGTTGGGGCGGCCGCCGTTGGCTGGTGCGGGCTTCGCGGGGTATGATGGCCGCAATGATTCTGCGGCAGCTTGGTGACTGGTGGCGCATCGGCGCCGGCTTCGGGCTGGCGTGGCTGCTTTCTACGCCGCACGGCGCTGGGAACGTCGTTCGGGGGTGTGGCGCGAGAGAGTGTGTGCCGGGGGTTCAGCCGCAGGAGACCCGCCCGGGTGGTCAGACGTCGCAGCGACGTTCCGCGCCGACTCTGCCGTACATGGTCCCGGACACGCCGGCGCCCCGTTGGCCGAACTGGTGGCAACAGGCGGCGCAGCGGCAGACGGCCGGTTGGCGTGATGGGGTGACGGTTTGCGGGCAGCGCGGCCCGCATACGTCCGGCCAGGTGGGGACACAGGTCGCCGAGACCAATTCATTTTTCTGGCATCGCTTTGCCATTTCCGCAGCGCCGCTGTGGCCGGCTCTTTTGTGGGACGGGTCGTGCGCCTCGCGGACCGCGGTGTTGCGTTCGTCGATTGTGCCAACGGGCCCCCCGATCGTCTGATGGCCGCTGTGCGAGGGGAGGGATGGGCGTGCCGGTTCGGTACCGGCGTCGTCCGACGTGTGCCCGCGGACGGGCAGCGAGTATTCAGGTCGTTATTCCGGCATGGATCCGCGTCGCGCGGATCGTCATTTGAGGCACAGGCCATGGGAGAACGGAACGTCAATCAGCGGTTGGTGGTGATCGGCGTCGCGCTGGTCATCGGCTTCGTTCTGTTGTATCCGCCGCAGGAGAAGCTGCGTCCAGGGCTGGATATTGCGGGCGGGACATCGCTCATTTTCGAGCTGGACACGACGGACGCCGAGCGCGTGAGCGATCTGGCGGAGCGGGTGAAGGCGCAGTTGCAGCGGCGTGTGGACCCGACGGGGGTGTACAACCTGACATGGCGCGTGCATGGGCAGAATCGGATCGAGGTGCAGATGCCGCTGCCGCCGAAGGATGCCAAGCAGCGCCGCGAGGCCTACGCGAAAGCGCTCGACGAACTGTTCGCCCAGGAGCTCAAACGGGGTGAGATCGAACAGGCGTTGCGGAAACCGGCAGCGGAGCGGGGGGAGGCACTGCGCACCCTGGCCTGGCGTACGGCGGATGCCGCATTGGCGACGGAAAAGGAGCCGGGTCGGCGGGCCGCGATCGAGCAGGTTGCCAATCGGCGGATGGAGCTGCTGAACGAGCTGGCGGCGCGCTATGACGCGCTGGTGGCCGCGCGCGAGGCGCGCGCCCGCGGCCCGGCGGCCACCACTCCGGCCGCCGAAACGGCCCCGGCCACGGAGTCCGCGCCCGTCCCCACCGCCGCGGACCTGGAAGAAGCTTTCCGCGACGCCAACGAGGAATTCGAGGACGCGATGGAGGCGGTGCTGGGCACGAACCTCAACCGTCGCCGGTTCCAGGAGATCCTCGAACTCGAGGAGAAGTCCAAGGTTCGCGCGCAGAGTCTGGCGAGCATTCTGGAAACCCACCCGGACCTAGCGGCGCGGATTCAGGATGTACTGAACAAGCACGCGGCTTACCGCAGCGGGCGGCGTTTTCTGGACAGTTCGGCGGACCTGAAGCGTTTGCTGCGCGGGGCGGGCAAGCTGGAGTTCCGGATTCTGGCCCAGCCCAGTCCGGACAACGTGACCAAATACGAGCGCTATCGGAAGCAGCTCAAGGAAGGGCGCTTGCGGCTGCCGGGTGAGGAACTGGGCTGGTTCAAGATCGACAACCCGCTTCAGTTCTTCAACCTCAATTCGGAGGCGGAGCTCAAGGGGTTCGACTACAAGTCGCACCCGCGTTACGTGGTGGACATGCTGGGGGAAGACTACTACGTGCTGGGCAAGCTGAGCCCGAAGGACGGGCTGCTTCAGGGGGATAAATCGCAGCGCCGCTGGCGACTGACCCGAGCGGTGGCCGACCGCGACGAGCATGGGGGTTGGTGCGTGCGGTTCCGGCTGGACCCCGTGGGTGGACAGCTCTTCGAGACGCTCACGCGAAACAACCTCGAGAAGCCGCTGTGCATTCTGGTGGATGATGTCGCGTATTCGGCGCCCGACATCAAGAGCCCGATCCGCACTGATGGTCAGATCACCGGCGAATTCAGTCTGGAGAAGGTGCAATATCTCGTGCAGACCATGGAGGGCGGCACGCTTCCGGCGCGGCTGAAGGACACCCCGTTGTCGGAACGGACGATCGGCTCCAGCCTGGGCGAGACGAATCGCGATAACGCTATCCGGGCGGGGCTGATCGGTACGGTGGCCGTGATCGCCGTCATGGTGGGGTACTACTACTTCTGCGGCATGGTGGCGGTGATCGCCATGCTGATGAACGTGTTTCTGACGCTGGCGGCGCTGGCCATGCTGGGCGCCCGTATCACGCTGGACGGCATCGCGGGTTTGATCCTGTCGGTCGGCATGGCCGTGGACGCGAACGTGCTGATCTACGAGCGCATGCGGGAGGAAAAAGCCCGCGGCACGTCGCTGCGCCTGGTGGTTCGCAACGGCTACGAGCGGGCGTTCTCCACGATTTTCGACTCGAACATGACCACCCTGCTGACGTGCGTGATCATCTACTACGTCGGCAGCGAGGAGGTCCGCGGGTTCGGTCTGACCCTCGGCTGGGGCATCGCCCTGAACCTGTTCACCGCCGTCTTCGTGACACGCACGATTTTCGACTTCCTGCTGAAGTACCGGCTGCTGAAGGACGTCAAGATGCTCCGTCTGATCGGCGTGCCGAACATCGACTGGTACCGCAAGGCCAAGTTCTTCGTGCCGGTCAGCGCGTTCGCAGTGGTGCTGGGGATCGTGGTGCTGTTCGCACGCGGCAAGGACAACGTGTTCGACATCGAGTTCCTGGGCGGTGTGGCCGCAGAGCTGGAGCTGAAGCAGAAAGGGATTGACGACGTGGAGATCAGCCGCCGGATCGCCCGCGTGGCGCGCGAGATCGGCGAGGATGTCCGCCGGCTCGATCAGATCGTGATCAATCCCGTTGCGGATACGCCGGGCGCGTTCGATGTCCGACTGCCGGGGGTCGACGGCCCGCGGCTGGCCGCGCTGCTGGCCGAGCCGCTGGAGGCGGAGAACGTTCTGGCGCGCGGCGGTGTGTCCAGCACGCGGGGCGAAGAGACGGTTCGCCTCCAGACCGAGGGCAGCCTGACCGCCGACCAGCTTGCGGCGCGGATTCGCCGGCTGGAGCCCGGCCTGGCGCAGGTTTGCGACAACCTTGGGCGGACCAACGTCAGCGCGGTGCTGGAGGTGGGCGGTGTCGCGCAGGCGGGGTTGGTCTGGAACGTGACCACGACGGCGACCAACATGCGACTGTTCGAACACGCGCTGACCCACGCGCTGGGCGACGCGATGAAGATCCAGCCGCGCATCGCCTACGTGCTGCGGGAGGAGGGGGGACGGCCGTATCCCGTGCTGGATCGGCTGCTGGACGCCGTGGTTCCGGGCGTGCCCGCGGGCACCAACGCGGACTTGAGCAACTATCTGGGCGGGGCGGCCATCTACCTGGATGAGGTGGAGCCGCCGTTGTCCGCGGAAGAGCTGCGGGAACGCCTGGAGAATATGCACTTTCAGCCGGACTTTCAGGACCTGCCGCGGCGGGACTTCACGGTCGTCGGGGTGCGTCCGGTGCCCGGGCGCACGGACGATCAGGGCCGGCCGGTGCACAGCGGGCTGGTCGTGGTGACGGCGGATCCGGACATCCGGTATCAGGATGATCCGCAGGTGTGGTGGACGGGCTTCGCGCAGGAAGAACTCCGGCTGGTGCAGACGGCACTGAGTACCGAGCAGACGCTCCGCAAAGTCATGCAGTTCAAGCCGCAGATCGCCGCCCGGGCCACGCAGCAGGCGGGCATGGCGCTGGTGCTGTCGTGGGCGATGATCGTCGCGTACCTGTGGATCCGGTTCGGCCGGCTGAGCTACGGGACGGGCGGCGTGCTGGCGCTCATTCACGACGCCTTGCTGTCGCTGGCGTTCGTCGGTTTCAGCGGCTGGATTTCGTCGACCGCGGTCGGCCGGGCGCTGCTGGTCGAGGATTTCAAGATCAACATGCCCATCGTCGCCGCGGTGCTGACCATCATCGGGTATTCGGTGAACGACACGATCGTGGTGTTCGACCGGATTCGAGAGACGCGTGGTCGACTGGGGATCGTCACGCCGGAAATCGTGAACGCGTCGATCAATCAGACACTCTCGCGCACGATCATGACCGTGTTCACCGTGTTCGTGGTGATCGTGTTTGCGTACGTTTTCGGCGGCAGCAGCATTCGCGGTTTCAACTATTGCGTGCTGGTCGGGGTCATAACGGGGTGCTACTCGTCGATCGCGATCGCGTCTCCGCTGTTGCTGGCCAAGTACTGGTTCGAAAAGCCGGCGCCGGCGCCGGCGCGGGCCGCCTGAGGCGCGGCTGTAAACGGGCGTTGGCGAGTGCTATACTGCCGTCCAGCCCGGGCGGCGCGGTTGGGCGGGGGGACAGGCCGTGCCTGCGGGCCGGCGAGGGTTGGTCATGCGCACCGAGGTCAAAGTGGCGCTGGTGATCGGGATGGTGGTGTTGGGCGGGGGCATCCTGTTCGTGGTCAATCAAAGCCGGAAAGCGGGCAAGGACGTGAACGACGTCGTGCCGATGCACAAAACCACGACGCCTGCGCCCACCCCGACGGAAAAGCCCAAGACGCTGCCGGGCACGGCCCCGCGCGCCCTTGTTCCTACCGGCCCGACAGGGCCGATGCGCGGTCCGGTGACGGCCGTGACACCTACGCCTCTGCCGGTGAGCCCGGCTGCCAAGCCGGCGCCGGGGGCGGAGGCGGCTCCGCGCCCCGCCAGGGCGCCCGCGCCGGTCGTACTGCCCCCGCGGGTCGAGCCAGCGGCGGAACCGGAAGAAGGTCCGCAACCGACCGGGCCGAGCTCGCCGGCAGCCCCCACTCCGGCTCCACGCCCGGCCACACCCGGGGTTGCGGTACCGCCACCGCCACCGGAAGCGAAGCCCACTGGCCCCACGGGACCTGCGGGCACGCCGCCGGTGCGGCCGCCCGAGCGCCCGACAGAGCGTCCCGCGCCTGAGTTGAGCGCGGTGCGGAAACACACGGTGGCGGAAGGAGACACGTTGTCCTCGCTGGCGGAGGAGTACTTGGGGGATCGCAATCTGTGGCCGCGCATCAAGGCCGCGAACCCGGATCTGACGAATCCCGACGTATTGCTGGTCGGTCAGGTGCTCATCATCCCGCCAAAGGAGGGGCCGCTGCCGGCGCCGACGGCGCAGCCGACGCGGCCAGCGGGGCAGACTGAGAAGCTCCCGGCGGCCAAGCCCGGCGAGCCCGAGAAGCCGGCGGCGGCCAAGCCCGGTGCGGAAAAACCGCGGAACGCGAAGCCCGCGGGGGAGGCCGCAGAGACCAAGCCACAGACGAAGGTGCGGACGTACAAGGTGGCGCCCGGCGATTCGCTGGTGAAGATCGCCCGCACGCTGCTGAAGGACCCCAACCGCTGGCGGGAGATCTACGAGCTGAACAAGAGCAAGATTCCGAACCCGGACGTTCTGCCGGTCGGGGTGGAGCTGCGTTTGCCGGAAAAGTAGAGGCGCCAGACCCGCACGGCCCCAGACGAGTCCGCATGGTCACGCTGCACGCGTACATTCTCCGCGAGTTGCTGAAAACGCTGGGGCTGTCGCTGGCTGCGCTGACGGCGTTGTTCACCATGGGCGGGGGGCTGTACAACGTGATCCGCTACCAGGGCGTGTCGGCCGCTGACGTCGTGGGGTTCCTGCCGCTGCTGATCCCCATCGTGGTGACGCTCACGCTGCCCATCGCCGCGCTCTTCTCCGTCACGATGGTGTACGGTCGGCTGGCGGCGGACAACGAGCTGGTGGCGTGTCGGGCAGCGGGCATCAACATCCATCGGCTGTTCCTGTCCGTTGTGCTGTTGTCGGTCTTCGTCGCCCTGGTGATGCTGGTGATGGGCAACTTCGTCATCCCGCGTTTCATCTACCAGATCAGCGACGCGGCCCGCATGAACCTGCGTGACTTCGTCGCCAATCATTTGCAGCGCGAGGGCTTCATCCACCACCGCCACAAGAAGACCGGGGCGGAGTACACGCTGACGGCCGGGCAGGCGCGCATCGCCAGCGACGCCGCCTTACGGGCCAAGGGCTTCGAGACGGGGCCGGGGCTGAATTACCTGGTGCTGACCAGCCCGACCTTTCTGCACCTCGACCCGGACGGCAAGCTCGTGCGGTTCACCATCGCACGCTACGGCGTCTGCTGCTTTGACACGCGACGCTCGCCCGTGGAGGTCACGCTGGAAGTGGCCGAGGCGCGGGATTTTCAGCTCGGTCGTCACACAGCGTTCATCGGGCAGCAGACGATCGGACCGGTACTCGTGCCGGGGGAGACGCCGCTGCAACTTTCCTGGGCCCGACTGGACGACCTGCTGCGCTGGCGCCAGGCGCCGTGGGAGGCCCCCCGGGCGCGGGACCTGCTCCGCGATTTCCAGGCGACGCTGACCATTCAGCGTTTTTACGGCTACTGCGCCCAGCGGCTGGAGACCGGCGTGCTCGTCCTGTACGACGAGCGCGGGCGCAGCTATCGGGTGAGCGCGGCGGAGGTTCAGGCGAGCGCCAAGGGGCTGACACTCACCGAGGCCCGGGTGGAGATGCAGGCTCCCGATCAGAAACTGCCCGTGCGCTATGAGGCGGAACGGGTGGAGCTGCGGGCCGCGCCGTTGCCCAGCGGGGAGTGTGCCGTCGAACTCCGTCTGCTCCGCACGGCCACCCGCGACGTCCTGGAGTACGATCCGCGCGCCGGCCGCTACGGGGAGCCGCGGCGTAAGCCGACCCTGAGCCTCGACGGGGCGCAGATTCCGGCGGAGATCCGGCAGGAAGTTCTCAGCCACGCCCCGGCGGCGCTGCTGAATCCGAACACACCGCTGGACGGTGCCGAGGCCGGGCTGCTGCACGACCGGCGACTGAGCCTGTGGAACGCGGTCGCCCGGCTGAAGCGTCAGATCGACGCGACCATCCACTTTCGACTCGGGTACGTATGCAGCGCCCTGGTGACGATCATCATGGGGGCTGCGCTGGGTGTGATCTTTCGCGGCGCGCGGGCCCTGGCCGCGTTCGCGCTGGCCATGATTCCGCTGTTCGGAGTGATGATTCTGCTCGTGCTAGGCCGGCAACTCAGTGAGGATGCGAGGACGACGCAGATCGGCCCGCTGGTCACGTGGGGCGGGCTCGGGCTGGTGTTGCTCGCCGACGCTCTGCTGCTGCGCGTCGGCGTGCGACGGTGAGGAGCCGTCCGTCCTGATGACGACACTGGATCGGTATCTGGTCCGCAGCTTTCTGGGCAGCTACGTCACGCTGCTGCTGGTCGGCATCGGTCTGTACGTCTTCTCCGATGTGATCGTCAATCTGGACGAGTACACGAACATCCCGAACGTGACCGCGCTCGGCGTGCTTCGCAAGATCGCCGACTTCCACGGCTACAAGTTGCCGCTTTACTTCCATCAGCTCGGCGGGATCACCATGGCCGTCGCGGCCGCGTTCGCCTGCGCCATGATGCTGCGCAACAACGAGCTGACGCCGCTGATTTCCTCCGGCGTGCCGTTGCAGCGGCTGACGGTGCCGATTCTGGGGTCGTCCCTGATACTGGTGATTCTCTGGCTGGTGAACAGCGAGGTCGTGATGCCGGCGCTGGCGACGCGCATTGCCCGCCGGTACGACGACTTCAGCGACACGGCCCAGACCCAGGTTCTGTGCGTCCGGGACGACCGCGGCGCGATCCTGAAGGCGGGCGAACTGCACGCCCGGCAGGGCTGGCTCAAGACGGTGTACATCATCGCCCCGGACGACAGTGGCCAGCCGACGCACCTGATCCGCGCGGATGCGGCGTGGTACGATCCGGCCCGCCAGACCTGGCGATTGGAGCGGGGGGCGCGACTGGTCGCGGAAATGGACACGGCGTCTCCGGAGCTGGGAGCGGGGGTGCGCTGGGAGCCGCTCGAGGAGTATCCGTTCGCCTTGACTCCGGCCCAGGTGCAGCTCCGGCAGTCGTCGCAGTGGGCGGAGCTGATGAGTTTTCGACAGATGAACCGGCTGCTCCAGGCGCGGGGCCTGCCGAATCTGCCGGCGGTGGCCCGTGCCCGCGATATCCGCTTTTACCAGCCGTTGCTGATGTGGATCATGATTCTCCTGGCGGTGCCGTTCTTTCTGACCCGCGAGCCGGTCAATGTGCTCGTGGCGGGGGGCAAGGCGCTGCTGCTTACAGGGGCGTGTTTTGGCTTCACGTTCCTGGCACATAGCAGCTCGACGGAATCCGCGTACGCGGGTCTGGCAGCTGCCCTGCCGGTGTTCGTGTTCGGGCCGATTGCACTGGTCCATCTGGCCAACATGAAGACCTGACCGCAAAGACCCGGCGACACGCCGATATGCTCTTCCGCCACGGTCCGATCCACCTGTTCAACGTGAAGTCGTGACCGCAGGCCAGCGGGTTTGAGGGCTGGCCTGTTGCAATGTCTCGAGCGCGCGGAGTTTCTGGGCAGGCCTCATCCATCCGAACGCACCACGCACGTGAAGAACACCGAACCCCTGAAGCCAGTCATGGGCAAGTAGTGGCTCCCGCCGAGCAGCGCGCCCCACACTAGCGTGCGGGGTTCGAATGGCTGCGCTGGCGCGACACACCCGGTGCTTGGCTGATCGCGTGCAATCGACTGGCATGCGGCTGAGAGGAGTCGAACCTCCACGGGCTTAACGCCCACAAGGACCTGAACCTTGCGCGTCTGCCAATTCCGCCACAGCCGCGGGGTCGGGCAAGCAGGCGTTGCGAACTTGCCCACGAAGGCCCATGATACGAGTGTGGTCGCGGGCGTCAAGACATGACCGGGCGGGCCCGCTCCCGAACGGTCCATCGCCAGTGGGCCGGAAAGCACGTATGACGCAGGACGCACAACCGGCGCTGTTCGGTCGTCCCCACCCGCATGGGCGGCGTGTGGTCGTGACCGGGCAGGTCGGCGTGGACAAGAAGCCGTTCATCGAGAAGGTGGTCGAGCTGGCGGCGCAGCGCGGCAAGCCGGCACGCTGCTTCCACGTGGGCGACATGATGTACGCGGAGGCGCCGGATGTCCGCCGCGGGCGGATTCTGGACCTGCCGCTGGCCCGGCTGTCGCAACTGCGCCGCTCGGTCTTCAAGGACATCCTGGCGCAGATCGATCAATACGAGACGGTGATCGTCAACACGCACGCGTCGTTCCGCTGGAAGCACGGGTTGTTCCCGGCCTTCGACCACGACCAGATGCTGGCCCTCGACGCGGACCTGTACATCACCCTGGTCGACAACGTGGACGCCATCCACGAACGGCTGACGCGCGACTTCGACCTGCCGCATACGCTGAAGGACATTCTGGTGTGGCGGGAGGAGGAGATTCTGGCGACGGAGGTGCTGGCGAGCGCGGTTCGCGGGCACGGCTGCTTCTACGTGCTGGCGCGGGGCGTGGAGAAGAACAGCGTGGAGTCGATGTACCGGCTGATCTTCCGCCCACAGACCAAGCGCGTCTATCCCTCGTTTCCCATGACGCACGTGATGGACATGCCGAGCGTGCTGGCTGAGATCGACGCGTTCCGCGCTACGATCGCGGAGCATTTCATCACGTTCGACCCCGGGGATATGGATGAGAAGCGCCTGCTGTCGCTGGCGGCGGCGGCCCTGCGGGAAGGTCACTCCAAGTTTAAGCTCTGCATTCATGAGCGGGAGCTGGAGTTCGACGCCGCCGAGGTGATGTCGGTCGCCCGGGACATTGACGCCCAGATTTACGCCCGCGACTTCAAGCTGATCGACCAGTCGGACATGATCGTCAGCTTTATCCCGGAGCTACCGGGGGGCAAGCCGGGGCTCTCCTCCGGCGTCGAGCGCGAGCTTCAGCACGCGTTCGAGGCCACCAAGGAGGTCTACGTCATCTGGCAGCCGCAGGTCGAGCCGTCGCCCTTCGTGACCGAGACGGCCACGCGCGTTTTTCCGAGCATCGAGGCGCTGCTGCGCTACTTTCAGGATAAGGGTTATCTCACCGGCTTTCAGCCGGCGCTGTTCCCCAACACGGCGGTTCGCGAGCGTGGTCGGCTGGGCTGACACGCGGCAGCAGACCACATTCGAACCTCGCCCAGTGGGGGGCTGCGCAAGCGCAGGTATCCGCGCCCCGCACGCCAGTGCGGCGCACGGCATCGTGGCGCAGGGCAGCGCCGGTCCGACGGGCGCAGGCCTGGAAGGCTGCGGGGCCGCTCGGGGCGCTGGGCCCCCGACTTGCGTCGGGGGTTCGGACCCCGCGCTCATCCGAACCCCGCACGCGAGTGCGGGGCTTGGTACGACGGGGCGCGCGCTGCGAGCTTGGTGTCCGGACTTTGTAACGCGCGCGACCAGGTGACGCTTCGCCCCGCGACTTCATGTCCTCCAGCCCCCGACTTGCGACGGGGGTTCGGATGATCGGCCACGGCCATCGTCGGTTCGGATGCGCTTCGCGTTGCGCTGTGGACGGGCCGCTCAGGGCGGCGCTGGCTTGGCATCGGCGGCTGCCAGTGCCTCCGCCACCCGCCTGCGTTCGCTGCTGTACGCCACCATGCGCAGGTTAGCGCTGATCTGGCGCCGCGTCTCGGCCGTGCAGCAGGGGTTTTGAATCAGAGCGATCAGGGCGTCCGCGTGTTCGCCGCCGATCCCGCCGAAGCAGATCGCGTTGACGAGATAGGTCTGCTCGTGCTGGGAAAGCTCGGGCCGCTGGGCGATGCGTGTGAGCAGTTCCAGCCGATGACTGGAAAGTTCGACCTGCGTGGCCGCGTCGATCGCGGCACACGCCGGGCCGTGCGGCCCGCGCGGGTGGACCACGCAGCCGGCGGTCAGAAGCGGGAGGGCAAACGTCACAAGCCGACGGCTCGCCGTGGTCACAGTTGACGGCTCCGCTGGTCGGGGCGCGATGCCGGATCCGCTGTTCACAGACGCGAACCACTCGGCGGCGCGCCGCAGTACCAGTATACGTTCGGCGCAAGCGTCGGTGGCGGTTGCTGGCACGAGGCTGTGTTCGGACCTGTGTTGCGCGTTCACACGCCGCACACACTCGTCCACCGGTTTCGCGTCGCCGTCCCGCGCGGGCGCTGCCGGTCAGGGGTGGCTGGTGGCCGCGGGGACAACCGCGGGGACGGGCACGGCCAGCGGTTGTCGCCGCCGCAGCGGCCACGTGCGCAGCTTCTCCATATACAGATAGAAGACGGGCGTGACGAACAGGGTCAGCATCTGCGAGAACAACAGGCCGCCGACGACAGCCAGACCGAGTGGCCGGCGTGATTCCGCTCCGGCCCCGAAGCCCAGGGCGATGGGCAGCGTTCCCATCAGGGCGGCAGCGGTCGTCATCATGATGGGGCGGAAGCGGATCAGACAGGCGTCGTGGATGGCCTGCTCCGGGGGCTTTTGTTCGCTGCGCTGCGCCTCGATCGCGAAGTCGATCATCATGATGCCGTTCTTCTTGACCAGTCCGACCAGCATGATGATGCCGACGAAGGCGTACAGGCTTACGTCTACTCCGAACAACAGCAGGGTCACCAAGGCTCCAAAGCCAGCGAACGGCAGCGCGGACAGAATCGTGATCGGATGGATGAAGCTCTCATACAGGATTCCGAGCACGAGATAGATCACAAGTATCGCGATCACCAGCAGCAGCCCCATGCCGGCGACCGAGGACTGGAACGCCTGCGCCGTGCCTTGGAAGCCGCCGGTGATCGTGGCGGGCAACGTCTGGCGGGCAACGGCTTCGACCGCCGCCACCGCGTCGCCCAGCGCTACACCCGGGGCGAGGTTGAAAGAGATGGTGACCGAGGGCAACTGGCCGCTGTGGTTGATCGTCAGGGGGCCCACGCCGGGCTCGATCCGGGCCACCGCAGACAGCGGCACGAGCTGTCCGCCGGCGGAGCGGATGTACAGCTTGGGCAGCGCGTTGAAGTCCGTTCGATATTCCGGAAGCAACTCGACGATGACGTCGTACTGGTTGTTGGTCGCGTAGATCGTCGATATCTGACGGGCGCCGTAAGCGCTCGACAGGGCCCGTTCGATCTGCTCCGGCGTCACGCCCAAGGCGCTGGCCTTGTCCCGGTCAATCTCGATCCGCACCTGGGGGTTGACGAGCTTCAGGTCGCTGGTGACATCACGGATCAGCGGAATTTCCCGCAGCCGCTCGGTCAGGACCGGCGCCAGCCGATACAACTCGTCTGTATCGGGGCTCTGAAGCGTGTACTGATACTCGCTCTTTGTCATCCTGCCGCCGATGGGTATGGGGGGTGGATTGAAGAAGTAGGTGCGGATGCCGGGGACGGCGTTGACGCGCGGGGTAAGCTCGGCGATGACCTGCTCGACGCGCTGGGTGCGTTCGCTGCGCGGCTTGAGGCGCAGGAAGAGGATACCCTCGTTGGACGGCCGGCCCGGCAGGCCGCCGGCGACCGACATGAACGATTCGACCGCGGGATGGGAACGGACGATGGCGGCGACCTGCTGCTGTTTGTCCCACATCGCCTGGGACGAGATGCCCTGGGCCGCCTCGGTAAAGGCCATCAGGCGCCCGGTGTCCTCGGCCGGCAGAAAGCCCTTGGGTGCCACCCTGAACAGGTAGATCGTCGCGACGAGGACGGCGGCGGAGAACAGCATGGTGGCCCGGCGGTGCCGCAGCACCCAGCGCAGGGATACGTCGTACGCCCGCAGCATGCCCGCGAAGAAGCGCTCGGAAGCCGCGTACAGCCGACCATGCCGGGCCGCGCCCGGCTCGCCGAGCAGCCGACTGCACATCATCGGGGTCAGGGTCAGAGACACGACGCCCGAGATCAGGATTGCCACGCCGATGGTCACCGCGAACTCACGGAACAGACGGCCGGGAATTCCGCCCATGAACAGAACCGGAATGAACACTGCGGCCAGGGACAGCGTCATCGACACGATGGTGAAGCCGATTTCGCGCGATCCGTCCAGCGCGGCGGTGAGCCGGGGCTGTCCGAGCTCCATGTGCCGAACGATGTTCTCCAGCATGACGATCGCGTCATCGACGACGAAGCCGACCGACAAAGTCAGGGCCATCAGCGACAGGTTGTCGAGGCTGAAGCCCAGCCACTGCATGACCATGAAGGTGCCGATGATGGACATCGGAATAGCCACGCCGGGGATGAGCGTGGCTCGCAGGTTCCGCAGGAACAGAAAGATCACCAGCACGACCAGGGCGAGTGTGAGCCAGAGCGTAAACTTCACATCGCGGACCGACTCGCGGATGGACTGCGAGCGGTCGTAAAGCTCATGGACCGACACGGACGCGGGCAGTTGTCGACGGAAGGTGGGCAACAGCTTCTTCACCTCGTCGACCACGGCCACCGTGTTCGTCCCGGGCTGGCGCTGGATCGCCAGCACCACGGCCCGCTGGTCGACGTACCACGCGGCGACCTTGTCCGCCGCCACGCTGTCGATCACGCGACCCAGTTCGGACAGGCGCACCGGCCGTCCCTCGCGGTAGGCGACGATGACCGGCTCGAACCCGGCGGCGTTCAGCAGCTTGCCACTCGCTTCGATCGTGTAGGCCTGATGTCGCCCGTCCAGCGATCCGGTCGGCAGCTCAACGTTCGCCTCCTGCACGGCGCGCACGACCTCGTCCAAGCCGATGCCCCGGGCGGCCAAGGTGTCCGGGTCGAGCTGGACGCGGACGGCGTATTTCTGCATCCCATACACCACCACCTGCGCCACCCCGCTGACCATCGAGATCCGCTGCGCCATCAGCGTGTCGGCGTACTCGTTCAGCTCGTACAGCGGCAGCGTCGGCGAGGTCAGGGCCAGGTACAGAACCGGCTGATCGGTCGGGTTGACCTTCTGATAGGACGGCGGGTTCGGCATGTCGGGCGGGAGCTGCCGCTGGGCGCGGGCGATGGCGGCCTGAACGTCCTGGGCCGCCGCATCGATGTCACGTTCGAGCCGGAACTGGAGAGCGATCTGCGTGGTGCCGAGCAGGTTGGTGGAGGTCATCGCTTCCACGCCAGCGATCGTGGAGAACTCGCGCTCCAGCGGGGTCGCGACCGACGAGGCCATCGTCTCGGGGCTGGCGCCGGGCAGACTGGCTGTCACCTGGATGAAGGGGAAGTCGACAGCGGGCAAGTCGCTGACCGGCAACTGTCGATACGCCATCACGCCGAAGATCAGCACCCCCGCCGTCAGCAGGGTGGTGGTGACGGGGCGACGGATGAAGAGTTCCGCGATGTTCATGACGGGTGATCCGATGGACTGGCCGGGCTCGTGGTGGTGCTCGTTGTTGGCGCCGGGCGCGGTTCCACTCGGGCCCCGGGCACGAGGCGGAGCTGGCCGTCCGTGACGACCCGCTCGCCCGGCCGGAGGCCATCGTCGATGACCGCCTCGGTGTGCAACGTGAAAGCCACCTGCACCGGACGTGACTCGACCGTCTGGTCGTCCCGGACGACAAAGACGTACTGCCCGCGCTGCCCCGTCTGCACCGCGGGCGCCGGAATCACGAGCGCTCCGGCGCGCGTAGCCAGCGTCAGCTCCGCGTTGACAAATTGCCCGGGCCACAGGCGACGCTCGGCATTCGCAAAGGTTCCCTTCAGCAGGATCGTCCCGGTGGTACTGTCGACCTTGTTGTCGACGAAAGTCAGCACCCCCCGCTCGGGCGGGCCCGGGTCGTGCGGGAAATACGCCTCGACTGCGAGCGGCCCCGCCTTCTGTGCCTGCTGAATCCGCAGCAGGAATTGCTCCGGCACGGCAAAGGCCACGTAGATCGGGTTGATCTGGTTGATCACCACCAGCGCCGTTTCGTTCGCCTTCACCACGTTACCCGGGTCCGCCAGGTTGTCGCCCGTGCGGCCGTCCATGGGTGCGCGGATCGTGCAGTACTCGAGATCCAGGCGGGCCTTCTCCAGGAGCGCCTCGTCCGCCGCGACCGTGGCCCGTCGCGAGTCCGCGGTCGCCTGGCTCTGTTCGTACTCCCGCTGCGAAGCTGCGTTCTGCCGAAGCAAGCCGGCTTTCCAAGCCGCCTCCGCGGCCGCATCCAGCGCCAGCGCCCGGTCGCGCTCCAGGTTCGCCTCCGCTTGCCGGACGGCCGCCTCATACGGACGGGCGTCCAGTCGGAACAGCAGGTCGCCCGCCTTCACATCCTGGCCTTCCTTGAAATGCACCTCGACAAGCTGCCCCGACACCTGCGGCTTGACTGTCACGGTAGCGTACGGCTCCACGCGCGCGATGGCCCGGAGCTTGACCGGGACATCCTTTTGTACAGCCGTCGCGACGGTTACCGGAACCGCGGCGATCTGCTCCGGACGCGCGCCTTCCGCAGCAGCCGGAGGCCGCGAGCAACCGTGCACCGCCAGGAACGGGGCTGCGACGACCGCCCAGCGCAAGGCCGCCTGACACGCCGTCCCGGCTCGACACCGCCGCCCACCTCGGAATTGGCCCAACCAGTTCATCCGTCCGGATCTCCTGCTCGCCGTGAGCGCTGCGGCCGGGCTCGGCGGCAGTCGAGCCAGGTCCGACTGGTCTGGCGTCGCCAAAGGTCGTGGCGGCCGCCCCGGCTACTGACGGTTGCCGGAGCGCGACGCGCGCTCTGTCCGGGCGCGCCAAGGAAGACGCCGCGCTACGCACGCGCACCGTTTCTTGCCGTGAGTATCGTAGGCTCAGGGATTGGGGACGGGAACCGTGCGCGGCGATCCGAACCGCGCACGCGAGTGCGGGGTGTGACATCGCGCCGCAAGGCGGCGCCGGCGCGACCGGCGCGGGCCCAGGGGGCTGCGGCGCCGCTCGCGGCGCTCGGCCCCCGACTTGCGTCGGGGGTTCGGACCCGGCACCCGCCCGAACTCCGCACGCAGGTGCGGGGCCCGTCGGACGGGGGGAGCCACAACTCACCCCCGACTTGCGTCGGGGGTTCGGACGGTGCGCGACTGGTCCAGTCCACCGGCGGGGAGTGGGTACGCGCGCGAACGGCGGGATGGGCTGAAGTCGTTGGCCGAAACAAAGCACGGGGCGGTGCGGGGCCTGGCGTTTATCGGACGTTGATGCGCGACGGGGGAACGCGATTTCTCTTTCCATGCGTATTGCGACGCCCCGCGAGGAGCCTACAATCCATATGCTCGAGCGGCGAGCGGCACGCACAGGTTTCCCCCCGGCCTGTCGGCCCCCCGCTCGGGCTTTTTTGTGTCGGCACTTGCAGCCAGCAAAGAACATCTCTCTCGGGTTGCATAACTGCTCCGACCGTACAACCGACGCAACGTAATGATTTCGAAACAATCCGATCCGGCGTTAGAATCGCCGGTGTCCGTCCTGCGCGGTGGACCAGGAGTGAGAGAAATGTTTCGCGTTGTAACAGCTTTCGGTTCGGCGCTTCTGGCGGTGCTGCTTACCGTCGCCGGCACGTACGGCGACTGGCAGGTGGTTGCCCCGGGTATCGAGTATCAGGAGTTCACTGTTTCCGGCCCGAACAATGTCTATGTCGCTCGCATGCAGCGCACACACGCCGACTGTGCCATCGACAGCATGGTAGCTCAGGGGCGGCTGACCGGTGGGACGGAGACCGTCAGCAGCATGGCCAGCCGTCATGAGGACGCGATCGGTTACTGGGGGCAGACCTGGGGCAAGCGGTATGACGTGATCGTGGCCATCAACGGCGACTTCTATAGTGGCGGGGTACCCACCGGTGGGCAGATTGCTTCCGGCTGGTATGCGAAGCGCTTTACCGATTTTGCCGGCGGAAGCGGCTTCGCATGGCAGCTTGATCGTGACGCCTTCATCGGCGAGTGCGTCCGCCATGTCCCCAACAAGCAGAAGGCCGCGTGTCCGGCGACGGGGCAGGAACGGAGCATCAACGGGATCAATCGTGCGCGCGGCACGGATGAGCTGATTCTGTACACGCATCATTACGATCTGACGACCCTTACGGACAACAGCGGTGCCGAAGTGCTGGTCCGCATGACCCGGCCGACCCTGATCATCCCGCCGCCGAACTTTGCCGTCGGCTACGTCGTGCAGGTTCGGCCCAACGCCGGCTCGACGGTCATTCCGTTCGATCACGTCGTGCTTTCCGGCAGCGGCAGTGCGATGACCTGGCTGCTGGCCAACGTGACCGTGGGAGCGGAGGTGCGCATCTCGCAGGAGATCACGCATTATCTGCACGATTGCAGTACGCCGCTGGCGTGGGATTGGACCAAGACGTACGCGAGCGTCGGCGGCAGCTTCCACTTCCTCAAGAACGGGGAAATCCAGTACTCGAGCGACCCGGGGGCGACTACCCGTCATCCCCGTACGGCCATTGCGCTCAACGGCGACTACATCTTCTTCATCGTCGTGGACGGCCGTTCCACGCAGAGCGTCGGCATGACCATGACGGAGCTCGGCACCTTCTGTCTGTCCTACCTGAGTGCCACGGACGGCATCAATCAGGATGGCGGCGGGTCGTCCACCATGTGGGTCAACGGGCAGGTGCGCAACGTGCCCTCCGACGGGACGGAGCGCGCGGTCGCCAATGGAATGATGATGGTCAACATTCTGCCTATGGAACAGTCTGCGCGCTTCGCCGCCGGTGTGCAGGTGCGCACCACCGGGACGGTCGGGCTGCGCGTCGGCCCCGGCACGAACTATGCCGTCATCAGCACGCTGTCCGGCGGCGTGGTCGGGACGGTGATATCCCATGCGCTGCTCGGCGTGCGCGCTACGGGACAGTATTGGTGGTTCTGCGAGTTTCCCGCCGGTACGGGCTGGGTTCCCGAGAGCGCGCTTCTGGAGGCGAATTGCGCGGGCGATTACACGGGCAACGGCGTCATTGACGCAGGCGATCTGTCCGGGCTGGCCTTTTGCATGCTGGGACCGGGGCAGACGTTCGCGTCGGGCCACTTCTGTCTGCGGGGTGACTCCGAGAATGATGGAGACGTCGATCTGGCGGACGTGAGCGTCATGCAGACCTGTGTCGCGGGGCCCTGATGCGCGCCCTGGGGGTGTGCCACCTCACGGCCGCGCGCTGGCCGCCTGCTGTCCGACCGTGGGCGTTTCCGTACGCGCGACGAAGTCTCGGTAACCTTTCTCCAGAAACGCCCGCGGGAGATGCTGCCCGATGTGATCCCAGGGGAGCAGCTCGTCGAGGGCGCGCGTGCGATGGGCGTAGAACGCGGGATCGATCCCGCTGGCTTCGAAAGCTGCCAGCCATAGGTCGTATCGGAAGCATTCATCCCACCCGTCGAAGCGGGCGCCGCGCCGCCAGGCTTCGTAGATCGCTGAACCCAGACGGCGGTCGCCGCGCGCCAGTACGGCTTCCAGCACCGAGCGCGTTGGCCGGTGGGTCTGGACGTGGACGGCGGACCGATGCTGACGTTTCAGATGCCGCAGGCGCCGGCGGACCTCTTCAAAGTATTCAAGGGGTGGCTGGGCCGCCCATTGCAGCGGGGTGAATGGCTTGGGCACCAACCAGCCCACGGAGGCGACGACTTCCGCCGGCGGTTTGCCGAGCGCACAACGTTCACGGCTGATGCGAGCGCTGAGCTCGTAGATGGCATCGATGTCTTCGGGCCGTTCGCCGGGGAAACCGGCCATGAAGTACAGCTTGACGCGTCGCCAGCCGGCGGCGTAGGCGGCCCGGATGCCTTCCAGCAGGTCGCCGTCGGTCACTTTCTTGCGCAGGGCACGGCGCAGGCCGTCGTCGGCAGCCTCGACGGCGATCGTCAGCCCGGCCTTGCGCACGGCGCTGCCCAGCGCGGGAATGTTCTGCAAGACACGGTCGACACGCAGGGACGGAAAGCTCAGATTGACGCGCCGCGGGGCGAACCGTTCGTTGACGCGCTGCGCCAGTTCCGTCAGGTGTGGGTAGTCGGACGTGGAGAGCGACAGCAGGCTGATTTCGTCGTGGCCGGTGCTCCAGTATGCTTCCTCGGCGATCTGGAGCACACGCTCCGCGCTTCGCAGACGCAGCGGGCGCTTGGTGTACCCCGCATGGCAGAAGCGACACAGGTTCGGGCAGCCGCGCATGATCTCAATCGCGATGCGGTCGTGGATGGTCGCCGTCCAGGGCACCAGCGGGCGGGTGGGAAAGGGCGCGGTTTCGAAGTCCGGCGTGTGACAGCGCTCGATGCGCGTCGGCAGGTCCGCGGCGGTCGGCGTCAGCGCGGCCAAGGTGCCGTCGGGGTTGTAACGCGGCATGTACAGCCCCGGTGCGTACAGCCAGGGAAACCGGCGGGCCAGCAGGGGGATCATCTGTCGGCGGGGAACGCCGGCCCCTCGGTACTCGCGTACGGCCTCCAGCAGGGCCGCCATGGAATGCTCCCCATCGCCAATGACCACCAGGTCGAGAAAGTCGGCCAGCGGTTCGGGGTTGTCCGCCTGCGGGCCGCCGGCGATGACGAGTGGGTCGTCGTCGCTGCGCTGGGCGGCACGAAGGGGGATGCCGGCCAGATCCAGGAGGTTCAGGACGTTCGTGAAAACGAGTTCGTATTGGAGGGAGATGGCCAGCAGGTCCGCGGAGCGCACCGGCTGACGGGTGTCCCAGGTAAACAGCGGCAGGCGCTGGCGGCGCAGAATCTGTTCTGCGTCTACCCACGGGCAGTAGACGCGCTCCGCGCACACGCCGGGGGTGTGGTTGCAGAGCCAGTAGAGAATCTGGCAGCCCAGGTGCGACATACCGACGGCGTACGTGTCGGGGAACGCGATGGCGACGCGGACCTCCGCCCGCTCCCAATCGCCCGGTCGGACGAGCTGGTTGACTTCGCCGCCGATGTACTGCGCTGGCTGCCGCACATGCGGCAAGAGCTCGTCGCGTACGCGCTCGGCCAAGGTTTCGGACACAGTCGGTCTCCGGCGGGGCGGAACCCGCGGCCCGTGATCGGGACCGGCCCCAGGTCGTGCTCAAAACGAGTGTAGCGCACGGGGCGCGGCAGGCGCTGTGCCGTCTTGAGCACTTGCATCGCGCGGGCTGGCCACGCTCATTCTTTCGGCGGATGCGGCGCAAGGCAACGGAAAGTACGGATTGGCAGAGCGCGTAAGCACAGTGGGGTGGGAATAATCAGCGGGGGCTGTGGTTGGTCCGGGCGGAGGTGCCGGTGCGTCGCAGCCAGCTCACACGCAAGGGGTCACGACGTGCGATCGTGACCTGTGCCGCGCCGGCGCGGCCGTCCCTCAGGTACTCCAGCGTGGCCCGCTGCCCGATCGACATGTGTCCGACTCGTTCTGCCAACTGGCCGGGACTGGAGATGGCGGCGCCATCGAGTCGACAAAGTACGTCGCCGATCGCGATTCCCGCGCGGGCCGCGGGGCCGTCGGGCTCGATGGCCTGAACGACGACGCCCTCGCCGAATGGCAAGCCGAGCGATTCCCGCTCTTCAGGGCTGAGCGCGCGGACGGTGACGCCCAGATACCCGTACTCGTACGGCCGCCCGTGGCACAGCGTGTCGATTACGCGACGAATGGGCGGATTCATGGGGATGGCAAAGCCCACGCCCTCGTCGGCGGGCGTCCGGGTGTGCATCGCGGTGACAAGGCCGATCAATTCCCCGCGCAGGTTGAAAACCGGACCACCGGAGTGCCCGGGGTTGATCGGGGCTGTAATCTGCATCATGTCGTAGTAGAAGCGGTCGTCGTTTTCTCCGAGGCCGGGCAACTGGCGGCCAAGATTCGCAACGACGCCGACGGTGACGCTGAGCTGACCGTCGTTGCCGAGACCGAAGGGGTTGCCTACAACGACGGTCCATTGGCCGCGGGTTACACTTTGCCAGTCGCACCACCGCACCGGTACGAGGTCGTTGCGGGACACCTTGAGAACGGCCAGATCGCTCCGGGGGTCGGCACTCAGGACTTCGGCCTGGGCGACCGTCCCGTCGTAGAGCGCCACGCGGATCTCGGCCGCTGACTGCACCACGTGCTCGTTCGTGAGAATCAGTCCGTCGGCGGCGATGACGACTCCGCTGCCGTGGACGATGACGCGTCGTTCGGGTGGTGGGTTGGAGGCAGACAGGTCGCGGCCGCCGGCGGGATCGAGGCACAGGCGCTGCACGCGGATGCCGACGACGCTCGGAGCGACCCGGCGCGCTACGTCCTGAAACGCTTTCTCCAGGGCGGACGCGTCTGGTGCCGACGCGTCGCCTGAGCGTCCCGGTTCCGCGTTGCCGAGCGCGCGCGGCGCGAGCAGCAAAGAGGCGAGGAAGAACAGTGCAGCGGAGAGCCACGGCAGGCCTCGGCCGGCGCGTGCTTGCTTCGCGCATTGGGTCTGCCGTGCTGGTCGCATCGTCTTTCCGTCCGGCCGGGCGATGGTGCGCGCGCTATGCGTGCAGTGGTCCGGCGACGCAGCGGTTCGCGCCGGCGACGTACTTTTCGGCCAACGTCACGTTGATCATCAGCGACGCGCCGGGAGGGCCGCGCGGAGGCAACGGGATGCGCTTGTATCGGGTCACTCGGGCTGGGCGCGACCGGGAAAAGGACGGAAAGTAGACGCGCCCGGGCGCGGGGTTTATAGCGCCTCCCGACGGGCTGTCGGGCACCGCCCATAATCGTGGCTGGAACGTGCCCCGCGAATTATCGACGTCTTGTGCTCAAGAAAACGAATAGGCCGACGCCGGCTGCCGCGCCGCGCTGCATGGAGGACGGGTGAGCGTCGGAAGCAATCCCTTCCTCAATACCGCCGACGTCAGCCGAATGTCGGCCTACCGATTGGACCTGACTTCGCCGCGGGGAATCGGAGGCGATAACCTGCCGGTTCCGCTTCGCGCCCGAAACAAGGCCCCAAAGTTACCGAGGGCGTAACTGGCGTATGAAGAACAGCCGGGTGTTCCTCCTCTCTCCTGGGGTTACGCTGTTGCGTCCCGCCACGGGGCCCGCTGGTACCGCCGGGGCCGGACACTCCTCGCTTTCTCCAACCATTGAGAACTCATGCTGTCGCGATTGAGAACCGGATCCGATCGACGCAGCGCATTGACTCTCCGTCGTGCCGACCGCAGGCCGAACGGCGCCTGAGACCTTTTGAGATGCCGCCCGCTGGCGGCGGACCGGTACCCCCCGCGTCCTGGACGCCACCGTTTTTCTGACCCCATCCCGCCGGTAGCGCCAGCGCCCTCTATTCCGCTCCACCGAAGATTCTACTGCCCTGAGGGCGGGTGAGTCAACACCGGCAGCGCGGCAGGGCGAGCGCAACGTGTTTTTCATGTCCGCTTTACACTGCGGCGCCGCGGCCCGTATCATCCGCGCCCGACCCCGCCACGCGTTTTACCCGCGGTGGCCATTCCCGGGAGCAGCACGTATGAGCAACTCGCAGTATGACGCGGTTTACCGAAGATCACTTGAGGATCCGGAGGGTTTCTGGGCGGAGGCGGCGGAGGCCATTCACTGGACCCGGCGCTGGTCGCGTGTTCTGGATGATTCGCACCCACCGCTGTACCGCTGGTTTGTCGGCGGTGAATTGAGCACGTGCTACAACGCATTGGACCGGCACGTCGAAGCGGGGCGGGGCGAGCAGCCGGCGCTGATCTACGATAGCCCCGTGACGGGCACGATCCGCAGCTACACCTATCGGGAGTTTCGCGATCGGGTGGCGCGTTTCGCCGGGGCGCTGCGCAATCAGGGCGTGAACAAAGGCGACCGGGTGGTTATTTACATGCCCATGGTTCCGGAGGCGGTCGTCGCGATGCTGGCGTGCGCTCGCATCGGTGCGATCCACTCCGTCGTTTTCGGCGGCTTCGCGCCCAAGGAGCTGGCCACCCGCATCAACGACGCCCGGCCGAAGCTGATCGTTTCCGCGTCCTGCGGCATCGAGGTGAAGCGCGTCATCGAGTACAAGCCGCTGCTGGATGAGGCGATCGGGATGGCTACCGCCAAGCCGGAACGATGCATCATTTTCCAGCGGCCGCAGGCGACGGCGAAGCTCATCCCGGGCCGGGACCTCGACTGGGAGGCAGTCATGGAGACCGCGCGCCCGGTCGAATGCATCCCCTTGGCTGCGACCGATCCGTTGTACATCCTGTACACGTCCGGCACGACGGGAGTTCCGAAGGGGGTCGTGCGGGATCACGGCGGCCACGCGGTCGCCATGCACTGGACGATGCGCTACATCTACGACGTGCGGCCGGGGGACGTATACTGGGCCGCCTCGGACATCGGCTGGGTGGTCGGGCATTCGTACATCGTCTATGCCCCACTGCTGGCCGGTTGCACGACCGTGCTGTACGAGGGAAAACCGGTCGGCACGCCCGATGCGGGGGCCTTCTGGCGGGTCATTTCGCAGCACGGGGTGAAGGTGCTGTTCACGGCGCCGACGGCGTTCCGGGCGATCAAACGCGAGGACCCGGAGGGCACGTTCATCCGGCAATACGACCTGCGCAGTCTCAAAGCCCTGTTCTTGGCCGGCGAGCGCTGCGACCCCGATACACTGCTGTGGGCGCAGCGGCATCTGGGCATCCCGGTCATCGATCATTGGTGGCAGACGGAGACGGCTTGGGCGATCGCGGCCAATTGCCTGGGGCTGGGGATGCTGCCGGTGAAGCCCGGTTCGCCGACCAAGGCGGCGCCAGGGTACGACGTTCGCATCCTGGACGAGGGCGGGGACCCGGTGCCGCCTGGTAAGACGGGGAACATCGTGGTGAAGCTGCCCTTGCCGCCCGGCTGTCTTCCCACCTTGTGGAACAACGACGCCGGGTACATCGAGTCGTACCTGTCCCGTTACCCCGGGTACTACCTGACGGGTGATGCCGGTTTCCAGGACGAGGACGGGTACCTGTACATCATGAGTCGCATCGATGACATCATCAACGTGGCAGGCCACCGTTTGTCCACGGGCGGCATGGAGGAGGTCCTCGCCTCCCATCCCGATGTGGCTGAGTGCTGCGTGATCGGCGTCGCGGACGAGCTGAAAGGCGAAGTGCCGATCGGGTTCGTCGTGCTCAAGGCGGGCGTGCAGCGGGCGGAGGCCGACATCGTGCGCGAGCTCGTCCAGATGGTGCGGGACAAGATCGGTGCCGTGGCGTCCTTCAAACAGGCCGTGGTCGTGAAGCGCCTGCCCAAGACGCGCTCCGGCAAAATCCTGCGCGGCACAATGAAGAAAATCGCCGACGGCGCGGAGTACAAGGTGCCGGCGACGATCGACGATCCGGCGATTCTCGGGGAGATCGGCGAGTCGCTGCAACGCATCGGCTATGCCCGCGCCGGAGCCCCGCCGCGCGTCTGACGCGGACCGTACGGCGGGTGCGCGGGGCCGAAGGGTGACTGCGTAATCGTGGCGAATTTCCTTCCTGCGCGAGGTTGACGTGTCTGCCGCCGTTTCCAATGCCGTCGCACCCACCCGTTCCCGCGAGCTGCTCGGCCATCCGACCTGCCTGTTTACGCTGTTTTTCACCGAGTTGTGGGAGCGTTTCAGCTTCTACGGAATGAAAGCGCTCCTCATCCTGTACATGGTCAACTACCTGTTCTGGAGTCAGCAGGCGGCGTCGACTGTGCTGCGCTGGTACGCGGGGCTCGTCTACCTGACGCCGGTGCTCGGGGGCTGGTTGGCGGACCGGTACCTGGGAGCGCGCTGGTCGGTCTTTCTGGGCGGCATCCTGATCGCGATCGGCCACTTTCTGCTGGCTTTCGAGCCCCTGCCATTCTTTTTCTCCGGCCTAGGTTTTCTCATCGCGGGGGTCGGGCTGCTCAAGCCGAACATTTCGACGCAGGTCGGTGCGCTGTACCACCCGGCGGACCGTCGGCGGGACAGTGCCTTCACGATTTTCTACATGGGCATCAACCTGGGTGCGTTTCTGGGGCCGATCATCTGCGGCTATCTGCGCGTCCGCTACAGCTATCACCACGGCTTCGCCGCCGCCGGCGTGGGCATGGTGATTGGCCTGATCGTGTACATCCTGGGCATGGGGTCGGTGGCCCGGCGCACGGCGGAGATCGCAGCGGCGGCGCGCACCGACGCGACCGATGCCGGCCTACCCAAGACCAAGGGGCCCGAACGTGCTAAGCCCTCCGTCGACGCGCGGGTATACCGGGATCGGTGCATTGTGCTCGTGATCATCTGCGTCTTCTGCATCCTGTTCTGGGTCGGCTTCGAACAGGGTGCCAACGTCATGAACATCTGGGCGGACAAACACACCAATCTGTACGTCTTTCGCGCGCAGCCGCCCGAGGTCATCGCGGCGAATGCCGCCGCGGAAGGCGAAAGTGGCGGTGTCCCGGGGCTTCGGAACGTGCAGATCGCGGCGGAGCAGACGCAATCCATCAACCCCCTGTTTATTCTGCTGCTAGCGCCGGTGTTCGCATGGCTGTGGACGTACCTGGATCGGCGCGGCAAACAGCCCTCCACGCCCATGAAGATGGCGCTGGGCGTGTTCTTCGCGATGCTGGCGTACGGGGCGATGCTGGCGGGGGCGGCGGCGGAAAACCGGCCGACCCGTGCCCCGCTCAGCCGCGTTCCGACGGGCGTCGACCTGGGCCGTTACGGCGCTACCCGTCTGTCCTGGGACGCGGCCACGCAGACGCTGCACATGAATGGTGTTCTGGCGGACCTCGACTGGATGCGCGCGCTCGGCGCCTCCAGTTCGCCGGCGTATGCGGCAGCGGTGAACGACCTGGCCCGCCGTGCCGAGCAGCGGGCGGAGGAACTCCGACGGGCACGTCGTGCGGGGACAGCGGCGCAAACGCGCTGGAGCGTCGAGGTCGCGGTGCCTGCCGAGGCTGGAGAACCCGTGGCGGTGGCCGGCTGGCCGACGGAGAACGGTCAGCCGAAGGTCACGTGGGAACCGCGGACGCGGACGCTGACGGCCTTTGGCCTGCTGTCGGAGCGCGACCGGGCCCAGACGCTCGCGAACGGCGCCGATCCGGAGTTCGCCCGCGCGCTGACCGACATCTACCGGCAATCTCAGCAGAATCGCGTCAGCATCGGCTGGCTGATTCTGTTCTACCTGCTGCTGACGATCGGCGAACTGTGCCTGTCGCCGGTCGGCCTGTCCTTCGTGACCAAGGCGGCCCCGCCGGGCTACGTCGGGTTGTTCATGGGACTGTGGTTCCTGACGACCGGCGGCGTAGCGAACTGGCTGGCGCATTATGCGGGTGGCTACTGGGGGACGATGACGCCCACCGCGTACTTTCTGATTTTCGGTGGGATTGCAGCGGCCGCGACGGTCCTGATGCTCTTGCTGCTTCGCGTGCTGAAGCCGCTGCTGCACGGCCTGAACTGACGGCGGCGCTGGCCGCGCAGCCGCAGTTGCCCGCGGGGTTTGGCGGCTACAATCAGCTTGAAGGCGATCTGTTTGCCGATCGCCGGCGGGCCGTCGGTCGCCCGTGTGGGGCGGACGACACAACGCGTTTCACGCCGCACAGCAGGTGTGCGCTAGAAGAGAGGAGTCAGAACGATGAGCGAGCAGTGCTGCATTTCGCGAGCGCAGGTGGGCAAGCCAGCCCCGGACTTCACCGCGACGGCTGTCGTGGATGGACGCTTCCAGGAGATCAAGCTGTCCCAATACCGCGGCAAGAACGTCGTGCTGTTCTTCTGGCCGCTGGATTTCACCTTTGTATGCCCGACGGAGATCGTGGCTTTCAGTGACGCCGTTCCCAAGTTCGCCGAGCGCAACACCGTGGTCCTCGGCGCGTCGATCGACAGCCAGTACACGCATCTGGCGTGGCAGAAGACGCCACGGTCGGAGGGCGGGCTCGGCAAAGTGCAGTTCCCGATGATCGCGGACGTCACGCATCAGATCAGCCGTGACTACGGCGTGCTCATCGAGGAGGCGGGCATTGCGCTGCGTGGGCTGTTCCTGATCGACAGCAAGGGGATCATTCGCCACATGCTGGTGAACGACCTGCCGCTGGGGCGGAGCGTTGAAGAGGCCCTCCGCACGGTGGACGCGCTGCTGCACTTCGAGAAGCATGGCGAGGTTTGTCCGGCCAACTGGAAGCCGGGGGCCAAGGGCATGAAGCCCGATCCGGAGGGCGCCAAGAGCTTCTTCCAGGAGTGGGCTAAGTCCTGAGCGCCCGGGGCGCTGTGATGGTCGGTCGCGAACGCCGGGCCGCTGCCAGCAGCGCATTGCAGGCAGTGGCCCGGCCGCTTCGCTGCGCTTCTTCGGCTGGCGCCGCGGACGGTCCCCCGTGGGGCGGGCGTCTGCACCGATTTTTGACAGGCGGCCGCGTTCTTTCTTACAATGGTGCCCGCTTAGCGATGGAAGCAACTCTGGCTGAGCTCTGCCGCACGCTGGAAGAGCATGGCATGAAGCCCACGCTCTGCGGCGACCCACAGCGGCGTATTCAACGCGTGGCGACGCTGGAAGACGCGGGGCCGGGCGACATTTCGTTTCTCTCTAACCCCAAGTACGAAAAGCTGTTGCAGACGACACGGGCGTCGGCGGTCGTGCTGCGTTCCGGAGTGCAGGCGCCGCCTCACCTTGATTTGATTCGCGTCGAGGAGCCATACCCGGCGATCACTGCCCTGATCGTGCGACTTCACGGTTACCGGCGTCACCGCGCGGTTCCGCCCGACCCGACCCGGACGACCATCCACGAAACGGCCCGGATCGGGCCGAACGCGACGATTCATCCGGGGGTCACCATCGACGAAGACGTCGTGATCGGCCGCGACGCGATCATCTATCCCGGCTGCTACATCGGCCCACGCTGTCGGCTGGGCGACAACGTTCTGTTGTACCCGAACGTGGTGCTTTACGAAGACACGGTGGTCGGCAACCGCGTGACCATCCATTCGAACACGGTCATCGGGGAAGACGGGCTCGGGTACGCGCCGCTTGGCGGCCGCTGGGTCAAGATTCCGCAGATCGGGCACGTGGTCATCGAGGACGATGTGGAGATCGGCGCCAACTGCGCCATCGACCGAGCCACGCTCGGGCGGACCCGCATCGGCCGCGGTACCAAGTTCAGCAACCTCATCGCCATCGGTCACGGGACGCAGATCGGTGAACACTGCCTCTTTGTCGCTCAGGTCGGCATCGCCGGCTCGGTGACCATCGGCCACCATGTCACCATGGCCGGGCAGTCCGGGGTTGTCGGGCACATTCGCATCGGCGATCACGCGACCGTGGGCGCGAAGGCCGGTGTGACGAACAACGTCCCCGACGGGGAGACCGTGCTGGGAGCGCCCGCTATCCCGATCCGCCAGATGCGGCGGCAGGTGGCCCACGTGGCGCGCTTACCTGAGCTCGGCAAACGGCTCAAGGAGCTCGAAAAGGAGGTCGCGCAGCTCCGTCAGCAGCTCGCCGATCGGACGCAACCCGTCGAGTAGTCGGACCGCGGCGGCGCCCGGGGGCGTGTGACGGCCCGCCGATGGCCGGCAGTTCGAGCCGCGCATGAACGCCGTCGAGGAGAACAGTCCGCTGGGCCTGATCGCCGGGGAAGGCGAGCTGCCGTTTCTGGTGGCACGGGGCGCGCGGGCGGCGGGGCGGCGCGTGGCGGTCGTGGCGCTGCGGGGCTGCGCGGACCCGGCGCTGCGCGGGTGGGCGGATGTTTTTCGTTGGCGGGGGATCGTGCAGCTTGGGCGCTGGATTCGTGTGCTGCGCAAGGCCGGTTGCCGCGAGGTCGTTATGGCCGGCCGCGTGCGCAAGGCGACGATGTTTGCCGGTCCGCGCTGGCTCCAGTGGTTGCGATATCTGCCGGACTGGACGAGCATACGCGTCTGGTATTTCCATGCTCGGGACAAGCGGAATGACTCGCTGCTCGGGGCAGTGGCGGACGAACTGGCCCGGCGAGGACTGACGTTGATTGATTCGACCCGGTACTGCACGGAGGCGCTGGCGCCGGAGGGCGTGCTGACGTCGTTTCCGCCGCCGCCCGGTGTGCTGGCAGACGTCGAGTTCGGCTGGCCGCTGGCACGCCGGATTGCCGGGTTGGACATTGGGCAGTCGCTGGCGGTGAAGGAGCGCGAAGTGATCGCCGTGGAGGCGATCGAGGGCACGGATGAAATGATCGTGCGTGCCGGTCGGCTGTGCCCGCAGGGCGGCTGGACGCTGATCAAGGTCGCCAAGCCGCAGCAGGACATGCGCTTCGACGTGCCGACCGTCGGGCCCCAGACGATCGAGAACCTGCACCGGGCGCGGGCGGCGGCGCTCGTAATTGAAGCCGGGAAGACCATCACGCTTCAGCGTGAACGAATGCTCGAACTGGCGCACCGCTACCGCATCGTCGTCCTGGCCCGTGCCGGGACAGAGGCTGCCGGCGATCAGCCGTGAACAGCCCGTCGAACGAGCGGGCGGCGTGGCGCACGCAGCGCTGCGGGCCGCCCGAGTGGCGTGTCGCGAGCAGAGGGCGGCTTCGCCTGGTGCGGCGCTGTCTGGACGCCTCCGGGGCTTTCGCGATAGAGTGCGAAGAAAGAAGATGGCCCACGGAATGGAACGGCTTAGCTGTAAACGGGAGAGGTGCCGGAGTGGCTGAACGGGCCGGTTTCGAAAACCGGTCGCACTCGACACCTAACGACAGTCCCCTAAACGACTTAGAGCAATCCCCCGAACGTGTCTGGGCGCTCTGCTGGGCGTTTCTGGAACGCGAGCGCCCAGACTTGGCGCGAATCGTCCGCGCGTGGGACATACTGCCCGAGCCGTCGCGCGCGGCGATGCTCGCGCTGGTCAGTGGGTTCAGTGGGTGAGGTGCTGACGTGGCGAAGGTGCCCCCGTCAACAAACGGCGGTGACGGTCGCGGTCGCGACGGTCGCGGCCGGTTCACGAAGGGCAACCCCGGCGGGCCGGGGAACCCGCTCGGTCCCGCTATCGCACGGCTCCGGGCCGAACTCGTGAGGGCGGTCACCCCGTCCGACATGCGGGCAATCGCTCAGGCACTGATCCGGCGGGCACGCGACGGCGACACGCTCGCGACGCGGATTCTGTTCGGCTACCTGCTCGGGCGTCCGATCGAATTCGACGTGCTCGAGCGCATCGAAGCCCTCGAACGCCAGCTTGAGGCCGGGAAAGGCGGTGCGGCGTGAGCTGGCGAGCACGCATCCGCCGGGCCGAGCTGCGGTGCCCCGTCCACGTCGATGCACCCCGGCTTGCGTTCGAACTCGCCGAAATGACGCTCGCGACGATGGGCACCGACGCCGGGCCGTTGCAGGGTGTGCGGGTCGCGACGCTGGCGAAGGCGATTGCAGCGGCGGGCTTCGACGCGGCGGCGGGCGTGGCGGTGGTGATTCAGGCGAAGCGAACGCCAAGAAGCGGAAGCCCCGGCAGAAAGGGAAATGACCCATGACCCCGAGCATAACCACGAGTGTGATTACAGGGGACCCCCTTATCGTGCGGAAGAACGGCCGACGCATCAACGCGGCCGGGATGACGTTCCAGAGCGACCCCGCGACATTTCGGGCAGGCTCCCCCGCACGCGGCACCGTGGCCGAAGTGGTAGACGACGTGAACATGTTGCTACGGCGGGAGATTGATCGGCTCGTGGCGGATGCTCTGGTTCGTGACGCGGCCGAACGTGCGAACCGGTTCCCCTACTCCGGCAACGCGCACCGCGACTTCATCACGGTCCGTGACGCGGTGCAGGACGAAAGGACGCAAGGCGTGTTGAACCCCATAGTCGCGGACGCCGAAGCCCGTGCCGAGCGTGCTCGGAAGGCGAGACAGGCCGCAGAGCGAAGCCGGTAGAGCGATGACGAGATGACGAGATGACGAGATGACGAGCGGTGACGTATGAAACTCCGGCCCGGCCAGAACGTGCGGCTGGCACTGGACGCCGTGCATACCGCAACGCTCAGCAATCTGCTCGGACTTCGCCCGCGATACGAGCCGCACGAACTGATCGAACGCGTTCAAGCTCTGTTGGCGTCCGTCCACGCGGCGGCGGACCGCGAACTACTCGACATGGAGCGTCCCGCGTGGACCCCGCGTCCCGCATGGACGCCGAAAGGAACAGACTGTGCCCAAGCCCAAGAGAACCCCGATCCGTACCGAATCAGCCCCGACCCTCGAATCTCTCGCCCGCCGACTGGCGGAAACGGAACGGCTCGTGTCCCGGCTCGTGAAGTGCCCGACCGTGCTTCACGAGCTTCGCATGATCGAAGCCGAAGAACAGGCGAAAGCCGCTCGCCAGCGACACGCCGACGGACAGGCGAAAGACCGCGAGAAGCGAAAGGCTGAACGCGCTGCGTGGTTTGAGAAATTCGCGTGCGAGCGACTTGCCGTGCACCCGACGTTGAGCGTTGCCCTGTCGCAAGTGGTCCGATCGTTCGACCGCTGGTGCAACGAACACGCCGTGCCCGGAGCGGATCGGATGACCGCTGACGAACTCGCCGAAGCCGTCTGCTCGTTCCCAGAAATCGCCCGGTGCGAGCTTCACCCGCCCGGCTATATGGGACAGCGGCCCCCGTTGGAACCCGGCTTCACCGGCGTCGGACTCTGCCCGGACGGCGTGGCCCCGTGCGACGTGGTGAGCGACTGCGAACGGCGGCGACGGACCGACGAAGCCGACCGACAGGCCCGGTACGAGCGACTGAAAGCCCACAGCGACCGCGAACAACAATTCATTGACGAATGGCGGCGAACCCGCGAAGCCGCGATGCGGGGCACGGCGACGCCAAAGCGGTAGGTGAACGTGCTCCTTGTCTCCGTGCCGAACATACCCGGCACGGTCGCGCGGCGGCGCTGGACGGCTCATACCCGACCCAGCGCCGCTTGTGTCTGTTCACGGCTGCGCCCAGCCCCGTCGATCGCTCGTGGAAGTGCCTGAGTGACGCGGACTTGCGGTTTGATGACGCCGGTTATGACAACCGGTGCAGGGGGGTAAGGCATGATCCGGAATACGCTGCTCGCCATGTTGGACGGTGCGGCCGTCGCGAACTGCCTCATGCCGTGGGGCAAGCCCGGCCCGATTCGGCTGCCCGACGATCACGACGCCCGCGCCGCGCTGGTCGCTGCACACACAGGTGGCGGACCCGCTGAAGTGCTGTACTGCCCGCGTGGCCGCGCGCCGGAGTGTGTGCACGTCGAATCGGTTGCGCTAGCGGCGTTCTGTCCGGCGGCGGACGGCCGCTGCCGCTGGCTCGGCATCGACCTTGACGCTGCCGATGGGCACGGGGTCGGGGGTCTTGCCAACCCGAGCCACGCGGCCCGGTGCATCGCCGAGCGCGCGGACGCGGCCGGGCTACTGTCCGGCCTGCTCGTGGCACACTCGCGCGGCGGGCGCGGACGGCACGTGTTCGTTTTCCCCCCGGAGCCGCTGTCATTGGCCGACGCGGTGCTGGCGGTGGCGGCGCTGACAGCGGGGGCGTTCAAGGTGGCGACGGTGGACGCGACCGACTGCGGCGCGCCCCACGCGTTCCGCCGTGCAGACGGCGCGCTTGCCAGGCCTGGGCAGCCGGGCGCGGTGGAGTTGATCCCGCGCGGCACGGCGCGGCCCGCGCTCGGCTGGCCGCTCGCGCTTCCGGCCGCTGGGGCGTTCAGGACCTGTGGCGGCGGCATCATCATCGACCCGTTTACCGACAGACCGAGCGAAGTGACGACGGTTCCGGGATGCGACGCCGGGCGGTGGTCACGGTTCATGGTCGATGCACGGTCGATGCTGCCGCGCCAAAGCCCCAGCAAGGCCGTTTCCCGGCCCGCTGGCACGCGCAGAGGCGCTCGGGGGTACATCGACACGGCTCCGCGCGCTGTAGACGCTCGCACGCGGGAATTTCTGGACGGCCGTGCCTCAGAGGGTACACGCAACGCGGCGTGTTTCGCAGCGGCTTGCAATCTGCTCGGGGTCGGGTACGCCGAGCATGAAGTCGAACGGCTCGTGCTAGCCGGAGCAGCGGCGTGCGGTCTGTCAGAGCGCGAGGCGCGGACATGCCTTGCTTCTGCCGTTGGCACGCTGCGCCGCAGGGGGCGACGATGAACGAACAGGCCCCCAAGCGGACGGCCGACCTTGCCCGCGCAATGGTGGACGGTGCGCTGCCGACGGATTCGCTGCCCGCGGATTCCGGCCCGCCCTGGCTGACCATCGCCGAAGTGTGCGCGCTGCCCGTCTACGGTGAAGGGTTGCTGAGCGTTACGTCGGGCTTCGCGACCATCGACGGCGCGCTACACGGGGGCTTCCGTCCCGAATCGCTCTACATCATCGCGGGCCGGACGGGCGCGGCAAAATCGACGCTGGCACTCAACATCGCACGCCGCGCCGCGCTGGAAGGTGTCTGCGTGCTCGTGTTCAAGTTGGAAGAATCACCCGTCGAGGCCGTTTGGCGCATCCATGCGGCAGCGGCGCAGGTGAACATGGTCCGGCTGCTGGACGGTGCGAAGCGGGCGACGGACGAACGTCAGAAACTCATCGACGGCTGGACGCTGATTCGGGGGCTGCCGATCCGCATTTCCGACCAGCGGAACATCGACGAGATTGAACGCATCGCCAAGTTGCACACGGCCGACGGCGGTCGGCTCGTGCTGATCGACCAGTTGAGCATGATCGACGTCCCCGGTACAGCGGTGGGGTACGAGCGGGCAACGGAAATCAGCGGCCGACTACGGCTACTCGCCCGTCGGTTGCGCGTGCCGATCGTGCTGGTGGCGCAGGTGAACCGGCCCGCGAGCAAGGGGAAGGAACGGCTTTCGTGCACCGACCTACGCGATTCGGGGGCGCTCGAAAACGACGCGGCGGCGGTGCTGCTGATAGACCGCGTGCGTGCGGCGGACGTGCCCCGCTGGCATACCGATCCGCTCACGCTCGAAATCTTGGTGGGGAAGAACCGCTACGGCCGCGCCACGCGCGACGACGATAGTCCGCTGGAACTCCTCTGGTGGCCGTGGTGCTGCCGGATCGAAGATGCGGCCCCGCCGCAAGGGGGCACGCTATGAGCACGCCAAAGCACGACCCGTGGCCACTGCCACGATTGCTTAAAGCGGACCGCAATGCGGCGACCGTGTACTTGGCGCTCCGGGTGCTCGCTAGCGGCCGACCGCAGGTGAACACAACCCGGCGACGTATCCGCGACGTTTGCGGGTTGCACGAAAGACGTGTGACCGCTGCGGTGCGGGCACTTGCCGACGCGGGTTGGCTGACGTTGCGGTACGGCCGATCCGGGAAGCGGACTTGGTATCGTCTGACCCTCCTGGACGTGCTCGCGCTGTGGGTACGAAAACGACCCTCAGGGAACTACGCTACCCCCCTTGCGCTGAGGGCACGAAAACGACCCTCAGCGCGCGCGACCAAAGTGTACGAAAACGACCCTCAGCGCGCTGCGCGCTGTGGGTATGAAAACGACCCTCATCCCCTAGAGGGGATAGGGCGGGCTCCCAGCCCCCGCCCTCCCTTCCCCTGTAGGGGGTCGGTTGGGAACAGCCCGCCCGTGCCCTCCGATGCCCGCGCGGAACAAGAGGGAGCATGGAACGACCAGACAC
>Ga0209162_1000311_pt1 | contig 54399 bp, 33 predicted proteins | sample YNPNPMetaG_FD_187121 | JGI IMG/M metagenome (GOLD analysis project Ga0209162, IMG submission 187121) | Anoxygenic and chlorotrophic microbial mat microbial communities from Yellowstone National Park, USA - YNP NP MetaG (SPAdes) (version 2) ...
CGGCAAGGCCGAGGAGGGCGAGAAACTGCCAGGGGATAGGGAGAGCATTGGCCAGGGCGATCCCGGCCAGCCAGGCAGAAGCCAGATAGATGAGCGTCATGGTGCACCTCGCGGGCTGTGTTGAGATTTCGTCGAGCCAGGTGCAACTGGCGCGAATATCATACCACAAATTGGGCTGGTGGGGTAGTCGAAGATGAAAAGACCGCCAGGGCTTGTGGCCCTGGCGGTCGGTATGCGGCAGAATTACATCCTGGCTTTGCCGCGGCCTGTCTCGATGCGCTTCCAGGCCACGACGACGGCGAGGGTAATGATGACGGCGATGATCACCTCGGCGATGGCCTGCGGGATGATCGGCGGGATTGCTGCCAGTGGCAGGTAGCCGCGAATCACGGCCATGCCCAGGACCAGCACGGTGTTGGTCAACGTGCCGACGATGGCGGCCAGGATGAGCGCGACGTACTCGTTGGCTTTCTTCAGGCCAGCATAGGTAAAGTAGGCGGTAATGCCGATGAAGATGCGCGGGAAAATAGCCACCAGGGGGTCCTTGAACAGCGGCGTCGTCGCCTGGAGGAAGCTAAAGATGCCAAAGATGGTGCCGACGATGCCGCCGACGAGCCAGCCCTCCATCACGCCACCGATGATCGCCGGCACGTGCATAATGGTGGCGTTGCCCGCCAGAGTGGGGACCGGGATGAATCCCAGGCGTGTCCAGCCCAGCAGGATCGCAATCGCTGCCAGCACGCCAGAGACCACGATCTTGCGCACAGAAAATCGTCTCTCCTCCATTGCTGTTTTATCCTCCTCGAGTAATTTCTAGATTGGGGTTGCCTGGTTTGAGTGAATGAAACGAGTACAGGTTGATTTTTTTCTCAATCCATTCGCACCTCCCGTTGACGATATTTTGGGGTTACTGATGGGTAGCCGTGCTCTTTACCCTTGAGCTGCCGGTACGCCGCCCAGAGATTCTGCCCGTCGAACGGCGCGCACGACGGCCTGGGCCAGCACTTCGGCTGCCGCTGTGCCGATGACGGTGGGGTCGCCGCCGCTCCCCTTTTTGGGCGCTTTGCCCGTGGCCAGGGCAAAGATGGTGTCGCCGTCGAACATGGTGTGGACCGGACGGATCGTGCGCGCCAGGCCGTCGTGGGCCATCTGCGCCACTTTGTTTGCGCCCTCCTTGGTCAGAAAGGCGTCCGTGGCCACGACGCCAATGGTGGTGTTGGCAAAAGCCAGCACCGTCTGTCCCAGATTTCCCTGCATCAGTTTGACGGTGTTGACAAAGCCCTTTCCGAGCGGTTCGCGCGTGCCGGCGATGATCGTGCCGGATTCTGGATCCACTACGTCGCCAAAGGCGTTGACGGCGACGATGGCCCCGACGACGACCCCTTTGCCGATCCTGACGCTGGCCGTGCCCAGGCCGCTCTTGGTGGCGAACCTGGGACCTAACAGTTTGCCTACCGTGGCACCGGTGCCTGCCCCCACCGACCCTTCCGCCACCGGGCCGTCGGTTGCATCCTGGCAGGCCTGGTAGCCAGCCGCAGCGTCGGGCCGCGCTTTGGGGTCGCCGATGGTCAGGTCGAACAGCACCGCCGCCGGGACGATGGGCACCACCCCCACGCCGACATGGAAGCCGATACCGTGTTCCTCCAGCCAGCGCATCACCCCGCTTGCGGCGTCCAGCCCATAGGCGCTGCCGCCGCTGAGGACGACGGCGTGGACCTCCTGCACCAGGTTGAGCGGGCGCAGCAGGTCGGTCTCGCGGGTGCCGGGGGCCGAACCGCGCACGTCCACCCCGCCCACCGCTCCCCCTTCACACAGGACGACCGTGCAACCCGTGATTCCCTGCCGGTCGGTGAAATGGCCGACCTTGATCCCCGCTACATCCGTGATCCCGTTGTGCATGGGAGCCTCCCTGGAAGTAAGAACCCCTTCAGCCTCTCCTGGGTACGGCTGAGTATACCGGACTACTCACCCAGGAAGCGCAACGCGGCCAGGACGTAGAGGCGCGTGGCCTCGAGCAGCTCGTCAATGCCCAGCCACTCGTCCACGTGATGGGGGATGTAGATGTCGCCCGGGCCGCAGGTGACGATGGGGATGCCGGCGCGGCTGTTGAGGATGGTGCCATCGGTGGAACCGGGCACCCCCCCGTAGACCGGCTCCTTGCCCGTCAGGTCGCGGTACGCCTGATCGAGCACGCGGACCACAGGCTCGTCGCGGCGGGTGGCCGTGGGCGCGCGCACCTCCAGCACCTCCACGTCGAACGAAAGCCGCTCGTCACGAGCCTGGATGGCCGCGCAGGCGGCGCGGATGGCGCCCTCGATCTCATCCGGCGACTGGCCGGGGATGAGGCGAATGTCCAACACGGTCTGCGCGTGGGCGGGCATGACGTTCTTCTGCGCCTCGCCGACCACCGGTGAGCGCACGATCGTCGGGGTGATGCTGGGCTGGCCGAGGAACTCGTCCCGGCCATGGGCGGCGATCTGCGCTGCTTCTAACTCGCGCATGCGCACCATGAACTCGGCCAGAGGGTAGGCGGCGTTGACTCCCGTGAGCGGCATGGCCCCGTGGGCCATCTTGCCCTTGGCGGTCACCCGCACCCACATCACGCCCTTCTGGCTGATGCACAACCGGTTCTCCTCCGGCTCGCAGATGATCGCCGCGTCTACCCCCTTGGCCCAGCCGCGCTCGACAAAGTGCTTGACGCCGATCATGTGCCCCTCTTCGTCGCACAGCGCGCCGATGAGGATGTTGCCGCCCAGCCGGACGCCGCTCTCGACGATGGCCTTGGTCGCGCAGATGGCCGCGACCAGGCCGCCCTTCATGTCGTTGGCCCCGCGACCGTAGATCTTTCCGTCCACGATCTCGGCGCCGAAGGGCGGGTACGTCCACTGGCTGGCATCCCCCTCGGTGACCACGTCCGTGTGGCCTTCGAACATCAGCGTCCTGTTTCCCCCGCCGCGCCAGATGCCGATCACGTTGGGCCGCCCCGGCTCAACGACCTCGAAATGGGTCTCCAGGCCGATCTCCTTCAGGCGCGCCTCGATCCAACGGGCGGCCGGCTCTTCTGCCTCGCCCCGCTCGGGGCGATAGACGCTGGGGATGCGCACCAGCTCCTGCGTCCAGCGCACGACCTCGGCTTCGGAAATGTGGGATAGGACCTGTTTTTCTTGTTCGGAGAGCATCGTTCTTTCCTCAAAGATGGGCTACACCGGGAACCGGTTAGCAAAGACCAGCATGGCGATGGAAAAGAGCAGGCCGACCGCGTAGGCCGCGTAGTCGAGCGGCTGGAAGCGCAGGTGGACCAGGCTGGTACGGCCCCGCCCGCCGATGTAGCAGCGCGCCTCCATCGCCAGGATGAGGTCCTCGCCACGGCGCAGGGCGTCCACGAAGAGCGGGACGATCAGCGCGGCCACCTGTCGCGCCGTGGTGATGAACTGGAACTTGCCCTGGTGGGCGATCTGGGCACCACGTGAAGCCTGCGCCTTCATGATGATCTCCAGTTGCTCGGCCAGCAGCGGCACAAAGCGGAGGGCGATGGTCATGACCAGCGACAACTCGTGGGCCGGAACGCCGATCCGCATGAACGGACGCAGCATGTTCTCCATCCCGTGCGTCAGGTCGGTCAGGGTGGTGGTGTTGGTCAGCAGGCTGGTCAGGAAGAGCAACTCGATAAAGCGCATCGCCGAGACGATGACCAGTTGCACGCTGCCGTTGGTGATGTGGATCAGGCCCCAGTGGAAGTAGGTCACCGACTGCATGCCGTGCGGCACATATGCCTCGCCGTAGAACAGCAACTGCATGACGGCCAGGAAGATGATGATCGGGATCGCTGGCTTCAGGCCGGAGAAGATGTAGCGCATCGGGATCCCCGAGATGAGCACCAGGCTCAGCGTGACCACCACCAGGATGATGTTGCCGGTGTAGGACATGCTGAAGGTGATGGCCGCGGTGATGAACAGGAAGACGGAGATCTTGGTACGGGGATCCAGGCGATGGATGATCGAGTCCCCGGGCAGGTATTGGCCGATGGTGATGTTTCTCAGGAATTCAAAATCTTCCATACCTCTTCCACCCCTTCGTCCACCGTCACGGCGATCCGCTCAACGGGGATGTTGCGCGCGATCAGCTCGTGGCAGATTTCCGTGATCTGCGGCACCCCCAGGCCGTGTTTGCGCAGTTCCTCCGGCTGGGAGAAGATCTCGCGGGTCGTGCCGCTCATCACCACGCGGCCGTCGTCCATCACATAGACGCGCTGCACCATGCCGGCCAGGTCCTCCATGTTGGGCGTCACAAAGACCAGGGTGATGCCGTGCTCCCGGTGGAGCACCAGCAGCCGTTCCAACAACTCTTTACGGCTGCGCGGGTCAATGCCCGAGGTGGACTCGTCCAGGATGAGCATCTCAGGCCGCAGGGCGAGGACGCCGGCCAGCGCCGCTTTACGCATCTCGCCGCCGCTCAGCGAGAAGGTGAAGCGATCCTTGAACTCCTCGAAATCCAACCCCACCATCTCCATTGCCCATTTGACCCGTTCGCGGCGCTCCTCCGGCGGCATGCCCATCTTCTTGGGACCGAAGGCAATGTCGTCGCCGACCAGCCGCTCGAACAGTTGCTGCTCGGGGTACTGAAAGACCAGCCCGATTTTCTGCCGGATACGGCGGACATCCACGCTGGGGTCGCTGAGGTCCTGGCCGTCCACGATCACCTTGCCCGGTTCGCGGGGACGAATCAGCCCGTTGAAGTGTTGGACGACGGTGGATTTGCCGGCGCCGGTGCGGCCGATGATGCCAACAGATTCGCCGCGATAGATCTCCAGGCTTACCCCTTTCAACGCCGTCACTTCCAGTGGCGTGCCGCGCAGGTAGTTGTGGTGGAGGTCGCGGACCTGGATAAATGGCTGCTGATCGCTCATCTGGCTGCTTTCCCGTCCACCCGCTGCTGGATCTCCCCCACCACCTCGTCGACCAGAAGCAGGTCTGGCGGAAATGTCGGATCGCGCTGGTTGAGGCGGTAGGAGAGTTCGGTCGTCTGCGGCACGTCTAACTGCAGGTCGCGCAGCTCCTGGACGTGGGCAAAGACCTGACGCGGGGTTCCTTCCATCACGATCTTGCCTGCCTCCATCACGATCACCCGGTCGCCCTCGGCGGCCTCGTGCATAAAGTGGGTGATGGCGATGACTGTCACTCCCTCGTTGTTCAGCTTGCGCACCGCGGCCAATACCTCGCTGCGTCCTTCGGGGTCGAGCATCGATGTGGCCTCGTCCAGCACCAGCACTTCGGGCTTCATGGCGATCACGCCGGCGATGGCCACGCGCTGCTTCTGCCCGGCAGACAGGCGGTGGGGAGCGCGATTGCGGTACCCGGTCATATCAACGACCTCCAGCGCCCAGTCCACCCGCGCGCGCAACTCATCATCCGGCACGCCCAGGTTCTCCGGCCCAAAGGCCACATCCTCCTCGACGATGGTCGCCACGATCTGGTTATCGGGGATCTGGAAGACCATGCCGACGGAACTGCGGATCGCCAGGGTGTTGGCCCGGTCGCGTGTGTCGAGCCCTTTGACCCGCACCTCGCCCTCGGTGGGTAGCAGCAAGACGTTGATGCATTTGGCCAGGGTGGACTTGCCCGAGCCGTTGTGGCCGACAATGACCAGGTACTCGCCTGGGTAGACATCGAGGTCGATGCCCTTCAGGGCGTGAATGGGGTACTCTGATGTGGGGTTGTATTTCAGATGCAAATTACGGATCTCGACAATCGGTTTACTGGATGTCACAGGCGATGCCTCCTCAAAAGAGATAGCCAGAGCGTCGAGGTTGACAAAACATGCCCGTTATGTTATGATAGAAGACGGATTGTCGACAGTCGACATTCACCATGTGAGGATTATACCACTAGATGATGGTTCCGTCAAATGGCTCCTGGCTGTTTGAGCAAGTACCCCACAAGTCCATGCGGGAGATGGCTTGTTCCGCCATTCGTCAGGCTATTCTGAGTGGCAGACTCAAGCCCGGCGACAGGCTGCTGGAGGCCGAGATCGCTCATCAGATGGGCATCAGCCGCGCACCGGTGCGAGAAGCTGTCCGTCAACTGGTCAGTGAGGGGCTGGTCGTCAGTTATCCCCACCGTGGCACCTTTGTCGCTGAGCTCTCCGCGGAAGACCTGTGGGAAATCTACACCCTGCGCGCGGCCATCGAGAGTCTGGCCGTGCGCCTGGTCGCCGAGCAGGCTACTCCAGAGATCGTTTGTATGCTCAGACAGGCCGTTGCCGATATGGCCCAGGCTGCCCAGGAAGGTGACCTGCAGCATCTGGCCAATCTGGATATCGCCTTCCATGAAATGCTCTGCCGCCTGTCCGGCCACTCCCGCCTGCTGGAAACATGGCTGGGTATGATTGTGCAAATCCGCATCTTTATTGATCTTACCCACGCCCTTTACCGCCCCGTTGAGGATATGGTCCGCCTGCATGCCGACATCGTTGGCTATATCGAGAACCGTCAGGCCCGTGAGGCCAGTGAGGCCCTCACCCAGCATATCCTTGACGCCGGACAACGCATCTACCAGGAACGGCAGAGCAGGGGGGAAGGGGACAGCAGGGAGGAGACGAATCAGCAACCGTGACCGTCCGGAGCAGATGCCCGACGGAGAAAGCTATTTTCGCAAGGAGACAGAAATGAGCCGCAAAGTCACTATCTTGACCCTGAAGGAAAAGCGGGAGAAGGGCGAGCCGATCACCATGCTCACCGCCTACGACTATCCCACCGGCCTGCTGGTGGACCAGGCCGGCATCGACATCCTGCTGGTCGGCGACTCGCTGGCCATGGTTGTGCTGGGACACGAGAACACCGTCGCTGTGACGATGGACGAGATGCTCCATCACTGTAAGGCCGTGGCCCGTGGAGCCAAAACCCCCCTCCTGGTCGGCGATATGCCTTTTATGTCCTATCAGGTGGACATCAGGGAGGCAGTGCGCAACGCTGGCCGCTTTCTCAAAGAAGGGGGTATGGATGTGGTCAAGCTGGAGGGTGGGACTGAGGTTGCTCCCACTGTCAAGGCGATTGTGGATGCCGGCATCCCGGTGATGGGTCACATCGGCCTGACGCCGCAGACGATTTCCAAACTGGGTGGGTTTCGCGTGCAGGGCAAGGACGTGGCTGCCGCCCGCGCGCTGATCGAGTCTGCCCAGGCGTTGGAACAGGCCGGCGCCTTTGCCCTGATCCTGGAAGCGATCCCCGCTCCGGTAGCCCGACTGATCACCGAACGCGTCTCCATACCCACCATCGGCATCGGCGCTGGCCCTCATTGTAATGGCCAGGTCCTGGTCATGCACGATATGATCGGCCTGTTCGACCGCTTTGTGCCCAAGTTTGTCAAACAGTACGTCAACATCTTCCCGCTGATTCTTCAGGCGCTCACCACCTACCGCGACGAGGTCATTGCCGGCACCTTTCCCGGCCCGGAACACGGTTATCCGCTGGGTGACGAGGCCGTCGAGGCGCTGCTCAAAGAGCTGGGCTAGGCTGTTGACAGCCCGCGATTTCGGAGGAGGGTGACGATGCGCATAGCCATTGTCGGCGCCGGGGCTATGGGTAGCTTGTTTGGCGGCAGGCTTTCCAGGGTGGCCCAGGTGATGTTGCTGGATCCGTGGGCGGAGCATGTCGCCGCCATCCAGCAAGGTGGGCTTTCCATCGTCGAGCTGGACGGACAGGAAAGCCGTTTTGATGTGGCCGCCACCGGTGACCCCCAGGCTGTGCCCGAGGCCGACCTGGCGATCATTTTTGTCAAAGCGCATGCCACGCGACAGGCCAGCGAATGGACTCGTCAGTTCCTGGCGCCAGACGGACTGGCGCTGACTCTGCAGAACGGCGTTGGCAACGCCGAGGTGATGGCTGAAGTGTTGGGGGCCGAGCGCGTTGTCGCCGGCGTGACCGCCCACGGCGCGACGCTCCTGGGACCTGGCCGGATACGCCATGCTGGCCAGGGTCCTACCCATATCGCTACCCGGCCGGACATTGAGGAGAAGCTGGTGGCAGTGGCTGCCGTGCTGGAGCAGGCTGGCTTTGAGGTGCATCTCTCCACTGACCTGGAGAGCCTGGTCTGGGGCAAGTTGATCATCAATGTGGGCATCAACGGCTTGACCGCCATTCTGCGTGTGCCTAACGGCCGGCTGGTTGAGAGCCCTGCTGCCAGCGAACTGATGGCCCAGGCGGTGGCCGAAGCGGTGGCTGTCTGCCAGGCCAAAGGGATCTCTTTGCCCTACGACGACCCGTTGGGCCGTGTGCGCCAGGTGGCGCGAGCCACAGGCAGCAATCGTTCCTCTATGCTCCAGGACGTGTTGCGCGGCTTTCCCACCGAGATCGACGTGATCAACGGCGCCATTGTCCGCGAGGGAGAACGGCTCGGCATCGCCACCCCTGTCAATCGCTTCATCCTCAAGGTGATCCAGGCGATCGAAGAGACCTACGCCATGCGGCTCTAGGACCTGTTGTTTCGCCGGACGACAGAGGGGGCAACTCGACAAAGGCCTGGCACTGAGCGTGATGTGACAGTCTTCTGGAGGAGCAGCCGATGAAAGCCATGCTCTTGAACCAAATCTGTCGCCTGGATGAGACCTCTACGCCCCTGCAGATGGCAGACCTGCCCGACCCCCTTCCTGGCCCAGGGGAGTTGTTGTTGCGCGTCTCTGCCTGCGGTGTCTGCCACACCGAGCTGGATGAGATCGAAGGGCGCACGCCGCCGCCGCGCCTGCCGGTGGTGCCCGGGCACCAGGTCGTGGGGCGGGTCGAAGCCCTGGGCGAGGGCGTGTCCGGCTTTGCTGTGGGCGACCGCGTGGGGGTGGCCTGGATCGCTTCGGCGTGTGGCCACTGTCGCTTCTGTCGGAGCGGACAGGAGAACCTCTGCCCAGAGTTCTGTGCCACGGGCAGGGATGTCAACGGCGGCTACGCCGAGAAGATGACGGTCAATGCCCGCTTCGCTTACCCCATCCCTCCGCTTTTCTCCGATGCCGAGGCTGCTCCGCTGTTGTGCGCGGGAGCTATCGGCTACCGCTCGCTCCATCTGACCGGCCTGCAGGACGGCCAGAACCTGGGGCTGACCGGCTTTGGCGCCTCGGCTCACCTGGTCTTGCTGATGGCGCGCCATCTTTACCCCCACTCGGGGGTATACGTCTTTGCCCGCAGCACGGCAGAGCAAGAGTTTGCCCGTCAACTGGGCGCCGTATGGGCTGGGGACACCGAAGAAGAAGCGCCGCTGCCCCTCGACGCCATCATCGACACCACGCCAGTCTGGCGGCCCGTCGTCGAGGCGCTGAAAAACCTGGCCCCCGGCGGACGGCTGGTGATCAACGCGATCCGCAAGGAAGAGGTCGACAAAGAAGCGTTGTTGCAACTGGACTATACGCGCCATCTGTGGCTGGAGAAAGAGGTCAAGAGCGTGGCCAATGTCTGCCGCAGCGATGTGCGTGAGTTCCTTCAACTGGCCGCTGAGATTCCCATCCGCCCGACGGTGGAGGAGTTCCCCCTGGCGGAGGCCAACCGCGCGCTGTTAGAACTAAAGGCGCGGCGCATCCGCGGCGCAAAGGTGCTCCGATGAGCGATGTGGGGCAAAGAGAGCGCAGAGTTTTTCTCTGCGCTCTCTGCGGCAAGTGGTAAAACCGGCTGCCAAAGGCGCTGTAGAGGGCCAGACCCCCGCCCTACAACCCCTCTATGGGGTCACTGTGAACAGCCGCCCCTCCCCGCGCCCAAAGACCTCCGGGAAGTAGAACTCGCGCGCCGTGGTCGGGATGACGCGGTACTCGCCCGGCTGCGTGGCGCGGAAGGTGTACTGGTAGGTGTACGTCCCTGCCGGCAGATAGTCGGCAAAGAGCACCACCCTGTCGTCACGCATCTCGCTGCGGCTGTACCAGCGCCACCACCACCACGACCACCTTGGACCAGTCCAAAAATCATCTGCGCCACCATAGAGGCCTGCCTCCCGCTCCAGCAGGCTCGTCGTCGCCAGGCTCGTGTCGATGGCCTCGCCGCCCGCCGGCAGTGGGTCCTCCACCACCACATAGTACAGGTCGTGCGGGGCGATGATGGTCAGCCGCACCTGCACGGTCTCGCCCACGGCGGCGCTGTTCACCTCCGCGCAGGCTTCGTCCGGCGGGCAGTCGGCGGCGACATATTGGCGGCTGACGATGATGCCGCGGTTCAGCGGTTCGATCTCTTCCACCGGCAGATAGACGCGCAGGTGCGCGGTGTAGTAGAGGCGCCCTTCGCCAGGGCCGCGGCCTACCACCAGCCGATTGCTCGCCCCGGCCAGCAGGTCCGCCACGTCCACCGTCAGCCGCACCGGCTCGCGGATCGTCTCCGGCGTGACGCTGCCCGAGGTCAGCAGCGTCTCGTTGAGCTGGACACCATAGTCGTACCGCCCGCGCAGCTCGCCGGTGACGACCATCCAGTCGGTCAGGGCGATCAGCGTCCAGGCTGTCTCCTGCGTTGTCTCCCAGATGCCGTCCTGTCGCGCCACCATCAGCCAGCGGACGATGTTGGGGATCAGCGCATTGTCCGGATCGAGCTGTACCAGCGCGTCCAGGATGACTGCCGTGGAGCGCGTGTCGGTGTTCATCGCCCACCAGTCATAGTCCGTCTCTTCCCAGTGGGCGCCGGTGGCGCTGAGCACCGCTGCGTTCTGCAGGTCGGAAAGCAGCGTCTGGATGCGGCTGTCCTGTGGATCGATCAGGCTGAGCGTCAGCGCCAGGTAAGCGCGCCCATAGTGGCTGAGCCTGATGCGGTTGTCGAACAGGTCGCCGACGCGCTCGCTGGCCTGCCCTGTTTGCCCCGCCTCGGCCAGGACGTAGAGCAGCCAGGCCTGGCGGTTCGCCTGCTGGTACGAGTTCAGCTCGCGCGCGCCGACCAGTTGGGTGACCAGGAAGGCCGTCCCGCGCTGGAGCACGTCCTGCCGCACGGCAAAGCCCGCCTCGTCCGCCTTGTCCAGCGCAAAGACGACGTAGGCGGTCAGGTAGGGGTTCGACTCGTCATCGGCCCACCAGCCCCAGCCGCCGTCGCTGTGCTGCTGGAGGTAGAGGCGCTCCAGGCCCTCTTCGACCAGCCCCGGCAGCTTTTCCTCCAGCTCGGGGTCGCTGAGGCCCAGCGCCTGCAGCGCCCGGTAGGTCAGCACGTTGGGCAGGAAGCGGCTGACGGTCTGCTCGGTGCACTCGTATTCGAAATGCTCCAGGTAGGCCAGGCCGTCCTGCATCCCTGCCGCCAGCGAGGGGTCCAGGCGGATCGACAGCTCGCCGCGGCGGTCGTCATAGCGCGGCGGCATGGCGACCACCTCGGTGCGGCTGTCCTCGCCCGTCAGTTGCCCGCCCGTGCCGACGATCTCGGGCGCGGTGTAGCGATAGACCAGCAACGTCCCCTCCGGGCCGGTGGTCAGCCGCGGACGGGCAGCGTCGCTGTACGGGCCAGAGACGGCGGCGAAGGCCAGGTCGACCGCCGGCACGTCGTCCACGGTCACCCACCAGGCGACCTCCTCTTCCGCGCCAGCGGGGATGGTGACCACGGTTTCGTGTTGCGACGTGCGTGTTTCGTCGAGGGTGAGGCCGGTGGAAGCCATCGTTACCGTCACGTCGAGGGTCTGGTCGGTGTTGTTGTTGACGATGGCCGCCAGGCGCACATGGTCGCCGACGACAAAGAAGCGCGGCGTCACCGGCCGCACGAGCAGCGGTTTGGTGACCAGCAGTTCGCCCGTCGCCTCGCCCACCTGTGTTTCCTGCGTCACGCCGACGCCGCGCAGCACCCACGTGGTCAGGTTGTCCGGCAAGTCGATGGTGACGCGGGCGCTGCCGTCGGCGGCGGTGACGATGGCGGCGTTCCAGTAGGCCGTGTCGGCGAACTCTTCGCGTAGTTCGACGCCGGCCGGCAATTGCTGGGCCACCGAGCCGGGTAATAGCCGCGCTGCCTGCTCGGCTACCGGCGTGGCCAGGGCCGCTGGTGGCATTTCGACTTCCCCGCCGGCTTCTTCCCCTCCTCCTCCGCCGCCTATTCCGCCTTGAGCCAGCTCGGCGACCTGTTCCAGCAGCAGGCGGTTGACCGAGATGGCCAGGCTGCTGGCCGTGCTGACGCCCAGCCCGCGCCGGCCGTAAAAGGCCTCGACGATGGCATCGGGCGTGCGCGGCTGCAGGCTCAGCACGGCCTTGTCGACCAGGTCGAGCGAGAGGGCGGTGACCACTGGCTCGCCCGTCGCGTCGGTGACGCGGATCTCATAGCTCACCTGGCTACCCGGCTCGGCCTGCTCAACCGACGGTGTCAGTTCGATGTGCAGCCTCTGCGGCTCCGGCTCGACCGTTAGCACCGCATAGCCGACCTTGTAGCTGGCGGTCGCCGGTGCGCCGCCTGTGGCCTCGGCCCGCGCATCCGCCAGGCCCTGCACCACGACGACGCTGACATAGATGTTGGGCGCGTGATCGGCGGTGATGGGCAGGCGATAGACCGTGCTGTTCGAGGTCAGGCGCAGGACCTGGTGTTGCAGGATCGTGCCCCGCTCGACGGTGACCAGCGCCCAGTGTTCGCCCTGGAAGGGGCTGGGGATGAGGATTTCGGCGGTGTCGCCCGGCCTGTAGGTCGAACGGTCGCTGATCAGGTTGAAGCGGTCGTTGTTGCTGCGCTGCCAGGAGATGGACTCGGGGCCGCTGACCCAGAGGAAGAGGCTCGACTGGACCAGGCGCTCCTGGCGGTCGCGGCCACGGACGACGACTTTGTAAGAGCCGCCCTGGGGCGGGGTGAAGGTGACCACGCCCTCGGCCAGGGCGGAAGTGGTCAGCGTGCCGCGCGCCACTTCGATGTCGTTCGTCTGCCAGTCCCAGCGCCCGCCGCCGGCTTCGTCGGGGATGAAGGTGTTGATCCACTCGCGGCGGTAGACCACATACTCCAGCGCCTGCGCTGGCTTGCGTTCGCCGGCCCAGTCGACGGTGATGACGTCGACCGACATCTCGTCGCCGGCCTGACCGACGTATTCCTGCGCGGCGAGGCCGACATAGAACTCGCCGCGATGGACGACGATGGTGGTCCGGCCGGAGATGGTCTGCCCGTCACGGCCATAGACGGTAGCCTCGACGATGAACTGGCGGCTGCCCTGCGGCGGTGGAGTGACAGGGTCGGCGGTCAGCTCGGCCAGGTTCGCTGGCAGCTCGATGACCAGTTGGCCGGCGGCGTCTGTGTTGCCAGAGCCGCTGAGGACGACCTGCGGCTCCTGGTAGGGGTGCCACCACCAGCACTCCCAGCAGACCCAGGGGTCGTCCGTATCGGAGAAGGTGTAGCGGCCAAACTGGGGCGGGCTGAAGCGGTAATCCTCGGCCAGGACGTTCCATTCCACCGGCGCGTCGGCCACCGGCCCGCCGAAAAAGTATTGCACGTCCACGGTGGCGCGGTTGGCCTGCCCGCGGGCCAGCTCGGTCCGCTGCGGGGTGACAGTCACCTCGAACTCGGGCGGGCGGTAGGCCGCGACCTGGAAGGTGCTGTAGAAGCTTGCTTCGCGGTAGGTCACATTGATGTTGTACTCGCCCAACGCGGCGCCATCGGGCAGGTTGAGCTGGCCGGAAAAAGTGCCGTATTCGTCGAGCGAGAACCTTTGCTCAAAGACGTTCTCCCAGGCCGCGTCCTGGATCGTGACCATCACGCTGCCGCTGCCCGGCAGGGTGTAGCGGGCGTCGTCTTCGGCGCGGATGATGCCGCGGAAGTAGACGGTCTGGCCGGGGCGGTAGATGGGGCGGTCGGTGTAGATGTGCGCACGCCACGGCTCGGCGTAGCCATAGTCGAAGCCAAACTCCCAGGGCGAGACGCCGTTGCTCCATTCGATGCTGGCCATGGTGAAAGGCTCATCGCCGACGACGGTGACGCCGACGTTGCTTCCTGGCAGAGAGGCCAGGCCGTCGCTGTCCGTCGTCGCCGCGATGAGGCTGCCCTGCTGGTGACCTTCCCAATCGTACAGACGGAGCGACAGGCCGGCCACCGGCTCGCCTGTCCGCAGGTCGGTTGCCCAGACCAGCGTCTCGTTCGCTTCCGTTTTGAGGGTCAGATTGACTGTGCTGACGACAAGGAGATGGCGATGGCTCCACTGCTCATAGGTGACGCCCGCCGCGTGCATCTCGAGCAGGTAGAGGCCGGGCTCTAGCGTCCCGCCATCGGCTGCCAGATCGAGGGGGGTATAGCGCGTCTCGTTGAGCGGCGCCTGGAGGTCCAATGACCAGCGGCGCAGCACGCTGTCTGCTGGCGGCGCAAAGCTGTACCAGTCTTGCATGGCCCGGAAATAGTCATCCACTGTCAGGCGGTAAAGGGTCAGTTCCAGGCGGTTTGTGTTGCAGTGGGCAATGAAGAGGCGCGCCGGCTCGTAGGCGCTGTAGGTGCCGACAGTGCCGGGGACGTGGAAGGAGGCCTGCGGATCGAGCGGGGCAGTGCGGAAGCGCACGGTCATTTCCTGACCGGTGGTGTTGCCGTAGGGGTCGGCGATGTCCGGGCCGATGTGGACGGTGTAATCGGTGCTGGGCTGTGCGCCGAAGCAGAGGCCAAAGACGTTGTTCCAGTCGCCAAAGTAGGTATAGACCTGTGTCGGCGAGAGCGGCGGGGTCATTTCGATGTTGGGCATCACCGTGGCGGGGTCGATCGGGGTGTTGAACTCGATCTCGAAGCAGGAGTAGGGCGGGGCATTCTGGTCTCCGTCGCGGGGGCTGGTGCCGACGATGCGCGGCAGGGGGACAGTGGTAAAGCGCCACTCGTATGCGCTGCGCATCCCCACGCCGCCGCTGGCGGCTGTGAGGCCGGCGTCGACCGAGACGACATAGGTCTGGTCGAAGGCGAGCCTTGTGGTGGGGGTGAAAATGAGCGTCTCGCCCCTCACCGTCAGCTCACCTTGTACCCTTCCGCCTGTCAGGTCGGACTGGCGGAGGGCAAAGCGGTTGGCGGCGCTCTGCGGGTCGATGGGCATGTTGAAGGTGACCTGGATGGCGCTGTCGACGGGCACCCCCTGCGCGTTTTCGGCGGGGGTCACCCAGACCACCTGCGGCGGCTGGGTGGCAAAGCTCCAGACATAATCCTCCGCCAGCAGCCCGCCGGTGGTGTCTTGCAGGCCGGCGGCGACGCGGGCGGTGAAGGTCGTCCCGCCGGGCAGCGGCTCGCTGGGGGTAAAGACATAGATGGAGGTGTTGAGCCACCGGCCCTCGCCGGCGATGGGCGGGTCGAAGGTGACGGGGTTGGGCAGGTCGGCAGAGGCCGGGTCGGAGATCGCCATCAGTGGCACGACGGGGCGGTTGAACATGACGGTGATGGTTGATGTGGCCTCGGCGTCGGTTGTGTCGGGAGCAGGGGTGACCTGGGTGACTTCCAGGAAGCCCACTGTGCGGAACTCGAAGTAGTAGGCGCCGTCGAGGGGCTGGCCCTCGCTGTCCCTGGCCTGGGGGGCGATGTAGACCTCGTAGGTTGCGTCGCGCGCCAGTTCGGCGGAGGGTTTGAACAGCAGCGTGCGGGCGTCTTTCCACTCAAAGGATCCCTGGACGCCGGAGGAGATGGAGAAGGCAGCTTCGACCGAGGCGCGGTCCATGGGGCGGTCAAAGACCAGCTCGATCGCGCCGTCGACGGGCAGTTCTTCGCCCCGCTCCGGCGTGCGCTGGATGACCACAGGGGAGACCGTGCCGGGGGGTGGGGGGACATAGGGCGGGCGAGGGGTGGGGGTGGGGGGCTCCCCCCGTCCGCAGGCGCTCAGCAGCAGGCTGAGCAGCAAGATGAGCGACAACAAACTGTGAAAGCGTCTGGTTTTCATTGTTTTGCACCTCGCAGCAAACAAATGATGGACGCACGGATGCGTCTCAGCTTTTAGACGACTGGAAGGATGGGAGGGTTCCCTGGAACGGAGGAACAGCAGGGCGAGGTCATAGACCCGCCGGCGGGGGAGGCGGGCCCCAAAACGCAGCGTAGGGCAATCGTAGGGAATGCGTCAAGTCTGGCGGGGCAGACAAAGGTAGAATATGGAGCATAAGCTGACATTTCTTTTCTCCTCCTTTGAAGAGGGCCGGGTATCCCCCCGGCCCTCGACAGTTTATAGGGGGTGTAATTGTTTGCCACAGATTACACAGATTACACAGATCGCAGTTATCCTACAAACTGAGCGGGGCAGAGCCGCGAGAGCAAGACATCTCATTGCTTGGCGGGAGCTGGGCGGGCGTTGAAAAGTTTCCGCATTTGTCTTATAATGAGAATGTGGGTTTTCAGGGCGGGCTGGCAGACGGCAAGACAGGGCGTGCAGGTGAAGAGCGAAGCAGCTTCAGCAGAACATCGTCCAGAGGCCGACGAGCTACGCCGTTGCATCGCGCAACTGGAAACTACTCTCCAGACGGTCCGCGCCTCTGAAGAGCAACTCAAAGACACCATTGAGAGTGCCAACGACATCATCTACTCCCACGATTTTCAGGGTAACCTGATCTCGGTCAATGCTGCGGGCCTCAGGCTCTACGAGTACACCCCTGAAGAAATTGCCTCTCTCAACGTTGCCCAGATTGTCGATCCCGACTATTTGCCTGTCGCGCAGCGGGCGATCAGGGAACTACTGAGAAACAAGAACCGGCAGGGCAGCCCCTGTGAACTGCTGACGCGGACCAGGACAGGGCGACGGGTGTGGGTCGAGGTCAACTTGCGCCTGCTGGAGCGGGACGGTCGGCCGTTCGCCGTGCAGGGCATCGCGCGGGACATCACCGGGCGCAAGCAGGCCGAAAGGGCCATGCATCAGCGCGCCGCGCAGTTGGAAGCCCTGCGTCAGATTGGGCTGGAGCTGACCGCCGAGCTCAATCCCGAGCGGCTGCTCCAATCGATCGTCGCGCGAGCGGTCGAATTGCTGGAGGGCAATTCGGGCGGCATCTATCTCTATCGTCCCGAAAGCGACACGCTGGTTTGGGCGACGACCTATGGGGATGACCCGGCCCCTATCGGCACCGTTCTCCGCCGCGGTGAGGGCCTGGCTGGCAAGATTCTCGAATCGGGCAGGTGGCTCATCGTCGACGATTATCGGCAGTGGAACGGCAAGGCTGAAGTTTTCCATGGCTATCCCTACGTTGCTGTCGTCTCTGTGCCGGTTTCCTACGGCGAAGAGTTCCTGGGTGTACTCAACGTCACCGCAGAGACACCGGGCGCCTTTACCCCCGCCGACGCGGAATTGCTCACCCTGTTTGCCACCCAGGCAGCGATTGCCATCCGCAACGCCCGCATTCTGGCCGCCGAGGAACAGCAGCGTCGGCGCGCTCAGGCGCTGGCGCAGGCTACCGCCGCCTTGACCAGCACGCTCGAGCTGGAGCCGCTCTTGAAGAACATCCTGACCGCTGCGCTGCAGGCCATCCCCTCGGCGAACAAGGGCAGCATTCTGCTGTTGGAGCCAGAGACAGGCTGCCTGGCAGTTCGGGCTTTGGCGGGCTACAGCGACCCGCGCGTCCAGGGGCTCAAGTTCCCGCTCGGCGAAGGCTATTCGGCCTATGCTGTTCGGACGGGACAGCCGTGCGTCATTCCCGATGCCAGGGAGCCTTCGATCTGCTATGATGGCGACATCGAAGAGATCCGCACCATCCAGTCTGCCGTTGTCGCGCCGATGCGCTACCACGACCAGATCATCGGTGTCCTCTCTCTGGATAGCGACCGCTGCAAGAATGCGTTTTCGCAGCAAGACCTGGAGTGGATCGGGACGTTTGCCAGTCAGGCCGCTGTGGCTGTGGCACACGCCAGGCTGTATCAGCAGCTCCGTCAGCATGCAGACGAGCTGAAAGAGGCGCTGGCCCGGCTGAAGCAAGCGGACGAGATGAAGGATATTTTCATCCAGAACATCTCGCATGAACTGCGCTCACCGCTGGCGCTCATCCGTGGCTATGCCGAACTGCTGCACAGCGGCGAACTGGGCGCTTTGCGGCCCGAACAGGAGGAACCGGTCGAGATCATTGTGCGGCGCGCGCGCATGCTCAGCGAGCTGGTCGAGGACATCACGCTCATCCTGCTGGCAGAGAGCCGCCCTCTGAGGAAAGAACCGCTGGCTATCGACGAGCTGGCCCGCGCTGCGGCGAGGGATTTTCAGGAGCCGGCAGCCAGAGCTGGCCTCGCCCTTCGCTGTGACATCGAGGACGCGCTACCCCTTATCCAGGGTGAAGGGGTCTACCTGCGGCGGGTGCTGGACAACCTGATCACCAACGCGATCAAATTCACGCCGGCTGGAGGTGAAATTGTCGTGCGTGCCTTTCAGCAGGGGCAGGCCGTCCTTCTGCAGGTCAGCGACACCGGCATTGGCATCCCGCCTGAGCAGCAGGCGCTGGTGTTCGAGCGCTTCTATCGGGGCAGCAACAGGCCCCTTCGCACCGGCGGGGTGGGGTTGGGACTGGCGATGGTCAAGGAGATCGTCGAGTTGCACGGCGGCAGCGTGGAGGTGGCGAGTCAGCTCAACCAGGGGACGACGTTTACGGTGCGATTGCCCCTCTAGGGGAATGCTGTGAGCGTTGGGCGCGGCCGGGAGGCCGCGCCCAACGTTTTGTCTCTCTCAGGGTTCGTGTCTCAGCCACGAGGGCCAGGAGCGCAGGGCTGTCGCTGCCCTGTTGCGCACAACCAGCGGCAGATAAACGTGGGACAGTGGCCTGACGGTGAAGGCTGCCTGGGCCTGGCCCGCGCCGCCGTTGAGGGAGGAGAACTCGGCGGTGTTGGTGATGGTCTGGCCGCGCAGTTCCTCGTCCATGTCCACCGTGGCGGTAAAGACCAGGGTGAGCTCGCCCCCAGGGGGCAGGCTGCCGCTCCAGGTGATGGCGCCCGCGTCATAGTCCGCGTTGCTCTGCTCTACCCAGCCGCCAAAGGTGACGCCGGCGGGCAGGGTGTCGGTGAGGGCGATGCTTACCGCTTCTGTGTTGCCGCTGTTGCTGAGGGTGACCGTGTAGGTGACCTCATCGCCCGGTTCGATGTCGGCAGCCGGCTCGACGGCTTTGGCGATGGTCAGGGTCGTGGTGTTGTTGTGGCTGAGGATGATCAGGTCATCCGGCCGGTCGGGGTGCATGCCGTGGTTGCGCACGCGGATGCGCGGGCCCTGTCCGTCCTCTGAAGCCAGGCCGGCGACGACGACGCGGTCGAGCAACTGCACGTCGGACCAGGTGCCGTTGTAGCCGTCGAGGAAGGCGCGCACAGGACCGCTGCCGTCGTCCACCCAGATGGCGTTGCCGGCGGGGGAGATGGCGCTCACCGTGCCGGTGACGACGACCAACCAGCCCTCGTTCTCCTCCAGTGTGGCCTCATAGGTGCTCAGCGGCAGCGGCATGCCGCCGGTGATGCTCATGGCCGTGCTGATGACGCAGGTCGGCGTGAGCACCTGGATCTGCTCGGTCTCGAAGAACTGGATCTCGGTGTCGCCCTGGTAGACATCGACCGTGCCGACGACGCGCACGCAGTCGCCGCGCTTGAAGATGGTCTCGACGGCGGCGGAGGCGGTGCCGGCGGGGGCAAAGACGGTGATGCCGGCGGTCTCGTCCTGGACGGTGAGCACGTCAAAGAACTCGCCATAGCTGGAGGTGACCACGCCCTCGACCCAGACCAGGCGGTCCAGGTTGATCGGCAGATCGTCCTGTTCGGGGTCTTCGCGGGCCTCGGCGATGGTCATCCGTTGTAGCGGCGTGCCCATCAGCCACATGACCACTTCCAGGTTGAACAGCTCGTTCTGCTTGCCGTCGCCGGCGGTGTAGGCAAAGATGTTGAAGGGATCGTTCGAGTCGCCGTAGAGGAAGAGGCGGCCGGCCGGGCCGGGGATGTCATAGCCAGCGGCAGCCGGCACCAGCGGGCTGCCGGGCACGGTCGAGTAGATGTAGGCGTCGCCCTGCCCGTCGGCGTCGGTGTTGGTGGTGCGGTTGGGATTGCCGTAGGTGCCATAGCCGCTGTCGTCATCGCCGATGACCATGATCCAGCCGTTCTCGCCCAGGTCGGCCTGGGTCAGCGCCCCGCGGTTGCGGTCGACCAGCGAGTTGACCGACCAGGACTGCATGCGCTGGACGTTCATGCCCACGCCCGTGGTCTGGCTGACCGGATAGACGTGCCAGAGGATGCCCCAGGGATAGCCGTTGTTGTTGTTGCCGTCGAGCACTTCGTCGTCGTTCATACGCACGGGGATGTTGCTCCCGACGGCGCTCTCGATGGCGGCCAGCAGGCCGTTCATGCGGTCGGCGATGGTGTTGGCCCACCAGACCTTGCCGGTATAGTCGGACATGCCGTTGAGCCAGACGTTGCCGCCGGCGGCGACAAAGTTGGCGATGGCGCTGAGCTCGCTGGGGTTGAGCTGGACAGGACCGTAGGCGTTGATCACCAGGAGGCGCACGGTCTCGGTGTTGAGGTCGCTGGGGGTGATCTGGTCGAGGTTGAAGAGGACGTTGTAGCCGTGCAGGGTCATGTCGTTGACAAAGTGACGCGCGTCGCGCGGGCTGGCGCCGATGTTGCCGTGCCCGGCGTCGATCAGCACCAGCGGCACGCGCTCGTCGGTGACGGTCATTTCCAGCGAGCGGCTGTTGTCGATGGGGTTGTCGCCGGCTGGCGCGCCGACAAGGGCTACAGTGACAGTCACCGCGCCGGTGACAGCAGGCTGCCAGGAAATGTTGGCATAGCCGTCATTGCAGGGGCCGTTGCTGCAGGGAGGGACGGTCAGCGGCACCGCGCCGATGGGCGCGCCGTTGACGGTAAAGGTCGCCGTGACGGTCTGCGTGCTCGAACCCCGGTTGGTCACCCGCGCGGTGAACAGGCTGGGGTTGTAGATGGTGGGGATGGTCGGCTGGACGCTCAGGTCGCTGATGCGGATGTCCTCCTCGCCGCTGGTCCAGATCGGCGAGGAGACGAGGCGGTCGCCGTCCTCTTGGGTCAGCAGGACGAAAAAGTAGTGGACGCCGGGGCCGATGTCCAGGTCGAACGCCCAGTCGAAAGTGGCAGCGGCAGTGGTCGAGGTGATCACCTGGCCCTGGGAGGTGACCAGTTCGAGCGTGCCGGACTCGCCATCGGGATCGTTGCCCCAGATGTGGAAGGCGATCTGGCCGCTGTTGGGCATTTCAGAGCCCATCCAAAAGCCATTGCCCTTGAAGAAGAGCGCGGCGTTGGCGTCCTCGGTGGCAAAGGTGCGCCGGGCGCGCAGGGCGGCCAGCAGGTTCTCCTTGGTCAGCGCGGGCATGACCACGCCCGTGCGGTGCGGGGTGATGCAGCCCCAGCCGAGTTCGTGGTTGTCCGAGTTGTTGGTCGCGCCGACCTGCCAGCCGTAGTCGAGGGAGCGGATCCACTCTTCCCAGGAAAAGACATAGGAAGAGCCCCAGCCGTTGCCGACCTCTTCCAGCTCGGCCACGTCCTCGACCTCGGGATGGTAGGCCCAGTCGTTGAAATTGATCCAGCCGGGGTGATTGAACTGCATCACTGTGCCGGCGGCGTCGACGGCCATGGTGCCGGTGATCGCCAGCCAGTGGTAAAAGCCCTCCACCGTCACGCCTTGCTCCAGGTTGGGTGTATAGTCGCAATAGGTGCAGGAGGAGGTCGTGTCGCTGCGCACGGCGTGGCGGGTCGAGTTGTAGACGTTGATGTGCCCCTCGGCGCCCTGGGTGTACTCAAAGCCGCGCAGGCCGACAAAGACGCCATTGACGGTGGCGGCTTCGGCGGCGGCCAGGGTGTCCTCCCACTCGTTGTCCTCGATCGAGTACGAGTGGTCGGTGATGGCCAGAAAATCGAGGCCGCAGGCTTGTGCGCTGGTAAAGGCTGCCGTCGGTGTGCTGGAGCCGTCGGAGTAGGAGGTGTGGTTGTGGATGTCGCCGTGGTAGGCGTACATCTCCGGCTCGACCTCAGTGGTGAAGGACCACGAACGGTCGGCCGGGGCGAGCGGATTGCCGGCCCAGTCGACGACGGCAGCAGAGATGGTCACAGTGTAGCGGGTGGTGGGCAGCAGCAGACCGCTGGGGTTGAGCGTGACCACCGGATTGCCCGACACGCTGAGCTGTATGTTGCCATAGGGACCGGTGAGGGTCAGGTTGGCCGGAATGAGGGTGGTCGGGTTGAGCTCTTCGCTGAAGGTAATGACCACATTGGCGTCAATGGCGACGTCTGCGGCTTCAGGTGCGGGCGAGCGGGCGATGATGGTCGGGGCGACGGTGTCGAGCGGGCCAGTGGTGAAGGTCCACACATAGTTGGAGGGCAGGCTGTTGCCGGCCAGGTCCTTGATGGCGGTCGTCAGCGTGGCGGTGTAGGGGGTGAAAGGCTGCAGAGCGGCGTTGGGAGTGAAGGTGGCGATCTGGGCGGCGTAAGAGACCGTGCCGGTGACCGCGCCGCCGGGTCCGTCGAGGGTGAAAGAGGACGTGGTGACGGTAGCCGGGTCGATCGCTTCGCTGAAGGCAGCCGAGAGCGGCTTGTGCGGGTTGACGTCGGCCGCCGCGTCGGGAGGGGTGGTCGATTCGACGGTGGGGGGGACCAGGTCTGTCAGGCGGATGTCGCTGGCCGAGGGGATGTAGACGCTATACTGCTGGTCGTAATAGGCGCTCAACGGCCCGCGCACGTAATCGTAGCGCTGACCGACGGCCAGGCCAGGCGGGACGTAGCTGTAGGACGAGTTGACCGAGAAGGCGCCGCTCGCCCCGCTGCCGTCGACAAAGGTGGCGATGTAGGTGCTGATCGAGGTGATGGTGATGTTGCGGTACTCGACGATGACGCCCTCGTAGGGCTCGCTGAGCGCCGCGTTGTTGTAGGGCACCTGCGCCGCCGTCACCACTGTCGGCTGGCAGACGTCGTCGCCATTTCCCAGGACCGTAAAGCCGGCGTAGGAGAATTCGGTCATGCCGTTGTACTCGATCAGTGAGCCGCTGACCTGCACCAGGAGTCCCTTGGGCGGTTTGCTGCCGCTGCTGCCGACATAGGTATAGACGCTGTGCCACGGCCCGGCGGCGTCGGCGATGGTATAGCCGCGGTTGAGCACTGCGCAGACGGTGCCGGTGGTGGTGACGACCTCGCCGGCATAGGGCGAGGGGTAGGTATTGTTGCCGCCGGGGGTGGTGGTGTACTGGATGTCATAGATGGGAGTGATGGCGGGCCGCACCTGGGTCGTTGCTGCGCTGCCCGTGGCGCGGGTGGGCCAGTCGGAAGCCCAGATGACATAGTCGCTGTTGACCAGGGTGGTGGGGGTGATGGGCGCGGTGACCTGCACGGTGCGCGTCACGCTGGTCTCGTCGGCCAGCGAGGGGATCGTCCAACTGACCACGTTGCCGGCCAGCAGCACGCCGCCGTCCGAGATCGTCCCCACGGTGAGCGAGAGAGGCAGGCTGTCGGTGATGACGACGCTGGCGCGCAGCCCGCCGGTCTGGTTGGCGGCGATGAGGGTGTAGGTGAAGGCCGCGCCGACGGTGACCTTGGCCGGCGCTTCTTTGACGATGGTAAAGGCCGGCTCGACGGCGCCGCACGGATGGGCTGGCGAACTGCTGTTGCGCGGATTGGCCGGGCTGGCGCTGAAATCCGCGCTGTTGTTGTCCGTGTCGACGCAGCCGCCGTCAGCGCGCAAGACGGCGTTGGTGTTGCTGGGAGCGGGGGTGGGCCCGCTGCCCTCATAGCAGTTGGCCGTCGAGCCATAACCGACAAAGTCGATGATACTGGCCCCGCCCGGGCAGGCGCCGGAAAGCGCCGTCGTCGTATTGACCAGCGCCACCTTGCCTGCCGTGGCGCTCATGGCAATGGAGCCGATGGCATCCGGTGTGGGCAAGGGGGTTGTGCCGCCCGACCCCTGCGCCTCCTGGATCAGGTAGTAGCCGCCAGGGGCGATGGAGCCGGAGAGCTCCGTGACCTGCCAGCTAGAGCCCGTGGCCGAGGCATACTGCACCGACCAGCCGGCCAGGCTGACGGGGGCGGCGCCGGCGTTGAACAGCTCGATAAAGTCGTGCGTGTAGACGGCGCCCGAGTTGCCGCCGCCGCCATAGACCTGGCTGATGCGGATGTCGCTTGCCAGGGTGGCCGGGGCCGTCATTTCAGCCCTGGCCGGCGGTGCGGCCCACAGGGGGAGCATGCTGGCGACAAGGGCCAGCAAGATCAGGGTTCTTCCCAAGGTGGTTTTCACGTCCTTCTTCTCCAGTCGTGGTATTGTGGGGGCGAGGCGCTGCCTCGCCCCCACGGTTCCAACGTATCGGTCCTACGGCGCTTTGCGCGCCACCAGCGGCAGGTAGATGTAGGACAGTGGCCTGACGGTAAAGGCTGCCTGGTCCGAACCTGCGCCGCCGTTGAGGGAGGAGAACGCGACGGTGTTGGTGATGGTCTGGCCGTGCAGATCCCAGTCCATATCCACGGTGGCGGTAAAGACGATGGTCAGGTCCGTTTCGGCGGGCAGGTCGCCGTTCCAGGTGATGGCGCCCGCGTCATAGCTCGCGCCGCTCCCCTGGATAAAGCCGCCAAAGGTGACGCCGGCGGGCAGGGTGTCGGTGAGGGTGATGACATAGGCCGCGCCGCCGCTGTGACTCAGGGTGATCGTGTAGGTGACCACGCCGCCCGGTTCGACGTCGGCATCCGGCTCGACGGTCTTGGCGATGGCCAGCTCTGGGGCGGCGATGACGGTAAAGGCTGCCTGCGCGTCGCCCGCGCCGTCGTTGGCAGAGTTGAACTCGGCGGTGTTGGTGATGGTCTGGCCGTAGAGGTCAGTGTCCATGTCCACGGTGGCGGTAAAGACGATGGTCAGCTCCGCGCCGGCGGGCAGGTTGCCGTTCCAGGAGATCACGCCCGCATTGTAGCTGGCGCCGCTCTGCTGCACAAAACCCCTAAAGATGACACCGGCGGGCAGGGTGTCGATGAGGTCAACGTCTACGGCCTCGCCGTCGCCGTTGTTGCTGAGGGTGATGGTGCAGGTGACGGCATCGCCCAGGTCGACATCGCTGGTGGGCGCAATGGATTTGGCGATGGACAGGTCGGGCGCGGTGACGGTGAGGACGCCGGTATCGGACAGGCTAAAGTCGCCGCCCGGATAGGGGCCGACGCCGGTAATGTCGCCATAGGTCCAGCCGGCGTTGGGGTTGCCGGCGCCCCAGTTGCCGTCGAAGCGGGTGGTGTAGGAGAAGATGCCGCCGACGGTGGGGGTCATCACGCCCATAAACTCGTCGTTGTTCCCGTTGTCCGTGTTGTAGGTCATCGGGAACCAGCTCCAGGTGGCGGGGTCTGTGCTGTTGCCGTACCCCACCTGGGCGCGGATGCCGCGGCCCTCGCCAGCAGGGTTGGTCACGTTGCTGATGTACAGCCGTCCGTAGATGTTGCCGGTGGACTGGCCCAGGTTGATGGTGATGGAGGGCGGCCACTGGAGGATAGCCCAGCCGACGACAACGTTGCGGTAGTCATCCACCCGCTGAGGGGCGGTGACGGTGACCGAACGGTTGTTGGTGTTGAGCAGGTCCCAGCCGCCCGGGTCCCCTGCGGCCGGCACGTAGTACTTGTAGGCGTAGGGGTCGGGGTTCTCGAGGATCACCGTGGCGGTGAAGACGGTGTAGTTGGCGTCGTGGGCCATTGTGATGGGGGAGGTCCCCCAGCCGTTGAATTCGCCGCGCAGATGGACCTCCTCACCCGTGTGGACCACATCCTCCAGGTCGTGGTAGACGAAGGTGACAGGGTAGAGCTCGACAATGTCCGCCGGACCGCGCGGCAGCACCTCGCGGTGGATCACACCGGAGTAGTTATAGCCACGGGTCACGCCGGTGACGCTGATATAGTCGCCCACGACGAACGGCGTAAAGTCGATATAGTTGGGGTCACTGGGCTGGCCCAGGTTGTAGAAGCGGTAGACATCGACATCGCCCGAACCGTCGTCTGTGACCAGGGTGTAGGCATTGGGCTTGGCGATGATCGTGCCGGCGATATGGATCAGTTGGCCTTCCACGTCCTCGCCGACCTCGCCGGTGTTGACATGCAGCGGGGTGACGGGAGTATCTGGCCCCAGGTCGATCACCATAGACAGGTTGGGCGGTATGATCTCGGTCTCGGCGCGGTATTCGGTGATCTGGCCGGTCACTCGCGCCAGGTGGTGGCGAGGCAGAGGGTTCAGCCCGCTTCCGCCGTAGTAGACCAGGATACCGCCGCTCGCGTCCTGGATGTACATATAGCGCGGGTTGCCCTGGTAAGTAAAGACACCCGGCTCGACGGTGACGACGCCTTCGATCGTCACGGTACTGCCCATCAGCGTCCGCGCCTGGCCGATGGGGATGACGCGGTAGACTGTCACTGCGGCGTCGTCCGAGTTGTTGGCTGTCAGGGCATCCGGCGGGTCCACTGTAATCGCAACTGCGTTGACGTAGATGCCGTTCTGGGTGATGGCGTCGGTGGCGGAGAGGAGGAGGGTGAAGCTGATGCTCTCGCCGGCTGCCAGCGGCGAGGTGAACACCCAGGTCAGCGGGTCGCCCGGCGCGCCTGTGCCGCTGGGCGTCTGGCCGCTGTCGTCGCCGACGTAGACAAAGCCCGCCGGCAGGACATCGGCTATGGTGATCGCGTTGGTGGGAGTGATGGTGGAGAGGTTGTCGATCTGGATTGTATAGGTCACCAGCGCGCTCTCGCCGTCGTGGACAACGGCCTCGCTGGTCAGCGCGGTCTTGGTCACGGCGATGTCGTAGATGGTCGAGGTGAGGATGCCGGTATCGGACAGGCTGAACTCGCCGCCCGGATAGGGGCCGACGCCGGTAATGTCGCCATAGGTCCAGCCGGCGTTGGGGTTGCCAGCGCCCCAGTTGCCGTCAAAGCGGGTGGTGTAGGAGTAGACGCCGCCGACGGTGGGGGTCATCACGCCCATAAACTCGTCGTTGTTCCCGTTGTCCGTGTTGTAGGTCATCGGGAACCAGCTCCAGGTGGCGGGGTCTGTGCTGTCGCCGTACCCCACCTGGGCGCGGATGCTGCGGCCCTCGCCAGCAGGGTTGGTCACGTTGGAGATATAGACCCGCCCGTACACCGGATCGGTGGCCTGGCCCGCATCTGCCTGCAACGTGTACGGCCACTGCAGGTTGGCCCAGCCGACGATCACGTTGCGATAGTCGTCCACCGTGTCCAGGCCGCTGGTCACGGTGATGGTGCGGTTTGCGGTGTTGAGCCAGTCCCACTGGTAGGCGGCCGTGTCGTGGACGATGTACTTGTAGTTGTAAGCGTTGCCGATGGTCAGGCCGGGCACGGTGAGCGAATAGACATTACCTGCGGCGTTCATCAGGGCGGGGGTCCAGCCGTTGAACGTGCCGGCCAGGTAGACGCTTTCGCCGGCGTGGACGACGTCTTCCAGGTCGTGGTAGAAAAAGGTCACGTCGGCGGTCAGCTCTTCGACGGTAAAGACAGCGCTGGCGCTGCCGGTCTGGGCTGTGCCGCTGAAGATGGCGGTGTTGGTGACCACGTCCCCATAGTCGCCGACGTGGACGGCGGTGAAGGAGAAGGTGAGGACGGTGGAGGCGGTGAGCGTGCCGGACCAGGTGATCTCGTCATTGGTGACGGTGGCCCCGGTGGGCTGCTCGATCCAGGCGCCGAAATCCACCTCGGCGGGGAGGGTGTCGGTGAAGAGGACGGTGTCGCTGACGGCCATACTGTTTTCCAGCGTGACGGTGTAGGTTACCGTGCCGTGGTAGGTGACGTCGCTGGTGGGTGTAACTTCTTTAGTTATCGCCAGGTAGCCAGTGAAACCGATGGCCTCTTCCCAGGTGTTGCCCACGCGGACGCCGTCGATGGTGGCGGCGGGGCGCTGCCCTGAGCTTCCTTGCCGGATAGCAATGGCCTGGACAGCCTGGGTACCGCTGCCGGCCAGGTAGACCAGCGGGGTGCCTGGCTCGGTCGGAGTTGGCACATCCAGAACGTAGAGGGCAGTGTTACCGGTGGTCACTTCATATTTGACTACAACCAGGTAGGTTGTGTTGTAGGCGAAATCAGCAGTGGAGTAGGTCGCTGCGCCTGTTGTACCCAGTCCGAAGCGTAGGATGCCGCCGTCGTTTTTGACAAAAACGCGGGCGCGGAAACCTGTGGTCGCGTCTTTCAGGTGCAGGAAGTAATCGCCGGTTTGGGCCTGCGACACATTCACCAGAGCGGCAAAATAGACTGTGCCGGATGTCTGGTTGGCAAAGCTGCGGTTGACATCTTCGGAGCCTGCTGTGGAAATGGTGGCGGCGCCGCCGACCCCCGATGAGCCATAGCCGGGCATGGAGAGACCGCTGGTAATGTATTGCACCGGGCCGCTGCCTGCCCCCGAGTGCGCCACCCAGATGCCGCCGCTCACCGTTGTCAGATTGCCGGGCGTGCTGCCATAGTTAAAGTTGTCGTCCAGTAGCAGTGCTGAGGGACTCCGAACGGCCTGCCCTGCAGTGGATACTGTCATCAGGGGGGTGAAGAGCAATGAAAGAGCCAACACGACAGGCAGGCTGCGGTTGATGAGACGTTTGATATGGGACATATTTTCTTCTCCTTGCGTCGAAACTTTAGAATAGCCCCTGGGGGACACCAGATAGTTGGAACAACGCTGGGTGAATTCGAGTCATCATGCCCCTGGGAGCACAAGCACGGAAACAGGCGAGCTATTTTTTATCCTCTTCGATACACACCTCCCTCTCGTCAAAAGCACGGCAATCCGTCAAAGCGGGGATGCTTTTCAGGGCGGAAGATAACACAGATGGGCAAAGCCGTCAAGACTCTGCCCCTCTCGCAGGCGCAAGGCTGCACGAGGGTCTGGCTGCTCCCCTTCACGCTGCCGTTTCTATGGCAGCCCCGTGATCTCGAAGGCAAATCCCAAAATAGTGACAACGGCAGAGGAAGCGTCGGGCTGGGCAAAGACCAGCTCTACATCGTGGGTGCCGTGAGCCGGGATCGTCCACGGCAGCGGCGGGGCCGTCAGGCGCAGCGTTCCTGCTCCTGCCCGCGAGCTGAGCGAGATGTCGGCTGCCGTCACTTCCAGCGGCGCGTCGCCGTCGTTATAGATGTCGGCCAGGACGTGCAGAGCGCCCTCGTCCTCGTCGAGAAAGGCGTCATAGACATCCACATCGGCTGCCGGCAGCGCCGTGGCAGGCTGTTCGTAGGGCAAGGCGAAATAGGCCTGCACCTGCGCGTCGGGGCTAAAGATCCAGGTCAGAGAAGGACCGCTCAACAGTTCGGGCACGACATAGCCAGCCGTTCCGTTCACCGATTCGCCCGGATTCAGCGCGCGCAGGAGCGGCCCATAGTCGCCCTGCATCGCCGCCGACGAGGATGGCGGGTAGCGGTTCCCCAAACTGTCCACCAGCTCCATCACAAAAGTGCGCGCGTCCAGCGGCGCTACCCCTGTGTTCTGGAGCGCGAACTCGACCAGGTAGACCATCGTGCCGGGCGGCGCGCCAGTGCTGGCCGGTTCGGCATGGCCGCGCTCGACGGTGATGAGCGCGTCGCCCACCTGGGTTGGCTGCCCCGCTGCAATCGTCACTGCTGCCGGATCGGGAGTTAGCTCTTCGACCCGTTCGACCTCGGCCAGGATGGCCGTCCGTGTCTCTGCCTCTCCGCCCAGCAAGAGCAGCGTCAGGCCGGAGTCGTGCTGGGCAAAGATGCTCGTGTCGTCGGGCGGCACGCTTTCCTTGCCTGTGACGCGGAAGGTGATGGCCGTCCCGTTCGAGAGGCGCAGGAGGACCTGGTCGCCGGCGGCGAGCTGCTCCACCAGCGCCGTCTGCTCGGCGGTCCCTTCCAATCCCAGCACATAGTTGACCACCGTGCCCTCGACCCAGATCGCCGCGCCGGGGGCGGAGGCGGGGGCAAGCCAGGCGCCGCTGTCGGCAGCCGAGGCCTGCACGGGGAAAGTGCGCTCGCCGATCTGGAGGGCGATGGGGACGGGCAGGGTCACCGCCTCGCCGCCGACTTCGGCGATGGGGAGGGAGGGAGAACCTGGCTGGGGTGTGGCGCCCGGCGTGACGCGGACGATTTCCAGCGGGATGCCCTCGACGCGGGTCGGAAAGAGCAGGGGGCGCAGGCCCAGCACAAAGACGAGCACAACGACCACCAGGCACAATAACACGGCCAGCGCCCCAATCAGCAGGATGGGGAGGGAACGCCTGCCGCCCCGCCCAGAAGGAGGGGGAGTTGTGGTTGTTTCCGTCATGGACGATTCTCCACCGTCAGGGAATGTTGCCGGGGAGCGGTCTGGGTGCGATGCGGACGTAGATCGTTTCCCCCTCGCTGCCGGCCAGGCGGCTGATCCCCAGGTAGGGGATGTTCAGGCGCAGCGCGCCCTGGGCGGCGGCGGTGAACTGGAGGCTGCCCACCTCGTCGGTGAACCCCTCGGCGATCTTGGCGCCTGTCGCTGTGTCGTATGCCAGCACCTGGATGCCCGCTACCCCCTCGCCAGCGCCAGGGCTGCCGTCGTCGTTGGCGTCGTAATAGACCAGCAGATCGACCGGCACAAAGTGCGGGGCGGGCGTCGGCGGGGAGGTGTGCGGCGGCGGTGTGGCCATAAGCCGCACGGAGAGCGCGCCACCAGGAGCCGTTGTCGGCGTGGCCCCGTTCTGGGGGCGAGGCGTGGGGCTGGGCGTGCTCGTCGGCTGCGGCTCGGACGTTGGCCGTGGCGTGGAGGTAGGCACGGCTGTGGGAATACCCGGCACGGTCCGGTCGCAGCGCAGGTTATAGACGCTGTTGGCCAGGTCGCTGGGCGTGCGGTTGCCCGTCCCCACCAGGACATAGAACCAGCCCTCGTAGGTGGCATAGTAGCTGAACGCGCTGTTGATGTCGCCGTTTGCCGGGTCGCGGTCGTCGTTGCCGCCGACGGCCTGTTCCCACGACGGGCCGCTAAAGACGATCATGTTGGGGTCTACGCCGGGACCCAGGTTGGAGGTCGCACACTCGTAGACAAAGCCCGGTTTGACCCACAGCTTGAAAAAGTCATTGTCCACCCCGCCGTAGGGAGGGAAAAAGTTGAAGGTCAGCGTCGTGTTGGGTGGGATGATGCAGGCGTGGTCGAAATCGAGATTGTCCTCGCAGTCGTCCGCGTTGGGGTGGGGACCAGGGCCGGGAGTTGGCGTGGGGCCGGGCGCTGGCGCGCTGACTTCTTGCACGCTCAGGTTGTAGCTGCCGGTCGTGTTGACCTTGTTGTAGATGCGGATGAAATAGTAGCCGTTGTAACTGGACTGCCAGGAGACGCGCGAGGCATAACCGCCGGCGCCGTCGTCGTTGCCTGTGACCACGGCGTTGTTCTTGTCGCGGATCTCCAGGTAGGTGTCGATGCCGCTCAGTTCGCTCGTCTCGGCTTCATAGTAATAGCCGTTCTTGGTGTAGAAAGCAAACCAGTCGGGGTCATTGACCGGGAAGATATTGGGCTTGCCCAACAGGTCCTTGAGCGAGATCGAGGTCTCGACCGGCAGGAAGTAGGCCGTGTTAAAGTCGTCGTTCTGTTCATAGTCGTCCTCCGCCGCCTCGGGTGTGGGGGTATTGGTAGGAGTGGGCGTGTTCGTGGGCGTGTTGGTGGGCAGCGGAGTGGGGGTGGGCGCCACCAGGTCGACGTCGATCTGGTACGAAGCGACCTGCAACGTCGTCGTTGTCGGCAGCGCCTCGACGCGGATATAGTGGCCTGTGTCATACGAGGTCCAGCTCACGCTGGTGCTGCCTGACGAGGCAGAGCTGGTCTTGAGTAATTGCTGGTTGCTGTTATAGATGCGAAAGCGTAGCAATAGCCCGGTCGGGTTGTTCAAGGAGGTCAAATTGGCCTCGTACTGGCCTCCGATCTGGGTGGTGATCGAGAAATAGTCCACGTTGTCGGGAGTCGGGGAACCGGTAGTGAGTTGCCCTGTTGCATAGCCAGGAACCGGGAAGGGGTTGGCTGTGCTGAAATCGTTATTTGGCTCTGTCTCTGCAGTCTGAAACAGAGGGGCGGCAACGGTCGAGAGCGGCTCGCTGGCGAGCAGGGAAAAGAGGAGCAGGAAAACCACGCTGCCCAGGGCAACCGCCAGCATGAGCGCCAACCGCGGATTTTTCATCGCTATTCCTCCGTTCCGGCGTTTGTTTCGCCGGACACTGTCACTATACCACAAACGGCCATAGACTTCAAGTTGTAGCGACAACTGCGAGCAGTTGTCCTACAACTCGGCGCGCTCTGCGGTAAAATGTGGGTTTAGAGCTCCTGCCGCAGGCGGGCAATGCGGGAGCGGATCTCCTGGCGTTGTTCGATGCGTTCCTCCAGCGGGCCGGCCAGTTCGGTCTGCCAGGAGGATTCCAGTTCCAGCACTGCCGTGGTCAACGCCTCCAGCGGATCGAGCACGGTGGTCAGTAGCGGGTTGACGAGCACGTTGCTCAGGCCGTCCGCCGAGCGGCTGCTGAACCATTCGCCCAGCGGTTCGAGAATGCGCGTGTAGAGGCCCTGTACCAGCGGCGGGATGGCGGTGATTGCCTCGCCCATGCGCTCCAGCCCCCCGCCCAGTCGAGCGCGGGCCGTAGTGGGCAGGCGGTCCATCACCTCGGCCAGAAAGGCGCCCAGGGTCTCGGTGATGGGGCCGGAAAGGCCCAGCGCCTGGCTCACCTCGTTTTCCAGTCCCAGCAGCCGCTGCGACATGGTGCTCAGGCTGCTGCGCAGCCACTGCATGCTGGCCTGCAGCGAGGCAAAGTTGGCCTGGAAATCGAGCAGGGCAGTGCGGGCGGCCGCCGCAGCCGTCGCCAGGCCTTCGGCCATCTGCCGCAGGCCGCTCACCAGCCCGCCCACCGTCGCCAGGCCCTGCGTCACCTTGTCGTCCAGCGCCACGGCGTCCAGCTCCTCGTACAGCTCGACCAGCTCTTGCAGGGTCGATACCTCGCCGCGCAGGGCGTTGACGCGGGTCTCGTCGTACTGCCAGAGGGCCAGCCCGCCGATGCCGATGACCAGTGCCCCTCCTGCCGCCGCCCCCAGGAAGCGGCGGCGGTTCATCCCCTCCGGCCTGGCGCCGATCTCGCTGCCCTTGACCGCCTCGGCGGTCAAGCGGTCCAGCACTTCCAGCGTGCCGTCGTCCAGCCTTTGCAGGCGCTCGATCAGCCGTGCCACGCGCGCCGCGCGCAGTGCCTTTTTCATCCCTTCCTGGTCTGTGCTCATTGTGTTTCCGTCTCCTGTCAGTCAGACCCGTAGCCCATCCGCCGCACCTGGCGGGCATCCTGCCGCCAGTTCTTGCTCACCTTGACCCACAGGTCGAGAAAGACCGGCCCGTCGACCATGCGCTCGATCTCTCGCCGCGCTTCCGTCCCGATGCGGCGCAGCATTTCTCCCTTTTTGCCGATGAGAATGCCCTTTTGTGATTCGCGCTCTACGAACAAATTGGCCGCGATATAGACAGCGCCGTTTTCGCGCTCCTGGTACTCTTCGACCACGACGGCCAGTGCGTGTGGCACTTCCTGATGGGTGAAGCGCAGCGCCTGCTCGCGGATCAGTTCGGCGACGATCTCGCGCTCGGTCTGGTCTGTCACCTGGCTGCCCGGATAGTAGCGCGGCCCCTCCGGCAGATGCGCGATCACCATCGCCAGCAGTTTGTCCAGGTTGACGCCTTCGGTCGCGATGGTCATCATCCAGCCGACATGCTCAGGCAGCAGTTCCCAGTAGGCCCGGCAGTGCAGGTCGACCCGCTCCGGCGGCAGGCGGTCCATCTTGTTCAGCACCAGGATCGCCGGGCCGCCCTGGCGCACCAGCTCGGCTGCGGCGCGGTCCTGCTCGTCGGGCAACGCCGATACATCGACGACAAAGAGGATGACGTCGCTCTCGGGGATGGCCCGCGCTGCCGTTTCGACCATCGCCTCTCCCAGGCGGTGACGGGGGCGGTGCAACCCCGGCGTGTCGACAAAGATGACCTGGGCGTCCTCCCGCGTCAGGATGCCCATGATGCGCCGGCGCGTGGTCTGCGGCTTGGGCGAGACGATGGCGATCTTTTGCCCCACCAGCATATTGACCAGCGTCGATTTGCCGACGTTGGGCTGGCCCACCACGGCAACAAAGCCGGAGCGGTGGCCGGGCGGCGCCTCGGCCAGTAGATCATTGTTCAACGCGATCGACATGGTTAGCCACAGATTACACAGATTACACAGATTGTACAGATCATGAATTGCTTGTCCTCTTGTCAGCCGCTTTCTACTCTGCGGGAGGGCAGGGGGCAGGTAGATGCCACAAACGACAAAAAGCGCACATTCCCGGCGCGGTTGTCGGCTGCCCGCAGACCGGGCAGTCGGTCATTTCGACCCCCTCGGCCTGCTCCTGGAACAGCCCCTCGCGGCGGGCGCGCAAAAAGTGGAGGTAGAACTGGAGTTTGGCTCCTGGCGAGTTGGCTTCCAGCCGGTTGAGCAGCTCTTTGTAAAAGATCGACGTGCTGCCCTCGACGTAAGGGCACTCTTCGTAGATGTACTCGATCCCGCGCATCAGCGTGTAGGCGGCGACCTCGCGCTCGTAGAGCAGGCAGAGCGGCTTGACTTTGCGCGCCAGCCCCGGCTGCTCTTCCAGTACCGGCGCCTGACGGGCCAGGTAGCCGACCTGCCATTGCAGCACGTTGCCCAGCAGGACCGCTGCCTCGTCGTCGAGGTTGTGCCCGGTGACCAGGACGTCGTAGCCATACGAGGCGGCGATGCGGTTCATCTCGTGCCGTTTGATCAGGCCGCAGAGGGAGCAGGGCTTGGCGCGGCCGCGCATCTTGCGTCGCGCGACCTGGGGGACGGTTTCGCCATACGTCGCCCTCAGGTCGACGACGTGAAGGGTCACGCCAGGGCGGTCCTCCAGGAAGCGCTCGATCATCTGGCGCGAGCGGGCCGAGTAGCTGAGGCCGCCGTCGATGCCCAGGTCGATGTAGAGGCCGTCGGCCTGATAGCCCAGGCGCAGCAGGACGTCCCAAAGGCCCAGGCTGTCCTTGCCGCCAGAGACCGCCATCAGCAGCCGCTCATCGGGGCGGAACATGCGGTATTTGTGGATCGTCCGCTCGACCTGGGCGGGAAACCATTCCAGATAGTGGGCTTCGCAGAACGCCAGCTTGTGCCGCCGCATATTGAAGGCGGCCCGCTCGTTACATTTTCGACACTTCACCAGAATCCTCTTTACCGGAGGCGGTTACTTGAGTTTTTCCTCTCCGCCAAAGTCGCGGTCGGGGCTCATCTCCTCCAACGTCTCGCCGTCCTCTGCCGTCAGTTGATCCTGCACCAGGCGGCTCAGCAGGACACCCAGGCCTGGCCCCAGCATGTACCCCTGTCCGCACATGCCCACGGCGTGAATGTACCCTTCCGGCTCCGGCGCGCGCCCGACGATGGGTGAGCCGTCCGGCGTCATCGGGTAGAGGCCGCGCCAGGTGCGCCGAACCTTGATGTTCGCCAGCTTGGGCATCAGGTCGACCATGCGCCGGGCGATCATGGGCAAAAAGACCGAAGTCTCGCGCCGGTCGGTGCCGACGATGGGCGGGTCGGGGGTGATGCAAAAGACGATGGGGCCGGGGCCGTGCTGGTAAAAGTAATAGTTCTTGGAGCCTTCGGCGGGGCGGATGTCGACCACCATTGGCTCCAGGAAGCGCGCCACCGGCTCGGTGATGCCGGCCTCGTGGCTGTCGGGGGTCACCGGCACGTCGAGGCCGGCCATCTGTGCGATCTGGCGCGCCCAGGGGCCGGCTGCGTTGATGACGACCTCGGTGGCATAGCCGCCCTGGTCGGTGCGCACGCCAACCACGCGTCCGCGGCGGCGGATGATGCCGGTCACCCGTTCGCGGAAGCGGAACTCGGCGCCGCGCTCGCGGGCGCGGGTATAGAAAGCATGCGCGCTCAGCAGCGGCGAGGCCGAGCCGTCGCCCGGCGAGAACGTCCCGCCGCGCAGCCCCTCGCGGTTCAGCGCCGGGATCACTTCCAGCAGCTCGTCGCGGTCCAGCCAGTCGATGTTCAGGCCATAGGCCTTTTGCACCTTGAGCAGGTCTTTGAGCACCTGCTCTTCGCGCTCGCGGTAGGCAACGAAAGAATAGCCGCCCTGATACCACTCAATGTTGTCGCCATAGGTCTCCTGCCAGGTGGAAAAGATCTCGATCGACTTGAGACAGATGCGGATCTTGGCCGGCGTCGAGTGGGTGGCGCGGATGCCGCCGATGGCTGCCTTGTGGCTGCCTTGCCCCGGGCTGGCGAACTGGTCGATGACCAGCGGCTTGAGTCCGGCCTGGGCCATGAAAAAGGCCGCCGGCAGGCCCACGCTTCCCGCTCCGATGATGATGACGTCGTACACTTTGGTCGTCATATTGCTCTCCTCATCGACAGAATCAGGGCTGGCCGGAGCGCATATTACCCCGCGCCAGCGACGCAAAGATGCCGCCCAGGCAGAGGGCAGCGAAAATGGCAAAGGCGACCCGCACGCTGTGGATGCGCCAGCCCAGCGTCTGGGTCAGGAGGCCGCCCAGGAAAGGCCCCAGCGACAGGCCCAGGTAGGTTGCGGTGACGTTCAGTCCCAGGGCCTTGCCCCGCTCGTTGGGCGGAAAGACCGAGGTCAGGATCGCCACGCCGGTGGCAAAGACCATCGTGCTACCGATGCCCTGTAGCGCCCGCAGCGCGATCAGTGCCTCGGTCGACCAGGCCAGTCCGCACAACAGCGAGGTCAGGCCATAGAGTGCCGCGCCGATGACAAAGACCTTTTTGCGCCCCCAGATGTCGGCGATTTTGCCGAAAGGCACCCGGAACATGGCGGCGGAGAGCAGGAAGGCCGTAGCGACCCAGCTCAGCAGCGCGGCGTTGGCGGCAAATTCGGCGCCGATTGTGGGCAGGGCGATGTTGATCGACGAGCCCATGAACGGGGTCAAGAAGGCGCCCAGGGCGGTGACCAGGAGGGTGGTTTGTCTGGCTGTCTGGTTGTTCATCGCATATCGCTTGTCGCATATCGCTTGTCGCATATCGCTTGTCGCGTTTCGTGTTGATGATAGCAGGTTGCCTGTCGTGGGGCCAAGTATATCACAGTGTTCAATCGTTGCAATCTGCCAGAAGGGTGTCTGTCATATTCTTGCGTCCCCATGTCATTCTGAGGAGCGAAGGCCGCGAAGCGGCCGAAGCGACGAAGCTTGCCCTGAGCGAAGCCGAAGGGAATCTCGTTTCCCGCTAACGAGATTCCCTTCGGCTTCGCTCAGTGCAGGCTTCGCTTTGCCGCCTTCGGCGGCTCGTTCTGAATGACAGGTTGGAGAACGCGGTGGCTGTTGTGCGGGAAGCCAAGTTGTGCTAAACTGGCTCCCTGTGAAAGTCTTTTTCGCCGACACGTTCCCGCTGCCGTTGCCGCCCAGGCATCGCTTCCCGGTGCGCAAGTATGGCCTGCTGCGCCAGGCGTTGATCGATGGGGGCGTGGTTCGGCCTGAGGAGCTGCTGCTGGCACCGGCAGTGACGGACGCGCAGCTTCTGCTGGTGCATGACGCCGATTACGTGCGCCGGGTGGTCGAGGGGCGGCTGAGCGACAGGGAGATCCGCCGCATCGGCCTGCCCTGGTCGCCTGAGCTGGTCGTGCGCATGCGCCACACTACCGGGGGCACGATCGCCGCCTGCCGCGCGGCGTTGCAGGACGGCATTGCTGTCAATCTGTCTGGCGGCTATCACCATGCCCATCGTGATTACGGGCAGGGCTATTGTCTGTTCAACGACGTCGTCATTGCCGCGCGGGTCCTGCAGGACGAAGGGCTGGTCCGCCGCGTCGTCGTGCTCGATTGCGATGTCCACCAGGGCAACGCCACCGCCGAACTGACCGCCGCCGACGCGACGGTCTATACGTTTTCCATCCACAGCGAGTCCGACTTTCCGCTGCACAAAGTTGCCAGCGACCTGGATATTGCGCTGGGCGATGGGGTGGGGGACGAGCGCTACCTGGCGGCGCTCGATGAGGGGCTGGAGGTGGCTTTGGAGCGGGCGCAGGCCGACCTGGCGATCTATCTGGCCGGGGCGGATCCGTACAGAGATGACCTTTTAGGCCACCTGGCGCTGAGCAAGGAGGGGCTGGCGCAGCGGGACCGTCTGGTGTTGGGGCATTGTTTCGAGCGGCGGTTGCCGGTAGCGGTGGTGATGGCGGGCGGCTACAGCCGCCGGGTCGAGGACACGGTCGAGATCCACTGCGCTACGGTGCGCATCGCTGGCGAGTTCGCGGGGGCATGGAGCAGTCTACTTGCCCCTCTGTGTTGCGGCGAGTCTCCTGGCCCGCTGCGAGCGGACGTGGTCAGAGGCCGCGCATAACGGGAGGAAAGGGGGTCAATATGGAATCCAAAAGTGGAGCGCAGATCAGCCGCAAGGCATTCATTCAATCGGTCGTCATTCTGTTTGTCCTGATGATGGTTGCCGGCGTTCTCACCCTGGTCATCCCGCCGGGGAGCTATGCGCGGGTGCAGGTGGAGGGGCGGGAGATGGTCGACCCCGACTCGTTCCGCTACACCGGGCGTCCCAACTATCCCATCTGGCGCTGGTTCACTGCCCCTGTCGAGGTGCTGTGGGGGCCTGACAGCCTGACCATCATCGTGATTGGCATCTTTATCCTGATGGTCGGCAGCGCCTTTGCCGTGCTCGACGCCAGCGGCATCCTGCGCGCCGTGCTGGGCCGGGTGGTGCAGGCGCTGGGCGGTCGCAAGTATCTCCTGCTGCTGATCGTCTCGTTTCTCTTCATGGCCCTGGGCGCCTTCTTTGGCCTGTTCGAAGAGGTTGTCCCCCTCGTTCCCATCATGATTGGCCTGTCCTACTCGCTGGGCTGGGACTCGTTGGTTGGCCTGGGGATGAGCATCCTGGCGACCAACCTGGGCTTTTCGGCGGCCATCACCAACCCCTTCACCATCGGCGTAGCGCAGCGCATTGCTGGACTGCCGCTCTTTTCCGGCGCCTGGCTGCGCGTGCCGATCTTTCTCGCCATCTATGCGGTCTTGGGCGTTTTCCTGGTCCGCTACGCGCGGCGGATCGAGCGCGAGCCGGCGCTCTCTCCGGTTTTCGCTGCCGATCAGGCAGTGCGGGGAAAGTACGCTGGCTTTGATTTTCGGGCGCTGGCTGCCCAGAATCCCCGCCTGGGCCGGGCGGCGGCGTGGTTTCTGGCTTTCTTTGCCCTCATTATCCTGGTCCTTGTCGCGGGTCCCTTTCTGCCGGCGGTTTCCGATTTTGCGCTGCCCCTTGTCGGTCTGCTCTTTCTGATCGGCGGGGCGGGCGCTGGACTGATCAGTGGCTTTGGCGGGCGCAAGGTGCTCAAGGTGCTTTGGGAGGGCGTGCTGGGCATTGCGCCGGGCCTGCCGCTGATCATGATGGCGGCCAGCATCAAGTACATTGTGGCCCAGGGCGGTATCCTCGACACCATCCTCTACGCGGCAGCGCAGCTCTTTGCCCACGTCAGTCCACTCCTGGCCGTACTGATGGTCTATGTCCTTGCCCTGCTCATCGAGTTCTTTATCGCCTCTGGCTCGGCCAAGGCGTTCCTGATGATGCCGATCCTGGTGCCGCTGGCCGACCTGGTCGGCATCACGCGGCAGGTCACCGTGACGGCCTACTGCTTTGGCGACGGCTTTTCCAACCTGGCCTATCCCACCAACCCCGTCCTCCTCATCACCCTGGGGCTGACGGTTGCGACCTATGCCCAATGGCTGCGCTGGACGGCAAAGCTGTGGTTCTGGCTGCTGGTGGTCACGGTTATCTTTCTGGCAATCGGCGTGGCGGTCGGCTACGGGCCATTCTAATCCCACGCGACTTGCCCACTTGCAAACTTGCCCACTTGCACACTTGCAAACTTGCAAACTTGCCCACTTGCACCATGGAAACCAACCTATTCGTAGAAAACTATGAAGACTCCCGCGAGCGCTTTCGCCAGAGCCTGGGAGAAATCAGGGCACGCTGGCCGGGCGCGCGGCTGGCATCGCACCGCCTGCCCGGCGACGAGGACCTGACCATCGACTGGATCGCGGCGGAGAGCCTGGTCAGCCCGGACAGACTGCTCGTCTTTACCACGGGCGAGCATGGCGTCGAAGGGTACGTCGGCGGGGCGATGCTGCGCCTCTTCCAGCGCGAGTTCCTGCCCCGCCTGGAGCCACAGCGCACCGGCCTGCTCCTGGTCCACGCCATCAACCCCTGGGGCATGAAACACCGCCGCCGGGTCAATGCGGCCAACGTCGACCTGAACCGCAATTTCGTGGTCGACGAGCGGGAGCTGGACCCCGCCTTCAACGCCGACTATGACCGTCTGGCCTCCTTCCTCAACCCGCAGCGCCCGCTGCGCAGCCTGCTGTTGAGCAACCTGACCTTTTTTGTTGGGGTGCTGGTGCACACCCTGCAGATAGGCGGACAGCGGCTGCGGCGAGCAACGCTGCTGGGCCAGTACCGCTTTCCCCAATATCTGGGCTATGGCGGCTCGTCGTTCCAGGAAGAGACGCGGGTATTGATGAGGCTGTATCAGGAAACCATGCCGCGCTACGGCCGCGTGGTCCATCTGGACATGCACACCGGCTACGGCCCGCGTTATCAGATGACTCTGGTCAACTCGGCGCTGGAGCCGCGCGATTCGGCGGAATTGGCGCAGCGCTTTGGCTATCCGCGCGTCGCCAGGGCAAATGCCAGCGAGTTTTACGAGATTCACGGCGACATGATCGACCGCGTCTATGCCCTCTGGCGTGCCGGGTTCCCCGACAAGCCTTTCTATGCCACCTCCTTCGAGTTTGGGACGCTAGGGGATTCTCTGCTCGATGCCCTGCGCAGCCTGCGCACGATGATCCTGGAGAGGCAGGTCTACCAGCACGGCGCGCGCAATGCGGTGTTGCGCGCCTATGTCGCGCGCGACTTTCGCGAGCTATTCGATCCTCCCGACGAGGAGTGGCGCCGCAAGGCGATAGCCGACGCGCGGCAGGCGTTCGAAGGCATCCTGCGCGCAGAAGGGTTTCTCGGCGCATGAGTGACGCCCTTGATGGGTTCAACCTTCGTGTCCTTTGTGTCCTTCTGTGCGAGCTGATCGAAGAGTTCCGCGCCGTCTTTCGTGGGCGCAAGGTGCTTGACTCGCTTCTTCCGCCGCTGCTCTTTTTGCTGCTCAACGCCTGGCTGGGACTGGGCTGGGCCGCGGCGGGCGCGCTGCTGATGGCAGCGACGTTTGCCCTGTGGCGGCTGGCCAGACATCAGCCGCCTGGCTACGCCCTGGGCGGGCTGGGCGGCGTCACCCTGGCGATCCTGCTCGCGCTGCTGCTGGGCCGTGCCGAGGGCTATTTCCTGCTGGATATCCTGGGCAACGGCGGGACGTTGCTGCTGGCGCTGGTGCAGGTGCTGACCGGCTGGCCGGCCACGATCGCCCTGCTCGTCGCCAGCTATCTCTACGGCACCTGGCGGCTGCGAACACTGAAAGGCCCCAGCGTCGACGAGTTCAAGGCCGGCGCCGCTCCGCCGTGGAGCGGACAGCGCCGTGGTTTCTGAGGTGTGCGGTGATGCTGCTTCTTTCTGACGAGCAGCGCGACCTGGTCGAGCTTGCGCTCGACAGCAAGGTCTTTTTGGAAGGCCCCGCCGGCTCTGGCAAGACCACGGCTGGCGTGGCGTGGCTGCTTCGCCTGCTCGAAAGCGGCGTCCCGGCGCGCTCGATCCTGCTGTTCGTGCCGCAGCGCACGCTGGCCACGCCCTATATGGAGGCGCTGCGCCGTCCCAGCATCGACGCGGGTGGGCAGGTGACCGTCTATACCATCGGCGGCCTGGCCCAGCGCATGGTCGACCTCTTCTGGCCGCTGGTGGGCGGAAAAGCCGGCTTTGCCCATCCCGACCAGCCCCCCGTCTTTCTCACTCTGGAGTCGGCGCAGTACTACATGGCCCGCGTTGTCCGCCCGCTCCTGGCCGAGGGCTATTTCGAGACGGTGACCATCGACCGCAACCGCCTCTACAGCCAGATCCTCGACAACCTGAACAAGGCGGCGGTGGTGGGCTTTCCGCACACCGAGATCGGGCAGCGTCTGATAGACGCCTGGAGCGGCGAGCGCAGCCAGCGCCGCATCTACGAGGAGGCGCAAGAGTGCGCCAACCGCTTCCGTGATTTTTGCCTGCAGCACAACCTGCTCGACTTTTCGCTCCAGGTCGAGGTATTCTGGGAGCATCTCTGGCCGCAGCCGATCTGCCGCGATTATCTGCTGGGGACCTATCGCCACCTGCTGATTGACAACGTCGAGGAAGATGTCCCGCGCACGCACGATCTGCTGCGGGAGTGGCTGGCGCACTGCCGCTCGGCGCTGCTGATCTATGACCAGGACGCCGGCTACCGCCGCTTTCTCGGCGCTGACCCGGAAGGCGCTGTCGCGCTGCGGTCCTCGTGCGAGAAATGGGTCCTTTTCGAGCGCTCTTTTGTTGCCTCCGATGACCTGCGGGCCTTTGGCACCCAGTTGGGCCGCAGCCTCGACCGACTGTCGCCGGCCGCGCCTGCTGGCAACGTGCGCGCCGCGCTGACCTATGCCCATCACCGCTATTACCCGCAGATGCTCGATTGGGTCGCCGACGAGGTGGCTGCGCTGGTGCAGGGAGAGGGCGTTCCGCCCGGTGAGATTGTCGTGCTGGCGCCCTTTCTCAGCGACGCGCTGCGCTTTGCGCTGAGCAACCGCCTGGAAGGGCGTGGCATCCCCAGCCGTTCTCATCGCCCCTCGCGCGCGCTGCGCGACGAGCCGGCGACGCGCTGCCTGCTGACGCTCGCCGCGCTGGCCCATCCTGACTGGCGCATTCGGCCCAATGCCTATGATGTGGCCTATGCGCTGATGCAGGCCATCGATGGCCTGGACCTGGTCCGCGCCCAGCTCCTGGCCCAGATCGTCTACCGTCCCCGCGCCGAAAGTATGGAGCTGGGCTCGTTCGACGCGATCAAGACCGAAGTGCAGGAGCGGCTGACGTTCGTGCTGGGGCAGCGCTACGAACGGCTGCGCGCCTGGATTGCCGCCTATCGCGCCGCTCCCCCCGCCGAGCTCGATCATTTCCTGTCTCGCCTCTTTGGCGAGGTGCTCTCCCAGCCGGGCTATGGCTTCCACCGCGACCTGGACGCCGGGCGGGTGGCGGCTGACCTGATCGAGTCGGTGCGCAAGTTCCGCTGGTCAGCGGCGGGGCGCTTCCTCGAAGCGGACAGGAGCGTGGGGCAGGAGTATGTCGAGATGGTGGAGGACGGCGTTGTGGCCGCCCAGTACATCCGCGGCTGGCGCGCCGAGACGGAGGAAGCGGTGCTGTTGACGCCAGCTTACACCTTCCTCTTGCGCAACCGCGCGGTCGATTTCCAGTTCTGGCTGGACATTGGCAGCAACGGCTGGTGGGAGCGACTCTATCAGCCGCTGACGCATCCCTACGTGCTGAGCCGCCGCTGGCCGCCTGGCGCTCTGTGGACAGACAGAGACGAGGTCGAGACGCGCCAGGAGGCGCTCTACCGCCTGATATTGGGCCTGCTGCGCCGTTGTCGCCGCCGCATCTACCTGGGCCTGAGCGAGTTGGGCGAGCAGGGCAACGAGCAGAAAGGGCCGCTGTTGCAGGCCATCCAGCGGGTGCTGCGCCATCTGCCGGCGGAGAGGGAGGGAGCCGATGTTTAGGCCGCGCCCCAAACAGCAAGAGGTGCTGGCCTACAAGGGCGGCTGGATGGGCATCTCGGCGGTGCCCGGCAGCGGCAAGACGCACACGCTTTCGCTGCTGGCCGCTCAGATCGTGGCCAGCGGCGTGCTGGCCGACGACCAGGAAGTGCTGGTGGTGACGCTGGTCAACTCGGCGGTGGACAACTTTGCCGCGCGCGTGGCCGACTTTGTGCAGCGGCGTGGTCTGCTCCCGCACCTGGGCTATTGCGTGCGCACGCTGCACGGCCTGGCCCATGACATCGTCCGCGAGCGGCCTGCCCTGGTGGGCCTGGCGGACGGCTTTCAGATCATCGACGAGCGGCTGGCTGCCCAGTTGCGCCGCAGCGCGGTCGATGCCTGGCTGCGCGATCATCCCGATGCGCTGCTCGATTTCCTGGCGCCAGAGATCGAAGAGCGGCAGCGGCAATGGTTGCAGCGCGAGCAATGGCCGGCTCTGCTGAACGAGCTGGCCGAGGCGTTTATCCGTCAGGCCAAGGACATGCAACTGTCTCCCCAGGCGCTGCGCGAGCGGCTCGACCTCTTTCCCCAGTTCCTGCCGCTGGCCGAGATCGGCTGCGCCATCTATGCCGATTACCAGCGCGCCCTGTCCTACCGCGGGGCGGTCGATTTCGACGACCTGGTGCGGCTGGCCTTGCAGGCCCTCCAACTGGCCCCCGATTATCTGGAGCGCCTGCGCTACCGCTGGCCCTACGTGCTGGAGGATGAGGCGCAGGATTCGAGCCGGTTGCAGGAGGAGATTTTGCGTCTGCTCGTCGGACCGCAGGGCAACTGGGTGCGCGTCGGCGACCCCAATCAGGCGATCTACGAGACGTTCACCACCGCCAGTCCCCTGCACCTGCGCAACTTTTTGCAAGAGGAGGGCGTGCAGCGGCGGGAGATGCCCAACTCGGGCCGCTCGACCCAGAGCATCATCGCCCTGGCCAACTATTTGATCGACTGGACGATGAACGAGCATCCGGTGGAGGAGGTGCGGACGGCCCTGGCGCTGCCGCACATCGAGCCGACCCCGCCGGGCGACCCGCAGCCCAACCCGCCCGACGACCCGCAGCAGGTACGCCTGATTCGCCGCAAATACACCCCCGCCGAGGAGATTGCCGCCGTGGTCGATTCGCTGGCCCGCTGGCTGCCCGACCATCCCGAAGAGACGGTCGCCGTGCTGGTGCCGCGCAACGAGCGCGGCTTTGAGGTGGCTGCTGCCTTGCAGCAGCGCGGCCTGGAGTGTGTCGAGCTCCTGCGCAGCACGCCCGAAACTCGCCAGACGGCGGGGGCGCTGGGAAACATTGTCCAGTATCTGGCCGATCCCTTATCCGCCGCCAGGCTGGCCAGAGTCTACCGCGTCTGGCGGCGGGAGGATCGTCGGGACCGCGCTGCTGCGGCGCAGGTGGAGGAGACGGCGCGGCTGCTGCAGCAATGCCGCCGTGTCGAGGATCTGCTCTGGCCGCGGGCCGACGGTGACTGGCTGGAGGAGGTCGCCCTGGACAACCCCGGCCTGCGCGAGCGCCTGGAAGCGTTCCGTGCGCTGGTGCGCCGCTGGCAGGAGGCCACGCTGCTGCCCATCGACCAGTTGATCCTGACCCTGGCGCAGGACCTGTTCGAGGAGCCGTCCGACCTGGCGATCGCGCACAAGCTGGCTGGCCTGCTACGGCAGGCCAGCGAGAGCCATCCCGACTGGCGCCTGCCCGAGCTGGCGCAAGAGCTGGCGGTCATCGCCCGCAACGAGCGCCGCTTCCTCGGCCTCTCTGCCGATGACACGGGCTTTGACCCCCAGCGGCACAAGGGGAAGGTGGTCGTGGCGACGGCGCACAAGGCCAAGGGCCTGGAGTGGGACCGTGTCTATTTGCTGTCGGTCAACAACTATGACTTTCCTTCGGCGCAGCCGCACGACCGCTTTATCGGTGAAAAGTGGTTCATCCGCGACAGTCTGAACCTGGAGGCCGAGGCGCTGGCGCAGTTGGAGGCGCTCTGCCAGGAGCGGCCTTATGAGGAGGGAGAGGCCACGATGCAGGCGCGTCTGGACTATGCGGCCGAGCGGCTGCGGCTCTTGTACGTGGCCATCACCCGCGCCAGGAAGGAGCTCGTTGTCACCTGGAACTCGGGCCGCCAGGGCAATCTGCAGCCGGCTGCGCCTTTTTTGGCCTTGTTGACCTTTTACACAGATTACGCGTCATGACCTGCCTCGGATGGTTCGAACACCCATAGCGGAAAAAGGTTGAGAGATTCTTCGTTTTCGAGTACAATATGGCAAAACAGCCATGAACCTACCGTCAAACTTTCAATTCAGCCAGGGCAGTCTGCAGGACTATGTCGATTGTCCGCGGCGTTTTGAGCTGCGCTATGTGCGTCAGGTAGCCTGGCCGGCACCCGAGAAGGAGCCGCTGGCGGAGGACGAGCGCCGCGTGCAGCAGGCGCTGGCTTTTCACCGCCTGATCCAGCAGCACGGCGCGGGGATCGCAGCCGACCTTGTCTCTGCTCTGGTGCAGGATGAAGAGCTGGCCCGTTGGTGGCGCAGCTATCTACAGAACGGGCCTGCTCTGCCGTCGTCCCGCTACTATGAGGCGGTTCTTTCGGCGCCGCTGGGAGGCTATCGTCTGCTGGCGCGCTACGATCTGGTGGCCGTAGAAGCGGGCCGGCGGGCGGTGATCGTGGACTGGAAGACGTGGCGGCGGCGGCCGCAGCGTTCCTGGCTGGCCGGGCGTCTGCAGACGCAGGTCTACCTCTACCTGCTGGTGCGCGCCGGGGCCGAGTTCAACAACGGCCAGCCGTTCCAGCCGGAACAGGTCGAGATGCTCTACTGGTTTGCCGACTATGCAGTGGATCCGGAGCGTTTTGTTTACGACGCGACACGTTATCGGGCCGACGAAGCGCGTCTGAGCGCGCTCATCGCCGAGATCAGCCAGCGCGGGGATGATGATTTCCCGATGACCGCCGACGAGCGTGCCTGCCGCTACTGCGTCTACCGCTCCTTCTGCGCGCGCGGCGTGGAGGCCGGGACACTGGATGAGCTGGGAGACGTTCCAGAAGCGGCCGAGGAGATTGCGCTGGATTTCGAGCAGATCGCAGAAATTGCCTACTAGGGAGCTGCTCCTGTGCGGAGGGATGGGTTTGGAAACGTTCTCGTTCACCGCACCCCACCCCCTGGCCCCCTCCCCTCTCCCGCCGGGCGGGGGAGGGGGGTAGGGGGAGGGGTAAGGGCCCAGCGTCGCGGACGGTAGGCAGTTACAAAAAACCGGCGTTCTCAGCGGCCCCGGCGGTGCAAACCAGGACTTGTCGGCAGTCTCGAAGGAGAGGGAGCGATGAATTACGGGGAGTGGGAGGGCAAGGTTCCCCAAGAGATCAAGAGCGACCCGCTGTGGCGGTTGGAAATCTATCGCCTCGGCCTGTTCATCGTCGACATCGGCTGGCATGACACGACCCGCCTGATACGTGACCGGCGCACGCGGGCGCTGGCGGCGCAGCTCAACCAGGCTCTGGGTGCGATCAGCACCAGCATCGCCAACAGCTACTCTCGCCCCAGCCGTGAGGAGCGGGTGCGCTTCTACGCCGACGCCGTTCGCGCGGTGAGCCAGAGCAGCGCGCTCTACTACGAGGGCCGTCACGTTCTGGGGGAAAATATCACCTGGCACCGCCGCACGCTGTTGGCCCAACTTGCGCGTATGTTGCAGGAGGATCCGGCCAGTCCGGCTTCCTCGGTCAACCGCGAGACGCTGGCGATGCTCCTGGAGAACGTCTTTTTGCCCCAGGATGAAGATGCCCAACCCTGACTCTCATCTGGCGCGCCCCTGGCTGGAGCCTCCCCCTGTTCGCGTCCCTGGCGCGCTGCAGGCTGCGGTGGGAGGGCATCCGCTGGTCGCCGAGACGCTCGTGCGGCGCGGGATCAGCGACGCCGCTGCCGCGCGCGCCTTCCTCGACCCCGCCTGCTATCAGCCTGCCCCGCCCGAAAATCTGCCCGATCTGGTGCAGGCGGTCGAGCGGGTGGGGCAGGCGATCAGGGCGGGGGAGCTGATCTGCGTCTGGGGCGATTTCGACGTCGATGGCCAGACGGCCACGGCGCTGCTCGTCTCGACCCTGCGCGACCTGGGAGCCAGGGTTTGCTACCACATCCCCAACCGTCAGACAGAGTCGCACGGCATTCATCTGCCCACGCTGGAGCAGACTCTCGCCACAGGCGTGACGCTGGTGCTGACCTGCGACACGGGCGTGGCAGCCCACGAGGCTGTCGATTATGCGCGCAGCCGCGCGGTCGATGTGGTGATCACCGATCACCACGACCTTCCTGCCGAGTTGCCCAAAGCCTGCGCCGTGGTCAACCCCAAGCGTCTGCTCGAGGCGGACCCCTTGCGTGAGCTGCCGGGCGTGGGCTGCGCCTACAAGCTGGCCGAGGCGCTCTACGCGCGCGCCGGCTCGCCCGAAGCGGTCGAGCAATACCTGGATCTGGTAGCGCTGGGCATCGTCGCTGATGTGGCGAAGCAGACTGGCGACACGCGCTACTTGCTTCAGCGCGGGCTGGCGGCGCTGAAGCAGGGGGCGCGGCTGGGGCTGCAAGAGTTGATAGCCCTGAGCGAGCTCGATCCCAAGTGGATCACCGAAGAGCACGTCGGTTTTGTGTTGGCGCCGCGCCTCAACGCATTGGGGCGGCTGGCCGACGCCAATACTGCCGTCGAGTTTCTGATCACCACCGACCGTCTGCGCGCCCGCCTCCTGGCGGCGGAGATGGAGGGGCTGAACAACCAGCGCAGGCTCCTCTGCGAGCAGGTGGAGCAGGCGGCGCTGGCCCAGATCGAGCGGGACCCCTCGCTGTTGGAGCACGCAGCGCTGGTGCTGGCCAGCCCTGCCTGGCCGGGCGGGGTGCTGGGCATCGTCGCTGGCCGCCTGGCCGAGCGCTTCAACCGCCCCACCGTTTTGCTGATGACGCCGCCGGGCGAGCTGGCGCGGGGTTCGGCCCGCTCGGTGGAGGGCTGCAACATCACGGCTGCCATCGCCGCTCACAAGGAGATGCTGCACAGCTTTGGCGGGCATCCTATGGCGGCCGGCCTGGTGATGGACGCCGAGAACGTCCCCGCCTTTCGGCTGGCCCTCTCCCGCACTGTCGCCAGCATGTGCGGCGGGGCGGGGGAGGTTGCCCCGCTGGTCATTGACGGCTATCTGCCCCTTTCCGAACTCTCGCTCGACCTGGTGGCGGAGATGGAGCGGCTGGCGCCTTTCGGGCCAGGCAACCCGCCGCTCACCCTGGTGACGCGGGGACTGACACTGACCGGTCAGCGGGCAGTAGGTCGCGGTGAGCACCTGCTTCTCTACGTCAGCGACGAGACAGGCGCGGTGCAGAAGGTGATCCGCTGGGACGGGGCTGACCTGCCTCTGCCGGAGGGCCGTTTCGACCTGGCCTATACCGTGCGCGCCAGCAACTATCGCGGCCAGCGCGAGGTGCAGGTCGAGTGGATCGACTTTCGCCCACTGGAGGAAGCGGCGGCGACGCTGCAGCCCCGGCCACAGGCGCTGGAAATCGTCGACCATCGCCAGGCGCTCAATCCGCGCGGCCTGCTGGAGCGCTTGCGGGCGCAGGAGGAGGTGCAGGTGTGGGCCGAGGCGGCCCATCGCGCCGAAATGGCGGGGCGCGACCGCACCGAACTGGAGCCGGGGGCGACACTGGTGATCTGGACAACGCCTCCCTCTCCCGCTGTGCTGCGGGCTGCACTGGAACGGGTCAAGCCGCGGACGGTCTATCTTTTCGGCATCGATCCTGGCCTGGACGACGCTGAGCAGTTCCTGACGCGGCTGGCCGGCCTGGTCAAATATGCCCTGGCGCATGGCGGACGCGCGCGCCTGGACGTTCTGGCCGCGGCGACGGCGCAGCGCGCGGTCACGGTGCGCGTCGGCCTGGCCTGGCTGGCGGCGCGCGGCCACTGTACGGTGCTGAAACAGGAGAACGGAGAACTGCTGCTGGGGCCAGGCGGCGAGCCGGGCGATGCGGAAGTGGAGCCGATCACGGCCCGCCTGCAGGCGTTGCTGGAAGAGACGGCGGCCTACCGCGCGGCCTTTGCCCGCAGCGAGAGCGCGCGGCTTTTCGAGTAGGCGTCTCCGTTTTCAAGCCTGTCCTACAAACTGTGCCCTGGCAAACCGTACCGCGGCCCCGCTGCGCACCCATAGCCACGCCGTCTGAGCCAGCAACCCTGCACTGAAGGCGATCAGGCCAACATAGAGGCCGATTGCCCGTCCCCAAAGAACGCCGCCCCCCAGAATGGCCGTGCAGACGACCAGGAAAATGACCGTTGACTCGGTGATGCCGCGCGTGCGCCGGCTGTGGACGATGAGGCCCTGATACCAGCTAGAGAGCGCGCTCAGGCCAGGGAGCGGTAGGGCGAACCACAGGCCGCGCCGGGCCATGTCGATCAGCTCTGGTGGGACAGCGACGACGCGGGCAAACCAGAAGGTCGAGAGGGGCGTGGCCGTGACGAGCACCATCAGGACAGTGGTCAGAATGACCAGGAAAGCGTCAAAGCGGCGCAGGGCCCGCACGGCACGCGGCTCGTCCAGCAGGGCGATGACGACTTCGTTATAGGCGATGCCCGGCGCGCGCAGCAGAAAGACAAAGTTGGTGACCACAGACCAGGTGGCCAGCGATTCGACCGGATGGGGCATACGGCTGAGCGCGGCGCTGCCCAGCGGCTGCACGATCAGGAACAGCAGCGAGGTCATTGCCAGTGGGATGTAAAAGGCGAGAAAGCTCCGCACGGTCAGAGGGGTGTCCTGTGAGGGGGCCTGCCTGACCTGCTGGCGCAGGACGGGACGGGTGCGCAGCCCGGCATAGGTCGCCTCGCCGATGACGCCGGTTGCCAGCGCGGCGGTGGCGACGACGATGCCGGGGATGCTGCCGATCAGGTAGCCGATGCCCAGCACGGTGGCATCGGCGCTGAGGCGGATGGCTGTGCCTGTGCTCACCGCCTGGGAGTGCCCGAAGCGGATGAGCACGCCCTGGTGGAAGCGGCGGTAGGCGATCGACCAGGTCCAGGGGAGCATGATCATCAGGCCCAGGCGCGCTGGCGCGACGAGCTCGGGCGGCACGCCCATGAGGCGGACGACGACGAGATGGTAGAGGGGTGTAAAGGCAACCAGCGCGTGCAGGGTTGTCAGCGCGGCGCCGGCGCTCATCATAAAGCGGCGCAGCTTGCGGTACGAGTCCCAGTCCTTGCTCAGGGCGGTCGAAGCGGACAGGAGCATGATGATGGGTGCTTCGACGATGAGGGACAGGGAAAAGACGATGCCAAAAGCGGCCAGGTTGATCGTCGCATCCGGCAGACGGGCGACGGTGGCGTTGAGGGCGGGGCCTTCGGCGGCCATGAGCAGCCAGCTCGCGGCCAGCGGCCACCAGGTCTGGACGACGCGGCGGACGGTGACGGGCTCGCTGCTCATCGGCGCTCCAGCCGCAGGTGCGGTTCGCGTTTCCAGACCAGGGGGACGACGGTGCAGTGGACGCCGGTCAGGCGTTCGATCTGCGCGCCGAAAGCTGCCGGGTCGCCCGTGGTGGCAAAGATGTGCTCCCCGCGGCTCTGCGGGGCCAGGCTCAGCCCCCGCTGGGCCAGCACGCGCCCGGTTTGACGGGCTACCGCCGGCGCAGGGTCGATGACCTCGACACCCGGCCCAACGATCCGCTCGATCAGCGGCCGCACGAAGGGGTAGTGCGTGCAGCCCAGCACCAACTGGTCGATGCCGGCTGCCAGCAGCGGGGCCAGGCAGCGGCGCAGGATCGCCTCGGTCTCTGGCGCCTCCAGCGCGCCAGCCTCGATCTGCTCCACCAGCCCCGGGCAGACCCCGGTCAGCACACGCACGTCGGTGGCAAAGCGCTGCAGCAGCGCGGCGAACAGTTCGCCCTGGAAGGTGGCGGGGGTGGCGATCACGCCGACGATGCCCGTCGCTGTGTGCTCGGTGGCCGGTTTGACCGCCGGTTCCATGCCGACAAAGGGTGCGTCGGGGAATGTTTCCCGCAAGGGGCGGAGGGCGGCGGCGGAAGCGGTGTTGCAGGCGATGACGATCACGTCGGCTCCCTCATCCAGCAGGAAGCGGGCGATTCCCTCGGAGAAGGCGCGCACCTCTTCCAGCGGGCGGGGGCCGTAGGGGACGTGGGCCTGGTCGGCCACGTAGAGGGTATTGTGTTGTGGAAGCTGGCGGGCGATCTCGCGCCAGACGGATAGCCCGCCGATGCCGGAGTCAAAGAGGCCGATCATGGCAAGTGTGCAAGTGTGCAAGTGTGCAAGTATGCAAGTATGCAAGTATGCAAGTGTGAGGCCTACCTGTAGGTGATTTCGTATTCATAAGCGGCAGGGGTGGTGGTGTAGCGGGCCATGGCGGAGATGGCCAGGATGGCCCGTTCGATGTCGCCGCCCAGGGTCAGGTCAAGCTGGCCGGCCTGGCGGTTGTCCATCTCCATGCGCCGGACGCGGGGAGTGCCGCTGTTGGGGAACTCGATGATCTGCACGGCCCAGCGCTGGGGCAGGGCAGGTCCGACCAGGACGAATCCCTCGGCCTGCCAGTCGCTTTCCTCTTCGCACGGATCGGAAAGGCCGAGTTCGGGAATGCTGACGTCGTCGAGGAGAAAGCCGGCGCCGTTGATGCTGCCGTCGGTCACGTAATCGAAGCGGATCCAGACCGTGCCGCCAGCATAGGCGCTCAGGTCGATCTCTTCTTCCAGCCAGCCGTTCGAGCGGCCATTGTAGGCCCAGCCATAGTCGGCGCGCCGGCTGGTGTAGCGGCCCTGCAGGACCTGCCAGGTCCTCCCGTCGCGGGAGGCGGAGAGATAGACATCGTCATAGCCGCGCTCGGTGTCGTACCACATCCAAAAGCGCAGCGTGGCCCTGGAGAGGCCAGAGAGGTCGAAGCGGCGCATCAGGCGGGCGTCGACGCGGTTGCCCTCGTTCGACCACCAGGCTGTGTTGCCGCTGTGCGGATCGACCGGCAGCAGTTGCGTTTGGGGCGCGCCCTGGAAGGTGATGCGCAAGTCGCCGCTGCCGGTCAGCTCGACATAGTCCGTGCCGTAGGGCCGCACGTCCGCGCTGCGGCGGAGCGGATATTGGCTGTGGCTGGCATCCAGCCCCAGGTGCGTGTTCCAGTCCTCGTTTTCGCAGGTGTACTCGCCCTCGTCCAGCGCGTTGACCAGCACCCAATCGGCAAAGACCTGGTCGGCGGTGACGCCTGCGCTATGAGCAGTCAGCACCATGTCCAGCGCGGCCAGGCCATCGGCGGGGTGGTGGACCAGGTCCCAGATCAGCTCGTCGCCAAAGCGCTCCCACAGGTAGAGAGCAAAGCGGTAGCCAGCGCCATAGTGGACGGTGGTATCCTCGTCGTCGTAGGGCCAGTTGGTGAGTTGGGTGTCTGGCTGACGGCGAAAGGCCTCATCGCTGCTGCCGGGATCGAATCCGGCCAGGCGGCAGGAAAGCTCGGCTAATCCCTCGTCGAGCCAGTCGGCCTCGTTGCGGTCGGTGTTCCAGTGCACCATGTGCTCGAACTCGTGGGCCAGGACGGCAAAATAGTAATCTTCGCCGGGTTTCATGCCGTCGAGATTGATGTAGAACATTTCGGTGGCGTTGGAAGAGGGATCAATGGCGGTGGGCGTCTCGTCGTCGGGGGAAAAGTAGCCGGCTGCGTCATCTTCGGCGTCCTCATAGTGAAGCATCGACAGACGGGGATCTCCGTCGACGCCGGGGGTCCACTCGGAGCCGAAATAGCGGTGAACGACGGGATAGATCTCGGCCTCGAAGCGGTCGGCTGCGTCGATCAGGGCCTTGGGATCCGCCTGGATGCCAGAGACGAGCCAGACGTAGGTGTGCTCCGTCACGTGGATCAGTTCGGCCTGCACCTCGTTGTTGTCCAACTGGAAGGTGCGGCGGTCGCCCACCTGGTAGGCGTGCGCCGTCTGGGGGAGGGGTGGGGCGGGCTGGCCGGTCAACTCGGCTTGCAGGACGAGGGGGTCGTGGAGGGGGACGATGGTCTGGTTGAGGCGGGCCTCGGTCTGCAGGGCGATCTCATCCGGCGCGACGATGGGGGGCAGGGTGGCAGCAGGTGGTGGGGTGGAGGTGGGCGGCGGGGCGAAGGTGGGCGGCGGGGTGGCGGTGCTTCCCAGCGGGAGCGGCGTTTCCCAGAGCACTGCCCCCCCTGCGGCCAGGCAGAGCAACGCCAGGCAGCAGAGGCACAGCACAAACAAGATCATCAGCAGAATAGCCAGGAGAGATCGAGACATCAGCGTTTCCTCAATGACCCAGAGAAGATCCCAGAGGCAGAACCACTCAAGAGTTTGTCGCCGGTTCTATCTTGCCGCTCACCGAATACCCGTGTCAATGTCTAGATCAAGTCGCGTGACCCTGCCTTGATGGATTTCCACAAAGTATACCGGTGAACCTCCTGGGCCACCCCCACCGCCCGCCGGCCCGGCAGTCACCATATATGTAGCAGCCGGCAAAGCAATCTGATAGTTGCCGGCAGGGTCGATATGGGCACGGGCAACCTCTCGCCGCATATCCTCAGTATACACCACAATCTGCCACGCTGCATACACTTCAGGTGAGGGCGTTGGCTCTATTTCACCCTCACGCAGAACCGGCACTAACGGCCCAATAGCTACGTGGCCCGAGAGGGTACCTTCCTCGCGACTAACGAGAGAGCAACCGGTAATGATGATTGTCCAGGCTATGAGTAACACCCGTTTCAGGTTGTTATGCATTTTTACATCACCCTGCGCAAGTCACCTGACAGGTCTAACGGTTGCTGATCTCAAAGTGATAGGCGGCGGGCTCGGTTGTCACCGGCGCGTAGGCCGAGATGGCGATGACCGCCCGGCGGACGTCGTTGCCCAGTGGAATCTCCCACGTGCCTCTGTGGTCATCGGCCAGTTCGAGCCGCTGTACCGTGGTCTGACTGCCGATGAGGATC
>Ga0209162_1000312_pt1 | contig 54074 bp, 46 predicted proteins | sample YNPNPMetaG_FD_187121 | JGI IMG/M metagenome (GOLD analysis project Ga0209162, IMG submission 187121) | Anoxygenic and chlorotrophic microbial mat microbial communities from Yellowstone National Park, USA - YNP NP MetaG (SPAdes) (version 2) ...
TCCACACCGAGGGCATTCGCCGCGTGGCCCCGATCGATTTCGAATACGCCCGGCAGCTCGGCTGCACCATCCGCCTGCTTTGCTCGGCCCGCCGGGAGGCAGGCGGGTTGTTCGTCTCCGTGCGGCCTTCGCTGCTGCCGCTGCGCACGATCATGGCCGGCGTTCGCGGCGCATACAACGCCGTGTGGGTGCGCGGCGCCTACGGCGCGGACACGTTCTACTACGGACGCGGCGCGGGGCCGCTTCCGACCGGCGTGGCCGTCGTGAGCGACCTGATGCGAGTGGCGCGCGAGCTGCGCCCCGCGCCCGCGCACCGCGTCCCGCCGTTCGCCGCGCGCGAGCTCGCCGCGGCCGAGCCGCTGCCCATCGGGCGGCAACAGCGCCCGTGGTATTTGCGCTTCCGCATCAAGGACCGCCCCGGCATTATCCGCGACCTGGCGGCGATTCTCGCCGCGCAATGCGTGTCCATCGACGCCGTGCTGCAACTGCCGGAGCAGGAAAAACAGAACCTGCCGTTTGTGATCACGCTCGAAAGCAGTCCGGAGTCGAGCGTACGCGCCGCGCTTCAGGAGATGGCGGCGCTGGACTTCATGGTTGAGCCGCCGCTGGCGATGCCCATCGAGAAGGGCCTTTAGCCGAGAATCCACTTGCCCAAGCGGCCGCTGCGCGCAACGCGCTTCGAGGCGCCGTTGGCGGCAGCAATTGCGGTGTGCGTTGGAGGATGCGGTGGAGGGTTGCGGTGGTCCCGGAAGACGGGCTCGGCTCGAGTTGTCGCTTCCGGCGCGTGGGGACAGGCGCCTCGTCCACGCGCGGACTCAAGTTGCAACGTTGGGGAGTATCGGGGCGGGACGGAGGTGTCAGTCCCCGGTCGCGGCCGGTTCCGTTGTGACCGCTCGCTCTCGCAGCGCTTGCGCGCTGCTTTGCTTGCGGCTCCGAAGGCGCGGTCAGGGGCGCGCGCCCGGCTGCCGGCGTTCGTCAGAACGGCGGCGACAGCGAGCGTTGCGGCGAGTGCTCCCGCAGCGCGCGCCGCGATAAAGCGCAGCTCCGGTCTTCCGCTGGTCAACCGTTATGACCGCTCGCTCTCGCAGCGCTTGCGCGCTGCTTTGCTTGCGGCTCCGAAGGCGCGGTCAGGGGCGCGCGCCCGGCTGCCGGCGTTCGTCAGAACGGCGGCGACAGCGAGCGTTGTGACCGCTCGCTCCCGTAGCGCATGCGCGCTTCGCTCGCGACTCCGAAGGCGGTGTTTTGGCTCTCAGACGCTGCGGGCGATATCCACCAGATCGGCAAAGACGCCGTAGGCGGTCTGGGCCAGTCCGGGATTGCGGCTGAAAATGGCGAGGTCGCCCATGAGATCGGTGTGCAGCACCAGGATGTTGGACGTGCCGCTGGCCTGCGCGAGCATGTCGGAGCGATCCAGCACTTCCGCGCGCACGCGCAGGCTCACGCCAGCGGCGGTGCGCTTGCCGCGGCTGACAAGGGCGATCTTCTTGCCCGCGCGCTCGGCTTCGGCCACCTTTTCGGGCGTGAGCCGGCCGATGCCGCGCCGGTTCACGGCGGCGGGCGTGGTGTGCGCATTCATCAGAACGTTGGCGAGCGCAGCCGCCTTGCAGGCGCTGTCCCAGCCGTCGATGTCGAACCACGGGTCCGCCTCGGTGACGCCGAGGCGGCGGGCGTGGTCGATGCCTTCTTCCAGAGAGGCCCCGCGGCGCATGGCGTCGAGAATCACCTGCGTGGTCGAGTTCAGCACGCCGGCGAAGCCCAGCACCGACACTCCGGGCAGGCAATTGCGCACCAGATTGAACACCGGCGCGCCATCCATGACGGCGGACTCGAAGCGGAACTCGAGGCCGCGGCGCCGCGCTTCTTCCTGCAATTCGGCCCAGGCGCACGCGACCGGGCCCTTGTTGGCGGTGACGGCGTGCATGCCGCGGGCGAAGGCGGCGCGGATGTGGCTGACCGCAGGCTCGCCGTCTTCGGGGTTCATCGTGGTGAGTTCCACGAGGATCTCCGCGCGGGCGCGGTCGAGGAATTCCTCCGCGGAGGCCGCCGGGGGGCCGAAAGCCGGCTCCTCCGGCAGGCCGCGCAGATCGTACGCGGTGCCGTGCCGCAGCGTGTGTGCGGCAACAATGCGGAAAGGATACACGTGCTGCTGTTGCGTCACCAGGCGGGCCAGCGCACGCGCCACTCTGCCGTAACCCAGGATTGCGACTCTCAAAACTCGAGCTTCCCGATCAGGTCGTTCAATTCACTCTCCAACGCGGCGAGGCGCTCGCGCAACCGGGCCCGCCGGTCGCGCAGCTCGGCGATGCGCGCGTCGCCGCGGGCCAGCTCGGCGGCGTAGCGGCTCACCTGCTCCTGCTGGCCGGCGACGTTGCGCAGCGTGTTGATGTTCTGGCGCAGCCGCTCCTGTTCGGCGGCCGTTTCCTTGATCTCCTTCTCGGCAAGTTGCAGCTGCTTGTCCGTCTCGCTGATCTCCCGCTTTTTTGCAATCACCGCCTCCAGCTGCTGGCGCGCGGCGGGGCTGATGGAACGGGAGCGCACGTAGCGAACCAGCACGTCCGGAGTCAGGGAGGAAACAAAAGTCGAGCTTTCGACCTCGTGTTCCTCCACAACAGCAAGCTTTGCGCCTCCCTTCGCGGGCAGTTTCGCAGAAAACCGCCAGGAATTCGGCGTGATCTCTTCCGCTTTGGGGCTGATGAGCTTCCATCCGGGCGTCACCGGGTGCTCGACAAGAAGGGTCTTTTCCTTCGCGTCGGCGTTGGAGGCCGTGTACACGGTGGTGCGCTGCACGGCGGTGCGCGTGACCAGCACGCCGCGGCTCGCCTTGATGCTGCGGATGAGCTCTTCGCCGGACTCGAAATTCGTGGTGATGCGGGTGCCCTGGTCGACGGCGTAGCTGATTAGCCGCTTTTCCCCGTCCTTGAGGGTCTCCACCAGCGCCTCGCCCGCGTAGCCGGCTTCGCTGTAGACGGTGATGGGGCCGCCGTCGAGCGTCTTTCCGGTGGTGTTGGCGATCTCGGCGGCGTGGCGCGGGTTGACCGCGGAGCGGTCCGAGTAGAGGACGAGCTTGCGGGCGGCGATTTTCCCCTGGAAGAAAGGCAGCAGCAGCGCCTCCCCTTTCCTCGCGCTGACAGGCGTGGAGAAGTTGTATTCGAACAGCTCGCCCGCCTCGCGGGCCTCGGCCCGTGGCTCGACCGAGCTCATCTCCATCGGCGCCGGCGCGGCTTCGAGCGCATCAACGCGGCCCCTAATCACACTCATGGCGCGCCTGCCCGCCGCCGGCGCCGCGGCCGCCTTCTCCTCGGCCGCCATGGCGCCGGCGTGCAGTTGCGGGGCGGCCGGCTCGATGCCCGGGAGCTCGGCCTCTTTTCGCTGGACGAAGCGGGGATCGGAAAGCCGCGTGAGGAAAGAGACGGGCTTGCCGCTGACAACGCTGAGCGAGACCTGGTTCCAGTCCTCGCCGGTGGCGTTCTCGACGATCGCCCAGCCCTCCAGCGTGGCTTCGCCCGAGTCGGGCAGCAGCAGCCGGTAGGCGGACTTCCACACCGGGGCCGGCGCAAGGTAGCGCGCCGTGACGCGCTGCTCGCCCGAGGCGGCGAGGTCGATCCAGAGAGTGCTGCGGTCAGGGGAGCGCTCCTTCGCAATGGCGGCCAGGGCGTCGGCGAGCTGCCGCTGGAGCCGCGGTTCGGAGAAGCGGATGCCGGAGGCGGCGTCGAGCTCGTAGACGCCAAGCTCGCCCGAATCCAGCAAGAGCGTCAATTCCTGTTTTTGCCCGTTGTCGGGCAGCGGCGCAAGCCTGCCGGAGACGATGACGCCGGAGACGGGCTGGCCGCGGTAGTTCATTTCGACCCGCGCCCCGCGCCACTGGTCGAGCAGGACGGCCAGCGGCTGTTGCGGCCCGAGCTGGACGCCCGCCTCCTTCGCCTTGCGCGCGGCGGGCTCGCGGAACTCGTAGCGGACGCGGGCGACGCCGCCCGGCGCTTCCAGCACGAGCGATTTGAGCACGTCGTCAAGCTCGGCCGCCCTGAAGTCCAGCGCGGCGGCCTCGCCCGGCTTCACGACGCCCGAGCGCTCGTAGAACGCCACGCCGTTCTTGTAGACAATGACGCGCCGCACCGGCAGCGCCGAGACCTGGAGCAGGCCGGCGGCGGCGACGATGGCGGGGACGGTGGGATTCATGCGGTTCCTCCTCAGTCCATGGTATGGTCAAAGACGCGCCGGAGCGACCATGTCCATTCTGCTGGTTGACGACGAAAAGCCGTTGCTCGCCCTCCTCCAGCGTTTCCTGGAACGCGCCGGCTACCGGGTGGACGTGGCCGAGACGGGATTGGGTGCACTGGAAAAGTGCCGCGCGCGGCCCTGTCCGTACTCGGTGGTGGTGCTCGATCTGAAGCTGCCGGACATTCCCGGGACGGAGCTTCTGCCGGAGCTGCTGGCGGCCTCGCCTGCCCTGCAAGTCGTGATCTCCAGCGGGACGCCCTTTCATCCGCAGGCGCTGCCGGAGGCCATGCGCCCGCGCGTGGCGGCGATTCTGAAGCCGTTCATGCCGAAGGAGCTGCTCGAGGTGATCGGGCGGCTGGCGCCGCGGGCCCGCGGCGCCTCAGTCTAGCAGCGCCTTCAGGCGTTCGGCGAAATTCTCCTCGTCTTCCGTCCACAGCAGCTTTCGCTCTGCGATCAGCTCGTTCTCCAGATCCCCGGCCAGGTGCAGCACGCTGCGGATGTTGGACTGCACCGGCCGCAGATTGTCGCTGTGCTCCTCGGGCAGGTAGAGCCGCTGCGGCCCGAGATCGATGCGGACGTGCTCGCCGCGCGGCGTGTCGAATTCCGGCCCGAAGATCTCGATGAAAACCGTGGAGGGCTTCAGCTCCCAGTCGCCGGTCCACTGGTACAGGTCCCAGCGGATCTGGACCTGGAAGGCGACGTCTTCGTTCAGGTGCTGCTGCGCGCGCCCGGCGGCCGCCTGCGGGTCGAGGGCGCCGTCGAAGTACTCCTCAAGCAAAGGGGCTTCGCGAAAGCTCAGCGGATAGACGCGCAGCACGCCGCCGGGCCGCAGCCGGGATTGCGGAAACACGGCCACCGCCTTCTTCAGATAGAGCGGCAGTCCGACCGCGGCGAAGTTCCTGAGCCAGAGGGAGAGAAACAGCGGGTCGTGCATGGCGCCTACCCTCCGATACGGCGATAGACGGCGACGGCCAGCGGAGGCAGCGTGAGCGAAAGGCTCTGCCGGCGCCCGTGGATCTCCACCCGCTCCGTCCACAGCTCGCCCTCGTTGGCCACGCCGCTGCCGCCGAAATGCCGGTGGTCGCTGTTGAACACTTCCCGGTACAGGCCGGGCTCGGGGACCCCGATCCGGTAGTTGTGCCGGACCACGGGAGTAAAATTGCACACCCAGACCGTGAAATCCCCGCCGTGTTTCGCCCTTCGGACGAAGCTGATGACGCTTGAGTCAATATCGTGAAAATCGATCCACTCGAAACCGTTCCAGTGGAAATCCACCTCGTAAAGCGACGGCTCCGAGCGGTAGAAATGATTCAATTCCCGGACATACTCGTGCAGGCCGCGGTGGAAATCATACTGGAGCAGGTCCCAACGGAGCTGCCCTTGCCAGTTCCATTCCTCGTACTGGCCGAGCTCGCACCCCATGAACAGCAGCTTCTTGCCCGGGTGGCCGTACATATAGCCGAGAAAGGCGCGGACGTTGGCGAAGCGCTGCCACTCGTCGCCCGGCATCTTGGCGATGAGCGACGCCTTGCCGTGGACGACCTCGTCGTGGGACACGGGCAGCAGGAAGTTCTCCGTGAAGGCGTAAACCAGGCTGAAAGTGATCTGGTTATGACGGAATTTCCGGAACAGCGGGTCGGTGCGGAAATAGCCGAACATGTCGTGCATCCAGCCCATGTTCCACTTGAACGTGAAGCCGAGCCCGCCGGCGTAGACCGGGTGGGAGACGCCGGCGAACGAGGTGGATTCCTCGGCGACGGTAAACGCGCCGGGGACCTTGTGCGCCTCCTCGTTGAACTTCCGCAGGAAGGAAATGGCCTCCAGGTTCTCGTTCCCGCCGTACTTGTTCGGGACCCATTCGCCCTCCTTGCGCCCGTAATCGAGATACAGCATGGAGGCGACGGCATCCACGCGCAGGCCGTCGATGTGGTACTCCTTCAGCCAGAAAAGGGCGTTGGATATAAGAAAATTCCTGACCTCGTTTCTGGCGTAATTGAACACCAGCGTGCCCCATTCCTTGTGCTCGCCGAGCCGCGTGTCTTCGTACTCGTAGCAGGCGGTGCCGTCGAAGCGCGCCAGCCCGTGGGCGTCTTTCGGAAAATGGCCGGGCACCCAGTCGACGATGACGCCGATGCCCTCGCGGTGGCACTGGTCGATGAAGTACTTGAAATCGTCGGGCGTGCCGAAGCGGGCGGTGGGGGCGTAGTAGCCGGTGACCTGGTAGCCCCAGCTGCCGGCGTAGGGGTGCTCCATGACCGGCATCAGCTCGATGTGCGTGTACCCCATCCGCTTCACGTAGGGCACGAGGTGAGCGGCCAGCTCGCGGTAGCTGAGCGGCTCGCCCTCGGGCGTCTTCATCCAGCTTTCCAGGTGCACCTCGTAGCAGTTGACGGGACGCTCCAGCCAGTTGGTCCGGCCGCGCGCTTCCATCCATTCCTGGTCCGACCACTCGTAGGCGCCGAGTTTCCACACCATGGAGGCGGTGCGGGGAGGCGTTTCGCCGGCGAAGGCGTAAGGGTCGCATTTCATCTCCGAAACGCCGAAGATTTTCGAGCGCACGAAGTACTTGTAGATGTCGCCTTGGCGGACGCCGGGGATGAAAATCTCCCAGATGCCGCCGTCGCGGCGGCGCATCGGGTGGCGGTAGGAGTCCCACTGGTTGAAGCTGCCGGCGACGCAAACCGTTTCGGCGTTGGGCGCCCACACGGCGAAGCGGCAGCCGTGCACGCCGTCGATCTCCATCAGGTGCGCGCCCATCATGCGCCATGCTTCGTAATGGGTGCCCTCGGCGTGCAGATAGACGTCGAAATCGGAGAGAAGAAGGCCGAAGCGGTACGGGTCCTCGATGATCTCCGTGCCGCCGCGGTGCAGGGCGAGTTCAATGACGTAGCGGCCGGGATCGCGCGCGAGCTGGGCGCCAAAAATGCCGGCCGGATGGAGCCTGGCCATGGGAACCCGCCCGCCGCCCTCCAGCAGCAGCGCCGCTTCGGCGGCATGGGGCAGCCAGGCGCGCACCACCCAGCCGTCCTCGACGCGGTGAGGGCCGAGGACGGAGAACGGATCGCCGTGATAGCCTCCGACAATCGCCTCGAAATCACCGGGGTTCATGCGGCTATTATGGCAGTTCATGGACCTGCGGTCATTGCCCAAGGCGGAGTTGCACCTGCACCTGGAAGGCTCGGTGGAGCCGGAGACGCTGTGCGAGGCCGTGCCGGGGCTGACGCCGGAAGAAGCGCGCGCCCGGATGCGCTTTTCCGGTTTCGACGGCTTTCTTCAGGCGTTCAAATGGGTGCATTCGTGCCTGCGGCGGCCGGAGCATTTCGCGCTCGCCATGCGGCGCCTTCTGGCGCGGCTCGCAGAAGAGGGCGTGCGGTATGCGGAAATCAATGTCAGCGCGGGGGTGATCCTCTGGCGCGGGCTGCCGCTCGACGAGGTCTTCGCGGCCATCGCGGAGGAGGCGGAGCGCGGGCCGCTGCCGGTGCGGTTCATCTTTGACGCGGTGCGGCAGTTCGGCGTGGACCACGCGCAGGCGACCGCGGAGGCGGCGGTGCGCTGGAAGACGCGGGGCGTGGTGGGCTTCGGCATCGGCGGCGACGAGGCGCGCGGCCCGGCGCGGCTCTTCCGCGACGTGTTCGCCTGGGTGCGCCGGCACGGGCTGGCGGCGGTTCCGCACGGCGGGGAAACCACGGGACCGGAAAGCGTGTGGGAGGCGCTGGAATGCGGCGCGCGGCGCATCGGGCACGGCATCCGGGCGGTGGAAGACCCGGAGCTGGTGCGGCGCCTGCGCGAGTCCGGCATCCCGCTGGAGATCTGCATCACCAGCAACGTGCGCACGGGCGCCGTCCGCAGCCTGCGCGAGCATCCGGTGCGGCGGCTGTTCGACGCGGGCGTGCCGATCGTGCTGGGCGCCGACGACCCGGCGATGTTTGAAACCGCGCTCACGCGCGAGTACGAACTGGCGCGTGACGTTTTCGGGTTCAGCGACGAGGAGCTGCGGCGGCTGGCGGAGAACAGCTTCCGTTATGCGCTGGCGGCCCCGCCGGAGGTCTGAGAGCCGCCCTCCAGCTTCGCCGCAAGCTCGCGCACGAGGCGCTCCAGCTGTTCGACGCGCTGGGTGAGCTGTTCGATGGCCTGCCCTTCGGGGTCGGGCAGCTTGGCGTGCTCAAGCACTTCCTCGTTGTCGAGGCGGCTGCGCACGATGCGGCCGGGCACGCCCACCACGGTGGAGTGATCCGGCACGGACTTGAGAACCACCGAGCCGGCGCCGATGCGCACGTGATTGCCGATGGTGATGTTGCCGAGCACCTTGGCGCCGCTGCCGACGACGACGTGATGGCCCAGCGTCGGGTGGCGCTTGCCGTGCTCCTTGCCGGTGCCGCCGAGCGTGACGCCCTGATACAGCAGGCAATCATCGCCGATGATGGTGGTCTCGCCAATGACCACGCCCATGCCGTGGTCGATGAAGAAGCGGCGCCCGATCTGCGCGCCGGGGTGGATTTCGATGCCGGTGAGGAAGCGCGAGATCTGGCTGATGATCCGCGCCAGCGTGGTGAAGCCCGCCTTGTACAGCTTGTGCGCCAGGCGGTGGAACAGGATCGCGTGAAAGCCCGGGTAACAGAACAGGATCTCCAGCACGCTCCTGGCGGCGGGGTCCTCGCGGAAGATCGTGTCGATCTGTTCCCGGATGGTGCGAAACATGACTATCCCAATTATGCTCCGGCCAGCTCAGGCGCGAGTCCACCATTTTCCTGGAGAAGGGGGGACGAAGCCCTGCATCGCCTCGAGCAGCGCGCCCGCCTCCTCGCCGGCGAGGATCATCGCGCGGTGAGCCGGATGCAGGAACCCGTCGGCGACGGCGCGGTCGCAGAAGCGCAGCAGGTCGTCGAAGTAGCCGTCCACACTGAGCAGGCCCACGGGCTTGCGGTGCAGCCCGAGCTGGGCCCAGGTGAGGGATTCGAACAGTTCGTCCAGCGTGCCCAGGCCTCCGGGCAAGGCAAGGAAGGCGTCGGCAAGCTCGCTCATCAGCGCCTTGCGGTCGTGCATGGACTCGACGACGTGCTGCTCGCTCAGACGCGGGTGGGCCAGTTCCCTGTCGACGAGCGCGCGGGGGATGACGCCGATCACCACGCCGCCGGCCTCGAGCGCAGCGTCGGCAAGCGCGCCCATCAGGCCCACGCTGGCGCCGCCGTAAACGAGCCGCAGGCCGCGGCGGGCGAGCTCGCGGCCCGTGCGCCGCGCTGCATCGAAATAGACATCCCGGGCGCGGGAGCTGGAACCGCAAAAAACGCAGACGGACCGCATTCTCTTTCAAAGGTCGCACACGGAAAGGCCCGCGCGCCGCGTTTGATATGATGTTGCCGCTTCTCCGAAGGCTCTCCGATGCAGACGTGGACCCAGAACTACGACCCGCTCGGCAACACAGTGCTGTCGACGATCGCGGCGGCCATTCCGGTGACGCTGCTTTTCTACCTGCTGGCCGTGCGGAAGATTGCCGCGCACATGGCAGCTGTGTACGCGCTGCTGGCCAGCATGGGGGTGGCGCTCGTGGTGTTCCGCATGCCGGCGCACATGGTGGCCGGGGCGGCGGCGCATGGCGCTGTGTATGCGTCGCTGTGGATTGCGTGGGTGGTGGTGGGCGCGGTGTTCGTGTATGACCTTACGGTGGAAAGCGGGCACTTCGAGACGATCAAGGGATCCATCGGCGCGATCACGGACGACCGCCGCGTGCAGATGCTGCTGATCGCATTCTGTTTCGGCTCGGTCCTGGAAGGCGCGGGCGGCGGCGGCGCGCCGGTGGCCGTGACGGCGGCGATGATGATCGGGCTGGGGTTCCGCCCGTTCGAGACCGCCGTGGTCTGCCTGATGGCGAACACGGCGCCGGTGGCATGGGGCGGCATGGGCAACCCCGTGCGCGCGCTCAGCGCGGTTACCGGGCTGCCGGAGTCCGATCTCAGCGCGACCATGGGACGGATCCTGCCGCCGGTGGCTGCGATGCTGCCGTTCTGGCTGGTGCGGTCGACGGTGGGGTGGCGCGAAACGTTCCAGGTCTGGCCGGCTTGCGTCGCCGCCGGGTTCACCTTCGGGTTCATCCAGTTTTTCTGGTCGAATTTCGTGGATCCCAACCTGGTGGACATCATTGCCGGAATGGGGACGCTGCTGGTCTCCGCCGTGTTCTTCAAGTACTGGAAGCCTGCGGTGGAGTTTCATTTCCCGGAAGAGGCGGGCAAGCCGCGGGCGCAACGGAAGAAATATACGGCGCCCGAGGTGATCCATGCCTGGTCGCCCTTCCTGCTGATCGCGCTGTTCGTGATTCTGTGGGGCATCCCGTCGGTGAAGGCGCTGATCTCGAAAACGACCATCAAGATGCCGGTTCCGGGCTTGCATCAGATGGTGGTGCGCACGGCGCCGGTGGTGGAGAAGGACGTCGTGGAAAGCGCGATTTTCAGCTTTGACTGGCTGGCCAGCGTGGGAACCGCCACGGTGCTCGCCGGGCTGGTCGCCGGGCCGGTGCTGGGATTGTCCATGACGACCACCCTGCGGGTCTTCCGCAGGACAATGTACCGGATGCGCTTCAGCTTCCTCGCCATCATGTGCATGATCTGCATGGCGTATGTGATCCGCTACTGCGGCATGGACGCGGTGATGGGCCTGGCGATGACGCACACCGGCGTGCTGTATCCGGTTTTCGGCACGTTCATCGGCTGGCTGGGCGTGGCCCTCAGCGGGACGGACGCGGGTTCGAACGCGCTGTTCGGCAATCTCCAGGTGGTGACGGCGACGAAGCTGGGGCTGGATCCGGTATTGATGGCCGCGGCCAATTCCACCGGCGGCGTGATGGGCAAAATGGTGGCGGCGCAGTCGTTGATCATCGCCTGCGTGGCCGCGGGCATCGAGGGCAAGGAAGGCGACCTGTTCCGCGCAGTGGCCAAACACGGGCTGGCGCTGACGCTCCTCATCGGTTTGATTGTGACCCTGTATGCATACGTGCTGCCCGGGGTCGTCGCCCACAATCACAAGTTCTGGTAACCGGCGCCGGAGCGGTGGATTTGAATGCTTCGCCGCGGTTTGAAAGAATGGCGGCAACCCGGAGGCGCCGGCGGAGCGATCCGGCCGGCCGCCGTGAGGACGACTTTCGAGAGCGACTGGAGGTTGACGGAATGCGCTGGACCGTGTTTCTCGCCGCCGCAGCGGCGGCGCTGCTGCTGGAACCCGCGCGGGCGCAGCTCGGGACATTTTCCAACGAGCAGCGCATCGCCATCACGCGCGAATGGAAGGGCGAGCGGTTTCCCGACGGACGTCCGAAGGTGCCCGACGAGGTGCTCGACCGCCTGAAGCTGACCACGGCCGAGGAAGCCTGGGGAACGCTGCGGCGGCTCGGGTACCACAACCAGTTCGAGGGCAACTGGAAAACCGTGAATGTGCACGACGCCGCGGGCGACCGGCTGGTGGGGCGTGCCGTGACCGCGGTCTTCATGCCGCGGCGGCCGGACGTCGACAGCTTCATCATGGACATGGGCAAGAAGGAAAACCGCGTCGGCCGCGGGCAGAACTCCTGGGTCATCGACACGCTGGTGAAGCGCGACGTGATGGTGGTCGACCTGTTCGGAAAGATCAAGGACGGCACGATCATCGGCGACAATCTCGGCACGTCGATCTGGACGAAGACGGGCACGGGCCTGGTGGTGGACGGCGCGGTGCGCGATGTCAGCGGCCTGATGGAGATCAAGGGCTTCAAGATTTTCTGCCGCGGCTTCGACCCGTCGGCCATCGCCGAGGTGACGCTGATGGGAATCAACGTGCCCATCCGCATCGGGCAGGCGACCGTGCTGCCCGGCGACGTGGTGCTGAGCGACCCCGAAGGCGTGGTGTTCATCCCTGCACATCTGGCGGCCACCGTGGCCGACGAGAGCGAGCTGACGCGGCTGCGTGATGAGTGGGGCCACCAGATGCTGCGCGAGCAGAAGTACACGCCGGGGCAGATCGACGCGCAGTGGACGCCGCAAATGATCGAGGAATTCAACAAGTGGGCCGAAGCGAAAGGCTCCAAAGTCCGCATGCAGAAGCGGGAGAAGTGATTTCACAGGAGGCGCACATGGAGAGAGCGACAAGGAAATGGTGGCAGAACCGCCGGGGCGCAAGCCGGCGCGGATTTCTCAAGGCAGCTGCCGGCGTGGCCGCGGCCGGCTTCTGGGCCGAGGAAACCATCCAGGCTTACCAGAGCAACGTCAATACGAATTCGAAGCCCTCGGCTTTGCGCATCACGGACCTGCGTTTCGCCCACATCGTCGACGCGCCGATGCGCTGCCCGATCATCCGCATCGACACCAACCAGGGCATTTCCGGCTATGGCGAGGTCCGCGACGGCGCAAGCGTCACCTACGCGCTGATGCTGAAATCGCGCATTTTGGGAGAAAATCCCTGCAATGTCGACAAAATTTTCCGAAAAATCAAACAATTCGGGTTCCATGCGCGGCAGGCCGGCGGCGTCTGCGGCGTGGAAATGGCGCTGTGGGACCTGGCGGGCAAGGCCTACAACGTTCCCGCCTACCAACTCCTTGGCGGCAAGTTCCGCGACCGCATCCGGCTGTATGCCGACACCACCGAGTCGCACGACCCGAAGGTCTACGGCGAGCGGTTGAGGAAGCGCCGCGAGCAGGGCTTCACCTGGCTCAAGATGGACCTCGGGATCGACCTGGTGGAAAAAATCCCGGGCGCCGTCACCGCGCCGGCGGGCGTCACGCAGCGCTCATCGGTCTGGACAAAGCACATGTTCACGGGCATGGAGCTCACCGAAAAGGGCATCGCGCTGATGTGCGACTATGTGGCGCAAATCCGGGAAATGGTCGGCTGGGATATTCCGCTGGCGGCGGATCATTTCGGGCATATCGGCGTGAATTCCTGCATCCGTCTGGGCAAGGCTCTGGAAAAGTACAACCTCGCCTGGCTCGAAGACATGATTCCCTGGACGGAGACGGAGCTCTGGAAACAGATCACGCTGGCGGTGGATATCCCGACGCTGACCGGCGAGGACATTTACCTGAAAGAGCCGTTCATCGAGCTGGCAAGGAACCATGCGGTCGACATCCTGCACCCGGATCTGGCCAGTTCGGGAGGGTTGTTGGAGACGAAAAAGATCGGGGACGCGGTGATGGAGTACGGCCACGCCATGGCAATGCACTTCGCCGGCACGCCCATTTCGTTCATGGCGAACGTGCACTGCGCCGCGGCGACCGAGAACTTTCTGGTGCTCGAGCACCACTCGGTGGACGTGCCCTGGTGGTCGAACCTGGTCACCGGCAACGACCAGCCTCTGTATGAGAAGGGATTTGCCGTTGTGCCGGACAAGCCGGGGCTCGGCGTGGAGCCGAACCCGGACGAGGTGAAGCGGCATCTGGCGCCCGGCACGGGCTACTTCGAGCCCACGGAGAACTGGAACAACGAGCGCAGCTGGGACCGGCTCTACAGCTGAGCGCCGGCGCAGTCTTCCACAGCAAGCGGCGGGGAAAGGCTCCCCGCCGCTTTTCTGTTTTCTCACGAGGGAAGCGGAAAGGGGTATGCTGGAAAATTTCAAGGAGGTTTGAACCCGGATGTCCGGAACAGGCCGAAGCCGCCTGCGCGATCTGCCGGCGGCGCAAAAGCTGCTCCTCACCCTTTTCCTTGTCACGATCGGCGCCGGATACGGAGTGGCGCTCGTCAACCTGTATCTCACTTACCATCTGACGGATGGCGAGCCCGGGCTCAGCCTGGCGGACCTGCGGCGCGCCTTCTACGGCAACCGGGAGAACACGAAGCTCGCCAGCAAGATCGATGGCGGCAGCATGGCCCAGTTCCTGCCGCGCGCCGGCGACAAGGAGAAGATCCTGTCCTGGATCCAGGACGGCGCCAGCGAGGAAGCCTACCAGCGTGTGATCCGGCCTATCCTGCAGCAGAACTGCGTGCGGTGCCATAACCCGGCCGGGCTGCAACGGTTCGCGCCGTTGACATCCTACGAGGAAGTGATGGCGGTGGCGCAGATCGACCGTGGCGAGCCGCCACAGTTGTGGGCGCGCGTCGCGCACACCCACATCCAGTCGATCGGCCTGCTGTTCTTCGTGCTGGCGGGCCTGTTCTCGTTCACGCAGGTCCGGGAGCGGGTGAAGGTGGCGGTCATCGTGTTGCCGTTCCTGGTGCTGCTGGCGGACTTCGGCCTGCGGTTCCTCATCAAGTACGAGCCGCGGCTTGTCTATCTGATGGCCGCTTCCGGAGCGCTGATGGGCCTGCTGTTTGCCGCCCTGATTGTCGTCCCGCTCCACGAAATGTGGCTCCGCAAGGACTGAGCGGGAACCCCGCGGCGCAATCCGGCTACCGGCCGCTTTCGGCCTGGCCGCTTTCCGGCGTTTTCCCCTCCTTCAGCCGCTTGCGCTCCTTCAACGCCTTCCGCAGGAGATACTCGATCTGGCCGTTGAGGGAGCGCAAGTCGTCGTCGGCCCATTTTTTGAGGGCCTCGAGCACTTCGGCGTCAATTCTTAACAGGAAGGACTTGCGCTCCGCCATCGGTCCCGCTTCCGCCTACTGGTAAAGGGTGCCTGTGTTGAGCACCGGTTGCGCCGCCGCCTCGCCGCAGAGCACGACCAGCAGGTTCTGCACCATCGCCGCGCGCTGCTCGCCGTCGAGCTGAATGACGCCGCGCCGGGCGAGCATCTCCAGCGCCATCTCGACCATGCCCACCGCGCCTTCGACGATCTTCTGCCGCGCGGCAATGACTGCCGCGGCCTGCTGCCGGCGCAGCATCGCCGCGGCGATTTCGGGCGCATAGGCCAGGTAGCTGATGCGCGCTTCCAGCACCTCGACGCCCGCCACGGCGAGCCGCTCCTGGATCTCGTCCTTCAGCCGCGCGGCGACCTCCGCCGTGCTGCCGCGCAGGGACACCTGGCCCTCCTCGTGGGCGTCATAGGGGTAAGCAGTGGCGAGATTGCGCACCGCGGCCTCGCTCTGCACGTGGACGTAGTTTTCGTACTGGTCCACCTGGAAAATGGCCTCCGCCGTGTCAACCACCTTCCAGACGACGACCGCCGCGATCTCGATCGGGTTGCCGTCATGGTCGTTGACCTTCATTTTCGACGTTTCAAAATTGCGCACGCGAAGCGACACGGGCTTCTTCGCATAGAAGGGGTTGGCGAAGCGCAGTCCCGGCTGCTTCACCGTGCCGATGTACTTCCCAAACAGCGTCAGCACCACGCCCTGATTCGGCTGGACGGTGAAGAAGCCCGCCCAGCACAGGACGTCCACGATCAGGACGAAGACCCAGAAGGCGATCCATGCCCCGCGCAGATCCGGTTCCGCATTCTTCGCCGTCCAGATCAGCCCGGCAAGCGACCCGATGAAGATGACCAGCACCAGCAGGAGAACGGGGATGCCGTTCCAGGCTTCGATGACTCGCTCTTTCAACATAAACACGGCCTCCTGTTTGTTCAGGCAGCAGTCCCAGCTGCTGTCAAAATGATATCACTCAGCTATCACAAGCGCAAGCGAAATCCTGCCGGGCGCGCGGCCACGCTTTTCCCTTCCCGGCATCCGGTCAGCGTGGATTGTGACCGCAGTCATAGAGCCGTAATGGACGTGCGCCGTACGCTGAACGTGGATCGCAAGCCGCGGGACAGGGAAGGAGTGACCGGCATGAAGCGACTGTGGTTGGCCTTTGGCGTCGTGACTGTGATTTCTTTCGCCATTCTGGGCTGGATCGGAACGCGCATCTACCAGGAGAAGCCGCCGATCCCCGAACAGGTTGTGACAAGGGACGGGAGGGTGGTGATCGGCCGCGGAGAAGTAAGCGCCGGACAGAACGTCTGGCAGAGCATGGGCGGAATGGAAGTGGGCTCGGTGTGGGGGCACGGCAGCTACATCGCGCCGGACTGGACGGCGGACTGGCTGCGGCGCGAGCTGCGGTTCGTGCTCAACGAGTGGTCGCAAAAAGAGCACGGGAAGCCGTTTGACGATCTCGATGCGGAGCAGAAAGGGGCGCTTCAAGGAAGGCTCCGGCAGATGTACCGGGCCAATACTTATGACGCCGCCACAGGAAGGATTGTGATCGACGACGTCCGGGCGCGGGCGTTCGAGTCGAACGTGGCGTACTACACGAAGCTGTTTGCGGAGGGGGAACCGGCGTACGCGATCCCGAAGGGCGCCGTGCCGGACCCGGAACGGGCGCGCAAGCTGGCGGCGTTTTTCTGGTGGACGGCGTGGTCGGCGTCCACGAACCGGCCCGGGGACACGATCACGTACACGCACAACTGGCCCCACGAGCCGCTCGTCGGGAACGCGCCCACGGGCGAGACGGTCATGTGGACGGGCGTCAGCATCCTGATGCTGCTCGGCGGCATCTGCGCGATGATCTGGTGGTACGCCTCGCAGCCGAAGGAAACGCCGGTGGAGCGGCCGGCGGCGGATCCGCTGATGAAGATCGGGGCCACGCCCTCGCAGCGGGCGACGCTGAAGTACTTCTGGGTGGTGGCGCTATTGATCCTGGCGCAGATTGTACTCGGCGTGGTGACGGCGCACTACGGCGTGGAAGGGGACGGATTCTATGGCATTCCCCTGTCGAAGTGGCTGCCCTACAGCGTCACGCGCACCTGGCATATCCAGCTGGGCATTTTCTGGATCGCCACGTCGTGGCTGGCGGCGGGGCTATACATCGGGCCGCTGATTTCGGGCATCGAGCCGAAGCACCAGCGGCTGGGCGTGAACGTGTTGTTCGCAGCGCTGCTGGTGATCGTCGCCGGCTCGCTGGCGGGCGAATGGCTGAGCGTGCACAACCGGCTGACGGATCGGCAATCGTTCCTGTGGGGCCATCAGGGGTATGAGTACATCGATCTGGGCCGCATATGGCAATTGCTTCTGTTCGCGGGGCTGTTCATCTGGCTGTTCCTGGTGATTCGCGCGGTGAAGCCGGCGTTCCGGCAGGGCGGCGAGCAGAAGCCGCTGCTCACCATCTTCCTGATGAGCGCCGGGGCGATCGGCCTGTTCTACGGCGCGGGCATCATGTGGGGGCAGCACTCGCATCTTTCGATGGTCGAGTACTGGCGCTGGTGGGTGGTGCATTTGTGGGTGGAAGGATTCTTCGAGGTCTTCGCCACGGCGGTGATCGCGTTCTTCTTCGCTCGGCTGGGGCTGGTGCGGCCGAAGCTGGCGGCGGAAGCGGCGCTGCTTTCGGCGACCATCTACCTGGCGGGCGGCATCATCGGCACCTGCCACCACCTCTACTTCACCGGGACTCCGACGGTGGCGCTGGCGTGGGGTTCGGTATTCAGCGCGCTCGAGGTGGTGCCGCTGACGATGGTGGCCTACGGGGCCCTGGACGATCTGCGGCGCGGACGGGCGACCGAGTGGGCGCGGCGCTACCGCTGGCCGATTTGCTACTTCGTGGCCGTGGCCTTCTGGAACATGCTCGGCGCGGGGCTGTTCGGTTTCATGATCAACCCGCCGATCGCCCTGTACTTCATGCAGGGGCTGAACACGACGCCGGTGCACGGCCATGCGGCGCTGTTCGGTGTTTACGGCATGCTGGGCATCGGCCTGATGCTGGTCTGCCTGCGGGCGATGGGGCAGAACGAAGAGTGGAACGACCGCCTGATGAAGTTCGCCTTCTGGGCGATGAACGGCGGGCTGTTCGCGATGTGCGTCTTCAGCCTGCTGCCCGTCGGGCTGCTGCAAACGTGGGCGAGCGTGAGCCGGAGCTACTGGTACGCGCGGAGCATGGAGTTCCTGCAAACGCCGCTGATGCAGGCGCTGCGTTGGATGCGGGCGCCGGGCGACACCGTGTTCGCCCTCGGCGCGCTGGCGCTCGTCTGGTTCGTCCTGAAGATCCGCCCGGCGGCGCCCGAGCGCGGCTGAGCGGCCGGCACGAAGGCGGAGGAGGCGCGGCTCAGCCGTCCTCTTCCGCCTGGCCGCCGGCTGCGGCCAGCGCCGCCGCGGCCGCTTCCTGCAAGCGGCAGGCGTCGCGGAAGCTGCACCACGCGCACAGGCTCTCGTCGGCGGGCTTCACTTCGATCCGGCCGCTGAAGATCTCCTCCACGGCTTTCTCGGCGGCCTGGACGGCTGTCTGCATGAGCTCTTGCGATCTCTCCGGGGTGGCCGCGCCGGCGAGCTTGATGGAGTCGCGGAGGGAGACCAGGAGGATCTTCGCCGGAATGTATCCCTCCAGCTCGAGCGCGCGCGCGTAAAGCCCGCCCTGCACGGCGAGCCCTTCGGATTGCCGCTGCGCCTGCTGCCGGACGGAGTCCGCGCGCGAGTACTTGAAATCGTAGACCGCGCATTGTCTGTCCGGCGAAATGTCGACGCGGTCGGCGCGGCCCCTGACTTCCACGCCCGCCACGCGGAGCGAGAGATCCTTTTCCAGCTCCACCTGCCAGCCCGGTTCCGCCGGGCCCTGCTGCGAGTAAAGGCGGAGGTTGCGCTTCATGGCGGCGCGGTTGAGCAGCGTTTCATGCGTTTCGGCCAGACCGGAACGCTGCATTTCGCGGTCCCACAGCTCGTCGACGATCCGCGCGATGTCGCCGCCGCGCCGGTGCCACTCGCAAATCACTTTGTGCGCCAGCGTGCCGAGAAAACGGGCATCGAGACGTTCGGATGGCAGCGGCGGCAGTTCCTCGAGCTCCAGCGTCCACCGGGCGAAAAACTGGAACGGGCACTGAAGGAAGGACTCGATCGCTGTGGCGGCGATTTTCGAGTGGATGGCGCGGACCTGTTTCAGCACTTCGTCGGCTTGAAGCGCCGGGCGGGGCTGGTTTCCGGCGGTCCGGCGCGGCCGCACGAAAAAGCGGCGGGCGGAAATCGTGCGCGCGCCTTCCGTCTCTTCCTGATCGAGCACGAACGAGCGCACATTTTCGTCTCCCTTCTCGTTGCGCGCCGGCCAGGACAGCAACAGCCGCTTCGACGCGCGCGTGCGGGCCACCTCATAAAGGAACCGCTCCCCGGCCTCGCGGGCGTCGCGCGTGCGGATGTCCAGGCCCGCCTGGGCGAGCCTGAACCGCAGGGAGTCCGGCAGGACCGGGTCCGGCGCCGCATGCCGCGGGAACTCGCCTTCGAGCAGGCCGCAGACGAAGACAACCGGCAGCTCCCACTGCCGCGACTCCTCCACGTCGAGGATGTGGACGACTTCGCGCCGTGCGTCATGCGGAAACACGCGCGACTCGCGCAAGGCCGGCTCCGCCTTTGACCAGAACTGCGCGAGCGGCAACGGGTCCTCCGGCAGGATCCGGGCGACGCTGTCAAGCACGTTGATAATCTCGCGGAAGCAGGCGGCGCGCAGGCGGAATTCTTGCATCTCTGGCTCGCCGAGCGGGCGGTCAGCGGGGGGAGGCTCGAGCAACAGCGCCACCCCAGCGAAACGGCGCGCCCACTCCGGCGGGGACAGGTTCAGCCGGGGCCAATCATCAAAGGGCCGCAAGATGCCGGCAACGGCGGCGCCGGCGTTGCGCTCGAGTTCGTCGAGGCCGGAGGAGGGCAGCTCCTCGACGGCCCGCGCCCACACATCCCTGGCGCTGACAGAACCGGCGGCGCGGCAGCCGGGCGAACGAAGCAGCCGCAAGGTGGTCTCCCCGTCCCAGCCGCTGCCGACGGCATCGACGAAACGCCGCGCCAACAGCCCGGCGGGCTCATGCCAGACGGCGCGGCCGAAATAGCTGCGCGCGGGAATGCCGGCCCGAAAGAACGTTCGCTCGAGCAACGGGACATATTCGCGCTCGGCGCGAACCACCACGCCCATCTCGCGCCACGGCCGGCCGCGGGCGTGTTCCTCAAGGATCTGCAAGGCGATCTCTTCGGCCTCGTGCTCGCGGGAGGCGGCGGGGATCAGGACAACCTCCGGCCGGGGCCTCTTCAGGGAGAGCCGCTCCACATCAGCGCCCAAGGCTTCAAAGGCTTCGACGGAGGGTTTCGCGCCCTCCCACTCGGGAAGCGTGACGACGACCCGGGCGGCCGGCTTCAGCGCCTCGATCAGTTTCCGCTCGGCAGCGGAAAACAGAAAGAACCCGTCAAACCACACCCGGGAGAACGGCGCGACATGGCGGGCCGCTCTGTCAGCGGCTTCAAAGAGTGCGCTGGCGCGCAGGTGCAGCCCTGCGCGCGAAAGCTCGCTCTCCAGTTCCCTGTAAAGCTCAAGGAAATCGCGCTCGACATGGCACTGAAGGTTGGCCAGGGATTCCAGTTGCAGCGCGTCGCAGCCGGCGTGCGCAAGCTCCTCGAATGCGGACGCAAGCGACGCGGCAAGCCCCGGGCTGCCGCGCAGGTCCCTGTAGAGATCGAGGCGTCTGTCGAGAGCCAGCTCGACCAGAAGAGCGAGCGAGGCGGCGTCGGCCGTGCGGACGTCCGGCGCGAGTTCGCCGACGAGGCCGGCCATGGTGACGACCCACGAGGGCCGCTCAGAGTCTCCGCGGCGCGCCAGTTCGTGGCGCAGGTGCTCGGCCATGGTGGACGTGGGCACAACGAGCCGGACGCTTTCCTCCGGTGCGGCGCGGAGGAACTCCTCAAGCACGCGGGTCGTCTTGCCCGAGCCTGGCGGCCCCAGCAAAAGCCTCATGAGGCCAGAGTACAACGGCCCGGGGGGCGGCACGCTCAGCGCAAGACGAGCTTCTGCATGAGCTGCTGGCTCTGCGCGTTCAGCACGTTCAGCTGGCGCAGATCTTCCTCGGCGGCGAGCACGGCGGTCTGGATTCGCGACAGGTCCCCGGCGGCCGCAGCCGGGTTGTCGCGCTGCGTGTCGAGCCGCACGGCCAGGGCCCGCAACTGGTCGGTGATGTCGCGATAGCGCCGCTGGAGCGAGACGACCGTGTTCTCCCGGCGGCGGTTGATCTCGCCGAGATCCTGAACCACCTGGCCGAGGGAAGAGACGCGCCGGTTCAACGCGGCCAGCTCCTCGCGCGTTTTGCGAAGCGCGGATTCCAGTTGCGCCAGCCGCTCGTTCTTGGCCTTGAGCTCGGTTTCCATGGCCTGCACAACCCGGCGCGTGTTTTCGAGGTCTTCGTTCAGGGCCGCTTCGGCGGCGGCGAGGCGCTTGTTTTCCGCCGCAGCGCGCTCCAGCGAGGCTTCCAGCTCGGCCACCCGGTTGCGGGCCTCGGCAAGCGCCGTTTGCAATTCGGCGAGCCGGTTTTGCGCGCCGGCAAGCTCGCGGACCGCGGCCAGGCGGCGCGCCTCATCGACGCCGGGTTTGACGGCAGGCGGCAGCGCCGGCGCGATGCCTTTCTCGGCAAGCTGGCCGCGAAGCGCGTCGTTTTCGAGCAGCAGCGCCGCGGTGCGCTCGCGCTCGCGGGCCAGCTCGGAGCGCAGCTTGCCGGTCTCTTGCTCGAATTCCGCACGCGCCTGGAGGCGCGTGCGCAGCAGCCACGCGCCGGCCGCCAGCGAAAGCCCGAGCAGGACCGAAAGGGTCACGAGCGCCGGGTTGCGCATACGCTCAATCCTACCCGATGACGAAGGAAGCGGAGTCCGAAATCTTCCATTCGATTATTCCCGTGTCCATCCCTCCGACGTGATGCGGCTGCGGTATTGCAGGTCCTCGCCCCCGCCGGCGAGCTGGATGGTGATGTTCTTCGGCAACCCGCCCGGAAGGCGGATGTCGATGGCGCACATGGACAGGATGCGCTCGAAAGCGGCTGCCACGGCTTCCGGGATTTCGGTCAGGTTGCGGCAGAACCAGGCCTGGCCGCCGGTGGCTTCGAGGATCTGCTGGAGGCCGGTCTGGTAGGCTTCGTTGAGCCGGTCCCGGCGGAAGGCGAGATGGACGGCGAAAACGGGCGCGTCGCTGCGGGCAAGCAAGGCGGCCAGGCGCGCGGATTTCTCGCGGATGAGCGCATCGGGAAACCGCCGGGACAGATCGCGCGTGTCGCTGTAGTTGATGACCGGGTTGGTGAAGTCCTCGCGGTAGTTGCCGATGTCGGAATCGGTGAGGTAGAGCACGGCGACCCGCACCGGCGCCTTGTGGAGAAGCGAGACGGCGAGCCGCGCCGCGCGGTCGACGGTTTCGAGCAGCCCGGCGCGGCCGGTCACTTGCGCACTCTCGATGGCGGCGACGGCCGCGGCGCGGTCCGGACCGGGATCCTGCAACACGCGCAGCCCGTCCAGCGCGCTCAGCACGCCCACCCAGACATGGTCGGGCAGCTTTCCGATTGCCTCCGCCGCCGCCTGCCGCGCCAGGTCGATGCGGGTGATGTCGTCGGTGAGATCGAGCACCACCAGCAGCAGCAGGGGATCCTCCGGGCCCAGCACGCGGTCAATGCTGGCCTCGCGGCCTTCCACCGTGGCCTTGATGCCGTCCAGCGGGGCCGAGCCGGGCCACGCGGGCACGCGCCGCAGCCGCCCCTTGTCGGGCGCGGGCCGCGGATTCGCACCGAGGGCGCCTTGCAGGGCGAGAATCGCCAGCCATTGCCGACGGGTCATCAGAAGCTGAACCTCAGGCCGAGCTGCACGACGCGGCCGCCGCGCGAGCCGATGATGCGGCCCGCGTTGGCGTTGGGCGCCGAGGCCGGGCCGATGACGACATCGGGATCCGTCCAGTTGGCGTGATTGACCCAGTTGAATCCCGACGCAGTGAATTCCAGCGAGCGCTCCTGGTCGATGGGGAAGCGCTTGGACAGCGACAGGTCATGGTTCTGCGAGATGGGGCCGCGCAGGAAAGGATGCGTCCGCGGCCCCGCGCCCATGGCGAAATCCGGCGGGTGCGCGAAGGCTTCCGGGTTGAACCACAGTTCCGGGGAGCGCTTCCTGACGCGCGGATCGACGCCCGGAACCGGGTTCACGCGCACCGTTCGCAGCACGCCCCCGGTGTTGTTGAACTGCGCGCGCAGGGCGAGCGGCTCGCCGGACACGACCGTCGAAATGGCCGAGATGGACCAGTTGCCCGCCAGATATCCGCGCCAGCCCGGGTAGTTGAGAAGCGGCTTGCCGGCGCCCAGCGGCAGCTCGTACATGCACGAAAACGAGAGCCGGTGCGGGTTGTTCCATGCGGTGAGCGCCCATTCGTTCTTTCGATTGAACTGGTCCTGGCGGCCGTAGGGGCCGGAATAGTCGTCGAACTGGCGCGAGTATTCGTAGGAAACGTTCAGGGAAAGGCCCTGCCCGGTGCGTTTTTCGGCGCGGAGGGAGAGCGCCTCGCGCCGGAAGCGGCCATCGGGCCACTGCGAGAAAAGATCGATTTCGTAAAACTGCGGGTACGGCCGCAGCGCGCGGTTCCAGGCCAGATCGTTGAGCTGCTCGCGGAGGGCCAGGTAGTCCGGGTGCACGGCGTTCATCCGCCAGGCATTGTTGCCGATGAAGACGTCGCGGCCCCAGCTTACGCCCACGCCGGCGCTGAGGACGATGCCGCCTTTCACCTGCCGCTCGTAGCCGACACCGGCGGACTGATAGCGAGGCAGCCTGCCGGTGTTGTCGAGCACGCTCGCGTTGGTGTCGTTGGCGGCGTCCGGCGCCAGGTCCGGCACCGGGCGCGGCGGCGGCGGCATGCCGTCGCGAAGCAGAAACGCAGGCTCCAGAAACGGGTTGGGCGAATAGAAATACGGGTGCCCCGTATAGCCGCGCGTGCCCCATTGGCCGTTGTAAACAGGGTAGGCCTGATAGCTCATTCCATAGGAGAGCCGCACCACGGACTGGCGGTTGCCGCGCGGGTTCCAGGCGAGCGAGAAATACGGCTGAGGCTTGACGGCGACGGGCTGGAAGGCCCGGCCGTAGCCGTCGCGGCCGGCGAAGACGAGCGCGCCGGGCCGCTGGTTGGCCGGGTTGATGACGCGCAGATCGACGATGCTCTGCCGGTCGTAGCGCTCCGTGCGCGGCGCGGCCGCCAGGAAGCTGAGGCCGAAGACGAGGGTCAGGTTCGGGCGGACCTCCCAGACATCCTGCGCGCCCGTGGTCCAGGACCAGTTGCGGAAATAGGAGGGCGAAGGCACGAGCGCGATGTCGGCGTTTTCCGGGCCGCCCAGAAGGAAGCTCGCAAAGGCGAGGCCGGTGTTGACGATGCCCGGCAGGCTGGTGTAGCGCCAGGTGAAAAAGTAGGCCCCGGCGGGCATGGCGGGGATGAAGGTGTTCACCTGGAGCCGCGTGAACTGGCTGGTGAAACGGAGGCTGTGGCGGCCGCGCTTGTGAGAGAGGGCGTCGGTAAAGGTGAAGGTGTTGCGCGCGGTGCGGGCCACCGGCGTGGTCCGGCCCATGTCGATGTAGTTGGCGAGGTCGAAGTGGGGGAAGGCGCCGGAAGGGACCCCGCGGAGGCCCAGCTGTTCCGGCCAGCCGGAAATGTCGGAAACATTTTCACTGACGTTTGTCTGGGCCTCGAAGCTGGCGGTGTGAATCGTCTGGGGGGAAAGAGTCAGGACGTGCTCGATGGCGCCCCGGCGGTTCCGGAAGTTGCGGTCGGCCGGCGCCGAATCGGCCGGGCCGTTGATCAGGCGCGCCGTGCCGCCGAAGCCGTTGGTGAACGACCAGGAGACCGAAAGGCGGTGCTTTTCGAGAAACGTGTGGTCGACGCGCGCGATCATGCCGTCGGCGGTGTTGGTTTCCGGCGACACGATGAAATAGTTGTTGCGAAAGAACGGCCCGGCGTTGGCGTTGGGCATCGGGTAGTATTCAACCGCCTTGCGGGCCACGGGATCCTGGCGCGCTTCGGGGATGCGGTTGCCGGGGAACGGGTCCTTGAGAAACTCGAGATTGTCCTGCGAGACGGGCAGCGCCGGGTTGTAGGCGGGGTTCGGGCGGACGGTGGCGGGGTCGTAAACGGGCAGCGGCGCGCCGGAGGAGTCCACGGTGAGACTGAAGTCGCCGTGGCGCTCCGGCTCGATGGCGACGGTGCGCAGCGAGCTGCGGGCGATGCGTTCGCGGACGCCTTCGTAGTTAAGCGAGAAGAAGGTCTTTCTGGCGCCGTCGTAGACTTTGGGAACGAGCACGGGGCCGCTGAGGCTGAAGCCGAACTGGTTGCGGCGCAGCAGGTTCTTCGTGCCCCCGCGCTGGCGGATCTCGTGGGGCACGGCGTCGAGGATGTCGTTGCGGAAGTTGTGATAAAGGCGGCCGTGGAAGGCGCCGCCGCGCGCGCCGGGCGCGCGGGCCGCGCGCCTCGGGCTGTCGGCGCGCAGGCCCATTTCCCGCGTGAGTCTGCGGAATTCTTCCGCCGCCCGCTCAAGCGCGGATCGTGCCGGAGTCTGCCCGTGCGCGATGGCGGAGGCCAGAAACAGGACCAGCAGGGAGCTCCGCATCCGCTACCCTTTCAGTGTATCGCCGCCCGCCCGCGCAGCGGCGCAACGGCCGCGCCGTGCGCTACGCTGGTCGCAAATGAAGCTGAAAGAACTTGCCTCGAGGCTCGGCTGCGAGCTGCGGCCGGCGGCGCCGGATGACGGCGAGCGGGAGATTGCGGGCGTTGCCGGCATGGAATACGCCGGCCCGAAGCAAATCACGTTTCTCGCCAACCCGAAGTATGCGCACAAGGTGAAGGAGACGCGCGCCGGAGCGATCATCGTGGGTGCAGACGCCGGCCCGCTGCCCATCCCCGCGCTGCTGAGCGAGAATCCCTACCTGGATTTCGCCAGGGCGCTCGAGCTGTTCTATCAGCCGCCCGCGCCGCCGCCGGGCATCCACCCGACGGCGGTCATCGCGCCGACGGCGGAGATCGGCGAGGGCGTCTCGATCGGCGCCTATGCGGTGATCGGCGAACGGGTGCGCATCGGCCGGGGGACCGTCATCCATCCGATGGTGGTGATCTACGAGGGCGCGGTGATCGGCGAGGACTGCATCCTGCACGCGCACTGCGCCGTGCGCGAGCACTGCCGCCTGGGCAACCGCGTGATTTTGCAAAACGGGGTGGTGATCGGCGCCGACGGCTTCGGCTTCGCGAAGCGGAAGGACGGGACGCATTACAAGATCGTGCAGTCCGGCCCGGCGGTGCTCGAGGACGACGTCGAGGTGCAGTCGCTTTCATCGGTGGACCGCGCGACGGTGGGCGAGACGCGCGTCAAGCGGGGGGCGAAGATCGATTCGCTCGTCCAGATCGGCCATGCCTGCGTGGTGGGCGAGGACAACATCCTGTGCGCGCAGACGGGGCTGGCCGGGTCGAGCGTTCTCGGCAGGAACGTGCTGCTGGCCGGGCAGGTGGGCGTCAGCGGCCATTTGACGATCCACGACAACGTCGTGGCCTACGCGCAGAGCGGCATCGGCGGCGACGTGCCCGCCGGCAGCGTGGTTGCGGGCTCGCCGGCCTTCGACGCGGCGCAATGGCGGCGGGCGGTGACGGCGTTCCCGCGCCTGCCGGAGCTTCTGAAGACAGTGCGACAATTGGAAAAGCGCATCGCCGGGCTGGAAAGCCGTCTGGAAGGGAAGTGACCGATGAGGAAAAGCCGCCACATGAACCGGGCCCCGCTCGCCTACAAAAACGAAGCGTTTCTGGACAGCTGGAACGGGCGCGCCATCCGCATTCTGGCCGAATATCTGGAGCCTTTGGACCGGTTCAGCCGGGAAAAGATCCGCGACACGGTCGTCTTTTTCGGCTCGGCGCGCATCACAGAAGACGGGCCGATGGGCCGCTACTACCGGGAGGCGCGCGAGTTCGCGCGGCTCATCACGCAGTGGTCCAATGCGCTGGAGCCGCCGACGCGACGCTTCGTCGTCTGCACCGGCGGCGGGCCGGGCATCATGGAGGCGGCCAACCGCGGGGCCCACGACGCCGGAGGGAAATCCATCGGGCTGAACATCGCCCTGCCTCACGAGCAGTACCCGAACCCCTATATTTCGCCGGAGCTGAATTTTGAATTCAACTACTTTTTCATGCGAAAATTCTGGTTCGCCTATCTGGCGAAAGCGCTCATCGTTTTCCCCGGCGGGTTCGGCACGCTGGACGAGCTGACGGAAATTCTCACTCTGGCGCAGACGCAAAAGCTCGAAAAGCGGATCATGATCATGCTTTATGGCGCCGATTACTGGCGCGAAGTGATCCGGTTCGACGCCCTGGTCCGGCACGGAATGATCAGCCCGGAGGACATGGATCTGATGGATTTCGTCGACGACGTGCACACCGCCCTCGACCATCTGAAGACGTTCCTGACGGAAAACTACCTCCAGCCGGACCAGGTCCGCGCCGCCGAGGAGCTGCCGGACATCGCCAAATCCCGGCTGTGACAGGCGCCGGCGCGGTGGCGGACGAACCCGGGGAACGGGTACTCTGAAGCGGAATGGGCTCGCCCGGCTGGCTGACGATCTGGCGCTCCGCAGGCCGGCTGGAACGGTTGTTCGCAGCGGCCGTGCTGGCCTCCCTTGCCGCGCAGTGGGCCGCGCCCGGCCGGCTCCTGACGGCTGTCCTCCAACTGGCGGCCTTCGCGCTGGGCTTCGCCGTGCTGTTGCGTCTGGGCGTGCGGCTGGCGCGGCGGATGATCTGGCGGCTGCGCAACCGGCTGATTCTCGCCTATGTCTTCATTGCCGTCGTCCCGATGCTGATGCTGGCGGTGCTGACGCTGGCCGGCGCGTGGGTGGTGTCGGGCCAGATTGCGGCCTACCTGTTGAGCGTGGAGATGAACCGCCGCAGGGCCTCGTTGCAGATGGCGGCCGCCTCGCTGGCGCGCGCCGCCCCGCAGGCGCGGGCCGAGGCGGTGAGGCGCGCGGGCTTCTTCATCCGCGACCGGTTTCGCGGGGCGGAGATTTTGCTCAAGGACGAACAGGGGCGCGAGGTCCGCTATCCGGAAAACGCCTCGCTCCCGCACCCGCCCGGGAGGCACGGCGACACGGCCGGGCTGTTGATCCGCGACGGCAAGTTCTACCTGTGGGCGCACAGCGGCGGCAGAAATACCGAAGTGGTCATCACGGTTCCGGTGACCCACGCTTTCCTCCAGGGGCTGGCTCCCGGGCTGGGCGCCATCCAGCTCACGCCGTTTTCCATCGGCGCCGAGGGCGTGCGCGCCATGGACGTCTCGCTGCACCCGCCTCTCGAAGACGAGCCGCAGGCGGCCCCGGCGGCGGTCCCGGAGCCGGCCAACCTGCTGGATCTGCCGCTCAAATGGGGCGTGTCGCTGCCGGCGTCGGTGTGGGATCGCCCGCAGAGGCCGGCCACGGTGTTTCTCGGGGTGGCGACGCGCATCTCGGGGCCGCTGCGGGTCATGTTCAGCGTGGATACGAGCAGCGGCGGGCCCACCATGCTGATTCTGTTTTCCACCGCGCTGATCGTCTTCTTCCTCGTCGAGATCGGCTCGGTCTGGATCGGCGTGTCGCTGTCGCGCACCATCACCTCCGCCGTGAACGATCTCTACGAAGCGACGGTGCGGATCCGCAGCGGCGACCTCAGCCACCGCATCCAGGTCACGGGCAACGACCAGCTGGCCGAGCTGGGCACGTCGTTCAACATCATGGCCGGCAATCTCGAGCGGCTGCTCCAGGCCGAAAAGGAGCGCCAGCGGCTCCAGGCCGAGCTGGAGATCGCGCGGGAGGTGCAGGCGCAGCTGCTGCCGAAGCCGATCCGCGCCTTCGGCAGCCTGCGCATCGCCAGCGTGTGCAACGCGGCGCGGATGGTCTCGGGCGACTATTTCGACTACCAGCCGCTGAATGAAGCGCAGCTGGCGCTCGCGCTCGGCGACGTGGCCGGCAAGGGAATCTCCGCCGCGCTGCTGATGGCGACCCTGCAATCGGCGATGCGCAGCCAGTTGCGCCAGTGCATGGAAGCGGCGGAGGCCGCGGCCGCGGGCATGGGCGCCGGCTACGGTCCCCAGCGGATCTCGACGGCGCGGCTGGTGTCGAACCTCAACCAGCAGTTGTACGCCTCCACGGCGCCGGAAAAGTACGCCACGTTCTTCTTCAGCGTTTACGACGAAGGCTCCGGCGAGCTGGCCTACACGAACGCGGGCCACCTGCCGCCGCTGCTGGTGCGCAACGGCGAGGTCCGCCCGCTGGACACCAACGGCACCGTGGTGGGCTGCTTCGCTTCAGCGCGCTACGGCGAAAGCCGGCTGCGGCTGGAGCCGGGCGACCTGCTGGTGTGCTACACCGACGGCGTCACCGAGCCGGAAAACGCCTACGGAGAGATGTTCGGCGAGCAGCGGCTCTGCGCGCTGCTGGCCGAACACGCCGGGCTGGACGTCGAAGAGATCGGCCAGCGCATCGTCGAGGAAGTCACGCGGTGGACCGCATCCACGGAATTGCAGGACGACCTGACGCTGCTGCTGATCCGGAAGACGGCATGAGAATGACGGCGGGCGCGCGAAGGTTTCTGGCGATGGCCGCCCTGGTGGCCGCGGTGGCCGCGGCGGGCACGCTGGGCTACGTCTATGTCGCCGGCTACCCGTGGCTCGACGCCGTCTACATGGCCATCATGACGATGACCACGGTGGGCTACGGGGAAATCCACCCGCTGGACGGCAGGGCGCGCGTCTTCAACACGTTCTACATCGTCGTCAGCGTCAGCACCATGCTGCTGGTCATCGGCGTGATGACGCGGGAGATCATCGAGGCGCAGCTGCGCGACGTCCTCGGCAGAAGAAGGGTCAGGAAGATGCTCGAGTCGTTGAAGGGCCATTACATTGTGTGCGGGTTCGGGCGCGTCGGACGCGGCGCGGCGGCCGAGCTACGGAAGTCCGGGGCCACCGTGGTGGTGCTCGACCGCGACGAGAGGAGGGTGGAGAGGGCGCAGCGGGCGGGCTGCCTGGCCCTGGCCGGCGACGCCACCTCGGACGAGTCGCTCGCCGAGGCGGGCATCGCCAAGGCGGCCGGGCTGGTGGCGGCGCTGAGCTCGGATGCGGACAATCTCTTCCTCGTGATGTCTGCCCGCGCATTGAACCCGTCGCTGCGCATTGCAGCAAGGGCCGCGGAGGAGGAAACGGAGCGCAAGATGATCCGGGCGGGCGCGGACACGGTGCTCGCCCCTTACAGGACGGCCGGCGCGCAACTGGCCCTTTCGCTGGTGAAGCCTCACGTGCGCCAGTTTCTCGATTTCGCCCTGGCCGCGCCGGAATGGACGGTGCGCATCGAGCAGATTGAAGTGGATCCCTCCAGCGATCTGGTGGGAAAATCGCTGGCGGAGGCGCGCATCCGCGAGGAAATGCAGGTGGTCGTGCTCGCCATCCGCCGCGCGTCCGGCGGCATGGAGTTCAATCCAGCCGCGGGGGCGGCCATCGGCGCGGGCGACTGCCTGATCGTAATGGGCGAGGCCGAGCCGCTGCGCCGCTTCGAGACGCGCGCCGCCGGAGGACGACAGCGATGAAGATCCTCACCGCCGAACAGATGCGCGAAGTCGACCGCCGCACGATGGAGCTCGGCGTGCCGTCGCTGATCCTGATGGAAAACGCCGCCTGCCGTTTCACGGAGTTTCTCGAGCGGCATTATGCGCCGCTGGAAAGGCACCGCATCGTGGTCGTCTGCGGCAAGGGCAACAACGGCGGCGACGGCATGGCGATCGCGCGGCAACTGCATTTGCGGGCCCGGCCCGCCTCGCTCGATGTGGTGCTTGCCTGGCCGCCGGAGGAGCTGAAGGGCGACGCCGAGGCCAACTACCGGATGCTGGTTGCGCTGGGCGTGCCCGTGCACCGCGCGATCGAGCCGCGGATGCGCGCCGCCACGCTGGTCGTCGATGCGCTGCTGGGCACGGGCCTCGCCGGGCCGGCGCGCGGCGTGGCGCTGGACTTCATCCGCGAAATCAACCGCGGCTTCCCCGGCGCCGAGATCGTCAGCGTCGATATGCCCAGCGGCCTGTGCGAAGACGGCGAGAGCGTGCTCCCGGCCCACACCGTGACATTCACAGCGCCCAAGGCAGAGCAGGTGCTCCCGCCGACCTGCGACCGCGTGGGCCGCCTGCACGTGGTGCAAATCGGCACCCCGCCGGAGATGCTTGAGCGGGACGCCTCCCTGTGGCTTGCGCTCATCGAACCCCGCCACTTCCGGCGCCTCTTCGAGCCGCGCCCGCGCGGGGCGCACAAAGGCGACTTCGGGCACGTGCTCGTCATCGGCGGCGCCGAGGGCAAAGGCGGCGCGGCGGCGATGGCCGGATGGGCGGCGCTCAAGGCCGGGGCGGGGTTGGTCACCGTCGCGTGCGCCGAGGCGGAGCGCCGCACGGTGACGGCGCTCGCGCCGGAGCTGATGACGCAGGGCTGGCTCGAAGACCCCGGCGACAAGGACGTGGTCGCTCTCGGCCCCGGGCTCGGTCGCGACCCGGAGATGGTCTCGCTCGCGCAGCGGCTGTTCGCGCAGAGCGCGCTGCCGATGGTCGTGGACGCCGACGGGCTGAACGCGCTGGCGGGCACCTCCTTTCGCGGCCCCGGCCCGTGGCGCGTGCTGACGCCGCACCCGGGCGAGATGGCGCGGCTGGCCGGCTGCTCGAGCACCGACATCCAGGCCGACCGCATCGGCATCGCCCGGCGCTTCGCCATGGAGCGCCACGTCGCGCTCGTGCTGAAAGGGCAGCGCACGGTGATTGCATTCCCCGACGGGCGCGCGTTTGTGAACCCCACCGGCACGCCCGCCATGGCGACCGCCGGCTCCGGCGACATCCTCACCGGGCTGATCGCCGGCCTGCTGGCGCAGTGGCCGGACCGCCGCGAGGAGGCGCTGCTGGCGGCCGTGTGGCTGCACGGGCGCGCCGGCGAGCTGGCGGCCGATGAGTCGACCGAATGGTGCGTGACCGCCACCGACCTGCTGCGCCACCTGCCGGCCGCCATCCGCGAAGCCGCCCCATGAGAACCCGCACCTTCACCACCCGCAGCGAGGAGGAAACGATCGCGCTGGCGGCGCAGCTGGCGCGCGAGTGGACGCCGCCGTGCTGCGTGGTCCTCACCGGCAATCTCGGCGCCGGCAAGACGACCTTCGCCAAGGGCGTCGCGGAGGGCCTGGGCGCGGCGAAGGCGGACGACATCTCCAGCCCGACCTTCGCCCTCATCCACGAGCACGGCGACGGCCTGCTCTACCACGTGGATCTTTACCGGCTCGATACCGAAGCCGAGGTTGCTTCCCTCGGGCTGGAGGAGATCCTCGCCCGGCCGGCCGTGGTGTTGCTCGAGTGGGCGGAACGCTTCCCGCGCCTTCTGCCCGAACAGCGGATCGAGATCCGCATTGAACCCCGGCCGGACGACTCCCGTCTGATTCATGTGACGGAGATCCCATGACGACACAAGACGGGCGGCGGCAGGCCACCTTCGTGCTCGCGGCGCTGGCCGTGGTCTGCGCGGTGCTGGTGTTCCTCCTGCTCCGGCCTTTCATCAGGCCGGTGCTGTTCGCGGTGGTGCTGGCGGTGGCGTTCGAGCCGCTCTACGAAAGGCTGCTGCGGCTGCTGCGCTCCAGCGCTCTGGCGGCGCTGGCGGCGACCCTCGTCATTGTCGTGCTGGTGCTGGCGCCGCTGGGGCTGATCGCGGTGAACGTCATCGAGGAGGCAGGCGTGGTGTATCAGGCCGCGGCCCGGTACACATCGCAGCAGGGCGGCTGGGCGGCGTGGCTCGCGGCGACGGTCGAGCGGCCCGTGCAGTGGGTGGCGCAGAAGACAGGAATGCCTGCGCCTGACGTCAAGGCGGCGCTGCTCGATCAGGCGCATGCGCTCGTGAAAGTGTTGGGCGGGTGGGGTGCGCAGCTGCTGTCGGGCATCACCCTGAGCATCGCCAACGCGCTGCTGGCGCTGTTCATTCTGTTCTTTCTCTTCCTTGAGGGCCCGAAGATCCGCGAGGGGCTGAGCGAATGGTCGCCGCTGCCGCCGGAGAAGACCGCCGTGCTGCTTGGCGCGATCCGGGATTCGATCGTGGCGAATTTCCACGGCATGGCCGCGGTGGCGATCGTGCAAGGCGCGCTGACCTCGCTCGGCTTCCTGTTCACGGGCCTCGGCGCCCCCGTGTTCTGGGGCGTGGCGGCTGCGCTCTGCTCGCTGATCCCCGTCGTCGGGACGGCGATCGTGTGGCTGCCGGCGGCGTTGTTCCTGCTCTTGCAGGGCGCGTGGGGGAAGGCGCTGTTTCTGGCGCTTTGGGGCGCGGTGGTGGTGGGCATGTCGGACAATGTGGTGCGCCCCTGGGTGCTGAGCGGCCGCACCGGCATGAACGGGCTGCTCGTGTTCTTCGCGCTGATGGGCGGGATGCAGGTGTTCGGGGCGATCGGCATTTTCGCCGGACCGGTGATCATGTCGACGGCGATGGCCGTCTTCCGCATGCTGCGCGAGGAACTCGCTCCGCGCGCCGCTACTGCTTCTTCTTCGGCGCCGGAGCCTCGCTGACGCGCCCCGGCTTCTCGCCGGGCTTCAGCAGCGTGGGCTTTTTCTTGCCCGGGGCCACGCCCTGCTTCTCCGCCTCGATGCGCCGGCGCTCCTTCTCCAGCTCTTCCTTGCGCTGCGGCGAGAGCATTTGCTCGCGCTCCTCGCGAAGCGCCTTGTCTTTGTCGTAGACGGACAGGGCCCGCTCCTTCAGGTCCTGCTCGTTCATCTCGATGCTGTCGCGCAGCGTTTCCACTGCCTGCTCAAGCGCGAACTGGTAGCGGGCGCGGTCGGGCTCCTCGCGCGCCGCCATCGCCTCCAGTTTCGCCAGCAGCTCCTTCTGCTCGCGCACGACGTCGTCGAGCTTTTCGAGCGGCTTCTGGTGGCGGATGGCGTCGTCGATGTTCAGGTCGATCGCCTCGATGATCTGCGTCACCTGCTCGAGCGTGTCGTGGACCAGCCCGCTGCGCCCCGTCTGGCGCCTGGCGAAGAGCTGCTCGAGCATGTCGACGCGCTGCCGGGCGAACTTCAGATACAGCTGGAGCCGCGGCCCCGGCTCCTGCACCAGCCGGAGCTGCTCGACCTCGTCGGGCGTGAGGAAATCCCGTTGCGCCAGCGCGGGCGCACACGCAAGAAACAGCAACAGCCACACTCGCATCGCCGCCTCCTTTACCGGGCCAGCGCCCCTAGCAGGAACTTTTCGTGGATCCCCGCCATCCGCTCCCGCGCCTTCTCCACATTGGCGCGCTCATCGAAAGAAACGGCCATGCCAATTTCCCGCAAGCCCCGCTCGAAGCCGCGCGTGCGGATCTCGCCGCGCTTGTACTGCCGGGCGAGTTTCGAGGGGCGCCTGCCGGTGGCTTCCAGCGATTCCAGCGCCAGTTGCGCGGCGGCGACAATCTCGTCGATGGCGGCTTCAAACTGCGTCCGCGGCCCCTCCCCGCGAACCAGCTTCCAGGCGTCCGCCAGCCGCGCCTCGGCCAGCCGCAACGCCTTGTCGAAGCGCCGGAGCGGATCGCCCTCGCGGCGAACCTCGTCCATTGTCAGCGGCGGAGGCGGCGCCGCTGCCGCGCAGAGAGGCAGAAACAGGAGCAGAACCAGCAGCCCGCGCTTCATTTGCCTGCCGTCCTTTCCAGAATGCGCACGCGCTGCCGCGCCTTGAATTCCTCGTCCGGATGCGCGCCGTGGCTGGCGGCAAGGAACTTCCGGTAGCTTTCGAGCGCCGCCTTTGGCTGATTCATCGCGTCCAGCATCGTAGCGCGAAAGTAGTCGTAGGCGGGGGTGTCCCCGTTGATCTCCCGCGCTTTTTCGAGCGCCTGCAAGGCGGGCTCGTATTGCTTCAGCAGCATGAGCATGGCGGCGAGCTCGTTCCACGCTTCCCCGGAGCGGGGCGCCAGGCGCACGGCGGCCTGGAACTGCGCGGCCGCTTCGGCGTACTTCTTCCGATCGCGCAGGATGCGTCCGAAGAAAAGACGCACCTCCGGGTTGGCGGGCTCCAGCCCGGCCAGCGCCGCCGCTGCCGCCGCGCTTTGCTCAAGCTGCCGGTTCCGCAGATAGGCGGTAGCCAGCGCGTAGAGAACGGCGGGCGACGCCCCTTTTTGCCGCGCGGCTTCCAGATGGCGGATGGCCGCGTCGAGAGAGCCGGCTTCCATCTCCAGCACGCCGAGCCGTTCGAGCGCCGCAGGCTGGTCGGGGAACCGCGCGTAAACCTCCGCTGCCCGCCGCGGCTCGCCGGCGCGCTCCCAGGCGTTGGCCAGCGCCATGGCTAGGCCGAAGTCCGCAGGCTCTTTTTGCGACGCCTTCCCGAACGCCTCCGCGGCGGCGCGCCACTGCCCGTTCTCCGAAAGAGCGCGGCCGAGCAGCCAGAGGGCTTTCGGATCGTCGGGGGTCTCCTTCAGACATTCCTCCAGCAGCGGCTGCGCTTCGGCTGGCCGGCCGGCTTCGAGCAGGAGATGGGCGAGGTTCAGTTTGGCGGCGCGGATGGAGGGATCGAGTTCCAGCACGCGGCGGAAGCCCGCGATGGCGCGCTCCTTCTCGCCGGCGAGCGAAAGCGCCCAGGCGAGATGGAACTGGATGGCGGCCGAGCCGGGCTCTTTCTGCGCGGCCTGTTCAAGCAGCGGGACCGCCTCGCGCGCGCGCCCCTCCTCGATCAGCCGCACGGCATCGGCGGGCGGCTCCGCCGGCGCCGGCGTCCACAGGCAGAGCCACAAAAGGAGGAGGCCCCTCACGATTTCATTGTAATGGCGCGGCGGCGGAGCGCCTCCCCGGCGGGCGCGCTGCGGCTACACTGAAGATGGATGCTGAGCGAACCGGAATTCTCCCGCGTTGCCGAAGAGGCCATCGAGGCGCTTTACCGGAAGCTCGCCGCTGCCAGCGACGAGTACGAATTCGACGTGGACATCAACGAAGGAGCGCTGACCATCGAATTCGACGAGCCGCGCGAACGCTTCGTCGTCAGCCCCAACGCGTCCGTGCGGCAAATCTGGGTTTCGGCGCACGTAAAGAGCTACAAGCTCGACTGGAACGGCAGCGCCTTTGTGCTGCCCGACGGCCGGACGCTCGAGCAGCTGATCGTGGACGCCATCCGCGTCCGCATCCCGGATTTCGAATTGTAAGTGCCCGGCGTTTACATTTCCTGGCCGTTTTGTTCGCAAAAGTGCACTTATTGCAACTTCGCCTCCGGCGTTTTTCCGGCCGGATTGCAGCAGCGCTATCTTGAGCGGCTCTGCGCGGAGATCGCCTCCCATGCGTGGGCGTGGACGCCCGAAACGGTGTATCTCGGCGGCGGCACGCCCGGCTCCATGCCGCCGGAAGCGCTGGAGCGGATTCTCGGGCTGGTTCCCGGCCGGCCGTGGCGCGAGGCGACGCTCGAGGCAGCGCCGGGCGCGATCACCGCGGAGGCGGTCCGAACCTGGCTCGCCTGCGGCATCAACCGCGCGAGCCTCGGGGTGCAAAGCTTCGTGGAAGAGGAGTTGCGCCGCACCGGGCGGCGGCATGCGGCGGAGGGCGTGGCGCGCGACGTCGGGCTGCTGCGCGCGGAGGGGCTCGGCAACATCAACATCGATCTGATTGCGGGATTGCCGGGCCAGACCGAGGCCAGCTGGCGGGAATCGCTGGCATGGGTCGAGAGACTCGGGCCGCCCCACGTCTCCGTCTACATGCTGGAAGTGGATGAAGACTCGCGGCTGGGGCGGGAGCTGCTCGCCGGCGGCCTGCGCTTCGGCGCAGGCGCGGTGCCCGCGGAGGATGCCATCGCGGATTTCTACGAAATCGCGGTGGAATTTCTCGAAAAGCGCGGCTGGATTCGCTATGAAATCTCGAATTTCGCGCGCCCCGGCTTCGAATCCCGGCACAATCTGAAGTACTGGCGGCTGGAGCCGTACGCCGGCTTCGGCGCCGACGCCCGTTCTTTCGACGGGGAGTGGCGCATCGCCAACACGGACGACGTCCGCGCCTATGCCGACAGCGGCCCCTCCCCGCAGCGGACGCGCGCCGACCTGGCTTCGGACCGTTATCTCATGGGGCTCCGGCTGATGGAAGGCGTGGCGCTGCGCGAAGAGGACCAGGCGCGTTTCGGCGCCGCGGTCGCCCGGCTGATCGACGAAGGCCTGCTCGAAGCCGGCGGCGGGCGGATCCGCCTGACGCGGCGCGGCGTGATGTTGTCCAATGAAGTGTTCGAGGCATTCCTGTGATGATCGACCTTCGTTCGGACACGGTAACGAAGCCCACGCCGGCGATGCGGCGCGCCATGGCGGAGGCGGAAGTCGGCGACGACGTCTACGGCGAGGATCCCACCGTAAACCGCCTGGAAGAGCGCGCCGCGGAGATCACCGGCAAGGAGGCGGCGCTGTTCGTGCCCTCGGGAACGATGGGCAACACGATCGCGATCAAGTGCCTCACGAGGCACGGCCAGGAGGTGATCTGCGACGCGCGCGGCCATCTGCTCAACTACGAGCTTTCGATGACCGCCTGGTTTTCCGGCTGCCTGATCCGCCCGGTGGAGGCGCCCGACGGCATCCTCACGTGGGACCGCATCGAGCCGGCCATCCGCCCGCTCGGCCCGCACGCCGCCGACACCGGCTGCATCGAGCTGGAAAACACGCACAACATGGCGGGCGGCACGGTGTATCCGCCGGAGGTGATCCGCGACGTTTGCGCCCGCGCGCACGGGCTGGGCCTGCGCGTGCACATCGACGGGGCGCGCATCTTCAACGCCGCCACGGCCTGCGGCAGCAGCGTCCGCGAGCTGTGCGAGCCGGCCGACACGGTGATGTTCTGCCTGTCGAAGGCGCTCGGCGCGCCGGTGGGCTCAATGCTGGCCGGTCCGCGCGACCTGATCGCGCAGGCGCGCCTGTACCGCAAGCGGCTCGGCGGCGGCATGCGCCAGGCGGGCGTGCTCGCCGCGGCGGCGCTGGTGGCGCTCGAGCAGACGCCGCCGCGTCTCGCCGAAGACCACGAGAACGCCCGCCTGCTGGCCGAAGGGCTTGCCAATTTGCGCGGCGTGCGCGTGCAGCCGGAGCCGCCCGCCACCAACATCGTTATTTTCGACATCCGCGAAACGGGGATGCCCGCCGCGGAGCTCAGCGCGCGGCTGCGGGAACGAGGCGTGCTGATCAACCCGATCGGCCCCTCGACCCTGCGCGCGGTGACGCACTACGACGTGAGCCGCAGCGACTGCCTGCGGGCCGTCGAATGCGTGGCCTCCGTCCTGGCCGGCCGCTGAAGGTCTCCGGCGGTGTTACGATACGAGAACCGGACACAGCCATGAGCCGGGAACCCACGCACCGCATCGAAAGCCGGCGGGAGGGCGACGTCACGGTCATCGCCTGCGAGGGGCGGATCACGCTCGGCCAGGCGTCCAACACGCTGCGCAACCTGCTGCGCGAGGCGCTGGAGGGCGGGGCGAGGAAGGTGGTGGTGGACTTCACCGGCGCGACGCAACTCGATTCCACCGGCATCGGCGAGCTGGTGGGCGCGCTCTCGCTTGCCAACGAGCGCGGCGCGGCGCTGCGGCTGGCGGCGATGCCGCCGAAGATCCGCGAGCTGTTGCGGATCACGCGCCTCGATACGGTGTTTGATGTCCGCGAGAGTCTTCAGGAAGCGTTGAAGAGTCCGGAATAGCCGCCTCGCGCTCGGCCTGCCGCTTCAGCGATTCGAGCATCCCGCGGAACACGAACGCGTGGAAGGGCAGCACCGCCGCCCAGTAGAGCAGGCCGAGCAGGCCGCGGGGCCGGAACATCGCTTTCTGGACAAGCAGCGAGCGGCCGGCCTCCAGCGGCTCGACGACGAATTCCAGCACCGCCTCGCCGGGCAGCTTCATCTCCGCGCGCAGGCGCAGCAGGCGCGGCGCCTCGAGTCCGACGACTCGCCAGAAGTCGAGCGGCTCGCCCAGCGCAATGCGGTCGGGATGCCGGCGTCCGCGGCGCAGGCCGGGGCCGCCGGCCAGACGGTCCAGCCAGCCGCGGATCTCCCACAGCCGGTTCATGGGCCAGCCGCGCTTGCCCCCGATGCCGCACACCGTCCGGTAGACCACGTCGGCGGGCGCGCGCACCTCGGCGCGGCGCTCGTCCACGAATACCTTGCCGCCGGCCCAGTCCGGGTCGCCGGGAATCGGCCCGGCCATGCTCCAGGTGGTTTCCGCCTCGCCGCTGTCCTCTCTTTGCAGCGCCTCGCGGATGGCTTCGCGCACCGTGAGCAGGCGTTGCGGAATCAGCTCGCGGATGCGCGTGTCGCGACAGACGACCGGGTTGCGCAAGCCCTCCGCCAGAGGCCGCGCAATCCGGTGGTCGATGGGCGTGACCAGGTGGATCCAGTAGGAGCTGAGCCGCGGCGTGAGCACGGGCACGGGGATGATCCAGCGGCGGCCCACGCCGAGCTCCTCGCCCATGATGTCCATGATTTCGCGGTAGGTGAGGACTTCCGGGCCGCCGATATCGAACGTGTCGCCCGCGGTTTCCGGAACCTCCAAGGCGGCGGCGAGGTAATGGATCACATTGCGCACTGCGATTGGCTGGCACGGCGTGCTCACCCAGCGCGGGGTGACCATCACGGGCAAACGCTCGACAAGATAGCGGAGGATTTCAAAGGAGGCCGAGCCGCTGCCGATGATCATCGCCGCCCGGAAAACGGTCACCGGCACGCCGCTCTCCTCAAGGGCGTGCTCCACCTCGCGGCGCGAGGCGAGGTGGCGGCTGAGGCCGGCGCCGGTTTCTCCCAGCCCGCCGAGATACAGGATTCGCGCGACGCCCGCCTCCCTTGCGGCCGCCGCGAACGTGCGCGCCAGCATCAGGTCGTGCGCGGCATACCCGCTGCCGGCGGAGATCATCGAGTGGACCAGATAATACGCGGCGCGGCAGCCTGCCAGCGCGCGCGCAGCCGCGTCCTTGTCGGAGAGATCCACGGGAACGATTTCCACCCGCTCGTGCGACGCCCACGGGCGGTCGCGCAGCTTCATCGGCGAACGCACCAGGCACCGGACCGCATGCCCGGCCTCGAGCAGGCGCGGCACAAGCCTGCCGCCGATATAACCGGTCGCCCCGGTTACTGCGATGATTTCCATACGTTCTATTTAGATGCCCGCCGGGTTGCCGGAAGGCTGCGATCAACACCGGGGCCGCGCCGAATATGCGATAGACTGTGCCCCGTACGCCCATGAAGACCGTTTTCCCCCTGCTCGCCGTATTTTCCCTGCTGGCCGCCCAGGAGGCGCCGAAGCCGGCCGCGGCAAAGCCGGATTCGAACGACCCGTGGCAGTCGTCCACGTTCCAGTCTTTCCGCCTGCGCTCGATCGGCCCCGCGCTGTTGTCGGGACGCGTGAACATCATCGTCGTGCACCCCGGCCATCCGGCCACGTGGTACGCGGGGGTCGCCTCGGGCGGCGTCTGGAAGACCACCAATGCGGGCACGACGTGGACGCCCATCTTCCAGAACGAGGGCAGCTATTCCATTGGCGACGTGGCGCTGGACCCGCGCGACCCCAACGTGATCTGGGTGGGAACCGGAGAGCACAACGCGCAGCGCAGCGTGGGCTACGGCGACGGCGTCTACCGCTCGGCCGACGGCGGCCGCACGTGGAAGAACATGGGGCTGAAAAATTCCGGCAACATCGGCCGCATCGTCATCGACCCGCGCGATTCGAACGTCGTCTACGTGGCCGCGCAGGGGCCGTTGTGGTCCTCCGGGGGCGACCGGGGCCTTTACAAGACCACCGATGGCGGGCAGACGTGGACGCAGATCCTGAAGATCAGCGAAAACACGGGCGTCACCGACGTCGCCATCGACCCGTTCAACCCGGACGTGCTGCTGGCGGCCGCGCACCAGCGGCGGCGCCACGTGTGGACGCTCATCCACGGCGGGCCCGAGTCTGCGCTGTACAAGTCGAATGACGCGGGCAAGACGTGGCGCAAGATCACCACCGGGCTGCCCGGCGGCGAACTGGGCCGCATCGGGCTCGAGTTTTCCCGCGCGCAGCGCGGCCTGGTTTATGCCGTGGTGGAGGCGACGCGCGAGGGCACGGGGACCTACCGCTCGCTCGATTCGGGCGAGAGCTGGGAGCGCCGTTCGAATCTGGCCGGCCAGCCGATGTATTACGGCCGCGTCTTCGCCGACCCGAACGTCGCCGGGCGGCTCTACATGATGGATGTGATCGTGCGGGTCTCCGACGACGGCGGGGCCACATGGCGCGTGGTGGGCGACCGGGCCAAGCACGTCGACACGCACGCCTGGTGGATCGACCCGAAAGACAGCAGCCACATTCTGGCCGGCTGCGATGGCGGCATTTACGAGTCGTGGGACGGCGGCCGGATCTGGCGGCACATCGCCAACCTGCCCGTGATGCAGTTCTACAACGTGGCCGTGGACAACGCGTCGCCCGTTTACAACGTCTGCGGCGGCACGCAGGACAACAACACCGTCTGCGGCCCCGCGGCGACGCGCGGCGTCGACGGGGCGACCAACAACGACTGGTTCGTGGTGACCGGCGGCGACGGCTTCGTCGTGCGCATCGATCCCGCCGATCCGAACATCGTGTACGCGGAGTCGCAGTACGGCGGGCTGGTCCGGCTCGACCGCCGCACCGGCGAGCGCGTCCCCATCCGGCCCGTGGAGGGCAAAGGCGAGCCGCCGCTGCGCTTCAACTGGGAGTCGCCCTACATCATCAGCCCGCACAACCCGAAGCGGCTTTACTTCGGCGCCAACCGGCTGTTCCGGTCCGACGACCGGGGCAATTCGTGGACTCCGGTGAGCGGCGATCTGACGCGGCAGGTGGACCGCAACAAGCTGCCGGTGATGGGCCGGATCTGGCCCCCGGAAGCGATCGCCAAGCACCAGTCGACCAGCACGTTCGGCAATCTGACCGCGCTCAGCGAATCGCCGCTCAAGGAAGGGTTGATCTACACGGGCAGCGACGACGGCCTCATCAGCGTCACCGAGGACGGCGGCAAGACATGGCGCAAGATCGAAAAGATCCCCGGCCTGCCGGACCTCTCTTCCATCGGCCCCATCGGCGTGTACGTGCAGCGCCTGGTGGCTTCGCGCCATGACGTGAACACGGTCTATGCGCTGTTCGACAACCACAAGAACGGGGATTTCCGGCCGTATGTGATGAAATCCGTCGACCGCGGCGCCACGTGGACGTCCATTTCCGGCAATTTGCCGGAAAACGGCCCCGCCCTTTCCCTGGCCGAAGACCCGGTCAACCCGAATCTCCTGTTCTGTGGCACGGAATTCGGGCTTTATTTCACGGCCGATGGCGGCCGGAAATGGATCCGGCTGCGCAACAACCTGCCGACGATTCCGGTGCGGGATCTCGCCATCCAGGAGCGCGAAGGAGACCTCGTGCTGGCCACCTTCGGGCGCGGGTTCTACATTCTGGACGACTACTCCCCGCTGCGGCACGCGAGCCGGGAGATTTTCGAAAAACCCGCCCATGTTTTCCCGGTGAAAAAAGCCGTCCTGTTCGTGCAGGACACGGGCAAGAGCCGCGGCTCGCAGGGCGAGCAGCTCTACATGGCGGAGAACCCGCCCTATGGCGCCACGGTCACCTACTGGCTGAAGGAAACGCTCAAAACGCGGCGGCAGCAGCGTCAGGAGCGGGCCAGGCAGGACCCGTCGCTCTACCCCTCGCAAGCGGAGCTCACCGCCGAAGACGATGAAGAGCCGCCGCAGATCCTGCTGACGATCACGGACTCCAAAGGGCGCGTGATCCGGCACCTGACCGGGCCCGTGACGCGGGGGATCCACCGCGTGACCTGGAACCTGCGCGGCGCGGCGATCAGCGCAGCGCCGCCCGGCCAGCAGGGGCAGGAAGGAGTTGCGATGGGCCCGCGGCAGCCGCCGGGCGGCGCGCTGGTGGCCCCCGGCGTGTACAAGGTATCGCTTTCGAAGAAGGTTGCCGGGACGGTGACGCCCCTCGGCGCGGAGGCCACAATCACGGTGGAAGCCGACCGCGCCGCGGCGCTTCCGGAGGCCGACCGCCGGGCGCGCGACGAGTTCATCGAGAAGGCGCTGAGGTTGCAACGGCAGGTGCTTGGCGCGCTCGATTCGGCCAACCAGGCAAAGACGAAACTGGCGGCGATACGGCGCGCGCTGCTGGACGGGCCGGCGCAGCCGCAGATGCTGGAGACCGCTTCGAAGCTGGACGCGCGCGTCACGGCCATTCTGCGGCGGCTCCGCGGCGACGAAACCTTGCGGGGGCTCGAGTCCGGCGCCCCGTCGAGCATCCAGTCGCGCGCCGCCAATGCGGTAGCCGTGACGCGCGGGATGACGAGCCCGCCCACCGGGACGATGCAGATGAACCTCCGCATCGCTTCCGAGGAGCTGGCCGGGGAATCGGCGAAACTGAAGGCCCTGCTCGAGGAGCTGAAGAAATTCGAGCAGGCGCTGGACGCCGCGGGCGTTCCCTACACGCAGGGGCGCTATTGGTAGCGCTCCGCCGTCCCGCTTGCCGCCGCCGTCCGCGGAGCGGGATGATAGAGGTGCGTTCAATAAATCTTATATACGGATCGGATTGACTGAAATGAAACCCGGCAGCGGCAAATCCCTGAAGAAGGCGCACAACATTTTTGGTGAAAGAGAACACCCGCTGGACCCGTTCTTCAAGCCCGGGAACGTGGCCGTCATCGGGGCCACGGAAACGCCCGGCTCGGTCGGGCGCACCACGCTGTGGAACCTGATCAGCTCGCCTTTCGGCGGCGCGGTATTCCCGGTGAACCCCAACCGCGCGAGCGTGCTCGGCATCAAGGCTTACAAGAACGTGAAAGAGATCCCTGCGGAGGTGGATCTCGCCGTCATTGTCACGCCGGCGCGGCTGATCCCCGGCATCATCAAGGAGTGCGGCGAGGCGGGCATCAAGGCCGCGGTGGTGATCTCGGCGGGCTTCAAGGAGACGGGTCCGGAAGGCGCCGAGCTGGAGCGGCAGCTGGTGGAGAACGCGCGCGCGGCGGGCATGCGCGTCATCGGCCCCAACTGTCTCGGCATCATGATCCCGCCCACGGGCGTCAACGCCACCTTCGCGGCGGCCATGGCGCGCACGGGCAACATCGCGTTTCTCAGCCAGAGCGGCGCGCTTTGCACGGCGGTGCTCGACTGGAGCCTGAAAGAGAACGTCGGCTTCAGCGCGTTCATGTCGATCGGCGCCATGGCCGACGTCGGCTGGGGCGACCTGATCTATTACCTGGGCGACGACCCGAAGACGCGCGCCATTCTGATCTACATGGAAAGCGTGGGCGACGCGCGCAGCTTCCTGTCGGCGGCGCGCGAGGTCGCCTACACCAAGCCGATCATCGTCATCAAGGCGGGCCGCACGGCGGCCGGCTCGGCGGCGGCCGCGTCGCACACGGGCGCGATGACCGGCTCGGACGACGTGCTGGACTCCGCCTTCCGCCGCAGCGGCGTGCTGCGCGTCGACACGATCGCCGAGCTGTTCTACATGGCTGAGGTGCTCTCCAAGCAGCCGCGCCCGAAGGGCCCGCGGCTCACCATCCTCACCAACGCCGGCGGGCCGGGCGTGCTGGCGGCCGACGCCCTGCTGCTCGGCGGCGGCGAGCTGGCCGAGCTCTCGGAGAAGACGATCGAAGAGCTGAACCAGTTCCTGCCGCCCACCTGGAGCCACCGCAACCCGGTCGACATCATCGGCGACGCCGGCCCGGACCGCTATGCGAAGGCGCTGGAGGTGGTGGCCAAGGACGAGAACACCGACGGCATGCTGGTGATCCTGACGCCGCAGGCGATGACCGACGCCACGCAGACCGCGCAACTGCTGAAGCCGCTGGCGCGGCTCGGCGAGCGCCCCGTGCTCGCCTCATGGATGGGCGGCGTGGAAGTGGCCGCGGGCGAGCAGATCCTCAACCAGGCGGGCATCCCCACCTTCCCGTACCCGGACACGGCGGCGCGCATGTTCAACTACATGTGGCGCTACACCTACAACCTGCGCGGCCTTTATGAAACCCCCACCTACGCCGGCGACGACGAAGGCGGCTCCGGCGAGAAGGCGCGCGAGATCCTCGACCGCGTGCGCGCCGAGGGGCGCACCATCCTCACCGAGGAGGAGTCCAAGCGGGTGCTGGCCGCCTACGGCCTGCCGGTGCTGCCCTCCATCATCGCGGCGACGGAAGACGAGGCTGTGGCCGCGGCGGCGCAAATCGGATACCCGGTGGTGCTGAAGCTGCACTCGCTCACGATCACGCACAAAACGGACGTCGGCGGCGTGCAATTGAACCTGCGCGACGAGGACGCGGTCCGCCAGGCGTTCCGCGCCATCCGCGCGAGCGTTGCCGAAAAGGCCGGGCCGGAGCATTTCCAGGGCGTGAACGTGCAGCCGTTCGCCAGGCTGGACGGATACGAGCTCATCCTCGGGTCGACCATCGATCCGCAGTTCGGGCCGGTGATCCTGTTCGGCATGGGCGGCCAGCTCGTCGAGGTTTTCAAGGACCGCGCGCTCGCGCTGCCGCCGCTGAACACCACGCTGGCGCGGCGCATGATGGAGCGCACCAAAATCTTCACCGCGCTGAAAGGCGTGCGCGGGCGCAAGCCTGTCGACATCGCCGCGCTGGAGCAGCTCATGGTGCGCTTCTCCCGCCTCGTGGTGGAGCAGCCGTGGATCAGGGAGCTGGACATCAACCCGCTGCTGGCCTCGCCGGAGCGGCTCTTGGCGCTGGATGCGCGCATCGTCCTCCACGACCCGTCGGCGCGCGAGCACGACCTGCCGCGCCCGGCCATCCGCCCCTACCCGGTGGAATACGTCGGCGAGTGGACGATGCGGAACGGCGAAAAGGTGCTCATCCGGCCGATCCGCCCCGAGGACGAGCCGGCGATGGTGCGCTTCCACGAGTCGCTCTCCGAACGAACGGTCTACCACCGCTATCTCCAGGTCCTGAACCTGAACCAGCGGGTGGCGCATGAGCGGCTCATCCGCATTTGCTTCATCGATTACGCGCGGCAGATGGCTCTGGTGGCCGAGCGCACCGACCCGCAAACCGGCCAGAAGCAGATCATTGCGGTGGGACGCCTCCAGGGGCTCGGGCAGCCGGAGGCGGAGTTCTCGATCGTGGTCACCGACGACTACCAGAACATGGGCCTCGGCACGGAGCTGCTGCGCCGCCTGATCGACATCGGCCGCAGGGAAGGCGTCAGGGCGATCGTCGCCGACATCCTCGCCGAGAACATGGCCATGCAACGCGTGGCCGAGCGGCTCGGGTTCCGGATCCAGCGGGAAATCGACGAGCCGGTGGTCTCGGCCCGGCTGGAACTTGAGTGACGGGGAGCGCGGCGCTCAGCCGCGCTCTTCCCGCTTGCGGGCGCGCAGAAGTTCCATCACGCCGGCCACCAGTTCCTTCGCCTGAAGGATGTTTTGCGAGATGATCTGAACGTCCATGGCGGGCTTGCCCGGCTGCCTCGCGCTCTGGCAATAAACGCCGTGCTGGCCGACCAGGATCAGGGCGTCCGTGAGGATGTCGAGCGTCACCGCGAGCCGTCCCGCCTCGACGCCCATCTGGAGCTCATGGCGCTCGAGCTCATCCCCGAAGTCAGTGAATGCGGAGGGCGGATTCATAGGTCGATATGATGGGTACTGCCATGGCGTGGATTGCCGGACTGCTTGTATGGATGCTGGCGGCGGCTGCTGCGACTCCGGAAGTCGCCCGCAGCAAACGCCTCCAGGGCAATGTCGTTCTGAACACCGATCCGGACAGCGGGCTGTGGCTCGGCGCCCCGGCGGTGATCGCGGAAAACAGCGCGCGCGGCCAACGCACGCCCGGACACCGCACCGAGATCCGCTCCCGCTGGACGGACACGCACCTCTACTTCCTGTTCATTTGCCCCTACGAGGAGCTGTACCTGAACCCGAACCCGGCCACGGACCGCGAAACGAACCGCCTGTGGGAGCGCGATGTGGCGGAGATTTTCATCGGCGCCGATTTCGAAAAGATCTGGCAGTACCGCGAATACCAGGTATCGCCGCAGGGCGAGTGGGTGGACCTGGATATCGACCGCAAGGAGCCGAAGCCGGAGGGCGGGTGGCGGTGGAATTCGGGCTTTACCGTCGCCGCGCGCATCGATCCGGCGCGCAAGGTCTGGTACGGCGCGATGAAGATCCCCATCCGCTCCATTACGGAAAAGCGCGTGGCGCCGGGCTTCGAGTTTCGGGTGAATTTCTACCGCCTGCAAGGCCCGCCGCCGCGCAAGAGCATTGCCTGGCGGTCCACGGGGCCGACCGGGAACCATCACATCCCGGAAGCTTTCGGAATCCTCCGGCTGGAGGAGTGACGATGCGCGCCGCCCGCAGCCTGCGCATCTCGCCCGCCGGCGTGCGTGGCATCGTGGGCCACGGGCTGACGGCAGCGCACGGGCTCGACTTTGCCGCAGCCTTCGGCACGTTTCTGGAGCCCGGCGGGACCGTGGTCGTCGGGCGTGACCCGCGCGTCTCAAGCCTGATGCTGCGCGAGGGCGTGGCCGGCGCGCTGCTCGCCACCGGCCATGACGTGGTGGATCTGGGCATCGTATCCACTCCGGTCATCCAGCACGCCATCCGCCGGCTGAATGCAGCCGGGGGCGTCTCCATCGGAGCTAGCCACAACCCGGCCGAGTGGAATGCGTTGAAATTCCTCGCCGCCGGCGGCAGCTACCTGTCCAGCGCGCAGAGCGAAGAGCTGCTCGACATCTACCATCTGAAGAAGTTCCGGTTCGCGGACTGGACCGCGCTGGGCCGCTACAGCGAGGACGGCTCGGCTATCGAAGCCTATCTCGACATTCTGGCCGGCGCGTTCGACCTCGATTCCCTGCGCCGGTTCCGGGTGCTGGTCGACTGCACCAACGGCACCTCCGGGCTCATCCTGCGCCGGATGACGGAGCGCTTCGGCCTGCGCTTCATCCTCATCAACGAAGCGCTCGAGGGCCGCGCGTTCGTGCACGAGCCTTCGACGACGAAGAAGATGGCCGAGCTTCAGCTCGCGCCTCTGGTGCCGACGGTCGGCGCCGACGCGGGCTTCCTCTTCGACATTGACAGCGACCGCGTGGCGTTCGTCACCGAGCAGGGGGAGGCGGCCAGCGAGGAGATGGTGATTGTCGTGCTCGCCGACGAGCGGCTGGAGCAGGGGACCGGCAAAATCGTTCTCACCAACCTGTCCACCACGGCGCTGCTCGAGGAGGTGGCGGCAAGGCACGGCGGGCAGGTGGTGCGCCTGCCGGTGGGGAGGCAGGCGGTGATCGATGCGCTGGCGGGCCTTCGCCTGGAACAGATCGCCGTGGCGGGCGAAGGCACAGGCGCGGTCATGCTGCCGCAATTCCCGTATGTCTACGACGGCATCGCCTCCATGCTCACCATCCTCACGCGAATGGCGCGGCGCGGCGAACCGCTTTCCGCGCTGATTGCGGGCTATCCGGCCTGGTCGATCCTGAAGGGCAAGATCCCGGTGCGCACGCACTTCATCCCCGAGCTTTTCGACGAGCTCGAGAAGCGTTTCCCCGATGCGCGCGCCAACCGCCGCGACGGCCTGCGGCTGGACTGGGACGGCCGCTGGGCGCACGTGCGCGTGTCGCAAACCGAGCCGGTGATCCGCGTGATCTGCGAACAGCGCGGCGCCGCGCCGCGGCGGCTTTTTGACGAAATCATGGATCTCGTCCGGAGCTATTCCGCATGAGCCGCGTGCACCAGCTCAAGATCAGCGTCGCCGGCGTCCGGGGCGTGGTGGGCGAGTTCCTTACGCCGAACCTCGCCTGCGCCTTCGCGCAGGCTTTCGGCACATACGTCGGGCCGGGCCCGGTGGTGGTGGCCCGCGACACGCGCGCCTCCGGCGAGATGCTGGTGCGCGCCGTCGCCTGCGGCCTGCTCGCCGCCGGCTGCGAGGTGATCAAGATCGGCATTGCGCCGACGCCCACGGCGCAGATCTATGTGGCCGACATCCGCGCCGCCGGCGGCATCGCCGTCACCGCATCGCACAACCCGCCCGAATACAACGCGCTGAAACTGTTCAACAGCGAGGGGCTGTTCTTCAACCGCTACGAGCGCGCCGAACTGTTGGACCTCTACCACCAGAGCGAGTTCCGCCAGGCGCTGAACGAGGACATGCGGCGCATCGTCATCGACGCCGAAACTGCCCCCGAGCGCCACTTCGCCCGCATCCTGCGCCACATCGACGCGGAAAAGATCCGCCGCCGGCGCTTCCGCGTGGCGCTCGACGCGGTCAACGGCGCGGGCTCGCGCATGAGCGTGCGGTTTCTCCGCGACATCCTCGGCTGCGAATTGCACGCGATCCACGCCGATCCGTCGAAGCCGTTCCCGCGCGAGCCGGAGCCGCGGCCCGAGGTGCTCGGCGAGCTGAGCGAGCTGGTGCTGCGGGTGCGCGCCGACGCGGGCTTCGCCCAGGACCCCGACGGCGACCGCCTGGCCGTGGCGGGAGAGACCGGCCGCGTTTTCGACAACGACGATGTTCTGGCGCTCGCCGTCGATTGCGCGCTCCGCAAGCAGAAAGGCCCTGTGGTGGTGAACCTCACCACCTCGTCGGCGATCGACGACATCGCCGCGCGCCACGGCTGTCCGGTGTTCCGCGCGCCGGTCGGGGAGGCGAACGTGGTGGAGCGCATGCGGGCGGTGCGCGCCGTCATCGGCGGCGAGGGCGCCAACGGCGGCATCATCTTCCCGGCGGTGCACCCGTGCCGCGACTCCTATCTCGGCATGGCCTTGCTGCTCGAGCGGATGGCGGAAACCGGCGAAACGATGAACGCGCTGGCGGCCTCGCTGCCCCGCTACTGGCGGCGGTCCGGCAAGTTCCCGTTCGCGCACGGGCGGCTCGGGCAGCTCATGCAGGCGCTGGAGGCCGCCCTGCCCGGCGCGCGCGCCGACCGCACCGACGGGCTGAAACTGATGCTCGATGACGGATGGGTGCACGTGCGGGCATCGAATACCGAACCCGTCCTCAGGATCTCGGCGGAGGGCAAGACGCGGGAGACGGCCGACCGGCTTTACCGTCTTGCCGAGTCCCTGTGCTGAAGCCTCAGTTCCGGCGGCGCCGCTGGACGAGCAGCCAGGCGCCTGCGGCGCCCAGCGCCAGAGCGATCCATTGCGTCCAGGTGAGGGGCACGGCAGCGACGGGAAAAGGCTGGTCGTGGTGGCGGAAAAACTCGATCGAGAAGCGGGCGGCGGAATAAAGGGTCAAATACCAGGCCAGAATTTCGCCCTCGCCGTGGGCCCGGCGGCTGCGCGCGTACAGCCATGCCGCCACCAGGGCCGTCGCCGCGGCTTCATACAGCTGCGCCGGGTGCAACGGGACGCCCAGGGGCACGCCCGTGAGTTCGTGCGCTTCCGGGTCGGTGAAAGTGACCGCCCACGGGCGGTGGCATTCGCTGCCCCGGCAGCAGCCGGCGGCAAAACAGCCAAGCCTGCCGATGGCATGGCCGAGCGCGATGCCGGGCGCGAAGACGTCCGCCGTCTTCCACCATGGCAGTCCTTGCCGGCGAATGTAGAGCCACGCGAAGAGCAACGCTGCCAGGAACCCTCCGTGATAAACCCCCGCCGAAAGGAGCGTGTCCAGGCTGAAAATGCGCCCCGGATTTTCCGCGTAATACGAAAAATCCATGATGAACATGAGCAGCTTGGCTCCGGCCAGCCCCGCCAGCGCGCAATAAATGGCCAGATTGCCGGTCTTTTCCACGTCCAGCCCGTTGCGCCGGGCCAGCCGCAGCGTCAAACCCATGCCCGCCAGAAACCCCGCGGCCACCATCAGGCCGTAGGTGGGGAGGAAGAAACCGCCGAAGGAAAACAGCTTCGGAAACATGAATCTCAAATCTTTCGCGCGAGGATCCGGGCCCTGGCGCCGGCCGCCGGCGTCTGCTCCTCCATGGAGCAGAATTCGATGCGGAAGCCCGCGGCTTCGAGCGCCTGAACCCATTGTGCCGGAGAAGCTGCCGCCGGCGCTTCCGCCGGGGCGGCGCCCAGCGTGCCGGCGAGGCTCGCCAGCAGTTGCATCGCCGGCCCTGCGGCGCCGATATTCGCCGCCAGCCGCCCGCCGGCCGCGAGCCACGCAGCCAGCCTCTGCGCCGCGGCCCGCGGCGGTTGGAGCCAGTCGAGCACGGCGTTCGCCAGAATGGCGTCAAACGGCGCTTCCGGCTGATACGCGAAGAAGTCGCAGCAGACGAATTCCTCGCCCGGCGCGGCCATCCGCGCCTGCTCGAGCGCGGCCGCGTTCCGGTCGATCCCGGTGACCCGCGCGCCCGCAGCGGCCAGGCGCGCCGCCGCCCGCCCTGTGCCGCATCCCAGGTCCAGCACGCGCTCGCCCGGGCGCGGGTTGAGCAGCGCGATCAGCGCATCCAGCTCGTCCGTTCCCGAATGCATCGCTCGGGCCCGCCTCGGGCGCTCTCAGAGATGGTACAGCATCAGGTAAACGATGACGCCCGTGACGCTCACGTAAAGCCACAGCGGCAGCGTGATGCGGGCGAGCTTGCGATGCCGTTCAAACCGCCCTTTCCACGCGCGCCACACGGTCACAAGGGCCATCGGCGCCACGCAGGCCGCCAGAACCGTATGCGAGATGAGAATCGTGAAGTACACCGGGCGCACCCAGCCCGTCTTCGTGAATCGCACGCTGCCAACCTGCGCGTGGTAAACGAGGTAGCTGGCCAGGAACAGGACGCTGACCGCCAGCGCCGCCGTCATCGCCTTGCGGTGCGCCTCGCGCCGCCCCCGCCGGATGAGACGGTAACCGGTGACGAGCAGCACGGCGGAAGCCGTGTTCAGCAGCGCGTTGAGCGCGGGCAGGTCGCGGACGTCCATTCAGAGAATCTCTCTTCTCAGTTTGCGGATGTCGGCCACCACCTGCTCGACGCAGGAAGAGTCCGTGGTCTCGTAATAGGCGCGCAGGCGCATCTTGCGGTCGACCAGCGCGAACCGCGTTCCGTGCTCCGGCCCCATGCCCCCGAGGTAGAAGACGTCCGCCCCGAGCCGTCGCAGCGTTTCCGGGTCGCCGGTGAGCAGGAACCACCGCTGCGGATTCTGTCGGAACCGCTTGCCATACTCTTTCAGCACCGCCGGCGTGTCGGTCTTCGGGTCCACGGTGAAGCTGACCAGGCGCACATCGTCGAAGGCGGCCGTGGCATCCTGCACGCGGCGCATCAGCGCCGACATCCGCGGGCAAGGCCCGTTGCAGGTGGTGAAGAAGAAGTCCGCCACCCAGATTCTGCCTCTCAGCTGCTCCCCGCTGCGGAACGGGCGGCCGTCCTGATCCACCAGCTCGAAGTCCGGAACCTGGTTGATCTCGGGCAGCGGGGCCTTCAGGCACCCGGAGAGAATCCCGCCGCCGGCAGCGGCGAGCCACGCCCGGCGATCCATGGTTCTATTGAAACAGACCGGGACGGCTGCCGGCGAGCAGCGCAAGATACAACAGGGGCAGGTACATCACGCTCGCTTTCAGCACGCCCCGCGCGTTTTGCGCCGTGCGCTCGCGCGTCAGCCTCAAGGCCGCGCGCAGAAACAACGCCCCCAGCGCGAGCGCGGCGCCCAGGTACCAGTGCGAGGTCATCGACAGGAAGCCGGGCAGAAGGCTGGCGGGAACCAGCAGCAGCGAAAAGGCGAGCACCTGCCGCGCGGTCGAGCGGCCGTCCGGCTCCACCACCGGCAACATGCGGATGCCGGCGCGGCCGTAGTCTTCGCGGTACATCCAGGCGATGGCGTAAAAGTGCGGGAACTGCCACAGGAAGATGATGGCGAACAGCGCCCACGATTCCGGCGTCAGCTCGCCGCGCGCGGCGGCGAAGCCGATCAGCGGGGGCATGGCGCCGGGGAAGGCGCCCACCGTCGTCGACCACCAGGTCTTCTGCTTCAACGGCGTGTAGAGCAACAGATACGAAGCGACGGTGAACAGCCCGAGCCACGCCGTCAGCGGGTTCACGCCGAGCGCCAGCTCCAGCTCGCCCGCCGCCAGCAGCGCGATGCCGAACAGCAGCGCCCGCCGGGGTTCGATGCGGCCGGAAGGGATGGGCCGCGCGGCCGTGCGGCGCATGCGCGCGTCGGCGTCGCGCTCGTACCACTGGTTCAGCGTGGCCGTGCCGCTGGCGATCAGCGCCGTGCCCAGGAGGCAATGCGCGAGCAGCGCCCAGTCCAGCGCGCCGGCGTGGCCGAAATAATAGCCGATTCCCGTGCTCATCAGGATGAGCCAGGTGATGCGCGGCTTGGTGAGCTCGAGATAGCCCCTCATGCGTTTGTTCCGTTCGATGCCGCCGGTTGCGCTTCCGATGCCGGGTCGGCGCAGCGCAGGACGAACGCGGCGAGCACCACCGCGAGCCCCAGCACCACCGCTCCCGCCGCCAGATGCGTGCGCGATGCCCATTCCATCCACCCCGGCCTGACCTGCCCCACGCGGTAAAGCAGCGCCGCCACCCCGAGCACCACTTGCAGGCCCGTCACCGTCACCAGCGCTGCGGCGATGCGCTTCAGCGCCGGCGCCGCGCCCGCCTGCGAGAGCACGAACGAGCCGAACATCAACAGCAGGATCGCCGCCCCAAACGCCCATGTCACGTGCGGGATGACGCCCGCCATGCGGTAGCGGTATGCGGCCCCCAGGGCGATCTGCGCGAGCGTCGCCAGGGGGACAAACCACGCCATCGCCCGCAGCGAGGGCCAGCCGCTGTCGCGAAAGCGCGGTTGCTCGCGCCGCCAGAACGGCGCGGTAATCGCCCAGACCAGCGACAGCGCGGCAGATTGCAGGTAAAGAGCCAGAGCGCCGGCCATTTCAACGCCGGAAGCCCCCAGGCTGCCGGCTTGCGGCAAACCCGCGCCAAGCGCGACCAGGGTCGCACCCAGCAGCACCGTTGTGACGAGATGCAAGCCGGAGGAAATCATGCGTTGCCGGGCGGCCCCGAAGCCGCCTGTCCCAGACAAGGAACGCCCCACGGGGGCAATGCTCCTATTCTAGCCTGACAAGAATTCTTGCGCACTTGTTTGGATGATACACGCCAACCCGCAGGAGGCAGGGAAATTCGGGCACGAGCAGGCCAATGCTTCCTGCCGCGTTCCAAAAGCACGAATCCGCCGGTCAAGCCAGCGTGGGGGCAAACCTGCCGAGCATGGGGCAAGCTGTTTCCTGGCGGCCGCAGCGGGACCGCCCGGTCCCGCGGCGCTCGCGCGCTGCTTCGCTCGCGGCTCCGCAGGCGCGGATTGCACTGCGCGCCTTGCCGTCGGTCATGAACGCCCGCCGCGCGCGTCTACAGTTCAGCCGGAAAGCCCCGTGTG
>Ga0209162_1000315_pt1 | contig 53838 bp, 42 predicted proteins | sample YNPNPMetaG_FD_187121 | JGI IMG/M metagenome (GOLD analysis project Ga0209162, IMG submission 187121) | Anoxygenic and chlorotrophic microbial mat microbial communities from Yellowstone National Park, USA - YNP NP MetaG (SPAdes) (version 2) ...
CGCGAAAATCCGGTCCTGCTCGGCCTGGTCGGCGCAAATCCAGGAGGCGGCGAAATGCACCGGCGTCGACACCGGTATCTGTTGCTGGGGGCGCTTTCTGTCGCCCGCATGGACGGCTTTGGTCTGGATTTTCATGCGAATTTCCCGGCTGTCTGGCAAAAAATCATTTCCGCTTCCAGCGCACCCCGTCCCGCGTGTCTTCGACCACGATGCCCTTTTCGAGCAGCATGGCCCGGATCTGGTCGGCGCGGGCGAAATCGCGCGCCTTCTTGGCCTCGGTGCGCTCGCGCAGCAGCGCCTCCACCTCCTCGTCGCTCAGCGCGCCCTCCTGAAGCGTGGGCCGCAGGACGTCGAACACGCGGTCGAAGTCTTCGAGCAGGCGCTTCGCGCTCGCCGTGTTGCCGGCGCGGAAACGGCCCTGGTCCATTGCGATGTTGGTCTCGCGGATGAACTCGAACACCGCGCCGAGCGCGTCGGCCGTGTTCAGGTCGTCGTCCAGCCCCTCGTGGTAGTCGGCCAGGGCCTTCGCCGCGCGTTGCTCCTGTTCCTCGTCGGCGCCCGGATCGAACCGCTCGGTCTCGAGCCGCGTCCTGAAATTGCGCAGCCGCTCGATGGCCGCCGCGGCGGCCTTCAGCCCGTCGAAGGTGAAATTGAGCTGCTTGCGGTAGGGCGCCGAAATCAGCAGGTAGCGGATGGCTTCCGGCGCGTAGCCCCGGGCGAGAATGTCGCGCAGCGTGTAGAAATTGCCGAGCGATTTCGACATCTTCTGGCCCTCCACCATCAGGTGCTCGCAGTGGAGCCAGAAACGGGCGAACGGCCGTCCGGTGATGCACTCGCTCTGCGCGATCTCGTTTTCGTGGTGGGGAAAAATCAGGTCCACGCCGCCGGTGTGGATGTCGATGGTCTCGCCCAGGTATTTCATCGCCATCACGGAGCACTCGATGTGCCAGCCGGGGCGGCCCGGCCCGAACGGCGTCTCCCAGTAAGGCTCGCCCGGCTTGCGCGCCTTCCACAGCACGAAGTCGCGCGCGTCGGCCTTTTCGTACTCGTCCACGTCGACGCGCGCGCCGGCGACGTTGCCGCTGAAATTGGTGTGCGACAGCTTGCCGTACTCGGGGAACGAGGCGATGCGGAAATAGACCGAGCCCTCGCTCGTGTAGGTGTGCTGGCGCTCGGCGAGCTTGCGGATCGCCTCCACCATGTCGGGAATGTGGTCGGTGGCGAAGACGAGCTTTTCCGGCCGCTCGAGCCGCAGCTTTGCCGCGTCCTCGAGAAACGCCTGCGTGTACGGCTCGGTGTACTCCTTCAGCGACTTGCCTTCGGCCACCGCGTTGCGGATGATCTTGTCGTCCACGTCGGTGATGTTCATCACGTGGAACAGCTTCCAGCCGCGCATCCGCAGCACGCGCCGCAGCACGTCCTGGAAGCTGAAGGTGCGGAAGTTGCCGATATGGACGTAGTGGTACACCGTGGGCCCGCAGGTGTACATCCGCACCGTCTCGCCGTCCAGCGGGCGGAACTCTTCGAGCCGTTGCGTCAGAGTGTTGTAGAAGCGCAGGGGCATGGGGGGCTAAACTAGCTAGTTTACCCCTTGCAGGCGATCCGATTCGAAATTCAGGCCGTTTGTCCGGCCACCGGCGCCCGCGCGGGCCTCCTGCACACGGCCCATGGCACGGTGGAAACCCCTGTCTTCATGCCCGTCGGCACGCAGGCCACGGTGAAGGGGCTCACGCCGCGCCACCTGCTCGAGGAGCTGGACGCGAAGATCATCCTCGCCAACACCTACCACCTGTTTCTTCGCCCGGGCCACGCCGTGATCGAGCGGCTCGGCGGCCTGCACGGATTCATGCAGTGGCCGCGCGCCATCCTCACCGACTCGGGCGGCTTCCAGGTGTGGTCGCTCAGCCAGCTGCGCAAGGTGCGCGAGGACGGCGTGCTGTTCCGCTCGCACCTGAACGGGGACGCGCACCTGTTCACGCCGGAATCGGTTGTGGATGTGCAGCTGGCGCTCGGCAGCGACATCCTCATGATGCTCGACGAATGCACGCCGTACCCGGCCTCGCACGCCGAGGCGAAGGCGTCGATGGAGCTGACGCTGCGCTGGGCGCGCCGCGGCTGGGAGCACTACCGCCGCCGCATGGAGGAGCGGCCGCGGCCGCAGGCGCTGTTTCCCATCGTGCAGGGGTCTATGTACGCCGACTTGCGCCGGCGCTGCGCCGAGGAGCTGGCCGCGCTCGGCGCCGAAGGCTACGCCATCGGCGGGCTGAGCGTCGGCGAGCCGCGCGCGCTGAGTCTGGAAATGGTGGAGGCTGTGGCGCCGCTGCTGCCGGCCGCGCGGCCGCGCTACGTGATGGGGGTCGGCCTGCCCGAGGAGCTGCCCGAATACGTGGCCCGCGGCATCGACATGATGGACTGCGTCATGCCGACGCGCAACGCCCGCAACGGCTGCCTGTTCACCAGCGAGGGCCGCGTCATCATCAAGCAGGCGCAGTACCGCGACGACCCGCGCCCGCTCGATGCGGCCTGCCGCTGCTATACCTGCCGGACCTTCTCCCGGGCCTATCTGCGGCACCTCTTCCAGGCCGGCGAGATCCTGTTCAGCACGCTCGCGACGCTGCACAACCTCACCTATTACCTTGACATTGCCCGCCGGATGCGAGAGGCTATTTTGCTTGGGACGTTTCCCGCGTACTTGAGCTCCGTGCGTGCTTCCGGCGACGCGACCGGCAGGGTCCGGGCCGCCGGGGAGAGCGGCGAAGCCATGCCGCGGACGGCGTCCACGACGGATCCCCGGCTGTGAACGGACCGCCCATGACATTCCTGTTGATCCAGCAGTCGCCGCAGGCGCCCAGTCCGCTGCTGCAATTCCTGCCCATCATCCTCATCTTCGCCATCTTCTACTTCCTGCTGTTCCTCCCCATGCAGCGGCAGAAGAAGCAGCAGCAAAAGATGCTTGCCGAGCTCCAGCCCGGCGACGAGGTGCTGACCAACGGCGGCATCGTCGGCACCATCCTGAGCGTCAACAGCGATGACACCATCGTGCTGCGCGTCAAGCCCGACAACGTGAAGCTGACTTTCGCCCGCGGCGCCGTCGCCAGCAAACTCAGCGCGGAGAAAAAAGCCTAGCCCGACACGAGCGAGAACCGACATCCCATGAAAAGCCTGAAATGGAAAGCGGCTCTGATCGCGGCCATCACGCTGGCCTGCCTGTATGGAGTCTTCGGACTGCCCCGCTCGAAGCAGGAGCTGATCGCCAACTGGAACAGGAACATCCGTCTCGGACTCGACCTCCGCGGCGGGTCCCTGCTGGTGGTCCAGGTGCAGCTCCAGGACGCCTTCAAGGTGGAGGCCAACACGCAGATCGAACGCCTGAAAGAAGAGCTCGCCAAACAGTCGATCCCTTACCAGTCCATCGCGCACAACGACCCGCAGACGCTTGCCGACGCGGACAAGATCGCCATTGAGGTGCGCGGCATCCCGGCCGAGAAATCGCAGCTGTTCCGCAACATCGTGGCCGAGCTGCTGCCGAGCTGGGTGTTGACGCCGCTCAGCTCCACCGACTACCGCCTGACGCTGAAGCCCACCGAGGCGCTGGCCCTCAAGGAGGACACGGTCAACCGGGCGATCACCACCATCGAGAGCCGTATCAACGGCCTCGGGCTGGCAGAGGCCAGCGTGCAGCGCCGCGGCGGCGCCGGCTCGGAGGCCGAGATCCTGATCTCGCTGCCCGGCCTCGACGACCCCGCGCGCGTCAAGAACATCCTCCAGACCGCCGCGCTGCTGGAACTCTACGAAGTCAAGGATGGCCCCTTCGGCCGGCAGGAGGATGCGCTCGCCAAGTACGGCGGCGTCCTGCCGCTGAACACGAAGCTGATGCGCAGCGCCCCGCGGCCGGGCGACCCGGCCGGCGAGGGCTGGTACGTCGTCGCCCGCACGCCGGTCATCACGGGCCGCGACCTGCGCGACGCGCGGCCGGCGCAGGACGAGTTCGGCAAGTGGGAGACGGCGTTCGTGCTCTCCCAGGAGGCCAAGGGCCGTTTCGCCCGGTTCACCGAGGCCAACATCGGCAACCGCCTCGCCATTGCGCTCGACAACCAGATCCGCAGCGCGCCCGTCATCCAGAGCCGCATCGAAGACCAGGGCCGCATTACCGGAGCCGCCTCCCACCAGGAAGCGAGCGACCTGGCGCTGGTGCTGCGCGCCGGCTCGCTGCCGGCCGGCATCGTGTACCTGCAAGAGCAGACCGTGGGCCCGTCGCTGGGCGCCGACTCCATCCGCAAGGGGCTGATCGCCGGCGCCATCGGGCTGGTCTTCGTGATCGGGTTCATGCTGGTCTACTACGCCGGCGCGGGCGTCAACGCCGTGGCGGCGCTGATCCTGAACGGCGTGATCCTGATCGGCTGCCTTGCCTATCTGGAGGCCGTGCTGACGCTGCCCGGCATCGCCGGCATCATCCTGCTGATCGGCATGGCGGTGGACTCCAACGTGCTGATCTTCGAGCGCATCCGCGAGGAACTCCGCGCCGGCAAGGCGACGCTGGCGGCCGTGGACGCCGGCTTCAGCAAGGCGTTTCTGACCATCATCGACACGCACGTGGCCACCGTGGTCAGCTGCGCGTTCCTGTTCATGTTCGGCACGCCGGCCATCCGCGGCTTCGCCGTGACGCTGGTCATCGGCCTGGTGGCCAACGTTTTCACCTCGGTCTTCGTTTCGCGCGCCATGTTCCAGTTCGCGCTGGCGCGCCAGGGCTTCAACCCGAAGCTGAGCATCGGAATCTGATCGCAGGCGGAGCGGCGCCCGCTCCGCCTGGCAAACGGGAAGCTACATGGAGCTATTCAAGAACACCAACATTGACTTCCTCGGCAAGCAGAAGTATTTCATCGGGCTTTCGGTGGTGTTGATCGCCATCGGCGTGGGCAGCTGGGCGGCCAAGGGCGGCCTGAAATACGGCATCGACTTCACCGGCGGCGCCAACATCACCGTCCGCTTCGCCACGAGGCCCCCGATCGACCGCGTCCGGGCCGCGGTGAGCGCGCGCATCCCCGGCGAGATCACCGTCCAGGAGGTCACTGGCGAGAACGAGCTGATCATCGGCCTCCCGCTGAAGGAGGATGTGGCGTTGCAGCGGGAACGCCAGGCGGTGGTCGACACGCTCAACGAGACATTCGGGCAGAAGACGGACCGGCTCGACCTGAACAACACCAACGCCCAGGCGCTGGCGGACCGGCTGCGGGAGCCGTTCCAGCGGGCGGCCATCCCCATGAACGACGAGCAGCTCCTCGCGCTGGCCCGGCGGATTCTCGATTTCAGGAACTCGTCGCCGCGCTCCGGCGTTCTGTCGAGCTTCGACCAGCTCAGGGAGGTGGAGGGGCTTACGCCCCAGATGCTCGAGGTGATCCGCCAGCAGTGTTACCTGGCGCCGTTCACCATCCGCAGCGCGGAGGTCATCGGCCCGAAGATCGGCGCCGAGATGCGGAACAAGGCGGTGCTGGCCGTGCTGTACGCGCTGGGCGGGATGCTCGTCTATCTGGCCCTGCGGTTCGAGTTCGTCTACGGCCTGGCGGCGGTGATCGCCGTCTTCCACGACGTCATCATCACGCTGGGCTTCTTCAGCCTGACCGACAAGGAGATCAGCCTGAACGTGGTGGCCGCGCTGCTGACGCTGGTCGGCTACTCGATGAACGACACGATCGTCGTCTTCGACCGGATCCGCGAGACGCTGAAGCTTTCCCGGCGGGAGTTGACCCCGGCGATCGTCAACGATAGCATTAATCAGACCCTCAGCCGGACGGTGTTGACGTCGGGGCTGACGCTGATCTCGGCCCTGGCGTTGTGGCTGTTCGGCGGGCCCGTGCTGAACGGGTTTTCATTTGCTTTGGTTGTGGGTGTGATCGTCGGCACATACTCGTCGATCTTTATCGCCAGCCCGATCCTCATCTTCTGGCACGAGCGGTTCCAGAAGGGGAAGCGGGCGGCCGCCCCGGCTGCCGCGAAGTGAGGCCGCAAGAGGATGAGAGGCGCCGTGGCGGCCGGGAAAGAAAGATTTCGGTTGGGGCGGCCGGGTCCGGGAACCTGGCGCTCCGAACGGTGTCCATAGAGTTGTAAACGGTCTCGGCCCGCGTCTTGCCGGCAGCCAGGACCGAAGGAGAAGGAAGGCAACATGTTTGAACAGTCCCTCGTTGAAGGTCGCGCCAAAACCAACAAAGGGTGGACGGTGATCGTCTCAACCATCCTTCAGGTTTTGCTGGTCGTGGTGGCGATTATCATCCCGCTCCTGAATCCGGAGATGCTGCCGCAGACGGCGTTGCAATCCATGCTGGTGGCGCCGCCTCCGCCTCCGCCGCCTCCTCCCCCGCCCCCGCCTGCCACGGCGGTCGTCCGGGTGCAGAGGGTGATTCCGCGCCAGTTTGACGGCTCCCGCCTGATGGCGCCCAAGCAGGTGCCGAAGGAAATCGCCATCATCAAGGAAGACGAGCTGCCTCCGGCCGCCGGAGTGGGCGTGGTCGGCGGCGTGCCCGGCGGCGTTCCGGGCGGCAGCCCCGGCGGCGTGATCGGCGGCATCATCAGCAGCGTTCCGACGGCTGCGCCTCCTCCGCCGCCCCCGCCGGTGAAGCAGGAAGTGAAGCCGCAGGCGCCGCGCCGCATCACCGTGGGCGGCAACGTCCAGCAGGCGATGCTGATTTACCAGCCCAAGCCCGTCTATCCGCCGCTGGCGAAGCAGGCGCGCATCCAGGGCACAGTTCGTTTTACCGCCATCATCGGCCGCGACGGAACCATCCAGAACCTGACGGTGGTTTCCGGCCATCCGCTGCTGGTGCAGGCGGCGACCGAGGCCGTCAGGCAGTGGCGCTACAAGCCGACGCTGCTCAACGGCGAACCGGTCGAGGTGGTCACCCAGATCGACGTCAACTTCACGCTCAGCCAGTAGTGGCGGTTGACGCCGTTCGTTTTGTGTCGTAGTCTGTTCAATCCAATTCAACTCGCAGGAGAGAAAAGAAGATGCTTCTTCAATTGCAAGTCTGGTCGTTCCTGTTGCTCCAGGAAGCCGGCGCCGTATCGTTCGACCTTCGTTCGATGTGGAACCAGATGGGATGGCTGGCGAAAGCGGTCGTGATCATCCTGTTCATCATGTCGGCGTATTCCATCGGCGTGATGATCGACCGCCTGATTCTGTACAACGCTGCCCGCAAGCAGTCCCGGTTGTTCGCTCCCGCCGTGGCGGGCGCGCTGCGCGAGGGCAAGCTGGATGAGGCGATCAAGATCGCCGACCGCTACAAGAAGTCCCACCTGGCGAAGGTCGTGGTGGCGGGCCTTCAGGAGTTCCGCGCCCATGAGCTGAGCAGCGAGATTCCGGGCGAGATCATCGAAGCCTCCAGCCGCGCCCTGGAGCGCGCGCAGGCCATCGTCCGCTCCGAGCTCGACCGCGGCATCAGCGGCCTGGCGACGATCGGCTCGAGCGCCCCGTTCGTCGGTCTGTTCGGCACGGTCGTCGGCATCATCAACGCGTTCAAGGGCATTTCGACGGAGAAGTCGACGGGCCTGGGCGCGGTTGCCGGCGGTATTTCGGAAGCCCTCGTGACCACGGCAATCGGCCTGTTCGTCGCCATCCCGGCGGTCTGGATGTTCAACTACTTCAACGAGCGGATGAAGGCGTTCGACGTCGAGATGTCGAACTCCAGCTCGGAGCTGGTGGATTACTTCATCAAGCGGATCCGCGCTGGCGCCGTGAAGTAGGACTGCTGGAAGAGTTCCCGGCCGATCCGGGGCCGGCAACAAGGACTGTGTCCGGCGAGTTGAAGTTCTGCTGAGGGGAGGCGCCCCGGGCGCCTCCCTCCGGCGGGGCCGGACGGGAAGTGCAGAGGAGACAGAATCAGTATGGCGAAGAAGAAGAAAGGGCCGGGCGTAATCTCCGACATCAACGTCACCCCGATGGTGGACGTGATGCTCGTGCTGCTGATCATCTTCATGGTGGTCACGCCGATGCTTTCCAAGGGCGTCAGCGTGGATCTGGCCAAGACCATGAACCCCATCGCCATGAACGATGCCGACAAGGAGGATGCCGTCGTCGTCGCAGTCACTCGGGATGGCAAGGTCTTCCTCGGATCGAAGCAGATTAACCCTGCCGATCTGGCGCCGAAGGTAAAGGATCTGTTGGCCAACCGGCTCGACAAGACCTGCTACATCAAGTCCGATGCTCGCGCCCGGTACGAACGGGTGGTCGAGGTGGTGGACAATCTGCGCGCCGCCGGCGTTGACAACATCGGGCTGCTGACCGAGCTCGACGCCAAGGCCAAGGCGCGGATGGAAGCCATGGGTGCGGCTGGCGCAGCGACGCCCGCGCCGTAGCACCGGGAAGCAGTCAACCTGGCGCCCCGGTTGGACGGGCGCCGGCAGCGGCCCTCGCGAGGCGGGGGGCGCAGTGGAGAATTACCAAGGAGATTTGCTATGGGAATGGCAGTTGGCGGCTCGGAACAGGGTCCGAAGGCCGACATCAACATGACGCCGCTCATCGACGTCCTGCTCGTGCTCCTCATTATTTTCATGGTGATCACGCCGCTCACGCCGAAAGGGCTGGAAGCGCTGATTCCCCAGCCGCCGCCGCCGAATGCGCCGCCGGATGTCGATCAGCGCACGGTGGTGATCATCATCAACAAGGATCGCTCCATGATGCTGAATACGGAGCCGATCAGCGAGGACCGTCTTGGCGAGCGCCTTCTGGAAGTCTTCAAGACGCGCGCCGAGCGCGTGGTCTTCGTCAAGGCGGATCCCGACCTGGAGTTCCAGTACGTGGCCAAGGCGATCGACATCGCCAAGGGCGCCCAGATGGACAAGGTCGGCCTGATGACGGCGAAGGTGGAAGCAGGCGAATAGGCCGGAGGTACGTCGGATGAAACGAAACATCCTCATCACTCTTGCTGCGGCCGCGGTTCTTTTGCTGGCCGGGACGTCGGCCGGGTGCCGGAAGCTTGAGGCGCGCGACAATCTCAACAAGGGCGTCCAGGCGTTCAAGAATGCCAAGTACGCCGACGCCGTCGAGTTCTTCAAGCGCGCCATCGAGCTGGATCCCACCTATCCGACGGCCAAGCTGTATCTGGCCACTGCGTACATGAGCCAGTACATCCCCGGGGCTGAGTCTCCGGAAAACAAGGCCTACGCCGAGAACGCCATCAAGTACTTCAACGAAGTGCTCCAGGAAGACCCGAAGAACATCACGGCCATCAAGTCTCTCGCCTCTCTGGCGTACCAGCAGTCCAGCGGCGCCCCCACCACCGAGGAGAAGCTGGCCCGCCTGGACAAGGCGGCCGAATGGTACCGCCGGCTGATCGAGGTGGATCCCAAGGAAAAAGAGGCCTATTATTCTCTCGGCGTCATCACCTGGGCGAAGTTTTACCCGGCGTGGATGGCGGCCCGGAACAAGCTCGGCATGAAGCCGGACGAGCCAGGGCCGTTCAAGGACAAGAAGGTACGGGAAGAACTCCGCGCCAAGTACTGGGATCTGATCGAGGACGGCATCAAGAACCTGAACAAGGCGCTCGAAATCGATCCCGAGTATGACGACGCGATGGCATACCTGAACCTTCTGTACCGCGAGCGGGCGGACCTCCACGACAACGTGGCCGAATACAAGAAGGACATCGACGAAGCCGACAACTGGATCAACAAGACGCTGGAGACCCGCAAGATCAAGGCGGAGCGGCAGTCGAAGTCCACCGGCGGCGTCGTGTCCGAACAACAACAATAATCCTGCCGGCGCAAGCCGCAGGCCGTTCCCGGCAGATTCTGTAAAATGGAGGCGAGGGCGCAGCCCTCGCCTTTCTGTTTGGCGGCTCCGCGTCGTGACAAGGAAACAAGCCCTCCCGGCCACCCCCAGCCCACCACCCGGGGAGGATGCGGCTGCGGTCATTCCCGCCGAGCTGGAAGCCGCTTATGGCGAGCTGGAGCAGCTGCTGCGCGACCGCCGGCCCGGTGAGGATCTCTCCACGTTGCGGCGGGCGTTCGAGTTCGCCGCCAGGCGCCACGCCGGCCAGAAGCGCGCCTCCGGCGAGCCTTACATGGCCCACCCCCTGGCCGTGGCCCGGATTCTTGCCGACATGCAGATGGACCAGGTCTGCCTGGTCACAGCGCTGCTGCATGACACGCTGGAGGACACGACGGCCACGCTGGACGAGATCCGCCGCGAGTTCGGCGAGGAGGTGGCCCGTTGCGTCAACGGCGTCACCAAGCTGAGCAAGATCGAGATGCACAACCGCGAGGAGCGGCAGGCGGAAAGCGTCCGCAAGATGCTCCTTGCGATGGTGGACGACATCCGCGTCGTCATCGTCAAGCTCGCCGACCGGCTGCACAACCTGCGCACGCTCGATTCGCTGCCGCGGGAGCGGCAGGAACGGATCGCGGCGGAAACGCTGGAGCTGTACGCGCCCATCGCGCACCGGCTCGGCATGGGCAAGCTGCGCGCCGAACTCGAGGACCTGGGCTTCCGCTATCTGGACCCGGAAACCTGGCGGGAGATCACCGAGGCGATCGAACAGCGCCGTCTCAGCAGCCATCTGGATCTGGAAGAGATCCGGCGGCATATCGAAAAGAGGCTCGCCGAGGAAAACATTCCGGCGCGCGTGGAGGCCCGCATCAAGCGGCCCTGGTCGGTTTACCAGAAGCTCCGCAGGCAAAGGATCTCCATCGAGCAGGTCTACGATCTGTTCGGGGTGCGGATCATCACCGACTCGGTGAAGAACTGTTACGCCGCGCTCGGCATCATCCATCACGAATGGCACCCGATCCCGGGGCGGATCAAGGATTTCATCGCCATCCCGCGGCCGAACCTGTACCAGTCCCTGCACACCTCCGTCATGGGGCCGGGCGGGGTGCCGTTCGAGGTGCAGATCCGCACCGAGGAGATGCACCGGCTGGCCGAAGAGGGCATCGCCGCGCACTGGAAGTACAAGGAAGGCATGCGGGGGCCGGCTGCCGACGACCAGCGCATCGCCTGGCTGCGGCAACTCGTCGAGTGGCAGCGGGAGATGCGCGACCCTTCCGATTTCATGTCGAACCTGAAGGTCGACCTGTATCCGGAAGAGGTCTACTGCTTCACGCCGAAAGGCAAGATCGTCGTCCTGCCGCGCGACGCCACGCCCGTTGATTTCGCTTACGCGATCCACACCGACGTCGGCCACACCTGCGTCGGGGCCCGGGTCAATGGCCGGATGGTGCCGCTGAAACACCCGCTCCGCAACGGCGATGTCGTCGAGATCCTCACGCAGGCGGGAGGCCGGCCGAGCCGCGACTGGCTGAGCTTCGTCAAGACCGCCCGCGCACGGAACAAGATCCGCCACGTCATCAACGCGACCGAGCGCGAGAAGGCGATCGAGCTGGGGCAGCGGCTGCTGGAACGCGAGGCGCGGCGGCTGGGCGTTTCCCTCAGCCGCGTCAGCCGCCAGCAGATGGAGGCGGTCGCCGCAGAATACGGTTGCGCCAAGATCGAGGACCTGCATGCGGCGCTCGGATGGGGCAAGTATTCCGCGCGCCAGGTTCTCGGCAAGCTGTCGCCCGAGGCGGTGCAGGGCGAGGCGGCCCAAACCGCGCCCGCCGAGAGCGCGCCTCCGAAAGAGAAGCCGGGCGAGACCGGCGACTATGTCGTGCAGGTGAAGGGCGTCAACGACCTGCTCACCTACCGCGCCAAGTGCTGCAACCCGATCAAGGGCGAGCCCATCGTCGGCTACATCACCCGGGGCAAGGGCGTGGCCGTCCACTCGAAGAACTGCCCGAACGTGCAGAACCTGATGTACGAGGCCGAGCGGCGCATCGAGGTCGAATGGGCGCGCTCGACCAACGCCAGCTTCCATGTGCGCCTGGTGGTCCACACCGACGACCGGGCCGGCATGCTGAACCAGCTGACCCAGATCCTGTTCGACGACAACGTCAACATCCGCAGCGTGGAAGCGCACACCGACGAGAAGAATTTCGACTCCGCCGTGGTGGAGATGACCATCGAGGTCCGGGACAAGAAGCAGCTCGAGCGTCTCGTCCACGCCATGCGCCGCGTCCCCGGCGTGCGCGACATCGAGCGCATCCATTGACCCGGCATGATGATACCGCAATGACTCTTTGCACCGACCCGCAGCACATCGCCGTCTCAAAGTCCCGGGGAGTGACCATCGACTGGGCGGATGGCCACCAGAGCCATTACAGTTGCGAGTACCTCCGCGACCACTGCCCGTGCGCGACCTGCACAGGCGCGCACGGAACCGAGCCGCAACCGTCCTCCTACTCGAAACCCCAGTCCAGCCCGTTTCCGATGTACCGGCCGAAGCTGAAGATGGAGCGCATCGAGGAAGTGGGCACGTATGCGTTCCGCGTGGACTGGAACGACGGCCACAACGCCGGCATCTACAGCTACGACTACCTGCGCCGGATCTGCCCCTGCCCGGAATGCGAGGCGGCGCGGCGCGAAGGCCGGCTCTGACAACCCGGCAGCGGCTCGCGCGCCCGGGCATGCGCGGGGCCCGAACAGCGGAGAGCACCACGGCCGGCGTTAGCCGGGCGCCGGCAGGTCAGTAGCGCCAGCTCTTCAGGTCTGCGCCCGGCGGGTGGTTCTTTTCGATCCGCTCGAGGATCCGCGGCAGGTACATCGTGTGGTAGCGCAGGCGCGAGATGGCGTTGGGCAGGCTCGGGTCGCCGTTCCAGCAATGCTCGAAGCGGTCGCCGTAGGCGACGGTGGCCTCGGCGGGCGGATTGTCGGCCTTTTTCAGGAATTCTTCCATCAGGTAGACGGCGTTGTTCAGGTAGTAATTGTCCATGTCGCCGACATAGATGTGAATCTTGCCGCGCAGCTTGTGCCCGATTTTCGGCCAGTCGCGTTCGAGGATGTAGCGGAGATCGTAGTTTTCCCGCCAGTATTCCGCAACTTTTCTGTCAATTTGCCCGGTAATTTTGTCAAAAATCCGCGCCGGATAGCCGTCCGGCCCCGCGGGAGAATAAACGGCCTCCCAGATGTCGAATTGCTGGCCGCTGCGGGATTTCGTGCCGAGCGCCAGCTCCATGCGGTTCATTTGCTCGAGCGTGATGCTGACCTCGCCAAGCCAGTTGCGCTTGCCGGGGCGGGGCACGCGCAGGTGCGGGCCTTCGACGTAGTAGGCGTTGCGGTCTTCGTAGATATTGACAAGCGTATAGGCGCGGAAGTCGATCGGGTCCGGGCAGGCGGCGAAGGCGCCGTTGAAGTCGTCAGGGTAGAAAACCTGCGCCGCCAGCGCCTCCCAGCCGCCGGTGGATCCGCCGTAGGTGAACCGCGCCCACCCCTGGCCGATGCCGCGGAACCGGCGCTCGATTTCCGGCACGAGTTCGCGCATGATGGCGTCGCCATAAGGGCCGAGATTGGCGGAATTGACGGCGTAGGAGTCGTCGTAATAAGGATTGGCGTGCTGGATTTCCACGGCCAGAAAGCGCGGGAATCCGGGGGAAGTCCACTTCCTGTAAAAATCGTAGGCTTCCTGCTGCTGGATGCGGTTGTAGCCGTGGAGGCGGAAGCGCTCGCTGTAGTCGGGCTTGAGATCCGGGTCCGGCGGCTCGGTGCGGAAGCCGCTGAAGTCGTGGGGGAAGTGGCCGTGGAAGATCATCAGCGGGTAGCGCGCTTCGGGGTGCTCGTCGAAGCCGTGGGGCAGCAGCACGTGCGCGCCCAGGTAGACGGGACGGCCCCAGAATTCGCTCAGGAGACGGCTCTGGATGCGGATGTGACGGATGTATTTCGTGTCTTTGGGCGGCTCGATCGGCGGCATCGCCTGATCGAGCTCGATCACGTGCCGCGACCCGCGGCCGAGCTCCAGTTGGCGCGGTTTCGAGTAAAGGTTGCCCGGCGCGCGGTTCCATTGGCGCCCCTCGCCGCGGTCGACGGGGAGCTTGAGGACGCGCCCGTCCTTCAGGCGGTAGGTGTCGTAAATGTCGAGAACGGCCTGTACGAAGTAGCGGCCCGGCCTGACATCTTCGAGGCGGTCCAGCGGATAGCCGGGAGTGTCGGGCCGGAAGCGGATCCGGCTCCCGGGGCGCCACGATTCGACGTCCTGGCCGAAGACGATTTGCGTCTTCGGCCCGTCGGTGATCTGGAAGCGCGGCTCGGCGGAAGGATCAGTGGAGAGCAGCAGGAGGAGCCGCCCGTCGAGCGGCCTGTCGGCGCGCGCGGCGGGCAGGACGACCTCGAAGGTCTGCCCTGCGGCCGCCAGCGAAAGCAGGAGAACGATTACCAGAGCTTGCATTGTTTTTCCGGCGGGCGCACCATCGGGTCGCCCGGCTTGCACCCGAAAGCCTTGTGGAATTCGGGCATGTTTTGCAGGGTTCCGATCGCCCGGAAGCGGGGCAGGGGATGCGGGTCGGTGTTGAGCCGCAGCCGTACCGCTTCAGGGCGGTCGACGATCGCCCAGGTTCTGGCGAAAGCGAGGAAGAACCGCTGGTCCGCGGTGAACCCCTCCAGTACCGGGCCTGGCTTGCCTTTGAGCGAGCGTTGGTACGCTTTGTAGGCCAGCTTCAGGCCGCCCAGGTCACCCAGGGCCTCGCCCACGACGAGCTTGCCGTTGTGCCGGAGCCCTTCGCCGACGTCGAGCGTGTTGAACTGCTCGATGACGCACGCCGTGCGCTGTTCAAACTTCTTGCGGTCCTCCGGGGTCCACCACTCGCGGAGATTGCCTTCGGCGTCGTACTTCGAGCCCTGATCGTCGAAACCGTGGCCCATTTCGTGGCCGATCACCGCGCCGATGGCGCCGTAGTTGACGGCGTCGTCGGCCTCGAGGTCGAACAGGGGAGGCTGGAGGATCCCGGCGGGGAAGGCAATTTCGTTCATTGGCGGGTTGTAATAGGCGTTTACGGTGGGCGGCGTCATGCCCCAGTCGTTGCGGTCGACCGGCTTGCCGATCTTGGCGATTTGATAGCGGCGGTTGAACTCCGCGGCCGCGCGGACGCTTTCAAAGAAGCGGTCGCGGCGGATTTCCACGGCGGAGTAGTCCCGCCAGCGGTCCGGGTAGCCGATCTTGGCGTGGAACGCGGCCAGCTTCGCGACAGCGTTCTTTTTCGTTTCGTTCGTCAGCCAATCGGCATTTTCCAGCTCTTCGCGCAGAGCGGCGCGGAGGTTTTCCACCATTTCGAGCATTTTTTTCTTCGCCTGCGGCGGAAAATGGCGGGCGACGAACTCGCGCCCCAGGGCATCGCCGAGCAGCCGGTCCACGGTGTTGGTGCACTGCTGCCACCGCGGAAGCGGTTCCCTGGCGCCGGTGAGGACGGCGCCGGAGAAGCGGAAGTCCTCGTCGCGGAAAGCCCGGGACAGGTTGGCGGCGGCCGTCTTCACAATCCGCCAGCGGAGCCAGGTTTTCCAGTCCTCCAGCGGGGCGGAGGCGATCTGTTCGTCGAGCTTGCGGAGGAATTTGGGTTCGCCGGCATTGACGGGCGTGGATTCGGGCAGGTGGAACAGGCGGAACACCCCGCGCCAGTCGTAATGCGGCGTCAACGCATTCAGCCCGGCCAGGTCCATTTTGTGATAGCGGGCGTAAGGGTCGCGCCGCTCGACGTTGGTGAGCATGGCGCCGGCGAGTTCCTTTTCGAAGGCCATCACTTTCTGCGCCGCTTCCGCAGCCTTCTCTTTCGGCTCGCCCAACAGGAGGAACATGCGCTCGACGTGGCCGAGAAACTCGGCGCGGATTTTCTGCGTGCGGGGATCCTCGCGGAAATAATAGTCGCGGTCGGGCAGGGAAATGCCTCCGGCGCCGATGTTGGCGATCATCTCCTTGCTGTTTTTCAGGTCCGGCAGAGCGAACAGGGAGGCGGGGGCGACGCCGGTGACCTGAAGCTGCGCGAGAACGGCGCGGAGATCCTCGCGGGAGGAGACTTTCTCGACCCTTTCGAGTTCCGGGCGGATCGGGTCAATGCCCCGGGCGTCGAGAGCGGCGGTGTCCATGCAACCGGCGTACAGGTCGCCGATCTGGCGGATGTGGGCCGGGGCGGACGGGCCCGCGGAGGCTGCCTCCTCAAGGATCCCCTTCAGACGTTCGCGGTTTCTTTCGTTGATGACCGCCAGGGTTCCCCACCGCGCCTGCTGGGGAGGAATCGGGTTGCGATCCAGCCAGCCGCCTGCCGCGTAGCGCCAGAAATCCTCGCAAGGCTTGCAGGAGGGGTCGAGATCTTCCTTGTGAATGCCGCTCTTCTGCGCGGACAGGGTTGCCGCCAGCGCCAGCGAAAGCCAGAAAAGGCCGGTAAGCTTTCTCATGGTTCCAGTTTACCGGGGCGCGATTCCGAACACCTTTTCCGCGTATTCGCGGCTGATGCGGAGGGAATCCTCGATGGGGCGGGTGATTCTCGTGTCCTTGTCGTAGGCCAGCTCGACGGAAAGATACCCGGTGAAGCCGGCGGAGCGGAGATACTGCGCGACGGCGCGGTAGTCGATGTCGCCGTCGCCGAGATCCTCCGTCCATACGCCGCCGCGGGAATTGCGGACGTGCAGGCCGCGGAGGCGCGGGCCGCACTCCTTCAAAAGGGCCATCACATCCAGCCCGGCGCGGTAGACCCAGTGAGTGTCGAGGCAAACGCTCATGAAGCGGCGCTCGGTGTTGGCGAGCATGAACCGCCACTCGCGGGCGTTGTCGGCCAGCTCGGGGGCGTGCTGGTGCAGCATCAGCCGCACGCCGGAGTTCCACAGCGCCCAGCCCAGCGTGTTCAGGGCCTCGGCCTGCACCTTGAGCTCGTCGTCGGTCTTGGCGCGCCCCACGGGGTTGGGGTTGAACACGACGGCGTCCAGGGGGCGGTTGCGGAGGATTCTTTGGGCCAGCTCCACGGTGGCGGCGATGGTCTGGCGCGCCGGCTCCCAGGCATGCATGGGGCCGCCGTTGTACACGGTGGAACAGGCCAGCCCGGCCTGCTCAAGGGCGCGGAAGGTCACGCGGTCGAGGCCCGGCTCGAAGAACAGGCTCATCAGCTCCACATCGCGGTAGCCGGCGCGGGCGAAGGACTGGCAGATTTCCGGGATGTGGTCCTGCGCCCGCCGCCCCAGCCTGCTGTAATGCTGCGTCCAGACATACACGCCGGCCTGGAGGACCGGACCGTACTCGGGCTGGGCCGCGGCGGCCAGCGAAGATGCGGAAATGGCGAGGAAACGGCGGCGATCCATGCGGAGATCCTCCGCAGGAAACTATACCGGAACCGGCGCGGCTGCGCCAGTTACTCCCGGTCCGTGCGGCGCGGTACGAAGCGGAGGGCCGCCGAATTCATGCAATAGCGCAGCCCGGTGGGAGGCGGGCCGTCGGGAAAGACGTGGCCGAGGTGCGCCTCGCAGCGGGCGCAGAGCACCTCGACGCGCACCATGCCGTGGCTGTAGTCCTTTTGCAGGCGCAGGTTCAGCTCGTGCACCGGCGCGAAGAAGCTGGGCCAGCCCGTGCCGGAGTCGAACTTCGTCCGCGAATCGAACAGCGCGGTGCCGCAACAGGCGCAGCGGTAGATGCCGTCGGCGTGATGGTCCCAGTACTGGCCGCTGAACGGGGGCTCCGTGCCGCCTTCGCGGGCGACGAAGCATACTCCGGCAGGAAGCTCCTTGCGCCACTGTTCCGGGGCCTTCTTTACGGGCGGCAGGTCGGCCACCCCCGTGAAGCGGCCCGCGTCGTCGAATTCCGCAATTTTCACCCTTCTCGGGCCGGAAAACGGCGGAATCATTTCTTTCGGCTCCTCACCAGGCGGGGGCAGGCCTTCCGAAGCTTCTCCACTTTCGGGGCGGCATTGTATGCGATGTACGGATTGCCGGGATTGTTGGCCGCATAGTCCTGGTGGTAATCTTCCGCCGGATAGAAAGCCTTGAACGGCACAATTTCGGTGACGATTTTCGAGCGGAAAACCTTGGCTTCTTCGAGTTTTCTGATATAGGCTTCGGCGATTTTTTTCTGTTCTTCGTCGAGGAAGAAGATCGCCGAGCGGTATTGCGGACCCACGTCCGGGCCCTGGCGGTTCAGCTGGGTGGGGTCGTGCGCCACCTCGAAGAAGACGCGCAGGAGCTGGCCGTAGGTGATGACGGAGGGGTCGTAGGTGATCTCGATGGCTTCCGCATGGCCGGTGTCGCCCATGGAAACGCGGCGGTAGTTTGCGGTCTCCTTCGAACCTCCGGAATAGCCGGCGACGACGTCCTTGACGCCTTCGATCAGCTCGAACACCGCTTCGGTGCACCAGAAGCAGCCTCCGGCCAGCACGGCTTTTTTCAGGCCGGGCGCGGGCTTCTCGTCAATCGGGGGATCCGGGAATTGTGCGGCGGATGCGAAAAGGGACATGGCAAAAACCAGGCTGCCGAAAGCAGGCCACCTCATACAGACTTGGATGGGGCCGCGGCGCGGCCGGGTGCAACAAGTGCGGGTTCAGGCGAATCGCGGCGGGCGCCGGGCGAAGCCGGTCCGCGCCTCGAGCGCCGCGCCGATGCGCAGCAGCAGCGGCTCGTCCCACGGGCGCCCGACCAGCTGGCAGCCAATGGGCAGCCCGGCGGAGGAGAAGCCGGCCGGCAGAGAGAGCACAGGCAGGCCAAGCAGATTGAAGCCGCGCAACAGGCGCGTGGCGGCCAGCCGGGTGTCTTCCAGCATGCCGTTGATTTCGACCTCGGTCTGGCCGATGCGCGGGGCCGTCATGGGCGTGGCCGGCAGCAGCAGGGCGTCGACCTTTTTCAGGATGTCGAGGTAGACGCCGAGGATGCGACGGCGCAGCCGTTGCGCCTGGACGTAGTCCACCGCCGGGATCAGGCGTCCCATGTCGAGCAGGGTGCGCACATCGTCGCCATAGGTGGCGCGCTTCTTGCGAAGGTAGGGCTCGTGAACAGCGGCCGCCTCCACAAGCAGCGTGGCGTGGGCGAGGGCGTTCAGTTGCTCGCCGTCCGGGACGCGGACGCGTTCGAGCTCGGCGCCGAGGTCTTCCGCGGTGTAGCCCATGAAGTAGACCGCGGCATCGACTTCCTTGTCGATGCGGTCGAAGTAGAAGTTCCGCGGCAGGCCGATGCGGACGCCCCGCAAGGAGATCTCGCCCTCGGGCGGCAGGCACCGCGGGACGGGGCGGTTCACGGAGGCGGGGTCCTTCGGATCGTGCCCCGCCATCGCTTCCAGCAGCAGGGCGGTGTCGCGCACGGTAAGCGCCATCGGGCCCATGTGGTCGAGCGAGTAGCCGAGCGGCAGGACGCCATATTTCGACACGCGCCCGAACGTGGGCTTGATCCCGGTGATGCCGCACCAGGAGGCGGGCACGCGGATGCTGCCGCCGGTATCGGTGCCCGTGGCCCCGAGAGCCATGCCCGTGGCCACGGCGACGGCGCTTCCGCCGGAGGAGCCGCCGGGGAGGCGCCCGGGATCCCATGGGTTGCGCACCCCGCCGTAGTGCGGGTTCTGCGACGTGATGCCGTAGGCGTGCTCGTGCAGGTTGGTCTTGCCGAGCATGACGGCGCCGGCGTTGCGGAGGCGCGCCACCACGGTGGCGTCGAATTCCGGGACAAAATCGGCGAACGTCTTCGAGCCGCCGGTGGTGCGGATGCCGCGCGTGCAGAACAAGTCCTTGTGGGCGATGGGGATGCCGTGCAGCGGGCCGCGGTCGAGCCCGGAGGCGAGTTCGGCGTCCGCCGCCCGCGCCTGCTCGAGCGCCGTGTCGGCCGTGACGGTAAGGAACGCGTTCAGCTCCGGGTTCCACTTCTCGATCCGGGCCAGGCAGTCCAGAGTGAGCTCGACGGAGCTGATCTGGCGCCGCCGCAGGGCGGCCGCCGCTTCCACGATGGTCATGAGCGCGGCTCCGGCTCCTCGAGATCCACGCGGAAGACTTCCGCGGGTTCTTCGCCCCAATCCAGCATTCCGCGGAGTCCGAGCAAGGTGTGCGACAACGCTTCCAGCCGCCGCAGCGAAGCTTCCGGCAACTCCACGCGATGCGCTTCCGCGGCGGACTTCCAGTCCGGGAGAAACGGAGAGGGCATGGTTTAATGATGGCATGGCGACCCGTCAGATGACGACACCGGGCCCGCGTGCGCCGTTGCTGGTCTGGGACGAAGAAGAGGCGATGTTCTCCGCCGCCGTGGCAGACTTCGCGCGCAAGGAGATCGCGCCCCGCGCGCGGGCGATGGACGAGGCGGGCAAGCTCGATCCGGAGCTGCTGCGGCAGCTGTTCGAAACGGGGCTGATGGGAATCGAGATCCCGGAGGCGTACAGCGGGCAGGGCGGGACGTTCACCCAGGCGCTGATTGCCATCGAGGAGCTGGCCAAGGCGGACCCGGCCGTGGCCGTGGTGGTGGACGTGCAGAACACGCTGGTAAACTGCGCCGTTCTCCGCTGGGGAAGTGAAGAACAGAAGCGGCGGTGGCTGCCGCGGCTTGCCGCCGACACGGTGGGCGCGTATGCGCTGAGCGAGGCCGGGGCCGGCTCGGACGCTTTCGCGCTGGCGGCTCGCGCCGTGGCCGACGGGCCGGACTGGGTGCTCACCGGGCGCAAGCTGTGGACCACGAACGCCGCCGAGGCCGGCATTTTTCTCGTCTTCGCCAACGCGAACCCGGCGGCGGGCTACCGCGGCATCACCTGCTTCGTCGTCGAACGGGGGGCGCGAGGATTGCAGGTAGGTCGCAAAGAGGACAAGCTGGGCATCCGGGCGTCGTCGACATGCGAGCTGATCCTCGACGAGGTGCGCGTGCCGGCCGCGAACGTCCTCGGCGAGCCCGGCAAGGGCTACAAGATCGCGATCGAGACGCTGAACGAAGGCCGCATCGGCATCGGGGCGCAGATGACCGGCCTTGCCGCGGCCGCGCTGGCGCACGCCGTGGCGTATGCGAAAGAGCGGAAGCAGTTCGGGCAGCCGATTGCCGGGTTTCAGGCGGTGCGGATGGAGCTGGCGAGGATGGCGGCCGACATCGAGTCGGCGCGGCTGCTCGTCTACAATGCGGCGCGGCGGCGCGAGGCGGGCCTTGACTTTGTGAAGGAGGCTGCAATGGCGAAATACCGGGCGTCCGAGATCGCCGAAACGGTGGCCTCCCGCGCCATCGAGATCTTCGGCGGGGCCGGCTTCACGCGCGACTACCCGGTGGAGAAGCTCTACCGCGATGCCAAGATCGGCCGCATCTACGAGGGGACGACGAACATGCAGCTGCTGACCATCGCGAAGCAGCTGCTGGGCTGAGACGGGCGCAACGCAATGCGCGGCGCAAGCATCCCGGATAATAGCGAGGCAGGCGGCATGAACAGGTTTTTGGCGTTGCTTCTGGCGGCGGCCATGCGGCTCGGGGCCTGGCAGGCGCCCGACCCGGGCCCGGAAGAGATTGAACGCATCATCCGCAAAATGGCGGAGAAAGAGACCGAGTTCGCCCGGGCGCGCGAGAACTACACCTACCGCCAGCGCTACCGTTTCGAGGAGTTGGGCCCCGACCGCCGCCCTGTGGGCAAGCTCGAGATGGAAGCCGACATCCTCTTTGACAAGAGCGGCAAGCGGATCGAGCGCGTCACCTACGCGCCCATGAACACGCTGCGCAACATCATCTTCACGCCGGAAGACGAGCAGGACATGCGCAACGTGCAGCCGTTCGTCTTCACCATGAAGGATCTGCCCAACTACCGCGTCCGCTATCTGGGGCGCGAAAGAATCGACGAAATCGACTGCTACGTCTTCGCCGTGAAGCCGAAGCAGATGGTGGAGGGGCAGCGCTACTTTGCGGGAATCGTGTGGGTGGACGACCGGGATCTGCAAATCGTGAAAACCTACGGCCGCGGCGTGGGCACCGGCAAGCGCGTGGCCACGCAGCGCTTCCCCAAGTTCGAGACGTGGCGCGAACAGATCGACGGCAAGTACTGGTTCCCCACCTACACGGTGTCGAACGACGTCCTGAATTTTGAAGGCGGCCCGATCCCGATCCGGCTGGTGATCACATACCGCGATTACAAACAGTTCAAGGCGGAGACCACGATCACGTTCGAGGGCGTCGACGAGCCGAAGCCCGAGGCGGCGAAGCCTCCGGCGAAGAAACAGTGAGTTTCCGTTCGGCGCCGGATTTTCGCCGTTCAGCCGCCGCCGGCAACCTTCGGACGCTGAATCTTACCTTCCGGCGCCAGCGTCAGAGATAATATCGGAGAGTTCATGCCGGACCATCGGTTCCGCGCCCGCCGCGACTGGGCAGCACTGAAGAGACGACTGCGCGAGCTGAAGATGATCGCCTGGGGTGCCATCCATGTGGAGCATCCCGTCATGGCGCACATCGTTCCGATTCGCCGCTGCAACCTTTCGTGCGCCTATTGCAACGAGTACGACGACGTGTCGAAGCCCGTCGATACGGACGTGATGCTGGAGCGGATCGACCGGCTGGGGCGGCTGGGCACGTCCATCATCACGATCAGCGGCGGCGAGCCGCTGCTGCACCCGGATCTCGACCAGATCATCGCCCGCACCCGCCGCAACGGCGCGGTCGCGGGGCTGATCACGAACGGCTATCTGCTGACCAGCGAGCGGATCGAGAGGCTCAACCGGGCCGGGCTCGATCACATGCAGATCTCGATTGACAACGTGATGCCGGACGAGGTGTCGAAGAAGAGCCTCAAGGTGCTGGACAAGAAACTCCAGCTACTGGCCCGGCACGCGCTGTTCCACGTCAACATCAACTCGGTGGTGGGCGGGGGCGTGCGCCATCCGGACGACGCGCTGGTCATCGCCCGGCGGGCGCTGGAGCTCGGCTTCAGCTCGACGATCGGCATCATTCACGACCACACGGGGCAGCTGAAGCCGCTGAGCGACCGCGAGCGCGAGATTTATCTCCAGGTAAAGGCTCTGGAGAAGCGCAACTACTCACAGCTGAGCTTTTTCCAGGAGAACATTGCGAAAGGGCTCCCGAACCGGTGGCGCTGCCGCGCCGGCGCGCGGTACCTGTACATTTGCGAGGACGGGCTGGTGCATTACTGCTCGCAGCAGCGCGGGTATCCTGCCAAGCCGCTGGCCGAGTACTCGCTCGAGGACTTCCGCCGCGAGTATCTGACGGAAAAGGACTGCGCCCCGCACTGCACGGTGAGCTGCGTGCATTACGTGTCCTATTTCGACTTCTGGCGGGCGCCGCAGACGCTGCCGGACCCGCGGCGCTCGCTGGAGGCCCAGCAGCCGCAACTCGTGCAGATCAGCTCCGCTGGGCGCTGACGAGACTTATTCGGCGGCGCCGGGCGAGGCCTTCGCCGGGGCCTCCCGGGGCTCGAGGCTGAAGTGGGCCTCGATTGCTTTCACGCAACGGGAGGCTGCCTGTCCGTCCCACAGGTCCGGCGTGCGCGCGCCGGGGCGGCTCAGCCCGTGCCGGCGCCAGGAGGCGAGGATGCTTTCCTTGCGCGTGCCGGCGAGCACGTTGGTGCCCTGCTCGAGCGTGATCGGGCGCTCGGTATTGTCGCGCAGCGTGTAGCACGGGATCCCGAGCACGGTGGTTTCTTCCTGGATGCCGCCCGAGTCGGTAAAGACGGCGGCGGCATCCGCCATGAGGCTCAGGAATTCGATGTAGGAGAGCGGGTCCAGCGGGCGGATGTCGGCCTGCTTCCAGGCCTCGCAGGCGTGGAGCTTCGTGCGGGTGCGGGGGTGCACGGGAAAGACCAGCGGCAGCTCCCGGCTGATCTCCGCCAGCGCCTCCAGAATGCCTTCGAGCGCGGCCGGCTCGTCGACGTTGGCCGGGCGATGCAGCGTGACGACGCCGTAGGAGCGCGCGGCCAGGCCGAGTCTGGCGGGCATGTCCATGGCGCGCGCCTGGACGAGATGGCGGCGGAGCGAATCGATCATCAGATTGCCCACCAGATGGATCCGCCGCGGGTCGGCCCCTTCGCGCCGGAGATTGGCGACGCCGCTCGGCTCGCTGACAAGAAGCAGGTCAGAGATCGCATCCGTAAGGACGCGGTTGATCTCCTCGGGCATGGAGCGGTCGAAGCTGCGCAAGCCCGCCTCGACGTGAATGACGGCAATGCCAAGCTTGGCGGCGACAAGCGCGCAGCCCAGCGTGGAATTGACGTCGCCGACAACGAGCACCGCGTCCGGGTGCGTGTCGACGGCCACCGGCTCGAAGCTCTTCAGGATTTCCGCCGTTTGCCGGGCGTGTGAGCCCGAGCCGACGCCGAGATAGAAATCCGGGTCGGGAAGCCCCAGGTCGCGAAAGAATGCGCCCGACATCTGGTGGTCGTAATGCTGGCCGGTGTGGACCAGCAGGGCGTGGAAACGGCTGTCGGCGCGCAACGCCTCAAGCAACGGGGCCAGCTTCATGAAATTCGGCCTCGCCCCGCCGACGCAAAGAACCCGCAATGGACTCCTCCTCCCGCTCATAAGCGCATCTCTTGTTTCATTCCAGTTTGCCACGCCGGGCGGCTGTGTTCGCGGCGGGCTTCAGGGCCGCAAGGACGATCAGCCCGGACAGCGGCGGCAGCCCTCGCTGCGCCCGCGCACGCGAAGAAGAGGCCCGCCACGCGGGATGGCGGGCCTGGCCGCGAACTGTCAGGGCGCGGGCCTATTTCTTGAGAGTCCGGATGAAGGCGATCACGTTGTCGAGGTCGCCGGGCTGCAAGACCTTGACGAGCGCCTTGTGATTGGTCGCCTCGTTAAACTTCTTTGCGATTTCGGCGTCCTTCATCGCCTGCACTTCCTTGCCGCCGAGGGGCATGAGCTTCTCCCCATACTTCTTCTGCATGGCGGGCGTGCCGGCGCCGTCCTCGCCGTGGCACGTCTTGCAGCGTTTCATGTAAAGCTCCTTGCCTTTCCCGGCGTCGCCCGCGCCGAAAACCGGCGCGAGGATCATTCCGGCGAACACTACGGGGATCAGTACGCGAAGGGGTTTGAGCATGAATCGGACCTCCGTGTCTATTTTATTGGAGATGCGTCGGCAACGGTTGCAGAATCTGGCAGAACCGGATTCGGGGGCGGAGCCGGCGAGCAGGCGACGGCCCGGCCAATAGCCGCCGCACGGGCGCGCCGCTTCGCTGGCCGCTTTGAAGGCGAGGCAGCAATGGTTCTGAGGAGCGAACGGGGGCCGGAACTCAACAGAATTCCGGCCGGAGTGAGCGGTCGCAACGTTGCGCCGGGCGACATGCAGTGCGGGTGATGCACTGCGGAAGGCAGCGGGGGCGCGCCGGGCAGAGTCCGGAGCGCGAGGCCGCAGCGCTCGCTGCGCGGGAAGAGCACCAGTTTGCGTTGTGACCGCTCGCTCTCACAGCGCTTGCCGCGTTGCTTCGCTCACTGCGCCCGAAAGCGATGCGCGCTGCGACCGCTCGCTCTCTCAGCGTTTGAGTGCTGCCTTGCTCATGGCACCGAAAGTGGTGCGCGCTGTGACCGCTCGCTCCCGCGGGCCTTCGGCCCGCTTCGCTCGCGGCTCCGAAGGCGGGGTCTGGAAAGCGGGCGGCCGACGCCTGCAAGACCGGATGCCTTGAGACCGCTCGGGGTCAAGATGCGGCAGCGCGAGATCCGGACGGGCACGGTCGCCGGTCACGAACACGGGACGGCTTGCGTGCCAGACGCAGCCGCGCTCAGGGCGATTTCGAGCCGCCCGTCGTGTAGTGGATTTCCCGGGGCCCGCCTTCGGCGCCGAAGATCCGGATCGTCATCGTCTTCGGCGGCTGTTCCGCTTTCGGCAGCCGCACGGCCACGTCGCCTGCGGCGCCGCGCACGGCGGGTCTGACACCCGGCAAGGGCCGGTCCTGCGTTCCAAGGAGAGATTCCAGCGTCTGTTTGCCGGCTTCCTGAATCGCCGTCTTCGCCGTCACGATCCCTTGTTCCAGTTCCGCTGCGGGCACATCGATGCCGAACGAGACGGTATTTCCGCGCACGCTCAGCTTCAGGTCGCGCAGCCAGGCGGCGCTGTCGCCGCCGAAAGCCCCTGCGAACCGGGCCACTCCTGCAAGGTGCTGGGCTGCCTCCGGGGTGTCGGCGGTCAGCGTTCCCTTCAGGCCAAGGCCTTTCCGCAAGCAGACCGACATCTCCACGGCGCGGAGGGCGGCCAGCGGGTCAGCGGCTGCGCTGGCCCTCTGTTGCACCGGGACTTTGGCCACGAGCCACAACTCGGCGTCGGCAGCCAGGCGCGCCGCCTTCCCGTAGAGTTCGGAGTCGCCCACGCCGCCCTTGCCGTCCAGCAGCAAGGCCAGAGAGGCGCGGTCGCCGATCAATAACAGACGGCTGCCGGCCACCGCCAGCAGCGGCTCCTCCGGCTTTGCCTTGGGCGGGACATACAAATCGACGCCCTTGAAGCGTTCCACGGCGGTTCCCGGAGGCATGCCCTTCTTCAATCGCGCCCGGTCCACAGTGCCTTCCAGGGCCACCACCATTCCGGCCGGGTTGGCGCCATCCTTGAACTCCGTCGAGATGCCGGAGGCGATGACCCGGTCCAGGCTTGTAATGGCGTCGAGCCCCAGCCCGGCCGCTTCCACGCGGGACTGCGCGCCGGAGAAATGTTTTGAAAGCACCCGCGCGGCTGCCGAATTGCGCGCCCGCGCCCAGTCCACGCCGAGAATCCACGTCGCTTTCGGGTGCACGAGCTTCCAGGGATCGCTTCCGAAGTCGGGCTGGACCGCCGGCGCCAGCGTTGCACAAGCGCTTGCGAGCAGGAGAAGGGCAATTTGCGCGCGGACCGGATTGCAAGGCATGGCTGGCCTCCCCTCCTCTCATCGGCGGCTCCACCCGGCACCTTTACAGCCCGGAGCCGACACGGCCGCCGCAGACGGCCGCCCCGGATGGAACAATAGAACTTTGGATCGACTCTGGCGCATGGAGTGTCAACTCATTGGCTGAACGAGCTCACCCGGAAGACCCCGGTTTTCAGGGAACCATTTACGAGCGGCGGATGCATGACCGTTACCGCTTCGCGGCCCGGTATGTGTCAGGAAAGGACGTGCTGGATGCGGCCTGCGGGACGTGCTGGGGATGGCTGCATTTGGGCGAGGCGCGGTCGCTTGCCGGCTTTGATGTCTCCCCGGATGCTCTGCGCGAGGCGCGCCGTCTGGGATTCGCCGGGCGTGTCGCCGCAGCGGAGATGGATGCGCTGCCCTTCCCGGCCGCGGCTTTTGACGTCGTTGTTTGCCTGGAAGCCATCGAGCATGCGCCGCTGGCGGCCGGCCGGGCTTTTCTCGCCGAATGCCGCCGCGTGCTTCGTCCTGGCGGCGTGCTGGTGTTGTCGACGCCATTACGGCGCAACGGCCGCCACTCGGGCAACCCCTGGCACCTGGTCGAGTATGCCGAGGAAGAAATCCGCAGCCTGCTGGACGGATGGTTCGAAGATCTGGACAGCTCTGTCGACACAGAGGACAAAGACGGCCCCCCGGTCTTTCTTTTCGCCGGAAGGCTGCGGTCCGAGCCGGTTGCCGCGCCGTTCCGCTGGGTGGAGAGCGGAATGCACCAGCGGGCGGCGCAATGGCTGGAATCGCTGGCCGCCGGCAGCGGATTCCGGTTCACCCCTGAAGGGGAAGCGACGGTCACCTCGACGGCGATCGGCGTGTTGCTCGCGGAAGGATTGGGAAAGCTGGCCGATCTGCCGGTGCCGCGAGAGGAGCTCGTCCGGACGCTGAAAGAAGCACAGGACGAAACAACAGGGCTCTTCCTGGAGCCGCTGGCGGCGAGAATTCCTCTGGCAGAGGGGCTTCACGGCGAAGAGTATTTCCGGTGGATGACGACGTATTTCGTCCTGCATGCGCTGGACGCTCTTCAGGAGAAGCCGGAATACCCGCTGCGTTTTCTCGATTTCCTGAGCGGCCGGGAATCGGTTTATGCCTGGCTCGATCAGCTGGACTGGTCCAATCCCTGGCGCGAAAGCAATCGTGTGATGCACCTGCTTTCGGCGTTGCTGTTCCGGCTGAAATGGCAGGTCGACCCGGCGGCTGCGGACCGCTACCATGACGTGCTGGACTGGCTGGACGAGCGGCAGGATCCCCGCACCGGGCTTTGGGGGACGGAGAAAGGCGCTTCGCTGCTGAACGCGGTCGCCGGCGCCTACCATTTCGTGCCTTTTTACCGCTACGCGCGCCGGCCTGTGCGGGCATGGTCGAAAATCGTGGATGCGTGCCTCGCCCTTCAGCAGGAAGACGGCTTGTTCGGGCCCTCGCCCGGCGGAGGCGCTTGCGAGGATCTGGATGCGATCGACCTGCTGTGCACGGCAGCCAGAATCCGCAAGCGGCTTGAGCCGGAAATCCGCCGCGCGCTGACGCGCGCCTTTTGGGCGATCTGGAACCTCCAGCGCGAGGACGGGAGCTTCCCTTACGCGGGCAGGACCGGCGCGGAGACCTACCGTTTCTCAAGCTGGCCCGGGATGGAAGCCCAAACAGGCGGGGGCGATGTTTTCGCGACATGGTTCCGCCTGGCCGCGCTGCACACCATCCGTTCCGTGCTGGGCGAGGATCTGCCGCCGCCGGGCGAATGGACGTTCCGCCGGCTGCCCGCGCTCGGATTCCACCTGCCGGATACGGCGATCCCGGCCGACGCCGAGCCGGCGCACCGGGCCATCTGGTTTCGCCCGCTGCCCGCGCCGGCCCGCCCGGCCAAGCCCAAGGCCGCGGTGGTGGTGACCTGTTTCAATCTGGGCGAGTATTTGCATGAGGCCCTTGCCAGCGTTTGCCGGCAGACGCTGGCGGAGGTGGAAACGGTCATCATCGACGACGGCTCCACGGATCCATACACCGTCGCCAGGCTCGACGCGCTCGCAGCCGACGGCTGGCGGGTGATTCGCACGGAAAACCGCGGGGTGGCTGCGGCGAGAAATCTTGGCATTCGCGAGACAAGCGCGCCCTACATCTGCTACCTGGACGCAGACGACCGGTTGCGGCCCGGGTATTTGGAAAAGGCCGTCGCCCTGCTGGAGGCAACGCCCGACGCCGGTTTCGTCAGCTGTTTTTACGAGCTGTTCGACGAAGGGGCCGGCCAGTACCGCTACACGCGCCCGCGGCTGCCGGAAATGCTGGCGCACAACGAGACGGTGGGGTCCAGCGTTTTCCGGCGTCAGGCATGGCTCGATGCGGGCGGCTATTGCGAGACCCTGCCGGCGATGCAGGACTGGGATTTCTGGATCTCGATTCTCGAAAAAGGCTGGCGGGGCAGCGTGCTGCCCGAGGTTTTTTTTGACTACAGGATCCGGTACGGATCCATGTATTCGGAAACGAAAAGGCCGGAGAATTATTCCCGGATTACGGGAATGATTGCAGCGCGGCACGCAGAACTGTACCGGCGATATTGCGTGGATGTGGCAAGGATCAAGGCGCGGGATCTGGCGGAGAACATCGCCTGGAGCGAACGCCAGTCGCGGACGATCCGGGACCTCGCCCGCAGAGTGGAGGCGCTGGAGCGGCGCAACAGCGAGTTGCTCGGGCAGCTTCGCGAGGCGGCCGCAAAGGCGGAACGGAGTCCGGCGCCCGTGGCGAGGGTTTCGGCGCTCGTCCGAACGGCGCTTTGGGCGCTGGCGCAAGCCGCACAGCCGCGAGGCAACTGGCAGGGGTTGCGGAATCTCGTGTGGCTGGCCCGGACGCTGGCTTCCCCCGGGCGCAGAAAGCTCTGGTACTCGCTGTTCGACCCGCAACAATACTGCCGCAGACGGCCGGACGTCGTTGCGGCGCGGATCCACCCTTCGGTGCATTATGCGCTGGCCGGCGCCTGGGAGCGGATGCAGCCGTCGGACGCCTTTGATGGCGAATACTACTGGCGGCGGCATCCCGACGTAAAGGAAGCCGGGCTGAACCCGCTGCTGCATTACGTGGTCTTCGGCGCCGCCGAAGGCCGGGCGGCGGCGCCGGTGGGGAGGCACGCTGCGCCGGCCGTCATCTCCGGCGGGATGAAGCGGCGCGAGGGAGTCGATTTGCAGCCGCTTGTCAGCGTGGTCATCCCGTGCTTCAATTACGGCCGCTTCGTCGAGGAGGCGATCGCCTCCGTGCAGCGCCAGACCTTCGGGAATCTCGAGATCATCGTGGTGGAAGGCGGGTCGACAGATCCCGAAACCCGGGCCATCGTGCGGCGGCTGGAGCGCGCCCGCCTGCCGCGGACGCGTTTCCTTTACCGCGACCAGCCCTGTCTCGCCGGGGACAACCGCAACTTCGGCATTGCCGAGGCGCGCGGCAAGTACATCTGCTGCCTGGATGCGGACGACATTCTGGATCCGCAATATCTGGAAACGGCGGTGTTTCTCGCGGAATTCGGTCCTTTTGATTTTGTGTCGTCTTCCACGAGGAGTTTCGGCGACGAAACTCGGCCCTGGCTCCTGCCGGAGCCCCGCTGGCCGGATATCCTCAAGGAGAACCAGGTCTCCACGGCCGCTCTTTTTCGCCGCGAATTATGGGAATTTACGGGAGGATACCGCGACTGGGGCAAGGGCGAGCAGTATCTGCCGGAAGACTGGGATTTCTGGATCCGCTGTCTGGCGTCCGGCTTCCGGGGCGCGGCGATCCGCCTTCCTTTGATGAACTACCGGGTGAGGCCCGGCAGCCTCTCCCGCAACCGCACTGCTTCCTATGCAGATTGGGCCAGGCGCATGGCGGCCGTCCATGCAGACCTGGCCGGGCGTGCTGAACCCGGTCACCGGCCCGCGCTTTCCCCGAGGCCGGCAAGTTGGCCGTCTCTGGAAGAAGACCCGCCGGAAGCCGGGGCCGTGATGATGGCTTTGCCTTTCTTCACCGAGGGCGGCGCGGAGCGCATTTTCGCCGCCCTTGCGCAGGAGTGGCGCCGGCAGGGGGTGAAAGTCGTGGTGATCACCACGCTCGCTCTCACGCCGGAATCGCCCGATCGCCTCGAAGTGCTGCGGCGCGAAACCCCGTTTGTATATCCGCTGGCCGAACTTTTCGAGGGGCATGAGGCAAGAGTTGCGGATTTTGTGTATTACCTGATGCGCCGCCACCGGATCCGGCTCGTGTACATGGCCGGCTGCGATCTGATGTACAGCCTGTTGCCGCAAGTCCGGCGGGAATTTCCGCACATCGCGGTGGTGGACCAGCTGTTCAACGACGAGGTCCATTTCTTCTCGAACCGGGCATTTTGCAATTTCATCGATTGCACGGTGGTTCCGGGGAGAAAAATCGCGGACAGGCTGGTTGGAGAATATCGGGAAAAGGAGTCCCGCATTGCGGTGATTCCGCACGGGGTTGCGTTGGCTGCCGGCAGCGATGTCGCCGCGGCGCGGCCGGCGAATTTCCCTGCGGGGCTCGAGGGCCGGCCGGTCGTGGCTTTCTTCGGAAGATGGTCGGCCGAAAAAGCGCCTGCGGATTTCGTCAGGATCGCAGCGCTTGTCCGGCGCCGGTTTCCGGAGGCGCGCTTCGTGATGACCGGGGAAGGCCCGGAAAAGAAGGCCGTTGAAAGAGAGATCCGAAGGCGAAAACTGCGGAGCGAGGTTTTTCTGCCGGGTTTTGTCGAGGACGTACAGCCGTGGATTGCCGCCGCCGACGTGGTGGTGGTGCCGTCGCGGCTGGATGGCATGCCGCTGATCGTGTTCGAGGCCCAGGGACTCGGCAAGCCGGTGGTGGCGTCCCGCACGGGAAGCATTCCCGAGGTGATCGAAGACGGCGTTACCGGCGTACTGTGCGAGCCGGGCGATATCGAGGGCTTCGCGGCCGCCGTCTGCCGGCTGCTCGAAGACGGGGAATCCCGCAAGCGCATTGGCGATGCCGCCCGGACTTACGCGTGGCGCGAGCACCGGCAGGAGGTCATGCTGGAAAGATACTTCCGGCTGTTTCAGCGCTGGATGCCTGCGGGGCAAGGCGCCGGGCGGTGAACGGCCGGCGGCGGAACGATCCCGTTGGCTGCGCCTGGTCTTTGCGAGCCGCCTGCCGCGCAGCGGCGCTTTGCCTGCGGCTTGCGATATGATCGCAACTGTGGCAAAAGGAGGCTTCCCCGGCATGATTCGTTTGTTGCCCGCATTCATTCTGCTCGCTGGCCTGCCAATGGCGGCGCAGGAAACGATCGGCGTCGATGAGCTGATCGAAAAGCACATATCCGCCATGGGCGGGCGCGAAGCATTGTCCAAAGTGACGAGTTCCGTCATGACCGGCTCGTTCGAACTGCCTGCCATGGGTGCGTCGGGCTCGATCACGATTTACGCCAAGGCGCCCGACAAGAGGCTGGCGGTGATCAGCATCGACGGCTTCGGCGAGATATTCCAGGGTTACGACGGGCAGCGCGGGTTCAACGTCAGCCCCATGGGGGCGATGGACCTGAGCGGGCAAATGCTGGAGGACATGAAGCGGGACTCGGTGATGCACCCCGAGCTGAGGCTCAAGGAGCTCTACCCGAAGATCGAGATCAAGGGCAAAGGCAAGGCGGGAGACCGCGATGCGTGGATCGTGGTGATGACGCCCGAAACAGGCAACCCGGTGACGGCCTGGTTCGACGCCGAGACGTTTCTTCTGATCAAGACATCCGGGATCCGGACGACCGAGCAGGGGGAGGCGGAGGTCGAAAGCGAGTTCAGCGATTTTCGCGAGGTCCCGGGCGGCATCAAGGCGCCGCACCTGATCCGGCAGAAGCTGCCCGTGGGCGAGGTCATTCTCCGGATCAACGACGTCAAGACGAACGTGGAAATCGACGATTCGAAATTCGCCAGGCCATGAACGGCGCCGCGCGGCGAGGATTTGAGCCGCAGCCCCGCGAACCTGTCTAATGGTGAAGTGGGCAGTTTCGCCGCGCTGTTAAGGGATCACCGCAACTACCGCAACTGCTGGCTCGGGCAGGTGGTCAGCGAAATCGGCGACCACTTCAACTCGATCGCCGTGCTGTCGATGGCGCTGCACCTGACGGGCAGCGGGACGACGGTGGGCGGCGTGATGCTGGCGCGGGTGGGGCCGGCGCTGCTGGCGGCGCCGCTGGCCGGCGTGGTGCTCGACCGGATGGACCGGCGCCGCGTGATGATCGCCTCGGACCTGATCCGCGCGGTGGTGGCGGCGGCGCATCTGCTGCTGCTCATTTATCCCCATGCCTGGCTGATCTACAGCCTGAGCGCGCTGCTGATGTTCGCCTCGCCGTTTTTCAACAGCGGCCGCGCCTCGATCCTGCCTCGGCTTGTGCCCAGGGAGGCCCTGCATGCGGCCAACGCGCTCACCCAGACCACCGGATGGCTGACCGTGGCCGTGGGCACGATGCTCGGCGGCTTCAGCACGAGCTGGCTCGGCTACCGGGGGGCTTTCCTCATCAACGCGGCCAGCTTCCTCTGGAGCGCGTGGGCGATCTCGACCCTGCGCGTGGACGGGGGCTTCGCCCCCGCGCGGGCTGCGAGAGCCGCCGGCTCGGCGCCATCCGGATGGACGGAGTTCCGGGAGGGCGTGGCCTACATCAGGCGCAATCCGCTGATTCTCGGCATCCTGCTGCTGGGGGCGGGATGGGCGACCGGCGGGGGCGCGGCCCAGATCCTGTTTACCCTCTTCGGCGAGACGGTTTTTGGCAAGGGGCCGGCAGGAACCGGACTGATCTGGGGATGCGCCGGTTTCGGCCTCGTTGGCGGCGGGCTGCTGGCCCGCAAGTGGGAAAGCCACCTGAATTTCCGCCTGTACAAGCACACGGTGACGGTGACCTTTCTGCTGCACGGGTTGTTCTACATGATGTTCAGCGTGGCGCCGGATCTCTGGCAGGCGGCCGCATTCATTTTCCTTTCCCGGCTGTGCGTGGCCATGAATTCGGTCATGAACCGCACCATGCTGCTGCTGCACGTGCCGGACCGGCTGCGGGGCCGCGTGTTTACTGCGGCCGAAGGCATCACCAACGGCGTGATGATGATCTCGATGGCGGCGGCGGCCGTGGCGGCTGGCCGCTACAGCCCGCGACAGATCGGCTTCGTGGCCGGCGCCCTCAGCGCTTCCACCGCCGTGTTCTGGGCCTGGGCCAATGCGGCCGACAAGCTGCCGGAGCCGCAGAAGGACTGGCAGGAGCCGGAAGGCGAGTTCCGCGACCCGGTGACGGCGGCCTGAGGTCGGGCCGCAGCGCCGTTTTTTCGGGCTCGTTGAGAGCCCCGCGCCCGCGCCGGGCTCGCGAGGCCCCGCTCAACGCGCAGCGGCGGACACCTGCTCGAGATGCGCGCGGAGCGCGGCCAGAAGGGCGGGCAGCGCAGACTCGAAATAGAAGTGCCCGCCCGGGAACTCCGTGCGCTCGAACTCTGCGGTGGTCTGCTCGCGCCATGCGTCCAGGTGGGCCGAGGTCACGTTGGGATCGGCGTCGCCGCCATAGGCGAAGATCGGGCACGGCAGGGGCGGCTCGGGCGTGTAGACGTAGTTGCGGTACAGGCGGGCGTCGGAAAGCAGCGCCGGCAGGGCGAGCTTGAGCAGCTCCGGCTGGTTCAGGACGCTCGGCGGGAAGCCTTCGAGGCGTCGCAGCTCCTCGATGAAGTCGCGCAGGCTCGGCTCCGGCGGGGGCGTGTGGTTCAGGCGGAACTGCGGGGCGCGGGCGCCGGAGACGTGGAGCGAGCAGGGCAGCGGGAGTCCTTCGCGGCGCAGCGCGCGGGCCAGCTCGAAGGCGACGCCCGCGCCCATCGAGTGTCCAAAGAAGGAAAAAGGCGCGTCGAGAAAGGGCCGGATCTGCTCGACAAGGGCCGCCACGAGGGGCTCCATCCGCTCGAACGCGGGTTCGGATGCGCGCGACTCCCTGCCCGGCAGCCGCACCGGCACAACGAAAGCGACAGGCGCCAGCGGCTCGCCCCAGCTCCGGAAGGGCAAGGCCCCGCCGCCGGCCCACGGAAAACAAAACAGGCGGAACCTGTTTTCGGGGGCGGAATGGATATTGGGGAACCACGGGTGGGCGGCAGACGGCTTGCCGGCGGCGCGGCGGGACAGGCGCAGCGCCAGAAGGCGGCGCTTCTCCTCGGTCAGGGCAGGCCTCGGGGCGGCAGCGACCCGCGAAACCTTCGGCTTGCGGAGCAGCTCCAGCAGCGCGTGTTCCAGCGGCTCGATGGAAAGCGAGGCCGCGTATTCGAGCGCCGCGCGGCGGCTGGCGGCCGAGATCTCCTCCCAGTGGGCGCGGTCCGTGGTGAGCCGTTCCAGGATCCGCTGCCACGGGCCGACATCCTGCGGGGGCACCTCGGCTATAGGCACCATGGAGGCGTCGAGGGCCGGCTTGTAGCGGACGATCGGGTTGACGCGGACGAGGTAGGGAACGCCCAGCTTGGCTTCGTGAAGCCCGCCGACGTCGCTGGCGACTACGGGCACGCCGCGGCTCATGGCTTCCAGCACGATGCGGGAGCGCGCCTCCGCCCACACGGAAGGAACCAGCATGACGCGGGTGCGCCGCAGCAGTTCGTCGATGTTGTCGACGCGCGGCAGCAGCGTGATGTTGGGCACGCTGCGCAACTGCTCGAGTTCGGCGGGCGTGGTGCCCCAGGTGGGGATCGCGGCGAATTTCAGGTGCGGCATGCGCCGCGCGAGCTCGAGAAAGATGGTGATTCCCTTCACCGCGCAGGGGTTCACCATCGAGACGAACTCGTTGTCGAAGGAGCCGAGCAGCGGAAACTCCGAACCGGGCTCCAGCAGCGAGATGGGGACGTGGATGGCGTCCAGCCCGCTCCACTCGCGCACATAGCCGGCGACGTAGTGGCTGACGCCGATGATCAGGTCGGCGTGGCGGAGATTCTCGGTTTTGGCGGCGCTGACCATCGAGCTGTCCGGGCCGAAAGGAACGGCAATGGTGGCCCGGACGAGATAAACGACGCGGGCCCGCGGGTGGCGGATGGCGACGTCAAACAGGATCTGGCCGGGGTCGTCGGTGGATGTGAGGATGATGTCGGGATCGAAGGCGTCCAGACAGGACTGGAAGAAAGCCCGCAGATGCGGCTGGCGCGTCAGAACGCGCACGCGGACGCCGTTCAGAACGTAGGCGAGGGATGGGTGGTCTTCCGTGAATCCGATGGAACGCGCCGCCAGTTCGCGTTTCAGGTCCTCGTGCGCAGCCTCGGAGAATTCCGGCACGCGCGTCACCACCAGCGTGTCGTGACCGCGCGCGGCCAGCGCCTCCATCAGCAGCCGGTTGCTCTTGTCGCCGCCGCCCAGGGAGGGGAAGTACGTGGAGTTGTGGGCGAGCAACACCTTCATGACCCGCGCCCCCGATGCTTCAGCCTTTGCAGGAGCAGCGCGCGCCGCGCTGCGTCGAGCGGCTTTCTGCCGGGCCCGGCCGGCTGCGCCAGAGGCGGCGCGGCCGAGGGCAGCCCGGCCAGGAAGCGTTCAAAGGCGCCCGGGTCGATCGATTCCACGAAGGCCTGCGCGGCCCTGCGCGAGCGCTCGCTTTCGGCGCGGTATTCCTCTTCGTCCCCGAGCAGTCTCCTGAGCGCTTCGGCCCACGGCCGGACATCCTGTGGCGGCAACAGCGGCCGGGGCATATGCGCGGCGTCAAACTCCATCCGGTAGCCGGCGGGCGGGCGGACGGGAATCACATACCCTGTTCCCGCCTTTGCCTCGAGAAGGCCGCCGGAGTCCGAGGCGATCACCGGAATGCCCCGCAGCATGGCCTCCATGACAATCAGCCCGAAGCCTTCATACCAGAGAGACGGCATCAGCAGCACGGAACCGCGCCGCAGAAAATCCCCGATGTCGGCGACGCTGTCCAGCAGGGCGGTGTTCGGCAGCGCGGACAGCGCGGCCTCATCCTCCGGCGTCGTGCCCCAGCCGCGCAGGGCCTCGAACGGAATTTCCGGGAAAAGGCGCGCCAGTTCGAGGAAAATGGAGATGCCCTTGACCGCGCACGGGTTGATCATCAGGACCCGTTTTCGGGAGAAATCCGACAAATCGGGCCACGGGGGATTCCCGTAAATCGGCGGGTGAATCACCGCGGCCTCGCGGCCGAGATGCTCGCGGATATAACCGGCCATGTGCCTGCCGATCGCGACGACCCCGGCCGCCTGCCGGATGATGTCGGCCGCGGGCGGGTCCGGGTGCCACGACTCGGGCCCGAAAGGGAAAAACTGAGGCGTGTGGGCGAGGTAGACGAGCCGGCCGGGGGCGGACCGCGCCGCCTCGCGCAACAGGGTGTGGGACAGGTCCTCGCTGGAGACGAGAACGAAGTCGGGGCGGAACTCCAGGATCAGGCTTCCCAGCTCGCCGGCATGCAGGGACAGGGAAGGGACAGAGCGAATGGCGATGCCGTCCACGACGGAGTCGCGTCTTTCGGGGCCGAGCGCGGAAGCGGCGACGGCGCACTGGTGGCCGGAGGCGGCGAGGCGGCGGAGCCAGGCGAGGTTGGAACGGGTGGAGCCGCCCCGCGGCGGGTCGTAGGAAGCGTTGGAGGCGAGCAGGATGCGCACGGGCTATTCCTCCTGGCCAAGCTCCCTTTCCAGCAGGGCGCGGACCTCTTCGTCGGAAAGGTTCTCGATCTCGGCGAGCAGCGCCTGGTACTCCTCGGGGTCGGCGACGCCCAGCCGGCGCGCCTCGATCACCGCGGCCAGCGAGCCGAGAGTCAGCGAGCCGGAATACACCTCGTCGACGGACAATTCGATTCCGAATTCCTCGCGCACCCGCATCAAAAGCAGCACGGCCAGCAGGGAATGTCCGCCGAGATCGAAAAAATTGTCATCGGAACTGACGACCGGCCTGCCGAGCAGCTCGGACCATATGCGCGCGAGCTTTTCTTCCGTTTCGGACGCGAAGGCCGCCGTCTTTTCGGGTGCGCTCCGGCCGGCGGCTTCCTTCCGCGCTTCCGCCAGGATGCGGGCCGGGGTGCGAAGCGAGGAGGCGATTTCCGCGTAAGCCGTGAAACGGCGGCCGGCGGGGGCCGGCGGCCGGGCGGGCGGCGCCGGGCTGGCTGCGGCCGAGGGCGACCAGCGCAGCGTCTGGAGCTCGACGGCCGGGAAGCGGTAGACAAAGCCCCCGTTGTCCTCATGGCGCGAGCCGCAGGAGATCGAGTCGAGGAAGGCCTGCGCGGGCGCATTCTTCGCCGTGGGCGTAAAGGGGACGGTGACCGTGTAGATGCCCTCGTCCAGGGCCAGTTCGGCAAGGCGGGCGAGAATGCGGTGTTCCACGCCGCGGCCGAGCACGCGGCACGACAACAGGAATGAATCGACGTAGAGCTCGTTGAGGCGGGTGAAGACGATGACCAGTCCGGTGAGGCCGTATTCGCCGAAGCGGTCGCTGACCTCTGCGGTAAAGATCCGCACTCCGGGGCTCGCCAGGAGCGCGGCGAGCTCGGCTTCGGTCCGGCGGATGGTGGTGGTGTTGAACTGGTTGGTGCGCTGGGTGAGCTGGGCCGCGCGCGGCAGCCTCTCGGCCACCAGCGGCTGGAGATCCACGCGCAGGTTGAGCGAGGCGATGAAGTCCTCGAGCGAGGCGGCCGATTGCGCCGCGCGGGAGAACTCGAGCGACCGGGTGATTGCCTCGGCGCGGCGCCGGTCCTCCTCGGTGACGGACGGGTGGTCGAACGCCCAGATGTGGGCGAGGAAGTCGGGAAGTTCCTCCAGGTTCGGCGGCAACGCAATGGACAGCACCTCGGGGGCGGAGGAAGCCACCTCGGCGCATTCCTTGGGATTGTCGTCGAGGAAGATGAACGTGTCCAGACCCACGTTGAGCTCCGCGGCCAGGGAGGCGAGGTTGACCGGCTTCGGGTTCCAGTCGATCCGCCAGGCGGAGAAGTGCTCAAGGCGGAGCGGAAACTCCGGGTGGGCGTTGAACGTCTCGACGACGTCGTTGAAGTTGTTCTTCGACGCGATGGCGAGCAGCATGCCGGCGTCGCGCTGGCCGAGAAGGAACTCGTGCAGGCGCCGCCGCGGGGGGTCAAGGGAAACGCCCCCGGGTCCATCTTCCCCGCAGATGCCGCGCCAGAGCGTGTTGTCCAGATCCACGGCGATCACCTTGTACGGCGGCGCGGATAACACATGAGCCCGGCGGACAATGACCGTGGCGAGGGCCGCGAACATTTCCTCGGTGTAGGGGATGCGCGCGATCTCGGCGGCGCGCTCCTCGCGGACTCGGCTCACCGGATAAAGAGCCAGCACATCGGAGTAGTGGAAGAAGTGCACTCCGGGGAGCCCCGACAGCGCGTCGCGCAGCACAGCCTCGGCCGCGGGCGCTTCCGCCCCCGGGGAAGGCGGGCAAAGCAGGATCAGGAGCGGAACCTGGAAGCGCGGCAGGGCCGAGCGGATCGCGGCGGCGACCTCGCCGGCGCCCGCTGCAAGAGCCTCCTCCCGGGCCGGCCCGGCGGCGGGCTGCGCGGAGAGGTCTTCGATGCGCAGCAGAACGACGTTCACGCCGTGCCGGTTCGTGGCGAAGGCCGAGCCCGGATCGAGCATCGTCTGAAGAACCTGGTTGTACGGCGCGAAAACGGTCTCGAAGGACGCGCCAAGCCGGCGGCCCCAGAACTCAAGGAACGGCGCCAGAGGTTCTGCGGTGAAGGAAGCAGAGATTGCGATGCGAAAAGCTTCAGCGGGTTGCAACGTCAAATCCACGCAGATCGGGCCACGTCGGCCAAGGGATCTCTATGCGGTGATCCACCCCGGACTTGCGGGCGGTTCTCCTCCATTGTAGCCGCGACACTCAGTCCAACGGGCGGTACCAGATGTTGCGAAACCGCATGGTGGTGTCAGGCGCGCCCGGGAAGCCCGAATGGTCCTGGAGCAGAAGCGGGCCGGGCCGGCACATCGCCCGGCGGAACAGGAGCGGCGCCTGATCGTGGATGAGCAACCCGTTGAAGAAAACGGTGACGGTGGCGGGCTGCACCTCCTGCCCGCGCTCGTTGCAGACAGGCGCATGATAGACGATATCGTAGGATGACCACTCCCCCGGCTTGCGCGATGCGTTGACCAGAGGGGGATGCTGGCCGTAGACGGCGCCGGCCGCGCCGTTGGCATATGTCGGGTTTTCGTAACTGTCAAGGATCTGGATTTCTGTAATTCCCTGGATATATACGCCGGAATTTCCCCGCAATTGCCCTTTTTGATCCGGCATGCGCGGAACAAGGAATTCCACGTGGATCTGCGCGGAGCGGAATTTCTGCTTCGACACGGCGTCTCCGGCGCCCGTGCGGCAAACCATTTCGCGGTTCTCGATGCGGCAGCCGGTCGGCGTGCCGTCGGGCCGCGTCCAGCCGTCAAGGCTGGAGCCGTCGAAGAGCACCACGGCATCCGAAGGCGGGTCCGAGGGGCTGCGTCCGGGCGTCACCACGCGGGGCTGCGCTTCGGAGGGCTTGCCCCCTTCGGCCAGCGCCGGCGGGACCGGCAGCGTCACCTCGCCGGTGGCCGCCCACTCTGCGCCGCGAATGAACGTGGCGACGAAAGTCGGGGTCTTCACCGCAGGGCCGTCGTGGCCAAGGGCGGTGACGAAGACGCGGCCGGCGCCGTAATTGACGGTCCACAGGATCGGGTGATCCATGCCGTCGCCGGGAATCGGCTGTCGCGCCTTGCCCTGATAGAGCTTGTGGTCGTCCCATGCGGTGGCAAGCACGTGATAGGAGCCGGCAGGCTGCCATTTCAGGTTGGCGTAAAGCTCGTCGTCGGGCTGGGTGAGTTTGGCGCGCAGGCCGCGGGTGACCGGGTGGGAGCGGTCCCGGATGTCCAGAGTGAAGGTATGGGCCGGCGAGTGGTGCCCCTTGTCGGGGCGCCAGTTGCCTCCGCAGAGCCGCTCGAACTCGGGCCAGTCCAGGAACGCGGCGATGGTGAAGTGATAGACGACGAGGCCCCGGCCGGAACGAACAAAGTCGAGCAGCGCGTTGCGGGTGCGTTCGGGCCAGGAGAAGGCCGGATTGCGGGCGTCGTAATAGTTCAGCACCACAAGGTCGTACCCTTCGAGCGTCTCCGGGCCGGCGCCGCGAAAGTCTTCTGTGACTCGGACCTCGAACCGGCCGGTCTCTTCCAGGGCCTTGCGGAGCAAAGGGGATACGATGCGCCAGTCATGGCCGCCGATGGCGCCGCCAGTGACGAGCAGCGTCCTGATTTTCGGAGGAGCGGCTGCCGGAGGCTGGGCCAGCAGCGGAACGGCGAGGGCAAGCAGCAGGGCGGTGCGCATATCCGGGTCGGGACCTCCGCAATCATTCTACGGGCAGACGCCCGCCGGGTGTTGGTACAATCTCGGGTTCACCCATTGCGCGGGAGATCTGGACCAGCATGAGCGACGAGATCAAATACGTTCTGGACGAAAGCCGCCTGCCGAAGTTCTGGTACAACCTTGCGGCAGACCTGCCCAAGCCGGCGCCGCCGGTGCTGCACCCGGCGACGAAGCAGCCGGTGACGCCGGCCGACCTGGAAGTGATTTTCCCGATGAGCCTGATCGAGCAGGAGGTCTCCACCGAAAGAGAGATCGAGATCCCCGGCCCGGTTCGCGACATTTACCGGCAGTGGCGGCCGACGCCGCTGTACCGGGCGCGGCGGCTCGAGAAGGCTCTCGACACCCCGGCGAAGATCTATTACAAGTACGAGGGCGTGAGCCCGGCCGGTTCCCACAAGCCGAACACCGCGGTGGCGCAAGCCTTCTACAACAAGGAAGCGGGCGTGCGGCGCGTCGTGACGGAGACCGGGGCGGGGCAGTGGGGCTCCTCCTTGGCGCTCGCTGGGGCGTTCTTCGGGCTGAAAATCGAGGTCTTCATGGTGCGCGTCAGCTACGAGCAGAAGCCTTACCGGCGCGCGCTGATGGAAGCCTACGGCGCGCGCTGCGTGGCCTCTCCCTCCAACGAGACGCAAAGCGGGCGCGCGATCCTCGCCCGGCGGCCCGACCACCCCGGCAGCCTCGGCATTGCCATCAGCGAGGCGGTGGAAGTGGCGGCGCAGAGCGCGGACACGAAGTACGCCCTGGGGAGCGTGCTGAACCACGTGTTGCTGCACCAGACGGTGATCGGCGAGGAGGCAATCGAGCAGCTGGCGATGGCCGGCGACGAGCCGGACGTGGTGGTCGGCTGCACGGGCGGCGGCTCGAACTTCGCCGGCATCGCTTTCCCGTTCGTTGGCCGCATGCTCCGCGGCGGGAAGAAGATGCGCATCGTGGCCGTGGAGCCGGCGGCTTGCCCGTCGCTGACGCGCGGCAAGTACGCCTACGATTTCGGCGACACGGCGCACCTGACGCCGCTCGTGAAAATGCACACGCTTGGCAGCACGTTCACGCCGCCGGGCTTCCACGCCGGCGGGCTTCGCTATCACGGCATGGCCCCGATGGTCAGCCACTGCAAGGAGCTCGGCCTGATCGAGGCGAAAGCCTACCCGCAGCTGGCCTGCTTTGAGGCGGGCGTGCTTTTCGCCCGCACCGAGGGCATCATGCCCGCGCCGGAAGCGAACCACGCCGTTCGCGGCGCCATCGACGAGGCCCTGCGGTGCAAGCAGGAGGGCAGGAGCGAAACCATCCTGTTCAACATGTGCGGGCACGGGCACTTCGACATGCAGGCCTACATGGACTACTTCGCGGGCAAACTGGTCGACCAGCAGTACGACGAGAGCGAACTGGCCATGGCGCTGGCCGGCCTCCCCAGCGTGAACGCCTGAACGCGCCTTTTTTGCCAAATCTCGTGGGCGTCCGCCCTCCGCGGGTGTACAATCAAGACATCCGGGGCTCGTTGTCCGAGTTTCCCAAAGAGAAAGTGAGTGTGTGATGATTGTGCATCCCAAAGGGCCCAAGGCCCGGGTGTTGCTGACGAGCGTATTCGGTCCCTACGCGCGAGACGATGAGTACGGCAGCCGCTCCATCAACCCGATGGAGCTTTACCACAACCAGGTGACGCGGGCGCAAGGCCCGTATTCCCTCCGCATGTTCCACCGTTCGTGGGGCATCATGTTCATCCAGGCCAACATCGAGAACCCTTCCACCGTCCTCGATTTCCCCACGAAAGAACAGTTCGAGCAGGAGCTGCGCGACCACGACTACGACGTGGTCGGCATCAGCTCGATCATCGTCAACGTCGGCAAGGTGCGCGAGATGTGCAAGATCGTGCGCCGCATCTCGCCGAAATCGGCCATCGTCGTTGGCGGGCATGTGACCGCCATCCCGGGGCTCGAGCACATGATCGACGCCGATCACATCGTCAAGGGCGAAGGCGTCCGCTGGATGCGGGAGTTTCTCGGCCAGGACCCCAACCGCAAGATCGAGCACCCGCTCATCGCTTCCGGGTTCGGGCACCGCGTGATGGGGCTGAAACTCCCCGGCAAGCTCGGCTCCACCGCGGCCACCATCATCCCCAGCGTCGGCTGCCCGATGGGCTGCGACTTCTGCACCACCTCGGCCTTTTTCGGCGGCAAGGGGAGGTTTGTGAATTTCTTCGAGACGGGCCGCGAAATTTACGAGGCCATGGAGAAGGCCGAGCGCGTCTTCGGGTACAAATCGTTCTTCGTCATGGACGAGAACTTCCTCCTGCACCGGCGCCGCGCGATGGAGCTGCTCGACTGCATGAAGGAAGGCGGCAAGAGCTGGGACCTGTACGTCTTCTCCTCTGCCAACGCGATCCGGAAATACAGCATGGAGGAGCTGGTCGAGCTGGGCATCAGCTGGGTCTGGATGGGGCTCGAGTCGCCGCAGAGCGGCTACGCCAAGCTGGCCGGGTCGGACACGCTGAGCCTGGTGCGCGAGCTCCGCAGCAACGGCATCCGCGTGCTCGGCTCCACGATCATCGGCATGCATCACCATACGCCGCAGAACATCGGCGAGGAGATCGACTATGCGTGCAGGCACGAGACGGACTTCCACCAGTTCATGCTCTACACGCCGCTTCCGGGCACGCCGCTCCACCAGCGGATGGAGAAGGAGGGCACGCTGATCGACGTCGATCTTGCCGACGTCCACGGCCAGTACAAGTTCAACTGGCGCCACCCGCACATCAGCCGGGACGATTCGAAGAAGTTTCTCGACTGGGCGTTCTGGCGCGACTTCGAGCTGAACGGCCCGTCGCTGTACCGCATTTGCAAGACAACGCTCGAAGGGGTGAAGAAATACCGCTATTATCCCGACGGGCGCGTCCGCGAACGCTTCGAACGCGAGGCCAGGGCACTGCGGACTGCCTATGCGGCGGTGCTGTGGGCGATGGAGCGGCATATGCGGGAGAAGAACGCCGAGATCGCCGCGCGCGTCCATGAACTCCGCGAGGAAATCCGCCGCGAGTGCGGGGCGCTGGCCGCCGCGGCGGGCGCTGCGCTGGGGCCGTTCCTGCTCTGGCTGACCCGGCGAGAGGAGAAGAAGCTCGCCCAGGGCGTCACCTACGAGCCGCAGACGTTCATCGAGCGCAGGAACTGGGCCGAGGCCTGACGCCTACAGCGCGGCAAGCCGCCGGTGGAAAACCAGCAGCCACGCCGCCAGGCAGGCCAGCGCGATGCCGTAGGCTCCGACCACGGCGGAGATGCCGAACACGGGCGCCAGCGCGCCCGTCACGAGGCTCCCGATCGGCATGCCGCCGCGGAAGGCGATATTGTAGAGACTCATCACCCTGCCGCGCATCTCGTCCGTGGCGATCAGCTGCACCAGCGAGCTGAGCATGGCGAAGCAGGCGATCAACGCCATGCCGCCGAAGAACACGAAAACCAGGCTCAGGCGGAGATCCCGGGAAAATGCGAACAGGGCCTCGAACACGCCCAGCACGATCAGGCCGGTCAAGGCATCGCGCCCGAGATTCCTTCGCCGGCCGCGCGCGGCCACCAGCAGCGCGCCGGTGATCGCGCCCGCCGCCTCCGTTGACAGAAGGATCGTGTAGGTCGTCTCGTTGCCGGCGAAGATGTCGCGTGCAAAGACGGGAAGAAACACCAGAATCGGGATGCCAAGAAACGTGCAAACAAAGGCGACGACAATCAGCGGAAGCATCCCGGGGCGCGTACGGATGAAATCCAGGCCCTGCTTCATTGATTCCAGGACGGACTCTTCGGCGGGCGCCGGGATGTAGCGGACCCGGATCACCAGCAAGGACGCAATGACGGCCACGTAGGACAGGCCGTTGAGGCCGAAGCACCAGGCTGCGCCCAGGTGCGTCAGCGTAATGCCGCCGATCACCGGGCCGATGACGCGGGCCAGGTTGAACTGGATCGAGTTCATCGCAATCGCGTTCGGAAGGTGGTCCCGCGCCACCAGCGAGGGGATCAGCGACTGGTAGGCAGGCGCACCGAACGCCTGGGCGACTCCCACGATGAACGACAGCGTGAGGATATGCCAGACGCGCGCGTGGCCCAGGGCGAAAAGCGCGGCCAGCGTGAAGGCGCAGCTCATCTGCACAAACTGGGAGGCGACGAGCAGCCGGCGGCGGTCAATGCGGTCTGCGGCAACGCCTGCAACCAGGGCGAGCAGGAAGATGGGAATCTCGCCAAGGAAATTATCCAGCCCCAGATAAAACGCAGAGCCTGACAGTTGCAGCACCAGCCAGCTCTGGGCGAGCTTCTGCATCCACGTGCCGATGCTCGACACGAACGCTCCCGACCACATCAGCCGGAAGTCGCGGTAGTGAAAGGCGGAAAAGATGCGTCGGAGCAAGGGACCGGACCCGTGGTGGTCAGGGCAGTGGCGCAGGCCGCGAAATCAGATGGAGCAGGTTGCCGTCCGCATCGGTGAAGAAGAGCAGACGGTTTCCGGAAAGGTTCAGCGGTCCGGAGACGATGTTCACGCTCTTCTGCCTCAGGTCATCGGCGGCGCGGTCGAAGTCGGACACCATGACGGCAAGGTGGCGGATGCCCGGCGTCTTCATTTGCGCGGGCAGCGGATCGCCCTCGGCCGGAATAATCTCCAGCATGGCGCCGTTCGGCGCCTTGACGAAGTAATTCCCGTCGTATGTATAGTTGATGACGAAACCCAGCGTGTCCACGTACCACTGCGCCAGCTTCCGGGGATCCGGAGAAGCGATAGCGGTATGTTCCAGTCCCGTGTAGAGCATACATGAAGGAGTGTAGCAAGGAAAGCGCCGGGCAGACGGCTGCAGCCCTCAGTGCGCGTAAATGCTGGTGAAGGTCGGCCACCGCGCGATATACTCTCGTGGAGGCGATACTCCATGGTCACGTTACGGCGCATAACTGCGAAGAACTTCGGCCCAATCGGCGAGGCCGACGTCGAATTCGGGGACCTGACTGTCATCGTCGGGCCTCAGGCGGCCGGGAAGAGTTTGTTCCTCCAGCTTATGAAATTGCTCGTGGACCGCCCCAACATCGTCAGCGAACTCAAGAAGCACAACATTCGGTGGAGGGATCAGGAAGAATTCTTTCGGATCTATTTCGGCGAGGGTCTTGGGGGAGTGTGGACGTACAAGACAGAGTGTGCGCTGAACGGCCGCCAGGTGTCGCCATCCCGTCTCCAAAACCCAAAAGGAAAGCCCGGCGAACCGAAGGTCTTCTACCTGCCTGCCCAACGCGTCATGGCGTTACGCGACGGGCTGACTCATCCGTTTTCCGATTTTCGCGCGGGTGATCCTTACGTCGTCCGTTCCTTCAGCGACAACATCCACCGTCTGGTGCAGACAGAATTCGCGGGGCGAGAAAGGTTGTTTCCATCGGAAGGCAGGATGAACCAGGTGATCCGTGATGCCCTTGCCAAGGCTCTTTTCGGGTCCTTCGAACTCATGCTGGACCGCAAGGAGGCACAACAGCGCTTCGTGCTCAGACATGATAAGGCCAGTCTGCCGTTTATGAACTGGTCTGCGGGCCAGCGGGAGTTTACGCCGCTTTTGTTGGGGCTTCTTTGGCTAATGCCGGCAGGAGGGGCACAGCGGCGGTACCAGTTAAAGCACGTCGTCATCGAGGAGCCGGAAATGGGATTGCATCCCAGGGCGATTTCGGCTTTCCTCCTCGTTGTGCTGGAGCTGATGCGCAGGGGATATCGCGTCTACCTTTCCACCCATTCGCCTCACGTGCTGGACGTGGTTTGGGCTCTTGGAATTTTCCGGAAGCACAAGGCCGAATCAAAGGATGTGCGGCGCATTTTTGACGTGAAAGCGTCTCCCTTCATCGATGAAATTGCAAGAACCGCCTTGGGCAAGACTTACAAGACATATTACTTCCATGCCGGCGAAAGGGCTATGGATATCTCCTCGCTGGATCTTGGCGATGATGAGGCAGCGGTTCGAGGGTGGGGTGGATTGACTTCTTTCACCGCAAACATCGGGGACGTCGTATCGGATGTGGTGTCGCGGGGGCAGCGCCGATGAGCCTGCTGAGGAAGTGCATCATCCAGGGTGTCGGATTGGCTGATTCAGTCATTTGTCCCGGCAAGCAGGCGCTGAAAGGGGCCTGTTCCCAAGCGGTGGAAGCAAGAAACGGCTGGCGATTCGAAGCCTCAGTGAATCTCGATGATGCTCTCCAGAAAACTCATCCGAACCAAAACCGCTGGGATTATGGCCTGGAAATCGTGAACCGCAGCGGCGAGCGGAGGCTTGAGTGGGTCGAATTCCATCCGGCATGCTCCAGTGAGGTCGACACGGTGATTAAGAAGAAGAAGTGGCTTGAGGCGCAGCTAGCCCGAACCAGGGCCTGTCCCCGGCCGGGGAAGAAGAATCTGCACTGGGTTGCAACGAGTGACATCTACATTGACCCTGTGCGTCAGAGGAGGCTGAACCTGGCCGGAATGGCACTACCGCAAAAGCATTTCCGCCTGCCACTGCCTTGACCCGGCTGCTGTCCCCCGTCCCTGATACAATCCAGCCGAGGAGACGGAACCATGATTACACGACGCGAGATTGTGGCCGGGGCGCCGGCAGTGCTGCGCGGCGCTGCGGCGCAGGCGGGAAAGCGGCGCAACGTGATCTTCATCCTCAGCGACGATCACCGCTACGACGCGATGGGTTTCATGAAGGCGCAGCCGTGGCTGCGGACCCCGCAGATGGACCGGATGGCGGCGGAAGGGGTGCATTTCCGCAACGCCTGTGTGACCACGGCATTGTGCAGCCCGAGCCGGGCAACCATCCTTACCGGCGTTTACGCCCACCGCCACCGGATCGTCGACAACAACACGGCGATTCCGCGCGGCACGGTGTTCTTCCCGTCTCTCCTTCAGAAAGCAGGGTACAAGACGGCCTTCATCGGCAAATGGCACATGGGGCATGAAGGCGACGACCCGCAGCCCGGCTTCGACCACTGGGTCAGCTTCCGCGGCCAGGGCACGTACAAACCCGGCCCGAACGGACTGAACGTCAACGGAAAAAAAGTTCCGCAAAAAGGCTATATCACCGATGAATTGACAGATTATGCGCTGGAATGGCTGGACTCCTTGCCGAAAAGCCAGCCGTATTTCCTCTATCTCTCCCACAAGGCCGTGCACGCCGAGTTCGAGCCGGCGCCGCGGCACAAGGGCATGTACAAGGACGCGAAATTTATCTACCCGCCGACCATGGCCGCCGACGGGCCGATGGCGCAGCACCGCCCCATGTGGGTGCAGAACCAGCGCAACTCGTGGCACGGCGTCGACTATCCCTATCATTCCGACCTCGACGTGGGCGAATATTACAAGCGCTACGCCGAGACGCTGATGGGCGTGGACGAGAGCATCGGGCGCGTGCTCGACGCCCTGAAGGCGCGGGGCGAGCTGGACTCCACGCTCGTGATCTACATGGGCGACAACGGCTTCGCCTTCGGCGAGCACGGCCTGATCGACAAGCGCACCGCCTACGAGGAGTCCATGAAGGTGCCTCTGCTGGCGCGATGCCCCGAGCTATTCCGTCCGGGAAGGTCGGTCGCGGAGATCGTGGCCAACCTCGATATCATGCCGACGGTGCTGGAAGCCTGCGGTGTGCCGGCCCCGGCAGGCCTGGACGGCGCAAGCTGGCTAGCGCTGGCGCGCGGCGAGAAAACGCCGTGGCGGAAAGAGCTGCTTTACGAATATTTCTGGGAGAGGAATTTCCCGCAGACGCCCACGCTCCACGCCTTGCGGACGGAGCGCTACAAGTTCGTCCGCGTCCATGGCCTTTGGGACATCGACGAGCTGTACGACCTCGAGCAGGACCCGCTCGAGAGCCGCAATCTCATCTTCAGCCGCGAGCACCGGAAAATCGTCGCCGAACTGCGGGCGCGGCTCTGGAAGGTGCTGGAACAGACGGGCGGCATGTACATCCCGCTCCAGCCGGATCGCGGAGGGCAGCTCAACCTGAGACACCCGGACCGCTCGAAGGCGGCGGAGTTCCCCGAGGAGCTGCGCCCGCGGCTGAAGCGCGCCGAGCCCGTGCACCGCTAGCATCCGGGGCGCGGGACGCTACACTGGTGGACATGGACCTGAAGGGAAAACGCGTCGCCATTTTCGTCGATCAGCAATACCAGGAAATGGAGGTGTGGTATCCGTACTACCGCCTCATCGAGGCAGGCGTGGAAGTCCACTTCGTCGCTGCGGAAGCTCCGAAGAGCTATCCGTCCAAGACCGGCTACCCGTGCGTTTCGCACAAGACCTACGACTCGGTGAACCCGCTGGACTATGACGGCGTCATCGTGCCGGGCGGCTTCGCGCCGGACTTCATCCGGCGCCACCCGGCCTCCAGCCGCTTCATTGCCGAGCTGGATGCGCAAGGCAAGCTCGTGGCGGCCATCTGCCACGGGCTGTGGTGCCTGTGTTCCGCCAACGTGCTGCGCGGCAAGCGGTGCACTTCCTTCTTCGCCATCAAGGACGACGTGGTGAACGCCGGCGGGCGGTGGGAGGACAGCGAGGTCGTGGTGGACGGCAATCTGGTGTCTTCGCGCAAACCCGACGATCTGCCCGCGTTCATGAAGGCTTGCATGCGCGTGCTGGCGTCCAGGTGAGCGGGGATGGAGTCCCGCACTGTCATTTCCGTACGGGGCCTGAAAAAGTCTTACGGCGGCTTCGAGGCGGTTCGCGGCATTGACTTCGAGGTCGCCGAAGGCGAGATCTTCGGCCTGCTGGGGCCGAACGGCGCCGGCAAGACCACGACGGTGGAGATTCTCGAAGGACTGCGCCAGCGCAGCGCGGGCGAGGTGGCCGTGCTCGGCTACGACCCCGAGAAGGAGAGCACGGCGGTCAAGGACCGCATCGGAGTGGCCTTGCAGGCGACAAACCTGCCCGACAAGATCCGCGTGAAGGAGGCGGCGGAGCTCTTCGCCGCCTTTTACACGCGGTCGGCGGACATCGAGGCTCTGCTGCGGCGCCTCCAGCTTTGGGAGAAGCGGAACGCTTTCTACAGCACGCTCTCGGGCGGCCAGAAACAGCGGCTGGCGCTTGCCCTTGCTCTCATCAACGAGCCGGAGCTTGTTTTCCTCGACGAGCCGACCACGGGGCTCGACCCGCAGGTACGGCTCGAAATCCATACCCTCATCAGCCGCCTCCGGGATCAGCGTCGCACCGTGCTGCTGACCACGCACTACATCGAGGAAGCCGAGCGGCTGTGCCACCGCGTGGCGATCATCGACGAGGGCCGGATCGTCGCCATGGGCAGCCCGCGCGAGTTGCAGGAACGCGTCCTGGGCCACGCGCGCGTTGAAGTGAAGACAACAGAGCCGATGCCGGAAGAGCTGCCCGAAGCCTGGAGGGAGGGCGTGGCGACAGCCTTCAGCGACGGACGCAGGCAACTGGCGGCCTCGGCCGAAAAACCGGCTCGCGTGGTCGTTGAACTGGTGAAATGGCTGGAAAATGCAGGCGTGGAAATCGAGGATTTGCACATCCGCAGGCCCACCCTGGAAGACGTGTTTCTGGAATTGACAGGCAAGACCCTGAGAGATTGACAGTGCGGTTGAAAGCCTATATCGCCTACACGAAAATCACGCTGCTTTTGACGGCGCGCGACCGCGTGGTGCTTTTTTTCAATTACCTGATGCCGCTGATCTTTTTCGTCGCCTTCGGCGAGGGGCTGGGCGCGGCCACCAGCCCGGGCGCGATGGCCCAGGTTGTCAGCATGGTTCTGATGTTCGGCGTGCTCGGAACCGGGTTTTTCGGCGGCGGCATCCGGGCGACGACCGACCGGGAGACGGGCATTTTGCGCCGTTTCAAGGTGGCCCCCATTTCGCCGGCGCCGCTGCTGGTCGCCTCGCTCGTGACAGGGTGGGCGGTCTTTTTGCCCTCGGTTTTCCTTTTCATTGTTCTGGCGCGTTGGCGTTACGGCTGGAATGGGCCGGAGAATCTTGTCTCGCTGCTCGTCATGGTCTCGGTCGGGGTGGTCGCTTTCCGCAGCATGGGTCTGATCATCGCCTCGGTGGTGAACAGCATGCAGGAGAGCCAGATCATCGCCCAGCTGATGTACATGCCGATGCTGCTGCTGTCCGGCGCCGCCGTGCCGCTGCGGATCCTTCCGGACTGGCTCCAGAAGCTGGCGCAATTCCTTCCGTCCACGCACCTGTATCTCGGCACCCAGGGGATCCTGGTCCGCCGCGAGACGGCATGGGACAACCGGGCCGCGATCGGGGCGATGCTGCTCGCCGTAGCGGCCGGACTGACGATCAGCATCAAGCTGTTCCGCTGGGAGAAGGAGGAGAAGGTCAAGCCGGCGGCGAAGCTGTGGCTGGCGGGCATTCTGCTGCCGTTCGTTGTGATCGGCGCCTGGCAGGTGCGCGACAAGCAGCAGGAGCGCAAGACGAGGATTCTGGAGCGGCAAGCGCGGCGGTCCCAGAGCTGGCTCATCCGCGACGTGAGAATCTACGCGGGCAGAGGCGCAGTGCTCGACCGCGGCGCGGTCCTGATCCGGAACGGGAGGATTGAGCGGGTCTATACAGGCGTGTCTCCCGAGCCGAAGGAGGTGCGCGCCGAAGGCCTCGAGGCCGGCGGGCGCACCTTGTTGCCCGCGCTGATCGATTCCGCTGTGCCTCTTGCCGACCCCGGCGCCAGGCCCGATCCGCAGGCGGAAGAACGTCTGCTGGCCGGCTATGTGTATTGCGGCATCGGCGCCATTGCCGCCGAAGCGGATCCTCGCGGCGCGCTTGCCGCGTTGAAGCAGCGCGTGGACGAAGGGGAGATCCTCGGCCCGGAGATCTTTCCCGTCGAGCGGCGCCCCGCGTTCAGTCTCGCGGCGGCGCAGGCGGCGGCCGGGGACGCAGCGCTGTTGCAGGCCGATCTCGCCCGGCAATACTTCCCCGCCGGGTGGCTGGAATCTCTGACGGCCCTCGCCGGGCAGCGGCCGCGCCGGCCGGAGGTGTTCGAAGCCGCCCGGGAGCAGCTCCTGGCGATGTGGAAGCGCGGAGAGCTCCCGCCGCCGGCCGGGGCCGCCGGGGGCTGGCTGGGCCTGCACGGCCCGGCCCTGGTTCACGAGCTCCGTCTGTGGATCGAGGCCGGCATCCCCGCCGCGCAGGCGCTGGATGCGGCGACGGCGCTGGCAGCGCAGCGCCTCGGCGCGGCCGGCCGTCTCGGCTGCGTCCGGGAAGGGTGCGAGGCGACGCTTCTGGTGGTCGACGGCGACCCGCTCGAAGATGTCGGCGCGTTGAGCCGGATCCACAGCGTGTTCGTCCGGGGCGAGCGGATCCCTCGCGGGGAGTTGGCGGGCCAAAACAAAAACGTCGGGAAATGATTTAAACAAAAAGCCCCTCGGGGGCCGGGCTCAGGTCGGCCCCCGAGGGGGGAAGCGTTTCAGCGCAAAAAACCTATGGCCGGCGCCCGGGCATCCCCGCCGCTCCGCCGTCTTCGCCGCCGTCCTCTTCGTCGAGCCAGTCCGGGCGGCGCAGCACGTCCCGCGGGCGCGAGCCGTCGGGCGGGCCGATGATCTTTTCCCGCTCCATGCGGTCCAGCAGGCGCGCGGCGCGCCCGTAGCCGATGCGGAGCCTGCGTTGCAGGATCGACGTGGAGGCCTTGCCCAACTGGCACACCACGCGCACGGCATCCCGGTAGACCGGGTCCTCGTATTCCTCGACCTCGGCGTCCTCCGCGTCGTCGGACGGAGGCGCCACGAGGAAGCTCTGGTCGTATTCCGGCTGCGCCTGTTTCCGCCAGAACTCGACCACCTCGGTGATCTCGCTCTCGGTGACGAAAGCCCCGTGAATGCGGACGAGGCGCGAGGACCCCGGCGGAAGGAAGAGCATGTCGCCCTTGCCGAGCAGGTGTTCGGCGCCCATCACGTCGAGCACCGTGCGCGAGTCGACGCGCGTGGCGACGCGGAAGCTGATGCGGGCGGGGAAATTGGCCTTGATCAGCCCGGTGATCACGTCGACGCTCGGCCGCTGCGTCGCCAGCACGAGGTGCATGCCCACGGCGCGAGCCATCTGCGCCAGGCGGATGACGGACTCCTCCACGCCCGCGCGCTCGAGCATCATCAGGTCCGCCAGTTCGTCGATCACGATGAGGATGTAGGGCAGCGGCTGTTCCTGCTCGGCGGCCTCGGCGCCCTGCTGCTCGTCGAACAGGGACAGCGGGCGCTCGGCGAGCTCGCGGATGCGCTTGTTGAACTGCTCGATGTTGCGCACGCCATAGGCGGCAAGCAGCTTCAGCCGCCGCTCCATCTCGAGGACCGCGTTGCGCAGGGCGTTGACCGCCTTTTTCGGCTCGATGATGACCGGCGTCAGCAGGTGCGGAATGCCGTCGTAGATGCCCAGCTCCACCCGTTTGGGGTCGATCAGAATCATCCGGACCTCGTCGGGCGTGGACTTGAACAGCACGCTCATGATGAGCGTGTTGAGCATCACGCTCTTGCCGCTGCCGGTGGAGCCGGCGATGAGCAAGTGCGGCATTTTCTCGAGCTCGGCGACGCGGATGCGCCCGGTGATGTCCTTGCCCAGGGCGATGGTGAGGCGGGAGGGCGAGTCGATGAAGTCGTCGCTCTCCAGAATCTGGCGCAGGCTGATCGTCTCCCGCCGCGTGTTGGGCACCTCGATGCCCACGGTCGGCTTGCCGGGGATGCGCTCGATGAGAATGGATTCGGCCTGAAGGCCGAGGCAGAGATCCTCGCTCAGCGTGGTAATCTTCGAGATTTTCACGCCGGCATCGGGCTTGAATTCGAACGTCGTGACCACCGGGCCGGGGTTGATCTGCACCACGTTGCCGAAGACGTTGAACTCTTCGAGCTTGCTGCGGATGCGGGCGGCGATCTCCTTCAGCTCCTCCGAGTCGTAGCCTTCGCGGTCGGGCGGCGGGTTCAACAGCCGCGTGGGTGGCAGTTTGTAGAAGGCCCGTTGCG
>Ga0209162_1000316_pt1 | contig 53609 bp, 49 predicted proteins | sample YNPNPMetaG_FD_187121 | JGI IMG/M metagenome (GOLD analysis project Ga0209162, IMG submission 187121) | Anoxygenic and chlorotrophic microbial mat microbial communities from Yellowstone National Park, USA - YNP NP MetaG (SPAdes) (version 2) ...
TTCGCTTTGCTCAGGACATCGTCTGACCCTGAGCCGAAGCCCTGAGCTTATGCGAAGGGTCTGCGAAGGGGAAGAATCTCCACAGGAGACCCTTCGGCTTACGCCTCAGGGTGACAGAAAAGGGGTCATTCTGAGTCTCCTTTTTTTGTCATTCTGAACGGAGCGTTAGCGGAGTGAAGAATCTCATCCTCCTATTTGTCATTCCTTCGCTTTGGCTCAGGACAAGCACTTTGGGGCATTAAGCCCTTCAGAATGACGGGATGAGAGAAAAACCTCCTTTTTCTAATGGCAATTTCAAGACTGCTTTGATGAGATATTTTCCTTTGTTATAATCCAAAGTTGCTTATTGATAAAAAATTGCCATTGACTCTGTTAATTCATAATTAATATTAGGATGCAAATTCATCTATTTTTTATCATATCAGCCAAAGCTAAAATACTTGCTTTTATAATTAAATTCTCTGGCACTGTTTCATAGGATTTTCCAGATAACTCTATTGTCCTGCAGTTTTCATCGCCACAAACATCGCAACATCGTGAATTGCCAATACCTGCATTAATCCAGAATTCAAGGGGTTTATTGTTGATCCATATTTGATTTGAACTTAATGGATTTCTTTTGAAATCTTCTTTGCTTAATTGTATTTTTTCTAAAATAACTTCTATGTTTAGCAAAGCAAAGGCATCTTTAAGTTTCAAAAAGGCTCTTTCAAGTTCTTTTTCAGTATCACCACATCTTGGACATGTTTTATTTTCTTCAACAAGTCTTTGCCATTTTATTACAAGTTTTTCCATTTCAAATTAAGAAAAAAAAGTATAAATTTTGTATCCTGTTACAATAAGAATTAAAATTGCAAATATCTGTCTAACTCTTACACTCGGAACAAATTTGCTTGTTGTCCTTGCTCCTAAAAAGGAAAATAAAGCTCCAAAAAATAACAAAGCAAGGGTTAAAGAGAAATTCCATTGAGCTGTACTTAAATGGGGAATCAGAGAAGAAAAGGAAGGAGGTGTAACTACAAAGGCATTTATTCCAGCTGATTTTTTAGCTTCAAATCCTACAAGAATAAGCGTCGGCATTAGCAGAAATCCAGGACCAACTCCGAGAAAACCTGAAAGCACTGAAATAGGTATTGCTAATATTCAGCTAATTTGAAATTTTCCTTCTCTTTCGAAACTCTTACAGGTTTAAAAAGTCTATAAGCAAGATAAAATACAGCAATAAAATATATAATCCAGACATATTTCTGATTAACAAATTGAACTATATAAGCACCGATAGGAGCAGAAACAGTAGTAATTATTGCGAGTGGTAAAGCTTTTTTCCAGTCAACAAATCCACTTTTTGCAAAACCGAAAGTGCTTAGTAATGCAGTAATGCCATTTAAAAGAAGGCTTAAGGGTTGAACCTGATGAACCAAATCATTCATGAAAAGACCTAAAAAAGGAATAGCAGCAAAGGCAACCCCAAGTCCAAGCATTCCTGAAACAAAGGATAAAATAGTAAGCCCTACAACTATAATAATGCTCTCCTGCATAAAAAAAATTTTATTTAATCCTTTCAGGGCATGTCAAGAAATTAATTTTTAGTTTGGAAAAAATTTTTCGGTTAAAAAGCGGAAAATTTCTGATTCAATTTATATTGAAAAATTCCTGAGATATTGATATAATTATATGAGAAAACCCATGAAAATTAATAAAAAAACTGTTAATTCATCAGAAATTTTAGAATCTCAATTTGGTATAAGTACTTCCTTTATTTCATTATTAGATAATCTGTATGAAGGTGTTTATATTATTGATAAGGATAGAAAAATATATTACTGGAACAAATCAGCAGAAAAAATAACTGGATATACTGCTAAAGACGTAATCGGAAAAACATGTTATGATCATCTCTTAAGGCATACTGACAAAGAAGGGAAAAATCTATGTGAAAATTTATGTCCTATGGTAAAAATTATGAATGAAAGTAAACAATTAGATGCTGAGGTTTATCTTCATCATAAAACTGGCTACAGGTTATTAGTTAAAGTAGAAGGATTCCCGATTAAGTTGAATAATTCAGTTGTTGGAGTTATTGAACTTTTTTATCCTATTTTATCTACAAATAACGATGAAGAAAATTTACTTAATGTTTTCTTAAGAGACTCTTTAACAAAAGTTTACAATAGAAAGGGATTTGAATTTATATATCCTTTAAGACAGAGAGAATTAAGCATACTTGGTTATAAAACTGGAGTTATGTTTTTTGATATAGATGATTTTAAAAAAATAAATGATACTTACGGTCACGAAATAGGTGATAAGGTATTGTTTGCAGTAGCTCAAACATTTGTAAAGATATTAAGATACAATGATATTGTTGTAAGATGGGGTGGAGAAGAGTTTTTGTTAATAACCTTTATAAGAGAAAACAAAATGATAAATACCATAGGAAATAAAATTGTAAAAATAATTCAATCAACTTTTATAGAACTTGAAAATCAAATTATAAGATTTACAGTTTCAGGTGGAGGTACATTGCTAAGAGAAGAAGATATTCTTAATGCAATAAATAGAGCAGATAAACTTATGTATAAAGCTAAAAAGGAGTGTAAAAACTTATTTATCAGTGATGTATCATACATTTAAAACTTTTTCATTTAATTTCTCAATACTCCATCTATCATTTTAAGTCTTCTTGTGCATTTCTGAGCAAGTGATTCATTGTGAGTTACAATTATAAATGTGGTTCTGCTTTCTTCATTTATTTTCTTAAACAGTTCAAAAAGTTCATTAGCAGATCTTGAATCAAGATTTCCTGTTGGTTCATCAGCAAGCACAAGTGAAGGAGCTTTAAATAAAGCTCTTGCTACTGCTACCCTTTGTTGCTCTCCTCCTGATAATTCACCTGGTCTGTGAGTGATTCGCTGCTCTATGCCCAATTTTTTGAGTATCTCAAATGCCTTCTCCTTTAATGTTTGTTCATTTTTTCTTTTAATTACAAACCCTTTTGAAATCAACTCAGGCATAATTACATTTTCAAAAACATTAAACTCTGGTAAAAGATAATGAAATTGAAACACAAAACCAATATGTTTGTTACGAAATTTTGATAGAGCATCACTTGAAAGCATAGCAGGATTTATTTCTTTTTCAAATTTATATATGATATCCCCTGATGTCGGTGATTCAAGAGTGCCTATGATATGAAGAAATGTGCTTTTACCAACTCCTGATGCTCCTGTTATTGCAAGAATTTCTCCCTCATAGGCTGTAAAATCAATACCTTTAAGAACCTCTATTTGTCCAGCTTTTGTTGAAAAAATTTTTTTAAGGTTTCTTGTTGTCAATATCTCTTTCATCATCCCTGAAAGGTCTACCCAATTTATCTATTTTTTTTAATACTGACTTGTGAATATCATCAGCTTTGTCTGCTAAATAATGAAAAGATTTTTTAAAAACCCCTGTTGTTTTATCTCCAATCTGCCTGATTTTATCTCCTCCAAAAAGAAGTGCGACTATGAGAAATACAATAAAAGCAATAATTGTTAAACATCCCAGATTTCTTATAAATTTAAACATTACTCATACCTCAAAATTTCAACAGGATTTATTTTAGCTGATCTATGAGCAGGATAAATTGTTGATATTAGGCTGATTATTAAAGCAGATGCTGATATAATCAAAATATCCAATAGATTAACTTTTACAGGCAACTTGCTTAAATAATAAACATCTGCTGGAAGTTTCACAATATCGTATGATTTTACAATTTCACATAAAATTAAACCGCCTGTTAACCCTATAATTGTCCCAATTAATCCAATAAGAAATCCCTGTGACATAAAAATCCATTTTATTAAAGTATCCGTGGCACCCATTGATTTAAGTATTGCAATATCTCTTTGTTTTTCAGTAACATTAATCATGAGCATGCTTATTATGTTAAATGATGCAACAAGGACAATCAATATCAATATAACAAACATTGCAAATTTTTCAAGCTTTAATGCTGAAAAAAGATTTCTGTTCATCTGCATCCAGTCTTTAACATAGTATTGTCCTCCAAGTTCTTTTGTAAGAGACTGGCTGATAATATTTGCTTTGTAAATATCTTTAAGCTTCAGTTGAATACCAGTAACAGTGTTGCCATATTCAAAAAATTCCTGTGCAGTTTTAAGGTCAGTTATCACAAGATTCGCATCGTATTCAAACATGCCTATTTCAAAGATGCCTGTAACAATAAACTTTTTAACTTTAGGAATAATACCTAAAGGACCCACTGTTCCCATTGGAGAAATAACAGTTACTGTATCTCCTGGTAAAATTCCAAGCTGGTTGGCAAGCTCCTTACCTATAATAATCCATGGCAAATCAGTATGATTTTCATATTTATATTTAACATGACTGAATACTTCTGTGGTATTTTTATCATACTCTGGAATAATCCCTCTAAGATAAACCCCATGAGACCTCTTATTTGAAGATATTAGTACCTGACCCATTACAAAAGGAGAGAATGCTTTAATTTCCTGTTTTTTTGATAAAAAATCTGTAAGACTTTCATAATCTGTTATCCCTCCTGAATAACTCAAAACAACAGCATGTGCTTGAGCGCCAAGAATTTTTTTCTGTAAATCTTCATGGAAGCCACTAATTACTGAAATGACAACAATCAAAGCCATAACTCCAACTGCCACTCCGCTTATAGAAATTACTGTTCCGAAGGAAAGCCCCTTTTTTTTGCTTTTTAAATACCTTAAGGCAATGAAAAAAGGTAGTTTCATTTTTGTTCTGGTCTTAATAGAGGGAAAAGTATAACATCTCTAATTGAGTAATTATCAGTCAAAAGCATTACTAATCTATCTATGCCTATGCCTTCACCTGCAGCAGGTGGCATTCCAATTTCAAGGGCTTTTACAAAATCTTCATCCATTTCAGGCACTTCCTCATCACCCTGCATTCTTTCTTCAAGTTGCTTGAGAAATCTTTCTTTCTGGTCAACTGGATCATTTAACTCAGAGAAAGCATTTGCCATTTCTCTACCTGCAATAAAAAGTTCAAATCTTTCAACAAGTTCTGGATTGTCTTTTTTTCTTTTTGCAAGAGGAGAAAGTTCAACAGGATAATCAATAATAAATGTTGGCTGAATTAATTCTGGTTCAACTACTTCTTTAAATATCTCATCAAGAATCTTACTTAAACTGCTTCCATCAGGAAGCTCTATCCCCTTTGATTTAGCCCACTGCATTGCTAAATTATGGTCTTTTATTATTTCTTCAGGCACACCTTTTGCTTTTAAAGCATCATACATTGAGATTCTCTTAAAAGGTGGAGTAAAATCAAGTGTATAGTCTCCATATTTTACCTGAGAACTTCCACAAACTTTCTCAACAATGTAATTTAAAAGTTTTTCCGTAAAATCCATAAGCCAGTTATAGTCTTTATAAGCAATATAAAACTCTACCATTGTGAATTCTGGATTGTGCTTTGTTGATATTCCTTCGTTTCTAAAGTTTTTACCTATCTCAAAAACTCTCTCAAATCCACCAACAAGAAGTCTTTTTAAATAAAGCTCGGGTGCAATCCTCAAGTAAAGCTCCATATCAAGGGCTTCATGATATGTTTTAAAAGGTTTTGCCCTTGCACCTCCTGCTATTGTATGCATCATGGGTGTTTCAACTTCAAGAAATCCTTCATTTTCAAGAAAATTTCTTAAATATTTTATAATCTGCTGTCTTTTGATAAAGGTTTCTTTTACTGAAGGATTTACAATAAGGTCAACATATCTTTGTCTGTATCTTGCCTCTATGTCCTTAAGTCCGTGCCACTTTTCGGGAAGAGGTCTAAGTGATTTGCTTAAAAATACAAATTTTTGAACTTCTATGGTAAGCTCATTTGTTTTTGTTCTGAAAAGTCTTCCTTCAACACCAATAATATCACCAATGTCAAGATTTTTTATAAGTGTGAATGCCTCAGCTAATATATCTTTTCTCAAATAAATCTGGATTCTCCCTTTTGAATCCTGAATATGAGCAAATGCAGCTTTACCAAAATTTCTCAAAAGAATAACTCTTCCTGCTACTGATACATTTATATTTTCAACTTCCAGTTTCTCTTTATCAAAGTTACCATATTTATTGATAACATCTTCAGTTGACTCTGAAGGCTGAAAAATACCATTGTATGGCTCTATGCCAAGACTTCTTAATGTTTCAAGCTTTTTAAGCCTTTGCTGAATTAGTTCTGCTATAGGTGTTTCTTGCATAACCTTAAATTATACTCCTTCAATATTTTATCAGTCAATTAAAGATTATTTAAAACTTAGTCAATAAAAAATCGGGGCGAGCCGATTTGAACGGCCGACCACTCGCACCCCAAGCGAGTGCGCTAACCAGGCTGCGCTACGCCCCGATTCAGGAAAGCATCTTCAAAATCTCTTTAAGCTTATATTTTACTTTATCTATTATATCTTCTTTTGTTATTGCTTCATTAGAAGTTAACTGAGACATTTTTCCTAATTTTTGCCTTACTCCTTCTATTGTAAACTTTTCTTCATAAAGCATTTTTTTTATAACCAAAAGCAATTCAATGTCTTTTTTAGTATACAATCTTTGTCCAGTTTTTGTCTTCTTTGGCTTTAAAAAAGGAAATTCAGTTTCCCAGTATCTTAAAACATAAGGTTCAACTCCTACAATTCTGCTTGTTTCTCCAATTTTATAAAAAAGCCTGAAGGGAAACTCTTGTTGCAGCGTATTCCCCATTTTAGTCTTTCTCTGAAGACTTCTGAACCTTTTCTTTTAATTGCTCACTTACCCTGAATGAAACAACTCTTCTTGGCTTAATTTCTACAGTTTGCATAGTTTTTGGGTTTCTGCCAATTCTTGAACCCTTTTTTCTTACTGTAAAAACTCCAAAACCTGAAATCTTGACAATTTCTTCCTCTGCCAAAGCCTGTTTCATTGTCTCAAAAACTGTTTCTACTATATTCTGTATTTCCTTTTTGGGTAATCCAACTTTTTCAAATATCTGGTTTATTAAATCGGATTTTGTCATGAACCCTCCCTTTTATATATAAATCAATGAATTTTATCCTATATAATTGCTAAATTGTCAAGAACATTTAAACTGCCATTAAAAATCTCAAATAATCAACCCGAAATTGCCATTAGAAAAAGGAGGTTTTACTCTCATCCCGTCATTCTGAAGGGCTTAATGCGGGGTCCCCAAAAAGTCAATGACTTTTTGGGGTGCCTGCCCCGAAGCGCTGTCCTGAGCCGAAGCGAAGGAACTTTCTAATTGAAAAACCCGTTTGGTGAAAAGGGTGGAGATCTTTCGCTGACTCTTACTCGGAAAAGGATGAGATTCTTCACTCCGCTAACGCTCCGTTCAGAATGACAAAAAAAGGAGAATCAGAATGACCCCTTTTGTCACCCTGACCCTGAGCAAAGCGAAGGGGAAGGGTCTCCTGTGGGGTGTGGGGATTCTTCGGTCGCTTACGCTCCCTCAGACGCTGTCCTGAGTTAAAACGAAGGGATGACAGAATAAGGCGCTGTCCTGAACCGAAGCCCTTAGCCGAAGCCCTTAGCTTATGCGAAGGGTCTGCGAAGGGTCAGGGAAAGGGTTCACAAAATCACCCGAAAAGAGAGCTCTATCGGCAATTTTAGAGGTTAAAGTGAAATTTTTCATGGAGTAATTTTATAATTATAAATCAGAATGGAAAATTCAGAAACAAAATCCTATATCCTACAAAGAGAAGAAATTCTGAAATCAATTCTAAAAAACATAAAAAATTTAGACTTGAGCTTTATATTATGGATTGTTCCAGAAGAACGAATTTACACTTTTTTAAGAGCTCATATCCACAAAATAATAAAAAAGATTTTGAATACGGACTGTTATATACCTCCGAGAATTTTTACTCCAAAAAGACTTGCAAGAAATATATGCAGTCGCAAAAGAGTTCTTGCCGAATTTGCTGTAACAAGAATTATTCAAGCCCTCTCAGATAGATGCTCTACAGGGTATGCAGTAATGTTGAGAGATTTTATGAGAGAGCTAAAAATGTGCATGCCTGATAAATCCTTTAATGAAATAAAAGAAATCGTCATGGATAAAATAAATCTTCTTTTAATTCCAGAGAGAACTTCTGCAGAGATATTAAAAGCCATTGAAATTTTTGAGAAATATCAGAGTCTTTTAAATGAAAAGGAATGGCTTGACCCTGAAGATGCTTTAATTTTTGCCTCAAAACTTAATTATAAATCTGAAACACTTATAATTGAAGGTTTTCAGGAGCCTTATAACGCAGAAAAAATCCTACTAAAAAGTCTTGAAGAAAATGCAAAAAATAAATTTTTAATTTCTTATGATGGAAATGTTGTTAAAAACGCATTTTTACTTCCATTAAAAGATACGGAACAGGAGATTGAAGAAATAGCCAAAAGGATTAAGCTAAAACTTATAAATGATGAACCATCAAAAACGGAACTCTATAAATATGCTGTTGCAGTAGCAGGGATTAATAAATATCTACCTAAAATTATCAGAATTTTTAATAAATATAGCATTCCTGTTCAGATATATCACAAAAAACAAGCTGAAACAATATTCCCATGGAATGAACTGATATATCTTATTGAAAGTGTGTCTGAAAATTTCTCCAGATTAAAATTTTTAAGCTTTCTTCATTCAAACACCATGAAAAATATTCCCCTTTCAATAAAAAAATCTGTATCAAAACTCTGTCTTTCTCTTCCTGAAATTCGCAGTAAGGAAGACTGGCTTGACCCTGAATTATTAGAAGATGAAATATTAAGAAAAGATTTTGAAAATTCAATAAAACTTCTTGAGCCTCTATTTTCAATAAGGGAAAATGCATCCATATCTGAGTACTCAGAAGCTTTAAAGAATATTTTAAATAAAGCTGGATTTTTAGATTACCTTAAATTTTCCAATGACCATGAAAATCTAAAAATTTTTAACAAAATTTTTGAATATATTCAATTTCTTGATGAAATGCTTAAACCAGATTTTAATAAAATAAATCTGCTAACCTTCATAGACATCTTGAAGGATTTAATCAATTATTATTACAAAGAACAAGAAACCTGCGGTGTAAGGATTGTTGATATGCAAGAACTATATGGAATTGACGCTGAAACAGTCTTCATTGCTGGTGTTATAGATGAAGTTCTTCCATTAAAAGATAGAGGAATTCAGTTTGTACCAGAAAATCTCAAAAGAGAGCTTGGAATGAGAGACCTCACCAAAGAAGTTGAAATTGAAAAAAAATTATTCATATCAACTTTATCTGCAATAAAAGAAGTAATTATCACTTATCCACTTCAGGAAGGAGATAAATATTTTCTTCCCTCACCTTATATTGCAGAATTACCAACAATTGAAAATCTGAAAAGAATTATTCTTTCTGATGAGGAATTACTATTGAAACACCCTGAACCAATTGAAAAACTTCTACAAGAAATAAAAATCTCAAAAGAAAAAATTATTCTGCCAGAGGAAATAAGTGTCACTGAACTTGAAGCATATATAAAATGTCCAAGAAAATTTTTCATTGAAAAGTTATTAAAACTTGAACCACCGGTTTTAAGGCTATACAAAATAGATGACAGAGTTTTTGGGAAATATGCTCACAGATTCATGGAAGCTCTCTTCAAAGAAAAATCTAATAATTTTAATGAGTTTACAATAAAAGCTGAACTAATACTTGATGAAATTTTAAAAACCATTAGAAAACCATGGAAAGAACTTTTAAGAGAAGAGTTCATAAACTCATTTAAAAAGATATGGGAGCTTGAAGAATCGCTTATTAATGAAGGTATGGTTTCCTCAGAAGTTGAATTTCCAGTGAAAGGAGTTCTATCTTCTTTAAAACTTAAAGGGAAAATTGACAGACTTATCATAACTGAAGACGGTTGCATATTAATAGACTATAAAACAGGGTCTCAAAAATTAAATTGTAAGCAGGCAATGGAAGGCAAAGATAACATTCAACTTTTTCTTTATGCTTATCTCTTATCACAACTTTCATATAAAGTAAAAAAAGTTGGTATAATTTCCACAAAGGATTTCTCCCCAAAATGGTGTCCAAATGTAAACACAAATGGAAATGTAGAGCAGGCAATTGATGCTGTTGAAAAATCAGCTGAATCAGCAATTGAAAAAATTAAAAATGCTGTTTTTTATACTGATTTATCCAGTGAAAGTTGTATGAGATGTTTAGATTATCTATGCCCAAAATTTCACAATTTAGAAAAATTAAAGGGATTACAGGATGTTTGATACAGGTAAAAGTATTTTTATATCATCACCAGCTGGCTCTGGAAAAACCGAAAGCCTTGCAAGGAGATATATTTCTCTTCTAAAAAATAATGTACCTCTTGAAAGAATACTTGCAATTACATTTACTGACAAGGCATCTGCTGAAATGAAAGAAAGAATTTTAAGAATTCTAAAGCAAGAAGAGCCTGAAATATACAGAGAAGTTTTTGAAAAAAGTTACAGAATGAGGATTTCAACAATACATTCTTTCTGCCTTAAACTCTTAAAAAGATTCGCACTTGACCTTGATATTGACCCATCTCTTAATGTCTGTGATGATTTCATAAGTAAAATTTTATGGGATGAGTCAATTTACAGTGTTTTATACAGTGAAGATGGTCAGCAAATATTCAAAACACTTCTATCGGAATTCAGTGAAGGAGTTAAAAATTTTGGAAAAGTTAAAGAACTTATAGATTCTCTGTTTTATAAAAGACCTCTTGTTGATTTAATTCTTGAAGATACTTTAGAATGTGATGAAAATGAACTCATTTTAAGTGCCTTTAAGTTTTGTCTTGATGAATATAATAAAAGAAAAAAATCTCTTAGAATTATTGATTTTGCTGACATTGAATTACTTGCCTATAAATCCATAACACAAAATCCTGAGTGGGCAAACATTCTTTTTGCCTTTGATGAACAAACAGACCACATACTTGTAGATGAGTTTCAGGACACAAGCAGAATTCAGTGGATGATAATTTACAAACTTACTGAAGAATGGAGAGCAGGTATTGGCAAAAAAAGAGCTGAAGGATTAAAGCCTACAATATTCCTTGTAGGAGATGATAAGCAGTCAATTTATGGGTTCAGAGGAGCAGATGTTGAAGTTTTCTCAGAAGCCAAAGAAGAGTTAAAAAATTGGCTACAGGATGAATTCCAGTATATTGAGCTTGAGAAAAACTATAGAAGTGTTCCAGAAATTGTGAACTTTGTTAATGAGCTTTTTAGCAAAATAATGCAGGGAGATTTGATAAATAGATGGAAAACAAACTATATCCACTTTAAACCTGACAGAATAGCTAAAGGTAGTGTTGAATTATTAATACTGGAAGGAGAATTAAATACAGAACAAGGAAGAAAATATGAAGCAGAGCTTATTGCAGATAAAATTCTTACGATAAAAGATAAACTTAAAATTCATGATTGTTCTGGAGACAGACTGTGCAATTTTTCTGATATTGCTATACTTTTAAGGTCAAGAACCCATCTTGAAAAGTTAGAACATGCCCTTCGAAAAAGAAAAATTCCCTTTACTGTCGTTAAAGGCTCTGGTTTTTTCAAAACTCCTGAAGTAAATATTTTGAAATATTTAGTTTTCTGCCTTATAGAACCTGAAGATGAATATAGCCTCTGTATGGTTCTTTCAACAGTATTGAAACTCTCATGGGAGGATATATATGAACTCTATAAACAAAAAAATAATAAAAACTTATGGTATGTTTTATCTGAAAAGCATAAGGGAATATACTCCACTATAAACAAATGGATTGAAACAGCTAAACAGAAATCTTTCAGCTCAACAATTGAGGAGATATTAACTGAAACTAAATTATGGTCATATTTTGCTGAACCTCAAAGATATATGAATGCAAAAAAATTCATCTCAATTATTGGAGAGATTGAGTCTAAAGGAGAGCCTCCACTTATAATGAGAGAAAGAGTGCTCCGATTAACAGAAAAAGACGAAGCAAAAGCAAATGTTGACAGTTACGCTCTTGATTCTGTGAAAATTCTTACAATTCATGCTGCAAAAGGTCTTCAATTCCCTGTAGTTTTTATACCCTGCCTTGATGAAGAAAACAGGAAAACACATAAAGTAATAATTCATCAAAAAGAAGGCAGTTTTAAAATAAGTTTTTCTGAAAATGAAGAAATAAGAAAGATTCAAAAACAAAAGGATATAGAAGAAGAAAAAAGACTCTTCTATGTAGCAACAACAAGAGCTATGGATCATCTTTTTATGTCGGGTTTCATAAAAAATGGTGATAAACTAAAGGGCAGATTAAAATTTATAAATGAAGCTTTTAATCTGACTGAAAACATACATCTGCCTTTTAATTTAAAGAAAATATCAATTACTTCAGAAAATGATTTGAATGAAATCTTACAAAATCAAGATTTTATAAATGAATTTGATTATACAAAAAAGTTTTCCCATTCTGAATATTTTATTTTCCCGCAGAAAGTGCCTGATTTAAAATGTATAAGCTGGCATGATGTAACAGAGGAGATTGAAGAAATAAAAAGAAAGCACACTCTTGAATGGGATGCAGTAGGTCAAGTTTTACACAGTACTTTTGATGCCATTTCAAGGTCTCAGGTTAGTTTAAACGAAATTGAACAGTTTATTGAAAGCATCACAAAAAATGAAATTCTATTACCTGAAAAGCAAAAACAGATTCAATCTCTTGCAATTCAAGAGATTGAAAAATTAAAAAAATCTCCATATTTTTATAAAATAATTGCACCCAGAGAAAACTCATTTTCCGAGATTCCTTTTATTATTGAAATAGAAGGTAAAGTTTACAGTGGAAGAATAGATAGAATTATAATTGAAAACAATATCGCACATCTATATGACTATAAAACCTATCCAGTAAGTGAAAAGGAAATAAAAAAACTTAAAGAAGCTTACAGTGAACAACTCAATATTTACAGACTTGCAACTGAAAAGCTTTTCAGAATACAAGTGAAAGCTTATATCCTATTCAGTTATATTCCTGTTATAATTGAAATGAATTAAAAATCTCAGGGGATTATTATCTTTATGCTTAATATGGTAGAATTTAATAAAAAATTATTAAGGGGGTATTATGTTTTTTGAGACATCTCTTTTAACATTAGTGGTAATTGTCTTTTTGGCAGTTTACATTCTAAGCAGTGCTATTAAAATCTTGAAAGAATACGAAAGAGGAGTTGTATTCAGGCTTGGTAGAGTGATTCCAGTTAAAGGGCCTGGGCTTGTGCTAATATGGCCTGTAATTGATAAGATGGTTAAGGTTAGTCTGAGAATAGTTACTATGGATGTTCCTGCACAAGACATAATCACTAAGGATAATGTTTCAGTAAAAGTAAATGCGGTTGTTTATTTTAGACCAATTGACCCAATCAAGGCAGTAACAGCAGTTGAAGATTTTTATTATGCAACAAGCCAGATTGCGCAGACAACACTAAGGAGCATACTCGGACAAAGTGAACTGCAAGACCTTCTTACAAATCGTGAGCAGATTAATGCTGAATTACAGCAGGTTATAGACTCTCAAACAGAACCATGGGGAATCAAAGTAACAGCAGTAGAGGTTAAAAATGTTGACCTTCCACAGGAAATGCTTAGAGCTATGGCAAGACAAGCAGAGGCTGAAAGAGAACGTAGAGCTAAAATAATCCATGCAGAAGGAGAGCTTCAGGCTGCAGAAAAGCTCACTGAAGCTGCAAGAATAATTTCATCTGAACCTGCAGCTCTGCAACTTAGATATCTGCAAACTCTCAAAGAGATTTCTTCAGAGAAAAACTCAACGATTCTTTTCCCATTGCCAATGGATTTAGTAAGACCATTTCTGGAGAGACTATCTGGTGATAAAAAATAAACTAATCCTTAAAGCACTGCTAAGACTTCTTGCTCTGGCAGTGCTTATTGCTTTATCTGTATTTTTGGCTTACAAATTAGGAATCATTGAGTTATTTCTAAATGAAGAAAAACTTAAAAAATTTATTCAATCACTTGGTCCCTTTGGTATTGCAGTTTTTGTTATTTTACAGGCGTTTCAGGTAATTGCGGCACCTATTCCGGGAGAACTTACAGGACTACTTGGTGGATATCTCTATGGAACATTAGTCGGTATGATTTTGTCAACCATAGGTCTCACTTTAGGGTCAATTATAGCTTTTTGTCTTGGAAGAATATTTGGCAGACCTTTTGTTGAAAGAGTTGTAGCTCCTGAAGTATTAAGCAAGTTTGATTATCTTCTTCACCACAAAGGAGCTTTTATAGTTTTTTTCCTTTTTTTAATTCCTGGTTTTCCTAAAGATTATTTCTGTTATTTTCTTGGGTTAAGCAGACTTTCTTTGTTTGAATTCACCATAATTGCTGGAATTGGAAGGCTTCTTGGAACTATTCTTTTATCTCTTGGTGGTAGTTATATTAGACATCACGAATACGAAAAATTTTTTACTCTTGCAGGCATTGCTTTAATTATTATGACCATTGTATGGCTCTTTAAAGAAAAAATTGAGAGATTATTCAGAATCTGGCATATAAGTAGATATAAAAAAGATAAAAAAAAGCAGAAATAAATTCTACCACTTAATTAACGCTGCACCCCACGTTAATCCGGCTCCAAAAGCAGCAAGCATTACATAGTCACCTCTTTTTATTCTTCCTTCCTGATTTGCTTCATCAAGTGCTATTGGAATTGATGCTGCTGAGGTATTACCGTATCTGTTAATATTAACCATAACTTTTTCCATCGGAAGTTCAAGCCTTTTTGCCATTGCCTGAATTATTCTTATGTTTGCCTGATGAGGAACAAGCAAACTCAACTGGGAAGATGTAATGCCACCTTTTTTAAGGGTTGCATCAACAACTTCTTCAAGGGTTTTAACTGCCACTTTGAATGTTTCATTACCTCTCATTTTTATAAAATTAAGCCTCTTGTTAATTACATCCTCTGTAACAGGCATTTTTGAGCCACCAGCAGGCATGTGAATAAAATCCCACATTGTCCCATCAGAAAAAATATCAATTATCTGAATACCCTCATCTTTTTTTGTTTGCTCAAGTATAACTGCACCTGCTCCATCAGCAAGCAAAACACAGGTGCTTCTATCAGTCCAGTCTGTGAATCTTGAAAGTGTCTCTGCACCAACAACAAGAGCTTTTTTAGATGAACCGGTTTTAATAAATTTTTCTGCAACAGAAAGAGCATAAATAAAACCAGTACATGCACCGTTTATGTCAAAGGCTACAGCATTTGTAGCTCCAAGTTTCATCTGAAGAATGCACGCAGCAGATGGAACGAGCATGTCTGGTGAGACAGTTGCAACAATTATTAAGTCAATATCTTTTTCTGTTAAATTCGCACTTTTTATCGCTCTCAAAGATGCCTTATAGCAAAGGTCACTTGTTGCCTCCTCTTTTGATGCTATTCTTCTTTCTTTTATTCCTGTTCTTTCTGTAATCCATTCATCTGATGTATCCACCATTTTTTCAAGGTCAAAATTAGTCAAGACTCTCTCAGGAACATAAGAGCCTGTTGACACTATTCTGGCATTCATCAATATCCTCCATATTCTTTAAGCTTTCTGAAATTCTCTTATATATCTCTTTATTTGCCATTTCTAATGCAAGCTTTATTGCATTTTTTATTGCTTTAGATGATGACCTTCCATGGCATATAAGGCTTGTTCCGTTGATTCCAAGCAGAAGAGCACCTCCATACTCTGAATAATCTACTTTCTTGCGAAAACTTTTAATTGCTGGTTTTATCATCATATATCCGATTTTACCTGTTATTATGTCTGCAATCTCGCGTTTAAGCATTTTCATCAAAGTTTCAGCAAGCCCCTCGCCTACTTTTAAAACAATATTGCCTACAAAACCATCACAAACAACAACATCTGCTGACCCTAAAAATATATCCTTACCCTCAATATTACCAGCAAAATTAAGTTTTGTAGATTGAAGAAGTCTGAAAGCTTCTTTTGTAAGTTCATTTCCTTTGGAACCTTCTTCTCCGATACTTAAAAGGGCAATTCTTGGAGCTTGTGAATTAAAAAGTGCTCTATGATAGGCATCTCCCATATATGCAAACTGAAGTAAATGCTCAGGCTTACAGTCAACATTTGCTCCTGCATCAAGCAAAATAAAGTGACCCTTCAGGCATGGCATAACAGTTGCGATGGCAGGTCGCTCAACATTAGGGAGTTTTCCAAGCAACATGTAACTTAAAGCCATCATTGCACCTGAATGACCTGCGCTAATAACAGCATCAGCTTTACCATCCCTTACAAGTTGAATTGCTTTCCGCATGGAAGTATTTCGTCTTCTAATTGCTGAAGATACATTTTCTTCCATCTTAATTGTATCTTCAGTATGAATGATTGTGATTTTGCCTTCTAATTCTTTTTTCCCGGGTAAAAAATTTTGTATTTTTTTTTCATCACCAACAAGTATAATCTCAACTTTTTTATCTATAGCTACTTCAAAGGCACCTAAAATATTAACTTCAGGGGCAAAATCGCCCCCCATTGCATCAACAGCAATTCTTAACATCTTTAAAATTACTCTTCAACCTCTAAAAATTTTTTGCCTTTATAAGTGCCGCAGTTAGGACATACCCTATGTGGAAGTTTTGGTTCCTTACATTCAGGGCATAAAGCAAAATTTGGAGCCACTACTTTCCAGTTAGCTCTTCTTTTGTCTCTTCTTGATGGGGTATGACGATGTCTTGGATTAGCCATTACTCTTAATCCTCCTTAAAAATGTTTCTAAGACCGCAAGTCTTGGGTCTATTTCTTTTTTATTACATTCACAACTAAACTCATTTAAATCCGTACCGCATATAGGACAAAGTCCTTTGCAGTCTTCAGAACATAAAGGTTTCATTGGGATATTAAGAATTATCTGATTTCTTACAATATCTTCAGTATCTATTATCCCTTCTTTATAAAAATCAACTTCCATCTCGTCAGTTCTAAGTTCAATAAGCTCTTCCTTGTTTATCTCTTCTATAGGATGATAAACGAAATCCTCAACACTCCTGATAGGTAATTTATACATACGCAGGCATCTGCTACATTGAAGTTCAACCTCACCAAAAATAAGTCCTTTTACAAAGACCTCTCTCCCTTTTTTATCAATCCTTAATATCGCCTTAAAGGGTCTGCTTATTCTTATGCCCTCTATTAGCGGAGATTCTTCTACTTCAATGTTAAGTCCTTCTTCAGGTATTTCAAAGACCTCAATCTTCATTGCTAAAACCTCAAAAATAAAATGCTCCCACTTGCGGGAGATATTTTATTCTAACAAAAAATAAAGCAAATTTGTAAAATTTTTTAGAATCTTATCCTAAAATTGCCGATAGAAAAGATCTGTCTTGAGCTCATCCCGTCATTCTGAGAGACTAAACGCCCCAAAACGCTGTCCTGAGCGAAGGAACTCAATTAGAAAATAAGAAAGGAGATTCTTCACTCCGCTTGCGCTCCGTTCAGAATGACAAAATAAGAAGTTCAGACGCTGTCCTGAGCTAAGCGAAGGAATCACACCTTTTTGTCACCCTTTTTTTACTTGTCACCCTGAGGCTAAGCCGAAGGGTCTCCTGTGGAGATTCTTCCCCTTCACTGCCCCTTCGCATAAACTCAGGGCTTCAGCTCATGGCTTCGGCTCATGGTCAGAATGACAAAATAGTCTAAAACATAATCTTCTCTGCAATTTCAGAGAAGTTATGCTATGAATGGTTTTAATCTGTTAAAATAATTAAAATCTTCATTATGGAGGTAAAATGAATAAAATAGTTCTCGCCTACTCAGGAGGGCTTGATACTTCAGTAGCTATCAAATGGCTTAAAGAAAAGTATGATTTTGAAGTCATTGCTTTCTGTGCTGACATAGGTCAGGAGGAAAATTTTGATGAAATTGCTGAGAAAGCCCTGAAAACAGGTGCCATAAAAGTGTATATTGAAGATATGAAAGAAGAATTCGTAAGAGATTATGTGTTCCCGATGTTGAGAGCAAATGCTATTTATGAGACGGGATATATGATGGGGACATCAATTGCAAGACCTTTGATAGCAAAGAAACAGATAGAAATAGCAATGAAAGAATCAGCTATTGCAGTAGCTCATGGAGCAACAGGTAAAGGTAATGACCAGGTAAGATTTGAACTTACATATTATGCTCTGAAGCCTGATATAAAAGTCATTGCTCCATGGAGAGAGTGGGAGTTTGATTCAAGAACTTCTTTAATTGAATATGCTCAAAAGCATGGAATTCCTGTGCAGGCAACAAAACAGAAACCTTATAGTATTGATAGAAATCTCTTCCATATCAGTTATGAAGGAGGCATCCTTGAAGACCCTTGGAATGAGCCTCCTGAAGATATGTATACTATGGTTGTGCCTCCTGAAAAAGCTCCTGATAAACCTGAATACATTGAAATTGAGTATAAAGAAGGAAATCCTGTTGCAATCAATGGAAAAACTTTATCACCTGCTGAACTTCTAAAAGAACTTAACAAAATTGCAGGTAAAAACGGCGTGGGGAAAATAGATATCGTTGAGAACAGATATGTAGGTATAAAATCAAGAGGCGTTTATGAAACACCAGGTGGAACAGTTTTACATATTGCCCATAAAGCAATTGAATCCATAACAATGGACAGAGAAATTATGCATTTAAGAGATAGTCTTATTCCCAAATATGCAGAATTTATTTATTATGGATACTGGTTTTCTCCAGAGAGAGCAACTTTACAAAAACTTATTGATGAATCGCAGAGAAATGTTACAGGAACTGTAAAAATTAAATTATACAAAGGAAACTGCATTGTTGTAGGAAGAAAGTCTCCTTATTCCTTGTATAATCAGGAACTTGCAACCTTTGAAAAAGACTATGTTTATAATCAAAAAGATGCAGAAGGCTTTATCAAAATCAATTCCTTAAGACTCAGGATGGTAAAAAATTTAAATGAATGATGAGACTTTAAGATTTATTTTAGCTCTCACTAAAATAAAAGAACTTAGTAATGTGCTTATCAATAGACTTTTGCAAAAATTTAACTCTGTGCAAGATATCTTTTATGCTGACGAAATAGAGCTTATAAATGTTGAAGGATTAAATAATGAAAAAGCAAAAAAAATAAAAAATTTTAATCAATGGAAAGATGTTGATAAATTAATTATGCAGTGTGAAAAAAATAATATTAAGATTTTGCATATAAAGGAAAAAAAATATCCTCAGCTTTTAAAAGAAATATATGACCCTCCAACAGTTATTTTTTGTAAGGGTTCAATAGAAACTTATGACCATTTCGGAATAGCTATTGTGGGTTCAAGAAAATATTCTGAATATGGTAGAAAAGTTACTGAAAAAATAGCCTATGAACTTTCATCTTATGGCTTAACTATTGTAAGCGGACTTGCTCGTGGAATAGATTCAATAGCACACAGCTCTGCTTTATCTTCAAATGGAAGAACCATAGCTGTACTTGGTAGCGGATTATCAAATATATATCCACCAGAAAACAAAGCACTTGCAGAAAAAATTTCTCAACACGGAGCAATTATAACTGAATTTTATCCTGATGAACCTCCCAAAAAAGAAAATTTTCCAAAAAGAAACAGAATAATAAGCGGAATGTCTATCGGAACAGTTATCACAGAGGCAGCAGAAAAATCAGGTGCATTAATTACTGCTTCATATGCCCTTGAGCAAGGAAGAGAAATTTTTGCAGTTCCTGGGAATATAACCTCAAAGAACTCTGAAGGAACTAATTTTTTAATCAAAAAAGGAGCCAAGATTGTTCAGTCTGTTGATGACATACTTGAAGAAATTAAGAATTTTATTCCATCATTAAAAGATTCAGTCAAAAGACAGAATAATATTCCTAAAGTTGATTTGAATGAGGAGGAAAATACTGTATTAAACATGCTTGATGAACCTTTAATGCTTGACGAGATTGTTGTAAAAACAAATATTAATGTTGCAAAACTTCTTGATATTCTTTTAAGACTTGAAATAAAAGGAGTCATATTAAAAAAGGAAGGAAAATATTCAAGGAGGTTTTGGTGAAATTATTAGATTTTTTAAGAGTCCTTGCCCGTGAACTTATTGATAATGATTATAATGAAGATATTCTTCGTAATTTAACATTAATTGATATTGACTTGCAACAGGTAAAAGAAGAACTTAATTTTATTGAAGGTACAGAATTAATTGAAATTGAAGAAATTGACATGATAAGAGCATTGCTTGTATATCTTTTAATGAAAGAGACAGATCTGCAAGATGATGATATATATAGTTTTATTTTTAGCAAAGGAAAACAAATAGTATGGAACTAAAAGCTAAAAATCTAATAATAGTTGAATCTCCAGCAAAAGCCAAGACAATAAATAAAATAGTTGGGGGAAATTTCCATGTTAAGGCATCTATCGGGCATATAAAAGACTTACCAGAGGATAAATTAGGAATTGATATAAAAAATGGCTTCAAACCGGAGTATATTATCATATCTGGCAAGGAAAAAATAGTGAAGGAATTGAAAGATTATGCAAAAAAATCATCAAAAATATATATAGCAACAGACCCAGATAGAGAAGGAGAAGCCATAGCTTATCATATTGCTGAAGAAATAGATGTTCCTGAAAATAAAATTTACAGGGCAATATTTAATGAAATTACCCCAGATGCTGTTAAATCCGCGATTGAAAATCCCTCTAAAATAGATATAAACAAAGTTTATTCTCAGCAAGCACGAAGAATTCTTGATAGACTCGTTGGATATAATCTTAGCCCTTTTCTCTGGAAAAAAGTAAAAAAAGGTCTTTCAGCAGGAAGAGTTCAATCAGTAGCTCTAAAAATGGTTGTGGAAAGAGAAAAAGAAATACTTACTTTTCAGCCTGTTGATTACTGGACAATTTACGGCAAATTTATACATTCCGATTCGCATCTTAAAAGTGCTTCGCAATCTGGAACTAACGGCAGTTTTATATCAGCAAATCTTTACAAATATGAAGGTAAATTATTAGTTGAGAGAAAACAGGATAAAACTAAATTTTTGATAAAGGATGAAAAAACTGCAGAAAATATAATAGAAAAACTAAGAAGTCTGAACTATTTTCTTACAAAGGTCGAAAAGAAAAAGAAAAAAAGAAACCCACCAGAACCTTTCAGGACAGCTACACTTCAGGCTCAAGCATCATCATTATTAGGTTTTTCTCCCAAGAAAACCATGATGCTTGCCCAGCAACTTTATGAAGGAATTGATATTGAAGGAACATCTACAGGACTTATTACATACATGAGAACTGACTCTGTTAGAGTTGCCGATGATGCTATTAAGTGGGCAAAAAATATTATAGAAAAAAAATATGGTAAAGAATTTATTGGTGCAAGTCATACAAAAAATGAAAACAGAAAGATACAAGATGCCCATGAATGTATAAGACCTACTTATCCTGAAAAATCTCCTGAAACAGTAAAAAAATATCTTACAAAAGACCAGTATGCTCTATATAATCTTATATGGAATAGATTTATTGCAAGCCAAATGGCTCCAGCAGAAATTGAACAGACTACATATATAATTGAAGACCCTTCTGCCATTGCTCAATTCAGGGTTTCAGGCTCAGTAATAGTATTCCCAGGCTTTTTAGTTCTTTACAAAGATGAAGAAAAGGAAGAAGAAAATATACTGCCATCTCTTAAGGAAAAAAGTTCTCTTGAACCAGTTGAAATACTTTCAGAGAAACATACAACAGAACCACCACCAAGATATACAGAAGCAACTCTTGTAAAAGCTCTTGAAGAAAAAGGCATTGGTAGACCTTCAACTTACGCAACAATATTAAGTACTATTCAGGAAAGAGGTTATGTTAAAAAACTCAAACAAAAACTTTATCCAACATATCTTGGTTTTGTTGTAACAGACCTTCTTGAAGAAAAATTTCCTGAATTGATGGACTATAATTTTACTGCAAAAATGGAAGAAGACCTTGACAGAATCTCTTTAAATGAAATTAAATGGGAAAATGTTATTAAAGAATTTTATAAAGATTTTGAAAAAGACCTTACTGATGCATCAAAAATTTTTAAAAGAACAAAACCAAAAGAAATAAAAACACCTTTTAAATGTAAAGATTGTGGAAAAGAAATGGTAATTCGCTGGAGCAAGGGATATCCATTTCTTGCCTGTTCAGGATATCCTGAATGTAAAAATACTCAGTCCATAAATCAGAATAACTCTCAAGAAACAAAAATGACCGACAAAATTTGCCCTTTATGCGGAGCAAATTTGGTTTTAAAAAATGGAAGAAGAGGAGAATTTCTTGCCTGTTCAAAATATCCTCAGTGCAAATACACTGAAAATATTACTGCTGATGTAAAATGTCCATTATGTGGTGGAGATATTGTAAAAAGGTTTTCAAAGAAGGGCAGACTTTTCTGGGGCTGTTCTAATTATCCGAGATGTAAATTTATTTTGCCAAGTGAACCCTATCCGGTCAAATGTCCTGATTGCGGGGCTTCATACATGCTCAAAAGAAAAAATAAAGATGGGAAAATTTTTTATATTTGCCATGAAAAGAGCTGTAAGGGTAAAATAGAAATAAAGGATGAGGATTTAGTCGGGACCGACCCTGCGCAACAGAAAAATGTGAACCCCGCCAGGTCCGGAAGGAAGCAACGGTAAGCATTTCATTCTGTGTGCCGCAGTAAGTCGGTCCTTTTTTATTAGAGGTGAAAATTATGGCTTATCTCGGGCTTGCAAGAAAATATAGACCTCAGAAATTTTCAGAACTGGTTGGTCAGGAAATAGTTATAAAAATACTTCAAAATGCTTTGAAAACAGGAAAAGTTCCACAGGCTTATGTGTTTTCTGGCCCTAAGGGTGTGGGTAAGACATCCACAGCAAGAATATTAGCTAAAGCTTTAAACTGTGAAATTTCTTCTGATGAAAAACCCTGCGATATGTGTCCTTCCTGTGTTTCTATAAGAGAAGGAAGGGCAATGAGTGTTATTGAGATTGACGCTGCATCCCATACATCTGTTGAAAATATAAGAGATATAAGAGAAAAAGTAAGATATGCTTCAGCTGAAGGAATTTATAAAGTATACATTATAGATGAAGCTCACATGCTAAGTCAGTCAGCGTTTAATGCTTTTCTTAAAACACTTGAAGAACCACCTGAACATGTTGTGTTTGTTCTTGCAACAACAGAACCAAGAAAAATTCCTCTTACTGTGATTTCCCGATGCCAGCATCTTCAGTTTAAAAGAATTCCTGTACAAGTAATTAAAGAAAGACTCCTTTACATCTGCAAACAAGAAGGAATAGAAGCATCAGAAAAAGCCCTTTACTTAATTGCTTCAAGTGTTGAAGGAAGTATGAGAGATGCTCTAATGCTTCTTGACCAGGTTACATCATTTACAGATAAAATCACCGTAGATGATATAAAATTGCTTATTGGAGGTACAGATATAGGTGTTCTTGAAAAGCTTACAGATGCTTTGATAGAAGGCAACAGAGAGATAATTATTGAGCAGATTCAACAATTAAATGACATTGGAACAGATTTTAAGATGCTCATTAAAGACCTAATTTATTTTCTTAGAAACATAATTACAGGGAAAATAACTGGAAATTACAGTATAATCGCTGGAGAAGCAGAATCTAAAATTATAAAAAATTTAGCTGACAAAACATCAGAAGGACACCTTATTTTGTTATTGAAAGAAATGATAAACTCTGAAGGATTAATAAAAAGTTCCTTCTTCCCTCGCATTATATTTGAAATTACAATGCTTAAACTAAGTTATCTTGCTCATTTTAAAAGCATAGATGCTACAATACTGCAAATAAAGGATAAAAAACCTTTAGCTGAGCCAATCACTCAGGAAAAAAAAAGTATTGATGTAAATAAAAGCCCTAACAAAGATAAAAATATTTCTGAACTGTGGTCAGACTTCCTTAGCAGGGTTGAAGAAAACAACCATATACTTGCTTCAAAAATTAAGCATGCTGAAGTAAAATTTCAGGATAAGGAGATTAAGCTAATTTACAACGGAGGCGCATCTCTTTATGCTGAATCAGTAAGAAATGCTTTAGGCGAAATACATGAAATATTGAAAGAATTTTTCTCTGATGTTAAGATAACTATACATGAAAAGAAAAAAACAGAAAAAAAAGATTTAAAGGAGGAAGCATTGAATAATCCTGTTGTAAAAAAGGCTTTACAATTATTTGATGGAAGAATATTAAATATAACATACAATAAGGAGGAAAATAATGTCTAAAAAAATGTTTGGGGAAATAATGAGACAGGTTCAGAAAATGCAGGAAGACCTTCAGAAAAAACAGGAAGAAATAAAAAAAATGACTGTAGAGGCAACATCAGGTGGTGGGATGGTTACTGTCATAGCAAATGGAGCAGGAGAGATTGTATCAATAAAAATTGATAAAGAGGTAGTAAATCCTGATGATGTAGAAATGCTTGAAGATTTAATTTTAGCAGCTGTAAATGAAGCTTTAAGAATGGCTCATGAACTTTCTCAAAAAGAGATGGCAAAAATCACACCACCCTTTCAAATTCCAGGAATGCCTGATTTAAGCAGTCTTTTAGGCAGGTTATGAAAAACAGTCCACTTGAAAACCTCATAGATAATCTCTGCAAACTACCAGGCATAGGGAGAAAAACAGCGCAACGGCTTGCCTTTTTTATAATGGATATGCCAGAACAAGAAGCTTTATCTATTTCAGAAGCAATATCCAATTTAAAGAAAAAAGCTAAATACTGTAAAGTTTGTTTTAATATAACTGAAAACGAAAAATGCGATATATGCAGTAATCCTGAAAGAGACCAATCAACTATATGCGTAGTAGAAGAACCGAGTAACATAGTATTGATAGAAAAAACAGGATATAAAGGTGTTTATCATGTTATCGGAGGAACAATATCACCCATTGATGGAATAACTCACGATAAACTTAGAATAAAAGAACTTGAGGAAAGAGTAAAAAACGGAAAAGCAAAAGAAATTATTATTGCAACAAGCCCTAATACAAAAGGAGAAATTACTGCTCAATGGATTGCTGACCAATTAAAAAAATACAATATAAAAATTTCAAGAATAGCATATGGACTTCCTATGGGTATTGACATAGAATTTGCTGATGAAGTAACATTAGCTAAATCCTTAGAGGGAAGGAAGCCCTTTAATGTTTGATGAATTTAAAAAAAGAAGGATTGAATTAGGAAAAACAATTGAAGAAATTGCAGAAATTACAAAAATTAAAAGGAGCTGTATCCAGAATATAGAAGAAGGCAATTTTGATCAACTTCCAGCTGAATTATATACAAAATCTTATATAAAAACATACGCCGAAATATTACAACTTGATCCGGAACCTTTTATAAAATGCTATGAAAATTATTTGAAAGCAAAAAAACAACCATCATTAATATCCCAGGCCGAAACTCTCAAAAAAGTTTCTTCCAAGAAAATTTTTAAATTTAATAATTTGCCGAGATGGGCAATAACATCCATTATCATATTATCTGTTTTTGTAATTGTTTTAATTTTAACAAAAATAGATAACAGAAATGAAAAACTTCCTTTGACTTCAAATATAGAAACTCCTTCCGTCCCGCAAAAATCAAATGAAGATAACAAAATAAAAGAAGAGCAACCTGCACAAAAACCTACTGAAGAAAACAAAATCACACCTAACAAGAATACTCTTAAAATAGAAGCAACTGACGAAGTCTGGATGAGAATAACTATAGACGGAAAAGAAAAAAAAGAGTTTCTTTTAAAGCAGGGGCAGAGTCTTGAATTCACTGCTGAAAAATTCTTCAAGGTTCATATTGGAAATGCAGGCGGTGTAAAAGTATATTTTAACGATAAAGATTTAGGAAAAATTGGAGAAAAAGGGCAGGTAGTTTATTTAAACCTTCCTGAGGAAAACAATTGAATAAAGAACTCTTAATTGAGTTAATTCAGAAAAGTTCAAAACCTTTAAGCTTTAAAGAAATATCAGACACATTTAAACTGAAATCTTCACAGCGAAAAAAATTAAAAAAAATTCTTAAAGAATTAATTGAGCAGGGTAAAATTATTAGAAACAGAAAAGGACTTTACCTTCCAATTAAAGAGATAAAACTTATTACAGGTTTTTTTGAAGCACATAAGGAAGGGTACGGTTTTATAATTCCAGACTCACCATCAGAAAGTGACATTTTTATTCCGCATCATGCAACAATGGGTGCTATGCATAATGACAGGGTTGTAGCAAGAATTGAAAATCTGAGAAGAAGAGAAGGAAGGATAATTCGTATTCTTGAAAGAGCAATAAGAAGAATTATAGGGAAAGTTGAAAAATCAGGACCGATTTATTATGTTAAGCCAAGAAAAAAATTTATAAACCAACAGATAATATTACATCCTGTAAAAACAGATTTAAAGCAGGGGCAACTTGTTCTTGCTGAGATAACAAAATATCAAACACCTGATAAACCAGTTATTGCGAAAATAGTAAAAACTTTTGAACCTCCGAAAACTCCAAAAGATGAAATTAAAATCCTTTTTTACGAATATAATCTATCAAAAAAATTTCCTCCTTCGGTTAATGAAGCGGTAAAATCTTACACTAAAAAAGTTATATCTACAAAACAAATTAAAAATAGAAGAGATTTAAGGGAACTCATAACTGTCACCATAGATGGTGAAAATGCAAAAGACTTTGATGACGCTGTCTCTATCAAAAAAACTCAAAATGGATATATTCTCTGGGTTCACATCGCAGATGTAAGTTCTTATGTAAAGTGGAATTCACCATTAGACTTGGAAGCTCGTCAGAGAGGCACAAGTATTTATCTGCCTGACATAGTTATTCCTATGCTTCCACCAGAACTCAGTGAAAACTTATGCAGTTTAATTCCAAAAACACCGAGACTTACTTTTACAGTAGAGATTCATTTCAATAATAATGGAGAAAAAATTGAATCTCTTTTTTATCCAAGTCTGATACAGACTGTAGCAAGAATGACTTATACATCTGTAAAAAAAATTTTAATTGATAAAGACCCTGAGGAGAGAAAAAAATATAAATCACTTATCCCTTACTTTGAAACAATGGCAGAACTTTGTAATTTACTTAAAAACAGAAGAATAAAAAGAGGGAGTCTTGATTTTGACCTTTCTGAACCTGAAGTTTTACTTGATATACAGGGAAATCCTGAAGCAATAATAAAAGCTGAAAGAAATCTGGCTCATTTTATAATTGAAGAATTTATGATTGCAGCCAATGAAGCAGTGGCTGAATTTTTAAACTCTAACAACATACCTTTTCTTTACAGAGTTCATGAAGTGCCTGACCCCAATAAAATTCAATTTCTAACAAAAATTTTAAGAAATCTTGGAATTCTTGAAAGTAAGGATATTAAACCTAAAGAATTCCCCCAATTTATTGATTTGATTAAAGGTTCTCAATATGAAGAGATAGTCAGTTATCTCATCCTTAGAAGTCTTAAACAGGCTCGTTATAGCCCTGAAAATGTTGGACATTTCGGATTAGCATCTGAATGTTACACACACTTTACATCTCCGATAAGAAGATATCCTGACCTTGTGGTTCACAGAATTCTTAAAGAATTTTTACAAAAAGGAAGCTTAACAAATAAAAAAATTATAGAGATTCTTCCTGAAATAGCTATCCATAGTTCAAGAATGGAAAGAAGAGCTGATGAAATTGAAAGAGATTCTATACAAATAATGAGAGTATGGTTTATGAAAGACAAGATTGGTGAAGAATATGAAGGCAAGGTCACAATGGTTACACCTGAAGGTTTAAGGGTGAGACTTAATGAATTTTACATAGAAGGATTTCTGCATCTTTCACATATGATAGATGATTTTTATCAGTATGATGAAAAAAGATACTGCCTTATTGGGTTAAAAAGAAAAAAAAGGTTTACAATCGGAAGTCCCATAAAAGTCAGGGTTTCAAGGGTTGATATTGATGAGAGAGAGATAGTTTTTGACCTTCTATGAATAAAACTTCATATGTGGCATAAACTCCATTATTATCTGAAAAGTATCTGGAATAAAAATCACAAAATTTTTTGAATTTATCTTTACCTGTGAATTTTTTTTCCTTTGTATAGTTAGTGCCTGTTAATTTATGAGACATAAGCAAATCTTTCACAGAGGGATAATATATTTTATATGTCTTAACATCATTGGAAAAAACGAAACTTAATCTTTTAATTAACTCCACATAAAATTCAGCTTTCCTTAATGGATATATTGATCCAAACCCTGAAAAATCACTTGCCTGTTTCAGTTCCTGAAGAGTTCCAGAAGTAAATATAGAAAAGAAAAATCTTCCTCCTAATAGGAGTATATCAAAAAGAGCAGGAATTGTTTTTTCAGGATTATCAAACCAGTGGATACATGAAGAACTTAGTAAAAGCTCTGCAGTATTATTCCTTAAAGGAATGTTTTCACCATCAGAATTTATAAAAAAATTATTAATCTTTAATTTTTTTCTGAGTCTCTTTAAGAAATCAAATGAAATATCAATATGTATGTATCTTTTGAAGGAAAAATTAGATGATATATACTCACTAAGAAAACCTTTACCACTACCTATCTCAACAATTGTATCATAATGAGTGAGAGGAATTCTTTGCAAAATATCTTCTGAAACAATCTTCTGAATTTTTCCAGCTTGCTCATAGGTATTAACAGCTCTGTTAAAGTAATATTTCAGGTTTTTTGAAACAGGCATAATTAAATCTTATTATCACACCAAAAGCGGGCATTCTGAAAAAGTTTAAGCCATGGTGATGCTTTTAATTTTTTCCATTTTTCTGGTATCCATGGCCACTGCCAGAGCAAGAATGCTCTTTCTGGATGGGGCATCATTGCAAGATGTCTTCCATCCTCTGTACAAATAGCTGTAATTCCCATTGGAGAACCATTTGGATTAAATGGATATGTTTCAGTCATATTCCCCTCATCATCAACATAGCGAATAGGTGCAAGATTTTTATCAAGAATTTGCTCAAGAATGCTTCTATCAGGAAAGTATGCTCTCCCTTCTCCATGTGCTATCCATACTCCAAACTGTGAGCCTTCCATGCCTTTAAGCATTATTGATGGAGAAGGCAGAATCTTTACAGTCACCCATCGGGATTCAAATCTTCCTGATTTATTCCATATAAAACGAGGCTGTTGAGTTTGATTAATTCCATACCATGGAACCCATCCAAGAAGTGCCATTAACTGACAACCATTGCATACTCCAAGACTGAATGTATCTTTTCTCATATAAAAGCTTTCAAACTCCTTTTTTAAATGTGAAAATCTTATACACCCTGCCCATCCCTTTGCTGAGTCAAGGACATCTGCAAAACTGAAACCACCCACAAAAGCAACACCTTTAAAATTTTTTAAAGAAATTTTTCTTGAAATCAAATCCTCCATGCATATATCCCATGGCTCAAACCCTGCAAGATAGAAAGCTGCTGCCATTTCTCTGTCTCCGTTACTTCCCTCTTCACGAATAATCGCAACAGTAGGTTTAGCATTTTTTTTCAAAATTACTGAAGGTGTATTTTCAGGTGAAAAGTTTATTTTATATTCTGGTAAAGTCCTTCCGTAAATAGCTTTCTTTTCTTCATCCACACACTCTGGATTTGTCTGAAGCCTGTCCAGATGATAGCTTGTTTCTTCCCAAATATTTCTGAGATATCTCATAGAACTTTCAAAAATTTTCCTGCCTGAATAATTAATTAAAATTTTATCTTCATTTAAGGTTTCCCCTATTTCATAAAAGGGAATATTGTTTTTCTCAAGTAATTCTTTAACTTTTTCAAGCTTTCCCTTGTCAATTTCAATTGCAAGCCCGGGTTCTTCATTGAAAAGTTCTTCAATAATGGTGAAATCAGAAGGCTGAAGGGTAATATGTAAGCCTGATGAACCTGAAAATGCCATCTCAAGCAGGGTAGTAATCAATCCTCCATCAGAGCGGTCATGACCTGCAAGAATTAAATTTTTATCAATCATATTCTGAATAGTTAAAAAAGTTCTCTTAAGCAGAGCTGAGTCTTCAAGGTCAGGGCAACTGTCTCCAAGCTGTCCAAAACACTGAGATAAAGCAGTTCCACCAAGCCTTTTTTTACCACAGGAAAGGTCAATAAATAAAATTATGCTTTTCCCCGGATGCTTTATATCAGGTGTTACTACTTTATTTATGTCAGGACATGGAGCATAAGCAGAAATTACAAGTGTCCTTGGAGATTTAACAATTTCAACTCCATTATGAGTTTTTACTTTTGCAGCCATTGAAAGTGAATCTTTTCCTCCATCAACTGCTATGCCAAGTTCAATCATCAACTCAGACATTGCTTTAGCTGCTTTGTAAAGATGTACACCCTCTCCGGGTAGTTTTGCTGCCCACATCCAGTTTGCAGAGCATTTTATATCTTCAATATCTGTAATTTTTGCCCAGACAATATTTGTAAGAGCTTCTGTTACTGAAAGCCTTGCCATTGCTTCAGGATTAATCAACCCCTTAATAGGTTGTTCTCCAATTGCATGAGCAATTCCTCTTTTGTTAAAGTAGCTTTGGGCAACAACACATACATCGGAAACAGTAAGTTGAACAGGACCAGCACATTGCTGTCTCACAATAAGCCCTGTAACTGAACGGTCAACTTTGTTTGCAAGAAACCTTTTAGAACCCACTGAAAGAAGCCTTAATACTCTGTTTAATGCCTCTTCAATAGATAGATTTTCAGGAAGTAACAGAGGCTCAAGTTTTCTTTCAACTGTCTCAAGTTTGAACTCTTTTTTTGGAATTTCTCCTAAAACATCCCTGAGGTCAAATTCAACAGCAATACTGTCATCCTTGCTGTCAAAAACAATCAATTTTCCATCACCTGTAACTTCTCCTATAATTGACCATGGAAGACGCTCTCTTTCACATATGTTTTTGAAAAAAGAAATATTTTCTTTTTTTATCAGAATGGCATCATTTTCCTGATATTCAGCTCCCCATATTTCAAGAACTGAAAGAGTTTCATCACCAAGTATAACTTTTCTTATGTCTATTTTTGCTCCTTCTGGATAAACAAGCTCTTTAACAACATTACAGTTTCCACCTGCACCCTGATCATGAATGCTTACAATTGGATTTTTCTTTCCAAGTTCAACACAGGCACGAACAACTCTATTGAGTTTGTTTTCCATCTCAGCATCACCGCGCTGTACTGCATTAAAGTCAAGCTCTTCAGAAAGCTCACCAGAAACGACGCTTGATGCAGAACCACCACCTATACCAATTCTATAAGCAGGACCACCAATTTTTACCACATACATTCCCTGCTGAGGTAATTCTTTCTCCGTGTGAAGAGAGTTTATCTGTCCAATTCCGCCTGTAAACATTATTGGTTTTATCCATTCTATTCTTTCACCATCTTTAAGTCTCATTCCAAAAGAACGGGTAAATCCTGCAATTATCGGCTCTCCAAATTTATTTCCATAGTCTGAAGCACCATTGCTTGCTTCAATCTCTATCTGAAGAGGTGTTGCAAGATTTGATGGATATCTAAATGATTTATCCTCCCAAGGAAGTTCATAATCTGGTATCTGAAGGTTTCCCACACAATAGGCTGCGGTTCCTGCTATGGTTAAAGAACCTTTACCAGTTGCATGAACATCACGAATTCTGCCACCTGTTCCTGTTTCTGCACCCGGGAAAGGTGCTACTCCAGTGGGAAAGTTATGAGTTTCTGCTGTAAAAATTAAGTGATACAAATCTTTTGTAATTTTAAATTTACAGGGTTTTCCAGGATTTGAAGGCTTTAAATATCCTACCTTTGCTCCATATATGGCACTTGAGTTATCTTTAAAGGCAATAACTGAGTTGCCAGGATTTTTCTTTAAAGGTTCTTTTACAATATCAAAAAGTGTTTGTTCTGCTGGTTTACCATCTATTAGAAGTATACCTCTGAAAAACCAGTGTCTTGAATGCTCACTGTTTGACTGAGCAAGGTCAAAACATTCAACATCTGTAGGATTTCTTCTTAATCTATCTCTGAAAAGTCTGAGATAAAACTCTATATCCCAATCATCCCATCCAAGTCCGAGTTCATGATTTATTTTTTCAAGTGCATCTCTTCCCATTTCAATAACTGGAACAACTCTTACAGGTTTAGGAGTTATTCCGTGAGAAAAATCTTTAAGAGGTTCAGGATATGGATACTCAGTCATTCTATCATGAACGATATTGAGGAATAAATTTGAAGGAAAATCTTTAATATAAGGCGAAAGTTTATACCTGCGGGAACGTTCTATTCTCTTAATTTTTTTAATACCTATACTATGACAAACAGAAACAGCACAGGTTGACCATGCAGTTGAAAAATTAAGACGAGGACCCACTTCAAAAATCATTCCATCATTTTCAAATAGAAAACTTGTATCAGAAAAATATTCAGGCTCAAAAGTTTCAGACAAAAGCCATCGTAAAGTTTCTCTTTCCTTATAATTTAATTGTTCTGTAGTAAGAATGTTATAACAATATTCTGTTTCAATATCCGTAACTTTCCCTGAAATCTCTTGCTGAACTTTTTTTAAAAGTTCTTTTTTTCTGTATTCAGAAAGCGCTCCTTTTCTATAAAATCTTAAAATCACTGTGCCTTTTCCTTTATTATTAATTTGCTTTCTGCTTCAGCTATTAAATTCCCCTCAGAATCTGTTATTTTTGCCTTAGCTTCAATTAGCTTTGATTTTACAAGATTTGCCTGAGCTTCTACAAGAATTTTCTCTTCAGGAACAGCAGATTTTTTAAATCTTACTCTTAATTCAGCTGTAACAGTATGGAATCCTAAGGAATTTCCAGCATAAACACAGGCTTCGTCAAGTAATGCTGAAATTATTCCTCCATGAATAATTCCACTCCAGCCCTGATAATCTTTGGAAAGAGTTAGTTCTGAATAGGCTCTGCCCTGTCCATAATTAAATACAGCTTTAAGACCTTTTGGATTTTGTTTGCCGCAGACAAAACAATAATCCTCAGTTTTCATCATTTGTTCATCATCTCAAGAAACTCTTTATTTGACTTGGTTCCCTTAAGTTTGCTCAATAAAAATTCCATTGCCTCAATAGGACTAAGGGTGCTTAACACTTTCCTTAAAATCCATACCTTGTTTAAAACCTCAGGTTGAACAAGTAACTCTTCCTTTCTTGTACCTGAAGCACCAATATCAATGCTCGGGAATATTCTTTTATCAGCAAGTTTTCTATCAAGATGAACTTCCATATTACCTGTTCCTTTAAACTCTTCAAAAATAACATCATCCATTCTGCTACCAGTTTCTACAAGTGCTGTTGCAATCACAGTAAGAGAACCACCTTCCTCTATATTTCTTGCAGTACCAAAAAATCTCTTTGGTCTTTGAAGAGCTGTAGCCTCAAGTCCACCTGAAAGAACTTTTCCTGAAGCAGGTGTAATGGCATTATAGGCTCTTGCAAGTCTTGTCAGGCTATCAAGCAATATAACCACATCCACTCCTTCCTCAACAAGCCTCTTAGCTCTCTCAATAACCATTTCTGAGACCTGACAGTGTCTTTGTGCTGGTTCATCAAAAGTTGAGCTTATGATTTCAGCACCTGAAACTTGTCGCTTCCAGTCAGTTACTTCCTCTGGTCTTTCATCTATGAGAAGAATCATAAGATATATTTCAGGATGGTTCTTTTTTATTGCTTTTGCTATTGACTGAAGCAACATTGTTTTACCAGTCCTTGGAGCAGCAACTATAAGACCACGCTGACCTTTACCAACCGGCGTAAGTAAATCCATGACCCTTGTTGAGTAGTCCGATGGATTATATTCAAGTTTTATTTTTTCTGTTGGATAATATGGAGTTAAATTATCAAAAAGAGGTCTGTGAATACATTCTTCTACTGGCTTACCATTAATTGTTTCTACCTTCAAAAGAGCAAAGTATCTTTCGTTTTCTTTTGGCGGTCTTATCTGCCCTGTAATAAGGTCACCAGTTCTAAGCCCGAATTTTCTTATCTGGGAAGGTGATACATAAATATCATCAGGACTTGGAAGGTAACTGTAATCAGGACTTCTTAGAAATCCGAATCCTTCAGGAAGAATTTCAATAACACCAGAGCCATAAACTGTTCCAAGTTTTTCAATCTGGCTTTGAAGAATAGCAAAAATTAAATCCTGCTTTTTCAGAGAAGTTGCATTTTCAATATTAAGCCCGTTTGCCATTTCCAGAAGGTCAGGAATCTTTTTCTGCTTAAGTTCTGAAATAGAAATAGGAATGTTATTATTTTCCATGTTTTTTTACCTCAAAATTTTGGATTTTCAAAAGGATTTTTTTCACTTTCTAAAATAGAGATATTTCAAATTTCCTTCATTAATAAATTTATATAACCCTTCAGGAGGGCAACCATTGATTTAATTAAGCTTACAAAATCTGTAAATTTTTGTCAATATGAAAATGAAATATTCTGAATTTTTAAATTCATATCTGATTGTTTCTTGACATATATTTATAAGACAAATAAATAATTAACAAAATAATTCCAACTATTACCAAAAACCCTACAACATATTCCATATACAATATTCCTTTTTGCACGCTTTCCAGAAATTTACCTCCGAGATAACCTGCTGTTACCATTATTGAAAGAACAACAGCAGAACCAAAAGCATCTATTATAAAATATTTAATCATAGATATCTTTGCAATGCCAGACAGTAAAAAAACCTGAGCCCTGAATCCTACAAGTAATCTGCCCATTAACATAATTAAAGTGCTATGCCTTTTAAATTTTTTTTCAAGAATTAAAAACTTTGCTGGTGAAAGAATTTTTTCAAATCTATGATTAGTAACAATTTTTCTACCAAATTTTCTTCCTGCATAGTAAAGCATAAAATCAGAAATTATAAGCCCAGCATAAGATATCAAAATCGCTGGAACAGGTTTTACTATGTCAAGAGAAATCATTACACCACAAGCAATAAGTATTAAATCTTCAGGGAAAAAAGGAACACCAAGTCCACCAAGAATTAACAAAAAAAATAAACCTGGATAAGAGAATTTTTCTATTATTTCATAGGAATCCATGATTATAAATTTAAAATACGGAGAGGCAGGGATTCGAACCCTGGGTGGAGCTTTTGACCCCACAACCGCTTAGCAGGCGGCTGCCTTCGACCGACTCGGCCACCTCTCCAAGCTTTTTTAATAATAACACTGTTTATCTCAATCTTGCAAGATAACCATTTTTAAGCTGTTCTAATATCCTTCCAATTCTTTCGGTATTTCTTTTAGCTTCTTGAAGAAGTTTATTTACTTTATCATTGTCTCCTGAATTATGAGCTAAAATTATATCCCTTCCTATTGTGTGACTCAATCTATGAGCTTCCTCAAACTCAATAAAACCTGGCAAATCTCTAAACTTTTGTCCTTCTTCGCTGTAATACCATTTCCCTGCGCCACATGCTTTATAATCTGCAAGTCTTTCAGGGTCAAGTCTGTCAATTCCTTTTATATGAGCATAAACTCTTATCATTAAACGTTCATGGTCTCCCTTGAATATATCAAATAGCATCTCTTGAGTTCTTTTTGTTTTTACAACTGAGGCTGTATGCCTTAAATCAGAGGAAATATGGAGAATATTATAAGAGTCTTTAACTATGGCTTCTGCAAGCTTTTCTATTTCTGTAGCAATCTTAGCACTTTCCTCTATATTTCTTGTTACCTCCTCTGAAGCAGCCGACTGTTCTTCTACAGCAGTTGCTATCTGAGTTATCTGGTCTTTAAGTTTTTCAACACCAGAAACTATTTCACTCAATGCATTTCCTATACTTTTTACTGCATCTGTTACTTCTGTTACTTCTGAAAGCTCTTTTTTCATAGATTGAGCTGTCTCAGCAGTTTCCCTCTGAATCATATTTATCTTACTTGATATCTCTTCAGTTGAACGAATTGTTCTTTCTGCAAGTTTTCTTACTTCATCGGCAACAACAGCAAAACCTCTTCCCTGTTCTCCTGCACGAGCTGCTTCAATAGCAGCGTTTAAAGCCAGAAGATTTGTCTGGTCAGCGATATCCTTGATAACAGTAATAATATCTCCTATTTCAGAAGCACTTCTGTTAAGTTTATCAATCATTCCTCCAAGTTCATTTGTTGTCTGGTAAACAATATCAACTTTCCTTATGGCTTGATTGGATAGATTTTGTCCTTTCCTGGCAATATCCTTAGCTTCAGTAGCTGTTTCTGATGCTTTAGATGCATTATTTGCTATATCTGTAATTGTCTGAGTCATTTCTTCCGCCGCTGTTGCAATTTGATTAGCCTGTTGTGATTGCCTCTTAGCACCTTCTACTGTATCATCTATAATTTTGTTACATCTATCAACAGAGTCAGCAAGTCTTTGAGAATAATCAAGTGATTTATCAATAAGATTTATAAAGGTTTGTAGCACTTTATCTATACTGTTTGCGACTCTTCCAACAATATCAACCCTGTCTTTAAATCCTATGGTTACTGTCAAATCCCCTTCAGCAATTTTATCAAGTATTTTGGCAAGAAGATTAAGTGGTTTATGTGTAACATTATAGGTTATATAAACTATCAAAGATGCGGAGATAATACCTAAAAAGCCTAAAACTCCAAAAAATAGTTGAATATTCCTTACTTTTGTCATTATCTCTTCTGGAATATCCTTGCCACCAAAATGAATCACTACATCCTGTGCAAGTTTGTAAGAGGTGTAACCTGTAACCAGAACTGTTGCTATAACTCCAAAAGTGATTGCCATGGCTAATGGAATAACCATCTTCCAGCGTAACTTTGTTTTTCTGTCAAGTTCATTAAAAAATTTCATCTTTCTCTACCTCCTTTTTAAACTTTAAATCTAAAATTTATTACATCAGCATCTTTTACATTATACTCTTTTCCCTCAAGCCTAAAAAGACCCTTTTGTTTAGCTAAATGGAGGTCACCTTCAACAGAGATAAAATCATTATAGGATATAACCTCTGCACGAATAAATCCTCTTTGAATATCTGAATGAATTTTTCCAGCTGCCTCAAGTGCTTTTGTTCCTTGCTTAATACTCCATGCTCTTACTTCCTGAGGTCCTGCTGTAAAAAAAGATATATAGTTAAGAATTTCATAAGCTTTTCTTATTATCTTTTTACTTACAGGTTCATCTATACCCATTGCATTCAAAAAATTAGAAACTTCTTCCTGAGGAAGTTCTATAATTTCATTTTCTAAGGAACCACATATTGTCAAAAAACCTGTATTCTGAAATTTTCCTTCATTAAATGATTTTTCATCTGTGTTAATAACACCTAAAGCAGGTTTTAAAGTAATAAAATTCAAATGTCTTATTTCTCGCATTTGCTCATCCTTTAAATCAATCATCCTTAAAGGTTGCCCATTTTCTAATTGATTTTTCAAAATTTCTAAGACTTCCATTTCTTTTTCATTTATCTTCTGTCCTTTCTTTTTTTGTTCGTCCATTCTGTCAATTCTTTTAATTACAAGGTCTAAATCAATCATTATAAGTTCATATTCAAGCTCATTAAAATCCCTTAAAGGATCAATTGTCTTAAATTGATATGGAACCGATAAGTCTTCAAAACCTCGCAAAATATATACTAAAGCATCAGCGTCCATTATTTCTTTTATAACCTTTCCATTATGTGAAGGATTGTCCTTTATAAATCCTGCGGGATCAATACATTCAACTGTTGCAAATGTTGTTTTTTTAGGATTAACAAGCTCACTTATTTTTCTTAATCTCGGATCATCAACATGAAGCACTCCTTTATGAACAGTATCAGCAGGCGCAGGATATGAAGAAGTTTCATTTTTTTGATGAGTCATTGCATTGAAAATAGTTGTCTTGCCTGAATTAAAAAAACCTGTAAGTGCGATCTTCATATTCTACCTTCTCTGAAATTCTTTATAACAACCATTGCCTGACTGAGTCTTTGAAGTTTTATATTTCTCTTTCTTATTAAAAGAGGTTCGTTAAAGGGGAACTTTTCTGCTCTTATCTGTCTTTCTTTTCTTATTAAGTTTTCCTGAAGTTCTTTGAGTTCATTATCTGAAAATTTTTTTAAAAAAATAGGATTTACTGTAACAAAGCCTTCTGCAATATCTGATGCAATTGCTAAAAGAGACTTACTCCTTCCCTCCATTATTTTCCCTTTTTTTGTTTATCAGGATAGAAACCCAGATTCCAAGTTCATATAATATAATCATCGGAATAGCCATAAGTGTCTGATTAAATGCGTCTGGCGTAGGAGTTATAATAGCAGCAACAACAAATGCAAGAACTATAGCAATCTTTCTGTATTTTTTCAATGTCTGTGGAGATATTAATCCCATTCTTGTTGTAATTACTATTAGAACAGGCAACTCGAAAACAAAACCAAATGCAAGAAGAAATTTTAAAAGAAAATCTACATAAAGTCCTACAGAAAGCATCGGCATCAAAAAATCACCAACTTTGTAATTCAGAAGAAAACCCATTGCAAAAGGAAGAACAATAAAATAACAGAAACCTATACCAATAAGAAAAAGAAATGTGGCACTTACCACAAAAACAACTATGTATTTTTTTTCATGTTGATGTAAGCCTGGTGCTACAAATTTCCAAATTTGTAAAAAAATTATAGGAATTGTAAGAACAAATCCACTAACGAGAGCTACTTTCATATTCATCCAGAAAGCCTCGGCAGGTCCTAAAAAAACAAGCTTTGTATTGTGAAGTTTCTGGTCAGGAACAAAAACCAGCCCATCATTTAGAGAAATCTTAGGAGTGTAATCAAGAGGGAAAAGTAAAAGCTTAAATATTTGTTCTGAATAGTTAAATGTAAAAATAAAAGCTATTACTAATGCTACAAGGCAAATAACAATTCGCTTTCTTAACTCTGAAAGATGCTCTATGAGAGACATTTTTTGTTCTTCCATTCATTATTACTCCTTATTTTCAAGCTCTTTCTTTGCAATATTCTCAATGTGTTTGTCTATTCTTAAATCCGAAAGGGATGGCATATCTTTAAAAAGTTCATTTTTCAGGTCAAGAGGATCTTTTATGTCCTCTTTGAAATTATCAACTGTTTCCTTGACTTCATGAACTTCTTTCTCCATCTCTGATTTTGCATTCTGGAAAGCTTTTTTTATCTCATTCATAGTTTTACCTAAAGAATACCCCAGTTCAGGAAGCCTCTTCGGACCAAAAACCAATAACGCAACAATAAATATAACTATCAGTTCTTGAAAACCTAAATCAAACATGAATTATTATAACATTAATCAATATCTTCTACAACTCTTTTTAGTTTCTTTTTTTCTTTTGGTAAAACAAAACTGATTCCGAACATAAATCTCATATCAGGTGTTCTCTTTTTTATATCAAAGCCTATACCTACTGTTGTAAAAGAAAAATCTGTTACTTTAACTCTGTAACCAAGTCTCCATTCCAGAAGGTCTATTTTATTCTTTTCTATTGACTTTCTTCCTATTAACTCCAGTAGAATTTTAGAATTATAACTTACCTTAAGTTCTGAACCGAGATTTATATTCCAGAGTTCTTTAAGATTGCTTTTTGAAGGATTAAAATATATTATATTCCCATGTGCCATTACAGGACCTACTTTCTTGCTTATTATAAATCCTCCACCATATCCGCCACCTGTAGAAAATTGTTCCTTGCCTAAATCTCCTGAAACAAAAAGTAAATATGCTAAAGCAGGCAGATATAATGTTTCTTCAACTATTCTATGCTTAAACCCTAAATTTATATCTTCTGCACCCTGCTCATTAAAAGAATTATGATATGTGAAATTATATGGAAGATTTGCTATAACTTCAACTTTGTCAGTTAATCCATAAGAAATATTCAAATTTGTTCTTTTTATATCAGGATTATTTGTCAATTCCAAACCAAGATCAATAGCTATTTGATTCTGTCTGGGAGAGTCAGTTGAAAAAGTGGAAAAAACTGAAAAAGGTGCTGTTGGTGAAAATCCTTTTCTGTCAAAAGCATTTGCTTGAGAAAAAGAAATTAAAATAAAAATAATAAGAACTATAAACCTTTTCATTTAATGAAAGAATATCAAAAAACTAAAAATCTGTCAAATTTTACCTATAAAACTGTATTCTGCTTAATGATTTAATCTATTTGGCAAAGTAAAATTACTTGAAATTGCCGATAGAGCTCTCTTTTCGGGTGCTTTTGTCATTCCTTCGCTTCCCCTTCGCAGACCCTTCGCTTCCCCTTCGCTGATCCTTCGCATAAGCTCAGGCCTTCGGTTCAGGGCTTCGGCTCAGTACAGCGCCTTATTCTGTCATTCTGACCCTGAGCGAAGCGAAGGGGAAGAATCTCCACAGGAGACCCTTCGGCTTCGCCTCAGGGTGACAGGTAAAAAAAGGGTGACAAAAAGGTGTCATTCCTTCGCAGACCCTTCGCATAAGCTCAGGGCTTTGGCTCAGGACAGCGTCTGAGCTTTTTATTCTTTCATTCTGCCCCCTTTCTTGTCATTCTGAGCGATAGCGAAGAATCTCATCCTTTCACCAAACAGGTTTTTTAATTAGAGAGTTCCTTCGCTTCGGCTCAGTACAGCGCCTACGGGGATTTACCCCCTCGGAATGACGGGATGAAAGAAAACCCTCCTTTTTCTAATAGCAAAGTAAAATTGAAAAAATATTGTCTTAAATAATAAATTTTGATATACTTATAAAAATAGCAAAAAAGGGAGGTAAAAATGGCTTTAATATTATGGTTCAATCAAATAGGCATAAAGGATATTCTTTTAGTAGGCGGTAAAAATGCATCTCTTGGAGAAATGATTCAAAAATTAACACCAAAAGGGATTAACATTCCAGACGGCTTTGCTGTAACAGCAGAAGCTTATAAATATTTTATTAAATACAACCACTTAGAAGAGCCGATAAAGAAAATTCTTTCAGAACTTGATAAGTCTAATGTTGAAGACTTAAAAAAACGGGGTAAAAAAATAAGAAACCTTCTTCTTAACGGTAAAATGCCAGATGATTTAACAGATGCCATAGTAAAAGCTTATTCAGACTTAGAAAAACAATACGGAAAAAATGTTGATGTTGCTGTCCGCTCTTCTGCTACAGCAGAGGATCTCCCGGATGCTTCATTTGCAGGGCAACAGGAAACTTATCTAAATATACAGGGGGCTAAAAATGTTGTTGATGCAGTAAAAAGATGTTTCGCATCTCTTTTTACTGATAGAGCTATTTCTTACAGAATTGATAAAGGTTTTGACCATTTATCTGTCTATTTATCTGCTGCTGTTCAAAAAATGATTCGCTCTGATAAAGCATCGTCAGGAGTTATGTTTACTATTGATACAGAAACAGGCTTTAAAGATGTTGTATATATAACTGGCTCATGGGGACTTGGTGAGTATGTTGTGCAAGGAACAGTTAATCCTGATGAATTTTATGTCTTTAAACCTACATTAAAAGAAGGATACAGGGCGATTATATCAAAAAAAGTTGGAGCAAAACAGCAAAAACTTATTTATGGCAATAATCCCTCAAAATCAACTGTTGGAGTAAAAACAACTGATAAAGAAAGACAAAGTTTTATACTAAACGATGATGAAATACTCACTCTTGCTAAATGGGCAATTCTAATAGAAGAGCATTATGGAAAACCAATGGATATTGAGTGGGCAAAAGATGGAGATGGAGTTAAAGTTGGAACAGGGAAACTCTTTATTGTTCAGGCAAGACCTGAAACAGTGCATTCCACTAAAAAAGAAAATTACTACGAAGTCTATCAACTAAAAGGAGATGGTAAAGTTTTGTGTTCTGGTTTGGCAGTAGGAAGCAGAATAGGACAAGGTAAAGCCTGTGTTATAAAAGAGCCATCTGAAATTCATCTTTTCAAACCAGGACAGATACTTGTTACTGATATGACTGACCCTGACTGGGAACCAATAATGAAAGTAGCTGGAGCGATTATTACAAATCGTGGTGGCAGAACATGTCATGCTGCTATAATATCGCGCGAACTTGGAATTCCATGTGTTGTGGGAGCAGGTAATGCAACTGAAGTAATAAAACCTGAAACAGAAATCACTGTTGATTGTTCAAAAGGTGAAGAAGGTCGTGTTCTTGAAGGAATTATTCCCTATGAAGTTAAAAAGATTGATCTAACAACACTTCCTAAAACAAAAACTAAAATTATGATGAATGTAGGTATTCCAGAACAGGCTTTTTCTCAGGGGCAGATTCCAAACGACGGAGTTGGACTTGCAAGAATTGAGTTTATAATAAGCTCTCATATAGGCGTGCATCCGCTTGCCTTACTTGATTATCCAAAACTAAAACAGCAGGCAAATAATAACCCTAAAATTGCAAAAATTGTTAAAGAAATTGATAAAAAAACGCCAACATATAAAAAGAAATCTGATTTCTATGTTGACAAACTTGCACAAGGGATTGCGATGATAGGTGCAGCTTTTTATCCCAATGATGTTATTGTGAGATTTTCTGACTTCAAAACAAATGAGTATGCAAACTTGATTGGAGGTCCATTATATGAGCCTGTTGAATCAAATCCAATGATTGGCTGGCGAGGAGCAAGCAGATACTATGATAAAAATTTTGAACCTGCTTTTGCTCTTGAATGTCTTGCAATAAAAAAAGTTAGAGAAGAGATTGGATTAAAAAATATAAAAGTAATGATTCCATTCTGTAGAACAGTGGAAGAAGGAAAAAAGGTAATAGAAGTAATGAAAAAGTATGGATTAAAGCAAGGTGAAAATGGACTTGAAATATATGTAATGTGTGAAATTCCAAGTAATGTTATATTAGCTGATGAGTTTGCTAAAGTATTTGACGGATTTTCAATAGGTTCCAATGATTTAACACAGCTTACTCTCGGACTTGATAGAGACAGCGCTTTAGTATCACATATTTATGATGAAAGGAATCAAGCAGTTAAAAAACTTGTTAAACAAGTAATTAATGTGGCAAAGGAAAAGGGAAGAAAAATAGGAATTTGTGGCCAAGCTCCGAGTGACTTTCCAGAGTTTGCAGAATTTTTAGTTGAATGCGGAATTGACTCAATCAGCCTTATTCCTGATACTGTTCTTAAAACAAGGCTTTACATAGCTGAAAAGGAAAAACAGTTAAAAAGATAATTTAAAGAGTTTACTGAAATACTTATATTCTTCTGTTAGGGCAGATATCATTTAAGGGACATTTTGGGCAATCTGGTAATTTTGCTTTACAGATTTCTCTCCCTAACATAATAAGTAGATGAGTTATTTTACCCCATTGTTCAGGGGGTGTTATCTTCATTAAATCCTGCTCAATTTTTTCAGGGTCTGTATTTTCTGTAAGTCCTAAAAGCTTTGAAATTCTTTTAACATGAGTATCAACAGCAACTCCTTCATTAATCCCATAGGCATTCCATAAAACTATATTAGCTGTTTTTCTTCCAACACCAGGAAGCGTTACAAGTTCCTGCATTGTTTTTGGAACTTCTCCATTAAACTTTTTTAAAAGTTCTTCTGCAAGATTTTTAATATAATTTGCTTTGTTTTTATAAAAATTTATACTTTTTATATCGTCCTGTAATTCCTCAATTGGAATATCTGCATAATCTTTTGCTGTTTTATATTTTTTGAAAAGCTTTTCTGTAACTCTATTTACATTTACATCTGTGGTCTGAGCTGAAAGTATTGTCGCAACAAGTAAATCCAGAGGTGTGTTAAAGTTGAGGGCAGTTTTTACATCTGGGTATCTCTTTTCAAGTCTTTTTAATATTTCTAAAACTTTTTCTTTTTTATCCATCATTAGCCTCCTATTTTCAATACTTTAGCTCCTTTTATCTTTCTTTCTTTTATATCCATTAATGCTTTATTAGCCATTTCAAAAGGATATACCTCAAGCTCTGGTTTTAATTGAATTTCTATAGCAATTTTGAGAAATTCTTCAATATCTTTTCTTGTTATATTTGCAACTGATTTAATTTCTTTTTCAAGCCAGAGGTCTCTTGAATAGTAAATCTTCATAAGCTCTTCTTTATCTATTTCTTCCTTCCTTATAGCATTAATAATAAGTCTACCAGCTGGCTTTAAATATTTAAGCACAGAAATAGGAGGCTTCCAGACAGGTGTTGTATCAATTGCAAAATGAAGACTATCTGGCGGAGTCTCATCAAAATTTCCTGTCCAATAAGCACCAAGCTCTTTAGCTAGATGTCTTTCTGAGTCAGTTCTTGAAAAAACAAAAACCTTTGAATCTGGTAAAAGATGCCTTATAATTTTTAAAACAATATGCCCTGATGCACCGAATCCAATAAGTCCGATATTCTGTCCATTCTCTGGTTTAGCCAGCATCAATGACCTGTAACCAATAGCTCCGGCACAGAAAAGAGGTGCGGATTCTTCACTACCAAGATTTTCTGGAATCTTAAAGGCAAAATCTTCATGAATTTTGAAATACTCGGCATATCCTCCATTAACATCCTTGCCAGTTGCCTTGAAATCATCACAGAGATTTTCTAATCCCTTTTTACAATAATCACACTTTCCACAGGCTGAATAAATCCATCCTGCCCCTACTCTATCACCAACTTTAAATTTGGTTACAAACTTACCTACCTCTACCACTTCTCCAACAATCTGATGCCCAGGTATAATTGGAAAAAATGAAGGAGTTACCCTACCCTCAATTTCATCAATCTCTGTATGACAAACTCCACAAAAATATACTTTTATAACTATTTCATTCGCTTCAGGTAAAGGATGGTGAGTTTCAATTAAATTTAATGGTTTATTATCCTTCTTTAAATCAGTTATTTTATGAATAACCCAGGCTTTCATTACAAAATATTATACTATTTTTGCACGCAATTTTATTTATAAAAAAATGTTGTAAGTGAATACTAAATATAAATAAAAGCCCGCATAAGCGGGCTTTTACTTTTAAAGTTTCTTATAGCAGAACCACCAGTCAAAACATTCATACTGATTTGGTCTTTCTTGTGCTGTTTTTACATCTGAAGCAGGAGGAATTATAACTTTATCTCCAATAAGTTCATTATTAGGCCAACCAGCTGGAATGGCTACTTTATTTGCATCTGATGTCTGTAAAGCTTTTACAACTCTTAAAATTTCATCAATATTCCTTCCAACTTCCTGAGGATAATAAAGAACAAGCCTCAAAACACCATTTGGATCAATTATAAATACAGCTCTTATTGTATTTGTTCCTTTAGCTGGGCTTATCATACCGAATGATTTCGCAATCTCACCCATGTCATCGGCAATAATTGGAAATGTTATTTCCACTCCTAATTTTTCCTTAATCCATTCAACCCATTTAATATGAGAAAAAACCTGGTCAATGGATAGACCAATAAGTTCACAATTTAATTTTTTAAATTCTTCAATTCTTTTCTGAAAAGCAACAAATTCAGTTGTGCATACTGGTGTAAAATCTGCAGGATGACTGAAAAGGACTACCCACTTGCCTGCATAATCAGTTGGAAAATTAATTACTCCGTGGGTTGTTTTAACCTTTCTTTCTTCAATTTTTTCACCTAACAAAGGCATTCTTAATTCCATATTTACACCCCCTAAAATTTTTTTTAAAATTATTATAATACAAAATTAATTTAAAATCAATATTGAATTTTATAAAATATTTTTATATAATAAAATAAAAACGAAAGGAGGTTCGTTATGACAAAAAAATTGCAGGTTTACAAATGTGAAAAGTGTGGTAACATTGTAGAGGTATTACATGAAGGTGCTGGACAGCTTGTATGCTGTGGGCAACCAATGAAACTTTTTACAGAAAACACTGTTGATGCTGCCCAAGAAAAACATGTTCCCGTAATTGAAAAAACAGACAAAGGATACAAAGTAAAAGTTGGAAGTATTCCTCATCCAATGGAGGAAAAACATTATATTGAATGGATTGAGCTTATAGCAGATGGTAAAGTTTTAAGACAGTTCTTAAATCCAGGGCAAGCTCCTGAAGCATTCTTTGAAATAACCGCAAATGAAGTATCAGCCCGTGAATACTGCAATCTTCACGGACTCTGGAAAGCCTAATAAAAGGAGGAAAAATGGAAGAGGACAAAAAAATGCAACCATGGGTATGTGGAAGATGCGGTTACATTTATGACCCTCAAAAGGGAGACAAAAAAGGTAAAATTCCACCAGGAGTTCCCTTTGAAGATCTGCCCGAAGATTGGGTTTGTCCCCTCTGCGGAGCAAGTAAAAAAATATTCAACCCCATGCTTGGCTATTAATCTTTTCAGATGACAGCCTTCAGGCTGTCATCTTTTCCTTACCAAAATTAAATATTGGGAAAATAGAAAAAGTCAGATAAAAATAATATAATAAATTTTAATGAAAAAAATTATAGGATTTATCATTTTTCTATTATTTTATTTTCCATATACTGCTTTTGCAATTGAAAATATTACAATGCAATTTACGAAAACTGATAATTCTCTTTTGGTTGATTTACAAATAATTCCTTCTGAAGAGTTTAAAGATGATTTTAAAAACGGTTTAAGTAAAAATATTGTTATTCTAATAGAATTGTACAAAAAATGGTCAATTATTCCTGATGAGTTTATATCTGGCACTCAAATACAGAAAATTATGATTTCTGACCCAATAAAGGATGAGTTTATTATAAAAAGTATAGAAGGAGAAATTTTAAAGGAAAAAAGATTTAAAAACTATCAGGAGGCTTTAAATTGGGCTTTAAATATTGAGACAGTAAAAATTGGAGGTATTGATAAATTGCCAGGAGGAAAATACTATATAAAAGTTACTGTAGAGTCAAATATAAAAAAGCTTCCTTCAGTTCTTGAACATCTTCTGTTTTTTATTCCAAGATATGAGAAAAAAATAACGATAGAATCTAAGAGTTTTACATTGCCATGAGAGATAAACTAAAAAAATATTTTTTCCCTCTTTTCCTTACATTATTACTCTTTACTGTTCTTGGATTTGAAATATATCTTCTCAGACTTCCACCTGAACAAATTCCTACAAGATTTATAATTGTTTCACTTTTCGTTATAAATATAATCGCTATTATTACTCTGGCATTCTTTGTTATAAGAAGCATTTTCAGGCTATATCTTGAAAAGCATAGAGAAATTCCAGGTTATAGATTCAGAATCAAAATAGTTACAATATTTGTTGGTTTAGTTCTTATTCCATCAGTGCTTTTATTTATTGCATTCAGCGGAGTTCTTGAGAGCTCTATAGAAAAGATTTTTTCCAAATCCAACAGAAAGATAGTATCAAATTCAGTTAATACTGTTAAAGCTTTCTATGATTTTGAAAAACAAAAACTTTTAAATATTATTTCTGAATACGCAGAAGGCAGAATAAAAAATCTTCCTGAAGATATAAAAATTGAACAAATAAAAAAACCTTATGATGATATGCCTCAGGCTATAAAAGAAGCATTTGAAGGTAAAAAATCAAGTCAGATTATTTCTTTACAAGAAGGTGACCAGGTTTTAGCTGCCATTCCTTATAGAGACGGAATTCTTGTTGCAAAAACTAATATTCCTCTTTATATTACAAAAAAAGTTGAAGAGCTTAAAACGTACCATGAAGAATATTTAAAAATGGGTTCATTAAGAAATTCTGTAAAATCTAATTATTTTATGTTTTTAGGTTTTTTAAGTCTTATAATTATATTTTTAGCATTATGGACATCTCTGAAAATTTCACAGGAAATAACAAATCCTTTAAAAGAACTCGTCCAGGCAACAAACATTGTAGCAAAAGGTAATCTAAAAGTAAAAATACAAACGAAAAGTTCTGATGAAATAGGTATTCTCGTAAATTCCTTCAATGATATGATAGAAAAACTTGATAAGGCATACTCTGAGCTTTCAGATAGAAATTTTTTACTTGAAAGAATACTTTCCAGCATAACATCTGGCGTTATCTTTGTAAGCCCTGATGGAAATATATTAACAATCAATAAATCAGGTGAAGAAATACTTCAACTTTCAAAAGAACAGATAAAAAACAAGCATTACTCAGAGATTATAAAATATATAGAGTCTGAAGATTTGAAAAATTTTATAAAAAGAATTTCAGGAGAGAAAATAACCGAAATATCAAAGGATATTAATATTAAAATAAACGGTGCTAACAAAAAAATAAAAGCAAGAATTATATCATTAAGAGAATCTGACAAAAATGAGGCAACAGGAATTCTTGTAGTATTTGACGATATTACAGATATTGTCAAAGCTCAACAGGCAATTGCATGGGAAGAAGTTGCAAGAAGACTTGCTCATGAAATTAAAAATCCTCTCACTCCAATAAAACTTGCCACTGAAAGGCTTATAAAAAAATGGAAGAATAAAGATGAAGACTTTGACATAGTATTTGAAAAATCAACGCAGACAATAATTTCTGAAGTGGAGTCTCTTAAAAATTTAATTGATGCATTTCAGAAGTTTGGCAGGCTTCCTGAAATTAAAAAAGAGCCAGTAAATCTTTTAAATTTAATAGAAGATGTGATAGAACTTTACAAAGGATTTAAGGACATAAAAATAAATCTTCAAATGCATGGCGAAATAAATCCTGTTTTACTTGATTATGAAGAATTTAAAAGAGTTCTTATTAATATAATTGACAATGCCATCAAAGCTATGAATGCTAAAGGTGAAATAACAATATCTGTTAAACTAAATAATAACCTTATGATTGAAATTGCAGATACAGGACCAGGAGTTGATGATGAAACAAAAGAAAGGCTATTTTTACCATATTTCTCAAGAAATAAAGAAGGAACAGGACTTGGACTTGCTATTGCAAGAAAGATTGTAAATGAGCATGGCGGCAGGATAACTGTAATGGATAACAAACCTACTGGAACTATTTTTAAAATAGAGGTGCCAGCTTGAAAGGAAATATTTTAATTGTTGATGATGAAAAGGGAATTCTTGATACATTATCAGGCATCTTAGAAGATGAAGGATATAAGATATTTACTTCAGAAGATGCGGAGAATGCTTTGAAAATATTAGAAAAGGAGGAAATAGATCTAATTTTTCTTGATGTATGGCTTCCTAAAATGAGCGGAATTGAAGCAATAAAAAAAATAAAAGAAAAAGACTCCGAAATTCCTGTAATCATGATTTCAGGACATGGAAATGTTGAAATCGCAGTTCAGGCTGTAAAGCTCGGAGCCTTTGATTTTCTTGAAAAGCCTCTGGCAATGGAAAGAATCATACTAACAACAGAAAGAGCTTTACAATTCAAACATCTTGAAAGGGAAAATATAAAACTTCTTAGCAGTATTAAAACAAGATATGAACTTGTAGGCAGTTGTTCTGCAATGAAAAAAATTAAAAATCAGATTGAACTTGTGGCAAAAGGAGACTCAAGGGTTTTAATTCTTGGCGAAAGTGGAACAGGAAAAGAACTTGTAGCCAGAGCTATACATTCATTGAGTCAACGTTCAAAAGGTTCTTTTGTTGAAGTAAACTGTGCTGCAATACCGCAAGAACTTATAGAAAGTGAATTGTTTGGACATGAAAAAGGAGCTTTTACAGGGGCTATAGATAAAAAAATCGGTAAATTTGAGCTTGCAAATGGAGGCACACTTTTTCTTGATGAAATAGGTGATATGTCCTTGCTTACTCAGGCAAAACTACTAAGGGTAATAGAAACTCAAAAGTTTCAGAGAGTTGGAGGAACAAAGGATATAACAGTTGATGTAAGAATTATTTCAGCAACCAATAAAGACCTCGCAGAAGAAATAAAAAAAGGTAATTTTCGTGAAGACCTTTATTACAGACTTAATGTAGTTCCTATTTATATACCGGCATTAAGGGAAAGAAAGGAAGATATTCCAGAACTTGTTAACTACTTTTTAGATGAGTTTAACAGAGAAAAAGGATGGAAAAAAAAGACAATTGATGCCTCTGCAATGAAGTTGCTAATGAACTATGACTGGCCAGGTAATGTTAGAGAATTAAGAAATGCTGTTGAAAGATTAATGATTATGACAGGTACAGATATTATTATTTCCGTTGAAGATATAGAAAATGCAGGAATAATTAAAAAAATAAATGAAAAAGAAGATTACTTCACATATACTTCTTTAAGGGATGCAAGAGAGGCATTTGAGAGAGATTTTATATTAAAGAAGCTTAAAGAAAATAACTGGAACATGACAAAAACAGCAGAAATTATAGGAATTGAAAGAAGCAATTTATACAAAAAAATAAAATCACTTGGCATATCCCTGCCAAAAGAGTTCTCAGAAAGCTAAGAGGAAAAACAATGTTTACTGTGGTTATAGTTGGAAGACCAAATGTTGGTAAATCAACATTATTTAATAGAATGATTAAATCAGATGAAAAACTTAAAGCCATTACAGATAAACTTCCTGGTGTAACAAGAGATATAAATTACGGATTGGCAAAATGGAATGAAAAAGAATTCAGTGTTGTTGATACCGGAGGATTTTTCCCAGAGGAAAAAGCAGAAGATATTATTCAAAAACAAATGCTTGAACAGGTAGAGATGGCAATCCAAGAAGCAGACCTGATAATTCATCTTCTTGATGGTAAAGAGGGTTTTACCCCCTTTGATAAAGAAATTGCAAGAAAACTCAGAGAAACGGGTAAGAATATTTTATGGGTAATAAATAAGATAGATGACCCTTCAAAACTCAACAGATTATATGATTTTTATAGCATAGGAACAGATGAACTTTTACCAGTTTCTGCCATAACTGGATATGGTATTGAAGAATTAATTGATAAAATTTTAGAAAAAATCCCTCAAAAAACAATTCATAAAGAGGAGAAGCAATTCCCTAAAATTGCTATTGTAGGAAGACCCAATGTAGGTAAATCAACCATTATTAATGCTTTGCTTGGTAAAAAAAGGATGATTGTAAGTCCTATTCCAGGGACAACAAGAGACGCCATTGATGCCTTTTGCACTTATTATGGAAATAAATATTTATTAATTGATACAGCAGGAATAAAAAGACTTTCTTATTATAAAAAAGAAAGCTCACAATCAAGCTATGTGGAAAAGTTAGCCTATTTTAAAGCATTAAGAAGCATTGAAAGAGCAGATGTGGCAGTTCTTGTCATAGATGCAACAGAGGGTATTGTAAATCAAGACCAGAAAATTGCGGGAATAGTAGCTGAACAAAAAAAGGGATTGATAATATTAATTAATAAATGGGATCTGATTCCTTCTGAGGAGAGAGATAAAAAGGCGAAATTTTTCTTAGAAGAAGTAAAGCGAAAATTGTGGTTTATTGATTATTCGCCATACATTACTGTATCTGCAACTGATAAAACAAGACTTACCAAAATATTTCCGTTGATTGAGCAAATATTAGAAGAATACAAAAAAAGGGTATCCACAGCAGAACTTAATAAACTTTTTAGCCAGAAACTTAAGGATGTAGTAATGTCTTCTGGTGGTAAAGAACTTAGATTTTATTATATTACTCAGGTAGATATTGAACCACCAACATTTGTTATCTTTGTGAATGATGAATCTGCAGTAAAAAAACATCATATAAAATTTTTGGAAAAACTTCTTAGAGAGAATTTTAAATTCAAATTTACTCCTCTGGAAATAAAAATCAAACAAAGAAAATAATAATTTATGTTAAAATAAAAAACTATGCAAACAATTTTAGTGACAGGAAGTGCAGGTTTTATAGGTTGGGCTACCTGTAGTTTACTTTTAAAAAATGAAACTACAGTCATAGGCATTGATAATATAAATGATTACTATGACCCAAAATTAAAACAATTAAGACTTAATGAACTTAAAAAATTTGAAAATTTCATATTTTATAAAGGCGATATTGAAAATATAGAAACACTTAGAAAAATTTTTAAAAATCACAAAATTGATGGAATAATTAACCTTGCTGCAAGAGCTGGAGTAAGAGCTTCAGTAGAAAATCCATGGGGTTATCTGGATACAAATGTCAAAGGAACAATAAATCTTCTTGAATGTGTAAAGGATTTTAATATAAAAACTTTTGTCTTGGCTTCAACATCAAGTGTTTATGGTGCAGCGGAAAAAATGCCTTTCAAGATTGTAGATTCTACAGACAAACCTCTTGCACCATATCCTGCTTCAAAAAAATCTGCAGAGCTTTTCTGCTACAGTTATCATTATCTTTATGGAATAAATACAATTATTCCAAGATATTTTACAGTCTATGGTCCGCTCGGCAGACCTGATATGAGTTATTTCCAATTCATAAAAAAAATTGATTCTGGTGAACCTATTACTGTATATGGCGATGGTAAACAAAAAAGAGATTTTACCTATGTTGAAGATATTGCAGAGGCAACAGTAGCATGCCTTAATCTTGAAGGTTTCAAAATTTTGAATCTTGGAAATGATAACCCTGTAGAACTTATTTATGTAATCAATCTCATAGAGAAACTATTAGGCAAAAAAGCAAAAATTAATTGGCAACCAAGACATCCTGCAGATATCTTTGCAACATGGGCAGATATAAAAGAAGCAAAACAATACATTGGTTGGTCTCCAAAAGTTTCTATTGAGAAAGGAATAAGTAAGACAGTTCAGTGGTATAAGGAAAACAGGGATTTACTTAAAGATATAAAGATATAAGGAGGTATTAAAAATGCAGAGAATTTTAGTAGCTCATGATGGCTCAAAGGCTTCAGACAAAGCTTTGAGAAAGGCATTGGAGATTGCTTTAAGCATGAATGCATCACTTACTGTTCTTGCTGTTGTCCCAGAGCTCTATCTTACAGAACTCTCTGATGCAGATAGGCAAAGAATAACTGAAGTTTTAACAAGAGAAACAGAGGATACAATGGAAAGAATCAGAAAATCCCTCTCTGGCAAACCAATAGAGATTAAATTCCTTGTTAGACAGGGAGACCCAGCTGAAAAAGTACTTGAAACAGCTCATAAAATGAAGGTTGATTTAATTGTTACAGGTTCACATGGAAAGCATGGAACTAAAAAATTTCTCATCGGAAGTGTTTCTGCAAAGGTTGTTGAATACTCTAAATGCCCTGTGCTTGTTGTAAAGTAGCAGAAGGAAAGAATATTTTTACTGTTGTTCCATTCTGTGGAGAACTTATCAGTTGAATGGTGCCATTGTGTTTTTGAACTATATTTTTAACTATTGAAAGTCCAAGACCAAATCTTCTCGGGTCATTAGTAAAAAAAGGTTCAAAGCATTTTTCAAGAGTTTCTTTATCCATACCAACTCCATTATCAGAAACTGTAAAAACAACTTTTTCCTCTGAATTGATTTTTATTTTTTCAGTTGAAATTGATATAACTCCATCTTCAGACATGGCATTTTTCCCCGAGTTTATCAACTTAGGGGCAAAAATTGGCAAATTGCACTCGTAAACCCTTGATTTTACTTGATTCAATTTTTTATTTTCAATTTTTGTTGTATAACTTTTTTTAATTTTTATATCTTTTT
>Ga0209162_1000317_pt1 | contig 53518 bp, 59 predicted proteins | sample YNPNPMetaG_FD_187121 | JGI IMG/M metagenome (GOLD analysis project Ga0209162, IMG submission 187121) | Anoxygenic and chlorotrophic microbial mat microbial communities from Yellowstone National Park, USA - YNP NP MetaG (SPAdes) (version 2) ...
CGCGGGGGTAGAGCTTGTGGGCAGCACGTCAGGCGGCATCTACCTCTATCGGCCCGAGAGGGACGTGTTGGAGTGGGCCGTCAGCGTCAAGACAGATCTCGAACCCAAGGGAACCTGCCTCCGCTGCGGGGAAGGACTCGGCGGCAGGGTCTGGGCCAGCGGCAAGCCGCTCATCGTGGACGATTATTCACAATGGGAAGGACGGGCTCCCGTCTACGAGGGACTACCCTTCCACGCCGTCGTCGCCGTGCCCATCGTTTGGGGCGACAGGTTCCTGGGGGTATTAGAAGCTCTGGCCGACCCGCCGCGCACTTTCACCCAGAGCGATGCGCGGCTGCTGGAAAGGGTCGCTGCCCAGGCTGCCATCGCCCTCGTCAACGCCCAACTGCTGCGAGAGGAGCGCCTGACCCACCAGCGACTGGAGACGCTGTACCACACCTCGCAGATGCTCAACGCCAGCCTGGAGCCTGAAACCATCCTTGAGCAGCTCACAGACGAGGCCATGCGGGCGACCCAAGCCACACACGGCGCAGTGCTGGTGGCACACCCCGAGAGGGGCGTTTTCGAGCGGCGGGTGTTGCGCGGCTTTTCGCCCGAACTGGCGCAAAAAGCGCACGCTCACCCCCTGCCCTTGAACGCGGGCCTCAATGGCCAGGCATACCGCAGCGGCCAGGTCGTCTGCGTCGACGATGTGACCACAGCGCCCGACTATTTCCCCCTCATCCCAGAGACGCGCTCCGAACTGGCCGTGCCCATCATTCACCGGGGCCAGGTGATAGCCAACCTGGACCTGCAAAGCCCTGAGGTCGGCGGATTTGCCGGAGTTGACATCGACTTTCTGCAGGCGCTGACCAACCAGGTGGCTGTCGCCTTGACAAACGCCCGCCTCTTTCAGGCAGAACGGCAACAACGCAGGCTGGCCGAGGCGCTGGCAGATGCCGCTGCCGCCATCACCCAAACCCTCCAATTCGACAAGGTGCTCGACAACCTCCTGGAGCAGGTGGAAAAAGTCATCCCAGGAGAAGCCATCAACATCCTGCTGATCGAAGGAGAGGAAGGAGAGACTGCCCGCGCCGTGCGCTGGCGCGGCTATGACCGCCTGGGACTGGAAGACTGGATCGCCAACCGCTCGTTTGCCCTTGCCGACTATGACCACCTGAAGCAAATGATCGTCAACGGGCACCCCATCATGGTACCCGATACGAGCGTCGACCCGCATTGGGTGCATCCGAAGGGCCGGCCGCTGTGGCTCTCCTACATCGGCACTCCCATCATCGTCAAAAAGGTGACCGTTGGTTTCCTGAATGTCAACTCCATCCACGCCGGCCGGTTCGGCCCTGACGATGTGCGGCGGCTGGAGGCCCTGGCCGCCCACGCCGCTATTGCCATCGAGAACGCCGGCCTGTACCAAAAGTTGGAACAACACATCCAAAACCTGGAACGGGTTATCGAGGAGCGCACGAGAGAGGTGAGGAGCCACGCTGCCAGGCTGGAGGCCATCCTCCAAAGCGCCGCCGACGGCATTCTCGTCACCGATCAGGGCGGCGAGATCATCCAGGCCAACGCCACGGCTCAGGAGTGGCTCAACCAGCGGCTCTCGGCGCAGGATGCGCTGCGGCTGCGTCAGGCAATCCAGGAGCTGGCGCAGCGGGCGGCAGAGCAGCCAGAGATCGTGCTGGAGCTGGAAGGGCTGGACCTGCAGGCCAGGGCGACACAGATTGTCGAGCCGGATGGGAAAGCGACAGGGGTGGTCATCACCATGCACGACGTGACCCAACTCAAAGAGCTGGACCGGCTCAAGGACCGCTTTGTCTCCAACGTCTCCCACGAACTGCGCACGCCGGTCACGACGATCAAGCTGTATGCCGAACTGATGCGCCGTAGTCCACCCGAAGAGTGGGCAGAATACCTGCCGGCGATGGAACAGGAGGCAGAGCGTCAGGCCCGCCTGGTAGAGGACATCCTCCAGCTCTCGCGCATCGATTCCGGGCGGCTCAAAATGGCCCCGCAGCCCGTCTCGCTCAACGAGCTGGCCGAAGGGGTCGTCGTCAGTCACCGTGCCCTGGCCGGCCAGCATGGGCTGACCCTCAGCACGCGCCTGGCCAGCCCGCCGCCGATCGCGCGGGCGGACGCGGACCAGATGATGCAGGTGTTGAACAACCTGGTCGTCAACGCCATCCACTACACCCCCAGCGGCGGCTCTGTTGTCGTTTCGACCGGCGAAAAGACGCGGGAAGGGCAAAAATGGGCCATCATCCAGGTGGAGGATACGGGCATCGGCATCCCGGCAGAAGACATGCCCCACCTCTTTGAGCGCTTTTATCGCGGGAGAATGCCGCGCCAGATGCAGATCGCGGGAACGGGATTGGGATTGGCCATTGTCAAAGAGATCGTCGACATGCATGGCGGACAGGTGACAGTGGAGAGTCAGGTGGACGTGGGCAGCACCTTCACCGTCTGGCTGCCGCTGGCCGGGGAGGAAGGAGCGTGACGAGGCAGGAAGAAAAGAGCAGGCAACAGACCATCCTGATCGCAGAGGACGAAGCGCCGCTGGCGCGCGCCCTCGCCACCTTGCTGAGCAAAGAGGGCTTGTGCACCCTCATCGCCAGCAACGGGGACGAGGCTCTAGAAATGGCCCACACCTGCCAGCCCGACCTGATCCTGTTGGACGTCATGATGCCAGGCCGCTCTGGCATCGAGGTCTGCGCAACGCTCAAAACAGACGTCGAGACCCGCTCTATCCCCATCATCATCATCAGCGCCAAGGCGGAAAAGAGCGATCGCCTGGTAGGACTCGCGGCTGGGGCAGACGAGTACCTGACCAAGCCATTCAGCCCGACCAGGCTGATCGAACTGGTCAACCAGGTTCTAGCCGGTCAGCCTGTCGCGGCGCGGCGGCATGTCGATCCGGCAGATATGTCAACAGACCAGCTCTCTGTCTATGCCCGCGAGCTGCGCGAACTCTACGAGCAAGAACAGGCCAAACGCCAGGCGCTGGAGGAAGCGCACCGCCGCCTTGGCGAACTCGACAGGCTCAAGTCCAACTTTCTCGACGCGGTGACGAATGAGCTGCTCACCCCTTTCGTCAACGTCGGGCTCTCGCTGGAAGTGCTGCAACGGCGCACCGAGACATCTTCCCCCTCCATCCAGGACGCCGTCCAGGACCTCAGCGAAGCCATCGCCGCCCTGCACCGCCGCATCAGAGGGCTGGTCAGGTTCGCCGAGCTGGTCACCAAGCGGCGCGAGCCTCAGCGCGGCACCTATGCGCTCGCCCAGGTTATCCCACCAGCGATCGAGCCGGCAGCGCTGCTGGCCCAGAGACGGGGAATCGAGTTCCGCGCCTTCATCCCCCCCGACCTGCCCGCGGTGCACATTGACCCCGAACTGCTCGGCGAGGCCGTCTTCCAGATGGCCCACAATGCGGTCAAGTTCAACTATCCTGGCGGCTGGGTTCACGTGCGCGCCCACGCTACCGAACAGCATGTGCTGATCGAGGTGTCCGATTCAGGGATCGGGCTGGAGCCACAGCAGTTGGAAAGGCTGGGGCGCCCCTTCCACGGCAGGACCGACGCCCTGCGGCGGGGCGAGGTAGGGTTAGGCATTGGCTGGGCCTTTGTCTGCTACGTCGCCGAGAGCCACAACGGCTGGACAAGCGTTCAGAGCAACGGACCAGACCAGGGCAGCAGCTTTACGCTGGCCGTGCCCGTGGCCAATAACCTCTGAGGGAGAGCCAAGATGCAAGAGAGAAGCAAGCCACGCATCCTGGTCGCAGAAGACTACGTCCCTCTGCGCAGGGCCATCTGCAAGATACTGGAGAAGGAGGGCTACACAGTCCTTGCCGCAGGCAATGGCGCAGAGGCGCTGGCCCTGATGGAGCAAACCCCCTGCGACCTGATCCTCGCCGACATCATGATGCCGGAGATGGACGGCTATGCCCTCTACCAGGCCGTACGCGCCCATGCGGAATGGGCAACCGTGCCCTTTGTCTTCCTGACAGCCAGGGCAGAAAAGGACGATGTCCTGAAGGGCAAAAGGTTGGGAGCAGAGGACTATATCACCAAGCCGTTCGACCCGCAGGAACTGTTGATCGTCGTGCGCGCCCGCCTGGAGCGAGCGGGTCATGTCCGCCAGGCCGCCAGAGCCGAGTTCGAACAGCTCAAAACTCAGATCATCACCATCCTGGGCCACGAGCTGCGCACTCCACTGACCTTTGTGATGGGCTATACCGACCTGGCCCTGGAAGAGGTGGCCACCCTGCCCCCGGCAGAGATGGAGCGATTCCTGCACGGCATCCAGCGCGGCACCGAGCGGCTGAACCGGCTGGTAGAGGACCTGCTGATGGCGCTCCAGTTGGACAGCGGACAGGCAGAGCGAGCGTTCCAAAAAGTGGCGCAGCTCCGCCGTGACCTGGACGCGGTCGTCGAACGCGCCGTTCAAAAATACGCCGCCCAGGCGGCCAATCGCCAGGTGACGATGGAAACGGAAAAGCAAGGAGAGCTACCGCCGGTGCGCCTGAGCGAAGAGTTCTTTGCCGATGCATTGGGCCGGCTGATCGACAACGCGATCAAGTTCTCCCCGCCAGGAGGGCGGGTCCGCGTGACAACGAGAACCGCTGACGGCTGGGCAGAGATCGCCGTGGCGGACGAGGGCATTGGCATTGCAGCGGAGGAGATTCCTCACATTTTCGAGCGCTTTCATCAGATTGGCCGCGAGCAGATCGAGCAACAGGGAGTCGGCCTGGGGTTGAGCATCGCCCGCGACCTGATCCGCCTGCACGGCGGCGAGATCGTCGTCGACAGCCAGCCGGGGGCAGGCAGCACGTTCACCATCCGTCTGCCAGCAGCCCCGCCACCGCTGGCGGAGCAAAGCCATGAAAATTCGCGTTGTCCTCGCTGACGATCACCAACTGGTGCGCAAAGGGTTCTGCGCCCTGCTGAACCAGGAGCCGGACATCCAGGTCATCGGGGAAGCCGCAGATGGCCGCCAGGCCATGCGCCTGGTCGAAACGACAGATGCCGACGTTCTGGTCACCGATCTGGAGATGCCGGGAATGTCCGGTCTGGAAGCGGCGCGCCAGATCAAAGAACGGCGCCTCCCTGTCCGCGTGCTGGTGTTGACCATGCACAAAGAGACCGAGGCCGTGCTGCAGGTCATCCGCGCTGGCGTGGCGGGCTACATCGTCAAAGACGCAGCCGTATCCGAACTGGTCGAGGGCATCCGCACCGTCTACAGAGGGGAGACCTATCTGAGCCCGGCAATCGCCTCGCGGGTGGTGACCAGACTGCTCGAACTGACGGCAGAGCAGGCTGAGATTTCCCCTGTGGACAGGCTGACGGAACGGGAGCGAGAGATCTGGCAGTTGATCGCCGAGGGGCGTCAGCGGCAGGAGATCGCGGAACTGCTGTGCATCAGCCCCAAGACCTTTGACACCCACCGCGCCAACCTGATGCGCAAACTGGACGCCGAGGACAACGCCGCCCTGGTCCGCCTGGCGGTTCGCTATGGGATCGCCAGCACATAAACGTCATCCTCCCGCAGGTTTCAGACCTGCGGGAGGATTTTCTGACGTTCCTGCTCCCGCCGGGTCTGTGACCCGGCGGCCTCCAGCGGCGGGGGGCTGCGCCCCCCGCCGAGCAAGGGATGCCCCCACGGCAGCGTTCTGCTGCGAACACCCCTCCTGCCTGTTCGTAGCAAAACATTGTCACCCTGAGCGCAGCAAAGGGTCTCGTTGCGACACAGACTCCTTGTAACACGGATTATTTTTCTGTGACCCGGCAGCTCCCTGGCGGCATCAATCCCTCGGAGCCTGACACGCAACGCCCGGCGCAGGGACGTCGCGCATCCTCATCAGTCCCGCCACCAGGCCCAGCGCAAACCAGAAGGCCACCACCGGTTTAGAGTCCAGCGCCAGGGCGTCGGTGAGTCCATAGGCATAGAGCCCCACCAGCCCCGCCATCTGAGATATCCAAGACCAGAGACCCTAAAGGTCTATTCATAAACGTCATCCTCCCGCAAGTTTCAGAACCTGCGGGAGGATTTTCGAACCTGTCATTCAGGAGCGGGTGAGGGGATTCGAACCCCTGGCATTCAGCTTGGGAAGCTGACGTTCTACCGCTGAACTACACCCGCCTGTGCAAAGGCTATTATAGCCATCCGCGCCAGAAAGTCAACCTACCCCAGCGGCCGTGGCCGCCACAGCAACTGCTCGCGAATCAAGAGGTCCGTGCCGCGGATCTTGAAGGCCAGGTCAGCCGCCAGGTTGCGCATCACGCGATAGCCCAGCTCAGGATAATTGTCGCACATCGAGATCAGCCGCGCGCGGGGAATGCACAAGAGCAGCGCCTGCCGCGTGGCACAGCGCGCCGACGCCGTGCGCAGGCCCTGATCGACCAGCGCCACCTCGCCAAAGGTCTGCCCCGCCCGCAGCGTCGCAATGGTGGCCCCGCCACCAGCAGGCGAATGGGTAGGCTGAATCTGCACCAGCGCCGGGTCGACGACGATCTCGACCTCGCCCTGGGCAATGACGTACATCTCGTCACCTGCCGTGTTTTCCTCAAAGATCAGCTCCCCTTTTTTGCAGCGGACCTCGGAACAGATGGAGGCAACCATCTGCAACTGAACTTCGGACAGATCGTAGAACACATCGGTGCGACGAAGGATATTGGCATATTCCTGGATTTTCTTCTCGTCCATAAGGCCCCTCCTGCTGAAGCTATTGTAGCATATTTCTCGCCGCAGGGCAAAAGAGGACAGCGCCACAGTCTAGCCGTCACCTTGGGGAGGGGTCGCACAGATGCTTTGCACGGCCTGACGCGCCTCTTCTTCGGCCACAAAGACAAGGACGTCTCCAGCCATCAGCACCGTGTCGCCATGGGGAAAGAGCACGCGCTGCCCCCGTCGCAGCGTGGCGATGATACAGTCGCGCGGCCAGGCAATCTCGCCGATGCGCCGCCCCACGCAGCCAGCCCCCGCCTCGATCACGACCTCTTCCACCCCGACACCGCTCCATGCTCCCAGCCGCACCTGGTGGGCGCGGTGGCGGATCGCCGCCCGGCGGGTCAGCGCCACGTCGTAGGCACGGACGATGTCGCTGCGCCGCACCACGCCCAGCAGCCGACGCGGGTCGTCTCGCGCCACCACCGGCAACCGCGAGAGATCGCGGGGGGCCATCCGCCGCAGCGCCGTGCCCACCGTTTCGTCGGGAAAGACCGTGATCACGTCCCGTGTGGCGATGTCCCCCACCGTCAATTGCTCCAGCGGCCCCCATTCGCCACTCGTCGCCCGGCGATAGTCCTCGACCGAGACAATGCCAAACAGATGCCCATCCTCGTCCAGCACGGCAAAGCCGTGGCGCCCTGTCTGGATGACCTTGTCAGCCAGAGCAGATACCGGGAAATGGAGGGGAAGGGTGACAGTCTCGTGCAGCATCACCTCGCCCACCGTGACCGACTCCATGACATCCACATCCCGTCCCCGTTCCAGGCGGATGCCCTTGCGCGTCAGCGCGAGCGTGTAGGCCGATTCGCGCTGCAATGCCTGCGAGGTCAGCATGCTCACAACCACCGCAAACATCAGCGGCAGGATAATGTGATAGTCGCCGGTCATCTCAAACAACAAGAGGATGGCGGTGAGCGGGGCATGGACAGCGCCGGCCAGCACAGCAGCCATGCCGACAATGGCAAAGGCAGGGGGGATGATGTTCAACATGGGAAAGGCCACGTGCGCTACCTGCCCAAAGGCCGCGCCGAGCGTCGCGCCGAGGAAGAGGGCGGGGGCAAAGACGCCGCCAGCAAAGCCGCCGCCGATGCTGACCGCCGTCAGCAGCATCTTGGCCGCCAGCAGGGCAACCAGCAGCATCAGAGGGAACGCCTCGCCGCCCGCCTCCAACAGTTCCTCGATAGTCTCATAGCCCACACCGAACACCTGCGGCAGAAAGATCCCCACCGCCCCCACTGCCAGCCCGGCCACGGCAGGATGGATCCAGCGAGGCGCCCGCCAACGACGAAAAAGGTCCTGGGCCGCATACAGCGCACGGACATACAGAGCAGCGACCGGCCCGGCCAGCAGCCCCAGCGCCAGGTACAACGGCAACTCCCACGCCGAGCCAAAGGCATACGCCGGGACGCGGAATGCCGGCTGTGCCCCCGAGACGGCCTGCGTGAACACGGAGGAGATCACGGCTGCCAGCACGACGACGCCCAGAGCGCCGCTGCTCAGTTCACCCAGCACGATCTCCAGGGCAAAAAAGATGCCTGCGATGGGGGCATTGAACGCTGCAGCAATGGCCCCGGCCGCCCCGGCAGCGACCAGCGTCCGTGTCCGCTCCTCGGACAGGTGCAGGATCTGGCTGAACATCGAACCGAGATTGGCCCCGATCTGCACCGAGGGGTCCTCCGGTCCCACCGAGGCCCCCGAGCCGATGGATATGGCAGCGGCTACCGCCTTGAGAGGGACGCGCTGGTAACGCAATCGCCCGCCGGCCAGGGCGACAGCCTCGATGATGCCGGCGACTCCGTGGTGTCGTTCCTCGCCAACCAGAAAGTGCAGGATCAGGCCGACGACGATCCCTCCCACCACGGGCAAGAACGCAACGGTCCACTCCCCGGGCCGGCCCAGCAATGTGCCAGCCCCGTCAAAGAGAGCAGCGTGGACCAGGCCGATGAGCCATTTGAACACCCCGATCGCAATACCGCTGGTCAGACCGACAACCGCTGCCAGGCCGCTCAGCAGGATCGTCTCGGATGGCTGCCAGCGGTCCAGCCAACGTCGCAGGATTCTGGTCAAGACAGGTCGCACCGTCAATCTCCTGAAGCGAGCCGATTATACCCCCTCCCCACGCATAGGACAACTGCTCCCAGTTGTCCTACGAACTGTCGCAGCCCCCCGGAACGGGAAGAACGCCCGACAACAAACGAGGCGAGGGCCTTTCGGCGCCTCGCCCCGGGCTCCGCTCCCGCAACGGGAAAATTAGCGCTTGGTGTACTGAGGGGCCTTGCGCGCCCGCTTGAGGCCGGGCTTTTTGCGTTCCTTGGCCCGCGCGTCGCGGGTCAGGAAGCCGCCCTTGCCCAGCATCGCCCGCAGGTTGGGATCGATCGCCAGCAGCGCCCGCGCGATGCCCAGGCGAACGGCGCCAGCCTGCCCATGTACCCCGCCCCCTGCGACGTGGACAGAGACGTTGACGCGCCCGTCAAAGCCGGCAACCTTGAGCGGTTCCAGCAGGTGAACAAGGTCGATGCCGCGGCTAAAGTACTCTTCCAGCGGACGGTCGTTGACCACAAAGCGGCCTTCGCCGCCGGGGTAGATGCGCACCCGCGCCGTCGACGTCTTCCTGCGTCCGATACCCTCGTAATACTCTTGTTCCGCCATTTTCTGCTCCTTGCTACAGCTCCAGCGGCCTGGGCTGCTGGGCCTCATGAGGATGAGACGGCCCGGCATACACCTTGAGCCGGCCAAACATCCGCCGCCCCAGGGAGTTCCTGGGCAACATCCCCCGCACCGCCGCCTCAATCACCCGCTCTGGATGCCTGTCCAACTGGTCGCGCAGGCTGATCTGCTTGAGTCCATCCGGATAACCCGAATGGCGATAGTAGAACTTTTGATCCAGCTTGCGCCCCGTGACGCGCACCTGCTCCGCATTGACCACGATGACACAATCGCCCAGGTCGACAGCAGGTGAATACGCCGGCTTGTGCTTGCCCCGCAGGACCCGCGCGATGGCGGTCGCCAGTTGCCCCAACGTCTTGCCGCTGGCGTCGACGATGTACCACTCGCGCTTCACTTCATTCGCTTTCGTCACGTACGTTTTCACCCTTTTCACTCCTGCTCAAAGGATCCACGAGATCGTCCTCTCGATAGTAAACGGCCATCAGACAGAGGCCATGGGCCGCTGCTGTCGGCCCGGCCAGGCTGCGCTCTCGCGCCGCCAGCGCCGCCTCGAACGCCTCCACCGTCATCTGGCCCGTGCCCACCTGGAGCATCGTCCCCACCAGGCTGCGCACCATGCGGTAGAGAAAAGCGTCCGCCTCGATGTCGAAGAACAGCCAGGGCGACAGGCTCTGCCACTGCGCCCGCAGCACCCGACGCACACTGTTCTCCCCCTGCGGAGGCGTGCCGAAGGTGGCCAGGTCATGCACCCCCAGCAGGCACTGCGCCGCCGCCTGCATCGCCCCCACGTCCAACCGCTGCGGGACGTGCAGGCTGGTGCGGCGGTCCAGCGGCGAGCGAACGATATGATTGTAAATCGTGTACCGATACCAGCGGCTCCGCGCATCATAGCGGGGGTGAAAATCAGGCCGCGCCTCTTTCAGCTCCCGCACCGCCACGTCGGCCGGCAGCACCGCGTTGAGCGCCCGCTGCAGTTCGGCCAGCGTGTGCCGCCACGTCGTATCGAATGCGATCACCTGCCCCTGGGCGTGGACGCCGGCATCGGTGCGACCTGCGGCCAGCACCGTCCGCCGCTCGCCGCTCACCTGCTCCAGGGCAGCCTCCAAAACCTCCTGCACCGTAGGCCCATTGGCCTGGCGCTGAAACCCCTGGTAGTCGGTCCCATCATAGGCGACAACCGCCCGTACCCGCACCCTGCCAAAGGCTCCCCTATTCCACCAGTTCGAGCACGACCATCGGGGCGGCGTCTCCCTGGCGCGGCCCCAGTTTGACCATGCGCATATAGCCGCCCGCGCGGTCCTGATAGCGCGGCGCGATCTCGTCGAACAGCTTTTTCACCACGTCGACCTGCTTGCCGTCCGCCATCTGCCAGCGGTTGATGCGGGCGCTGACCAGGCGACGGGCATGCACGCCCCGCCCCGGGTTCTCCTTCTCCGCCTCCAGTCCCCGCTTGGCCAGCGTGATCAGCTTTTCTGCCTGCCGACGGATGATGCGCGCCCTGGTCTCTGTGGTCTCGATCCGCCCGTGACAGAGCACCTGCGAGACCATATTGCGCAACAGCGCCCGGCGCTCGCCGCTGGAACGATTCAACTTTTTCCCTACGACGTGATGTCGCATCCCAACCTCCAAACCAGGCGTCGCAGCGTTACTCCGACGCCTCCTTGTTCTCCAGATAATCCAGGTATCCCAGTTGCCTCAGCCGCTCCTCCAGCTCGACCAGCGACTTGTCGCCAAAGTTGCGGATCGTCAGCATGGCGCTCGGTCCCTTCTTGAGCATCTCCAACACCTCACCCACCTTGGAGATGCCAGCTCTCTTGAGCGCGTTAAAGACGCGGACACTGAGGCCCAGGTCGTCGATCAGCTTGTCATAGACCTGGCTGGGAATTGCCTCTTTTTCTTCCTCGATCTCGACCTCTTCGGTGACGCCGGCGACCAGGCGCAGGTGGGTGACCAGGTTGCGCGCGGCCTCCTTGAGCGCCTCCATGGGGCGAATGCGCCCGTCGGTCCAGATCTCCATGGTCAGGCGATCATAGTTGGTCATCTGCCCCACGCGGGCGCGGTCGACGTCGAACGCAACCCGGCGCACGGGGTTAAAGATGGCGTCGATGGGCAATTCGCCGATCGACAGCTTGCTGCGCTCCTCCGCCGGCGAATAGCCCCGCCCCTGCTCGACTTTGAACTCGATCTCGACATCGGTTTCTGACGAGTCGGTCGTGAACAGGTAGAGCTCGGGGTTGAGGATCTCGATCTCCGGCGGCGCAATGATATCGCCAGCCGTGACCACCCCCTCGCCGTGAGCGCGCAGCGTCATGCGCATGGGCCCCTCACCTTCCATTTTGAGGCGCAGTTGCTTGACCTGAAGGATGATCTGCATCACATCCTCGCGCACGTGCGGCATAGGGGCGAACTCGTGCGCCACATCCGTGATGCGGAGTGATGTCACCGCAGCGCCAGGCAGCGAAGCAAGCAGCACACGCCGCAGGGCATTGCCCAGCGTGACGCCGTACCCACTCTCCAGCGGGCCGATCACAAACCGCCCGTACTGCTGAGTGTTGGCTTCCGTCTCGATTTTCGGCAGAACTGGGGTAAACAATGGCGTAAACAAGCTGGCCTCCCTTCAGCGTTCCGCTCTTGCCGCCTAGCGAGAATAGAACTCGACGACCAGGTGTTCATCGATCGGCAGATCGATGTCCTCGCGGCGGGGCAACGACAGCACCCGCCCACCCAGCGCGCCGAGGTCCAGACTCAGCCAGCCGACCACGCGCTGCGAGTCGAGCATCTCAGCCCGGTTCTTGAAATAGTCCAGTTTGCGGCTCTGCTCGCGCACAGCGACCACATCCCCCACCTTGAGCAGATAAGAAGGGATATTGACGCGCCGGCCGTTGACGGTAAAGTGGCCATGCTGCACCAGTTGGCGGGCCTGGGCGCGCGAGTCGGCCAGGCCCAGGCGGTAGACCGCATTATCCAACCGCCGCTCGAGCAGGCTGAGCAGGTTCTCGCCCGTCAGGCCGCTCTGCCGCTCCGCCTCGCGGAAGTAGCGGCGGAACTGCCGTTCCAGGATACCATAGATGCGGCGCACCTTTTGCTTTTCGCGCAACTGGCGCTCATAGTCAGAGGGCCGCCGACGGCGAAAGTGCGATGCCTGGCCGCGCTCACCCGGCGGATAGTCCCGTCGCTCCAGCGCGCACTTGGGCGAAGAGCACCGCTCGCCCTTCAAGAACAACTTTTGTCCCTGCCGGCGACACTGTTTACAAGCAGGTCCCAGATATCTAGCCATTCTTCCTCTCCCAAACCCGGCTTACACGCGCCGCTTCTTCGGCGGGCGACAGCCATTGTGCGGAACAGGGGTGACGTCAGTGATCGAGAGGATCCTGAGGCCCGCCGCCTGCAGAGCGCGGATGGCTGCCTCTCGCCCGGGGCCTGGCCCCTTGACAAAGACATCCACTTCCATCATCCCGTTGTCCACCGCGTCCTTGGCCGCCCGCTGGCCGGCCTGCCGCGCGGCGAAGGGCGTGCTCTTGCGCGAGCCCTTGAACCCCACCGCCCCGGCGCTGGCCCAGTTGAGCACGTTGCCCTGCGGGTCAGTCATTGTGACAATGGTGTTGTTGAACGTAGCGTGAATATGCGCCTGTCCCTGCGGGATGTTGCGCTTCACGCGGCGGGTTACCCGCTTCCGTCCTTTTTGCACTCGTCCCATGAATCCTCCACTGTCCTGCGACTACTTCTTCTTCATCCCACGGCGCCGACCGCGACCCGGAACCGTCTTGCGCGCGCCCCGCTTGGTGCGGGCATTGGTGCGCGTGCGCTGCCCGTGCACCGGCAGGCTCTGGCGGTGACGCAGACCGCGATAGCAGCCGATCTCCATCAGGCGCTTGATGTTCATCTGCACCTCGCGGCGCAGGTCGCCTTCCACCTTGTAATCGCGGTCGATCACCTCACGCAGACGAGCCACCTGGGCCTCGGTCAGATCGCCAACGCGAATGTTGGGATCGATCCCCGTCTGGCGCAAGATTTCGCCGCTGAGGTTGCGCCCAATGCCATAGATGTAGGTCAGGCCAATCTCGACGCGCTTGTTGCGCGGCAGGTCAACCCCTGCAATACGTGCCATACTTACCTCCGCTCCAGATTAACCCTGTCGCTGCTTGTGCTTGGGGTTATGGCAGATCACCCGCAACACCCCACGGCGACGAATGATCTTGCATTTCGGACATCTTTTCTTGATCGAAGGCGAAACTTTCATCGCTCTGCTCCTTGCCAGGCTCATCCTATAGCCTGGTCAGAATCTCTGCCTCTCCATCTCGTATCGCAATCGTGTGTTCAAAGTGCGCGTTGACCCGCCCATCGACCGAGACCACAGTCCAGTGGTCATCCAACACGCGCACGCGGTAATCGGCCGAGAGCACCATCGGCTCCAGCGCGATCGTCATCCCAGGGCGCAGTTGCACCCCGTGCCCGCGCTGCCCATAGTTGGGCACCTGCGGCTCCTCGTGCATCTGGCGGCCAATGCCGTGGCCGGTGTAGTCACGGACGACGTTAAAGCCGCGCGTCTCGACGTACTCCTGGATCGCTGCCGAGATGTCGCCGCTGCGCTGACCAGCCCGCGCCGCGGCGATGCCCGCCTCCAGCGCGCCCTTCGTCACATCCAGCAGCCGCTGCACCTCCGCATCGATCTGGCCCACGGGAAAGGTCATCGCCGCATCGCCGTGGTAGCCCTGATAGATGGCCCCCACGTCGACGCTGAGGATGTCGCCCTCCCGCAGCACCCGCGGCCCGGGGATGCCATGCACCAGCTCCTCGTTCACCGAGGCACAGATCGTCGCCGGGAAAGGATGCTTGCTGCCGGGGGGATAGCCCAGGAAGGAGGGAATGGCCCCTCGCTTGCGGATGATCTCCTCCGCCAGCGCGTTCAGCTCCCCCGTCGTCACGCCGGGCGCGACGCGCTCTCCGATTCGCGCCAGCACTTCGGCCACGATGCGGCCAGCCTGACGCATCTTGTCAAGGTCTCGCTCTGTTTTGACGTGAATCATACGCCACAGGCGGCGCGAACCGCCTCCAGCAGGTCAGCCTGCACGTCCTCGATGGACTGCTCGCCATCGATGCGCACCAGCAGCCCCTGCCGCTCGTAATAGTCCACCAGCGGGGCGGTCTGCTCCTGGTAGACCTCCAGCCGGCGGCGGTGCGCTTCCGGCGTCTCGTCGGGGCGCTGGTACAGCTCGCCGCCGCAGGCGTCACACACCCCTTCGCGGCGCGGCGGGTCGAACAGCGTGTGAAAGACCGCACCGCACTGTCGACAGGTCCAGCGGCCCGCCAGGCGCGCCAGGGCTACCTCCGCGCTGATCTGGATCAGCGGCACGGCGTCGAGCGCAGCGCCCATCCGCGCCAGCGTCTCCTCCAGCGCCTGGGCCTGAACCACCGTGCGCGGAAAACCGTCGAGCACAAAGCCCACCGCGCAGTCTGGGCGCGCCAGCCGCTCGGCCACCATCCTGATTGTCAGATCGTCAGGCACCAGGTCGCCGCGCTCGATATAGCCGCGCGCTTCCTGCCCCAGTGCGGTCTCCTGCGCCAGATGCTCGCGGAAGAGCCCGCCGCTGGTGATGTGCGGAATCCCCAACAGCGCAGCAAGCTGCTCCGCCTGCGTCCCTTTTCCCGCGCCGGGCATCCCCAGCAGAACCAGCCGACAGCCCATTATTTGATAAAGCCCTCATAGTGCCGCATCAGCAACTGGGCCTCGAGCTGTCGCATCGTGTCGACGACCACACCGACCACGATGAGCAGGCCAGAGGCTGTAATCAGCAGCACTCGCGTGTTCAACAGCAACTGGGTGATGTAAGGCAGCACCGCCACCCCGCCCAGAAACAGCGCGCCAACCAGCGTGATGCGGCGATATACCCCGTTGATATAGTCCGCCGTCTTTTTGCCAGGCCGGATGCCCGGGATGAAGCCGCCCTGCTTTTGCAGCGCGCCGGGCAGGTCTTGCTGCTCGACCAGCACAAAGGTGTAAAAGTAGGTAAAGCCGACCACCGTGGCGAAAAAGAGCAGCGCATAGATCACCGTCGTGTACCACTCGGTCGTCGTGCCGGAGAAAAAGTTCATCACGCTGGTAGCCACTGAGGCCACCGTGGCGCTGCGCGAGTTGACAAAGAACTGGGAGATCACCGCCGGGAAGGTGAGGAAGGACTGGGCAAAGATCAGCGGGATCATGCCGGCCATGTTCACGCGCAGGGGGATGTAGGTGCTGCCGCCGCCGTACATCCGCCGTCCGCGCACGCGCTTGCCGTACTGCACGGTGATGCGCCGCTGTCCTTCCTGGACAAAGACGATCACAAAGACCGTCAGGGCGGTGAGGGCGATGAAAAAGACGATGCCCAGCCATCGGTCAGTGGCCCAGATGCGGGCCAGGTTGTACGGCGCCCGCGAGACGATGCCGCCAAAGATGATCAGCGAAAGGCCGTTGCCGATGCCCTGTTCGCTGATCAGTTCGCCCAGCCAGATGGCGAACATCGTCCCCGCCGTCATCGCCACCAATACTGAGATCGTCGGCAGGATGAACTCGGCCCGGCTGAAGCCGAACTGGGGCAGGATCGGCGTCCCGCCGCTCATGCTGCTGAACACCTGCGCCTGCCCGAAGGCCTGCAGCGCCGCCAGGGGGATGGTCAGGTAATAAGACCACTGGTTGACCTTGCGCTGGCCTGCCTCTCCTTCTTCCTGGATCTTGCGCTGCAAGGCCGGGAAGACAGGGATGAGCAACTGGAAGATGATGGTGGCGTTGATGTAGGGATAGACGCCGTTGGCCATCACTGAATAGTTAGCCACCGCCCCACCCGAGAGCAGGTCGAGCAGGTTGAACAACTGACTGGCCCCCGTGCCGCCCTCGAGGAGCTGACGCAGGGCGTTCTGGTCGATGCCGGGCACGGGCACATGCGCCACCATCCGGTAGATGACCAGGATGAGCAGCGTGTAGAACAGCCGCCGCCGCAGATCGGGCAACCGCAAGGCATCGCGTACCGCCTGGATCATCGTCTCCCCCTACCCTGTCCCGGCCGCTCTACCGGGTCCGCCGTCCGCCCCGTTCCCAGGGCAGATGCTCCACCGTCCCGCCAGCCGCCTCGATCTTGGCCATGGCGCTGGCGGAAAAGCGATGGGCTTTGACCGTCAGGGGTCTGGTCAGCTCGCCGCGGCCCAGGACGGCGACCCGTTCATCGACGCGCTTGATGATGCCAGCCGCGACCAACGCCGCCGGATCGACCTGGCTGCCGGCAGGAAATTGCTCCAGGCGCTCCACATTGACCGGGGTAAAGCGCAGCCGCCAGGGATCGCGGAAGCCCACGCCGCGGGCGAAGGGGAGCTTGCGCACCAGCGGCAACTGCCCACCCTCGAAATAGGGCGGCAGGCTACCGCCGCTGCGCGCACCCTGGCCCTTGGTGCCCCGGCCCGCCGTCTTGCCCTGCCCGGCCGCAATGCCGCGCCCTACTCGCTTGCGACGCTTCTTGGCGCCGTCAGCCGGTTGTAGTTCGTGCAGTTTCATACCTCAACCTCTTCTACCGTCACCAGATGCTGGACCCTGGCGATCATGCCGCGGATGACGGGCGACTCGACCTGCTCGACCGTCTGGTTCATCCGTCGCAGACCCAACGCCCACACAGTCCGCTTCTGCCGCTCCGAGTAGCCAATGGGGCTCTTGACCAGCGTGATGCGCAATACTTTCTTTTGTTGCTTCTTTTTGGCCGTCATTGCCCACGCCTCCAGAAGGGCATCACGTGCGCTTCGGGGATGCGGCGCTCGCGGGCGACGTCCTCGACAAAGCGCAGTTGGTTCAAGCCATCCATCGTCGCTTTGACGACGTTGAGCATATTGGCACTGCCCAGCGACTTGGTCAGCACATCACGGACCCCAGCAGCCTCCAGGACAGCGCGCGTGCCGCTGCCGGCGATGACGCCCGTGCCGGGCGAGGCCGGCTTGATCAGCACCTGCGCGCCTCCGCAGCGACCGATCACCTCGTGCGGGATGGTCTGCCCGGTCAGCGGGATGAGGCGCATCGAGCTGCGCGCCCGTTCGGTTGCCTTGCGGATGGCATCGGGGACCGAGCGTGCCTTGCCCACACCGATCCCGACGCTGCCGTTGTTGTCGCCCACCACCGCCACGACGCGGAAGGCAAAGCGGCGGCCACCCTTGATGACCTTGGCCACCCGCGCGATGTCGACGACGCGCTCGTCCAGTTCGTCCTTTTCCTCTTCAAAAACCTCATGGTCTCGCAGATTCTTGCTCATCGAGCCCCCTAAAAGTCCAGCCCGCCCTCGCGAGCGCCTTCAGCCAGGGCCTTGACCCGGCCATGATACTTGTACCCCCCACGGTCGAAGGCAACACGGGTCACGCCCCTGGCCAGCGCGCGGCTGGCCAGGATCTTGCCCACCACCCGTGCCTGCTCTACCTTGGGTTTGCCCTCGATCTGGGCCATCACTTCCGGCTCCATTGTCGAGGCCGAGACCAGCGTGTGCCCCTGCGTATCATCGATCACCTGACAGTAGATGTGCCGCAGGCTGCGAAAGACGTTCAAGCGCGGCCGTTCGGGCGTGCCAAACACCCTCGTCCGCACATGCTTGTGCCGACGCACCTGTCCAAGACGACGATTCTTCTCCATCGGCTATCACTCCTACGCGCCCGTCTTGCCCGCCTTGCGGCGAATCTGCTCACCCACGTAGCGCACGCCCTTGCCGCGATACGGCTCCACTGGCCGCGTGCGGCGGATGATCGCAGCGATTTGCCCTACCGCCTCGCGGTCGATGCCGCTCACCGTGATCACCCTGGTGCGAGGCTCGATCTGGAAAGTCACCCCTGCTGGCGGCTGAATGCGCACCGGATGGGAAAACCCCAGGCTCATCAGCAGGCTGCCGTCGCTCTCCAGATCGACCTTGTAGCCCACTCCCTGCACCTCGAGTTCTTTCTTGAACCCTTCCGACACGCCCGTGACCATGTTGGCCAGCAAAGAACGGGTCAGGCCGTGCATGGCGCGCTGCTGCCGCGTGTCGCCCGGCCGGCGCACGTGCAGAGCGCCCTCTTTTTCCACAATCTCCATATCCGGATCGAAGGCACGGGTCAACTCGCCCTTAGGACCCCGAACCGTCACCCGGTTCTTCTCGATAGTGACCGACACCCCTTTCGGCAGAGGAATCGGTTTGCGACCAATCCGTGACACGTTCTACCTCCCTCGCCGTCTGCTACCAGATGTGGCAGATGATTTCGCCGCCGACGCCCAGGCGGCGGGCCTGCTGGCCCGTCAACAGCCCCTTGGGGGTGGTGAGAATGGTGATGCCCATTCCACTACGCACCCAGGGAATGTTCCTGGCCTGCGCGTAGACGCGGCGGCCGGGCCGACTGACCCGCGCCAGGCCGGTGATCACAGGCCGGCGATTGCGCCGCTCGCCGACGTACCTCAGGCGAATGACCAGCCGGTAGCGCGGCTGCTCAGGACTCTCGACCACCTGGTAGTCGTCGATATATCCCTCCTCCTTGAGAATGCGCGCGATGGCCACTTTCATCTTGGAAGAAGGCATCTCCACCGCCGCCTGTCCCACCGCGATGGCGTTTCGGATACGCGTCAACATATCAGCAATCGGATCTGTAACAGTCATCAGTCCGCCACTCCTACCAACTGGACTTGGCCAGTCCGGGGATCTTGCCTTCCAGCGCCAGCTCGCGCAGGCAGATGCGGCACAGTTGGAAGCGTCGGTAATAGCCGCGAGGGCGTCCGCAGCGCTTGCAGCGGTTGCGCACCCTGACCTTGTATTTGCGACGTTCCTCTCGAATGGGCAGGCTCTTTCTTGTCATGCAATCCTCCGCTATCTGGTGCGCCGGAACGGCATGCCCAACAACTCCAACAGGCGACGCCCTTCCTCATCGGTCCTGGCCGAGGTGACAATGGAAATCTCCAGACCCCGGATCTTGTCGATCTGATCATAATTGATTTCTGGGAAGACGAGCTGTTCGCGCAGTCCCAGCGTATAGTTGCCCCGCCCGTCGAACGACTCGGGCACGCCGCGAAAGTCGCGCTGGCGCGGCAGGGCCACGTTGCACAGACGGTCCAGGAACGCCCACATCCGCTCGCCGCGCAGGGTCACCTTGACGCCGATGGCGCGCCCGGCGCGCAGCTTGAAGCCGGCGATCGATCGGCGCGCCCGCGTGACAACCGGGCGCTGCCCGGTGATCCTGGTCAGGTCCTGCACCGCAAAATCGAGCGCCTTGGGGTTGTCCAGCGCCTCGCCCATGCCCACGTTGACGACGATCTTTTCCACCCTCGGCACCTGCATCACATTGCTATAGCCAAACTCTTTGATCATCGTTGGCCGAACGTGTTCTCGGTAGAGAGCTTGCAGTCGCTGCATTCTCACTCCATCCCCTACCCGGCTAATCGACAGCCCGGTTACACAGTTTGCACACGCGCGCCTTCTTCCCGTCGGCCTGCACCTCAAAGCCGACGCGGGTGCGGTCGCCGCAGTGGGGGCAGACCAGCATCACGTTCGAGAGGTGAATCGGCGCCTCGAACTCGATGATGCCTGGCTCCACTTGCCCGCGGCCCGCCCGCACCGGGCGCTGATGCTTTTTGACTATGTTCACTCCGGCCACCACCAGGCGTCCGTCCTTGGGCAGGACCCGCAGGACCTTGCCGCGCACGCCCTTGTCGTTGCCAGAGATGACTTCGACCGTATCTCCCTTGCGAATGCGGATGCTCACCATTCGACTCCTTGCATCCCTGCCCTAGAGAACCTCGGGGGCCAGGGAGATGATTTTCATAAAGCCCTTCTCGCGCAGCTCGCGGGCCACCGGCCCAAAGATGCGCGTTCCACGGGGGTTCACGCCGGACGGATCCAGCAGCACCGCCGCGTTGTCGTCGAAGCGAATCGAAGAGCCATCCGGGCGCATATACTCCTTGGCCGTGCGGACGATCACGGCCTTGACCACATCGCCCTTCTTGACCGCTGCGTTCGGCGCGGCCTTTTTGACCGTGGCGATGATGATGTCGCCGACCGTGCCATAGCGCCGCTTCGATCCGCCCATCACACGGATACAGAGAATCTCGTGCGCGCCCGTGTTATCGGCAATGTTCAGACGCGTCTCTTGCTGAATCATAGCACCCTGGCCTCTTCGCCCAGCTCGGAGCGCTCGATGACCTCTTCCACGACCCAGCGCTTGGTGCGGCTCAAGGGCCGCGATTCGACAATGCGCACCGTGTCACCCACCCGGCAGGTCGAGTTCTCGTCGTGAGCGTAGAACTTTGTGCGCACCGCGACCACCTTGCGATAGAGAGGGTGGCGGCGGCTCTCCTCGACCAGCACCACCACGGTCTTGGTCATCTTGTCGCTCACGACGCGCCCTACCAATCGTCTTCGACGCTCTTTCACTGCGCGCCTCCTTCGATGATCCATTTCGCCAGTTCGCGCTCCCGCAGAATCGTCCGCATGCGGGCAATGTCGCGCCTGACGGCAGTAATCCGATTATTGTCCTCCAACCGACCCATGTACCAGTCCTGGCGGAGGTTGAACAGCTCCCGACAGGCATCGTCCAGTTGCTTGCGCAACTCGGCGTCTGTCCACGTTCGAATTTCCCTCGCTTGCATCTTACTCCCCCACCAAATCCGGGCGCACGATGAACTGGCAGCGGATGGGCAGCTTGTTGGCCGCCAGCCGCATCGCCTCGCGGGCATAGTCTTCGTCTACGCCGGCCAGCTCGAACAAGACACGGCCAGGCTTGACCACGGCGACCCAGTGATCGACCGCGCCCTTGCCCTTGCCCATGCGGGTCTCTGCGGCTTTGGCTGTGACCGGCTTGTCGGGAAAGATGCGGATCCAGTACTTGCCGCGCCGGCGGACGTGACGGACGATAGCGCGGCGGGCTGCCTCGATCTGGCGGCTGGTGATCCATGCCGGCTCGAGGGCCTGCAGGCCGTACTCGCCAAATGCAATCTCGCTTCCGCGCGAGGCCTGGCCCTTCATCCGCCCGCGGAATTGCTTACGATACTTGACTCGCTTTGGCATCAACATGAGTCATTCCTCCACACGACGAGGTCGCTACACAATGAAAGGCTCTTCTTCCCGCGCCTCGGGCAAGACCTCGCCCTTATAGATCCACACCTTCACCCCGATACGACCGTAGGTGGTATGCGCTTCTTCGACCGCATAGTCGATATCGGCCCGCAGCGTCTGACGGGGCACCTGTCCCTCGCGCATGGTCACCGGGCGGGCCATTTCGGCCCCGCCGAGACGGCCCTTGCAGATGACCATGACGCCTTCTGCGCCGGCGCGCATGGCCTGCTGCACGGCCCGCTTGACCGCACGCCCGTGCGAGATGCGCCGCTCCAACTGGGCCACAATGTTCTGCGCCACCAGGCGCGCGTCGATCTCTGGCTGGGCCACTTCCTGCACCTCGATGTGCACCTTCTTGCCGGTCAACACCTCCAGGTCACGGCGCAGGTTCTTGACCGCGGCACCCTTGCGGCCGATGACAATGCCCGGCCGCGCCGTCCAGACGATCACATTGACCTGGTTGGGAAACCGCTCGATCTCGATGTTCGAGATTGCAGCGGCCGCCAGCTCCTTCATCAGCATCTCGCGCAACGCCAAATCTTCCTGCAGGAGCTGCGCGTAATCCTTGCCCTCTGCATACCAGCGCGCCTTCCAGTCACGGATGACCTTGAGGCGGAAACCGTAGGGGTGAACTTTGCGTCCCAAACTCGAACCTCCTTCAGGCGTTCCTGCCCGCTGTTATTCTGGCTCGTACTCGTCCAGCACCACAGTGATATGCGACGACGGCTTGCGGATGGGGCGATAGTGGCCGCGCCCACCAAAGCGCGGGCGGCGCCCCTTGCCGGGCAGCACGCCCGGCCCGTCGTCCGCTGTGATGCTGGCAATGTACAAATTGCTCCGCGAAAGGCCGATGTTTTCCTCTGCGTTGGCAACCGCCGAACGGACCAGCTTTTCCACCGTCCGCGCTCCCGCGTGAGGAAGAAAGTGCAAGACTTCCAGGGCCTGCTCCACGTCCATGTTGCGCACCTGGTCGATCACCCGGCGCACCTTGCGTGCCGACATGGGCACATGTTTCGCCTGCGCGCGAACTTCCATGGCTTCCTCCAGTGCCCGCTACTGGCGGCGGACCTTCCCCTTCTTTTCCTTCGTCACATGGCCGCGGAACGTCCGCGTGGGCGCAAACTCGCCCAGCTTGTGGCCGACCATATTCTCGGTGATATAGATCGGCACATGCCGCCGCCCATCGTGTACGGCAATCGTGTGCCCCACCATCTGCGGGAAAATCGTCGAGGCGCGCGCCCAGGTGCGGATGACGCGCTTCTCCCCCACCCTGTTCAGGTCTTCGACCTTCCGCAGCAACTTGGGATCTACGTACGGACCTTTCTTCAACGACCGCGACATATCGCTTCTCCCAACCTCACAGTCTACCCTCGGCCCACGCCGCGCCGCCGGACGATGTACTTGTCCGTGGTCTTGTTGCGGCGGGTCTTGGCGCCCATCGTCTTTTTGCCCCACGGCGTCTTGGGGCTGGGCATACCGATCGGCGAACGGCCCTCGCCACCGCCGTGCGGATGGTCGCGCGGCGTCATCGCCGAGCCGCGAACCTCCGGCCGACGGCCCAGCCAGCGCTTCCGCCCGGCCTTGCCCAGCTTGATGTTGCCGTGATCGATGTTGCCCACCTGACCGACCGTCGCCAGGCACTCTTTGCGCACGCGGCGCATCTCGCCGCTGGGCAGACGAAGGGTCACATAGCTGCCCTCCTTCGCCAGCACCTGCGCCGAGGTGCCTGCCGCGCGGACCATCTGCCCGCCCCGGCCCGGATAGAGTTCGATGTTGTGCACCAGCGTGCCCAACGGCATCCGCTCCAGCGGCAGCGCACAGCCAGGGCGAATCTCTGCGCCCGGCCCACTGCTGACCACGTCGCCAACCTTGAGCTCCAGCGGGGCAATGATGTAACGCTTCTCGCCGTCGGCATAGTTCAACAGCGCAATGCGCGCCGAGCGGTTGGGGTCATACTCGATCGAAGAGACCCGCGCCGGGATGCCGTGCTTGTCGCGCTTGAAGTCGATGACACGATAGCGACGCTTGTGCCCGCCGCCGTGATGGCGCACAGTGACGCGCCCGGCCATGTTGCGCCCGCTGCGCCGGCGCAGCGGCGCCAGCAGCGTCCGCTCCGGTTCGGGGCTGGTGATCTCTTCGAACGTCAGCCCCGTCATCCCCCGCCGGCCGGGGGACGTCGGCTTGTAGACCTTGATGCCCATGCCTAGCCTCCTTCAAAGATGGGGATCGACTGCCCCTCGACCAGCGTCACCACGGCCTTTTTCCACATCGGCAGGCGCACGACACGGCGCCGCCCCCACCGTTTGGCTGCTTTGGCCGGCATATTCGAGACGCACACCGCCGCCACTTTGACCCCGTAGATCGTCTCCACCGCCTGCCGGATCTGGGCCTTGTTGGCCCGCCGGTCGACCTCGAAGGTGTACTGGCGGTTGGCTTCAGCCAGATACTGGCTCTTTTCCGTCACCACGGGGCGCTTGATCACCTGATACAGATGCATGGCTCTACCCCAAAATCGATTCGATGACTTGCAGGGCGCCCAGGGGCATCAACAGCCGGTCGTGCTGCAAGAGATCGCGCACGTTCAGATAGCTGGCGCGCAGGGTCTTGACGCCGGGCAGATTGCGCACCGACTTTTCGACCGCCTCGTTCTGCTCTGGCAGAAGGATCAACACGCTGTCTCCTATGCCCAGCCGCTCCAGCACAGCCGCCATCTCTTTCGTCTTGGGCGCTTCCAGCTCCAGCTCGTCCAGCACCACGATCTGCTGGTCAGCCAGCTTGGCCGAGAGGGCGCTGCGCAGCGCGGCGCGGCGCATCTTGCGCGGCATGCGCTGTTCATAGCTGTGCGGCACCGGCCCATGCGCCACCCCACCGCCGACAAAGATCGGGGCATTGCGGCTGCCGTGACGCGCCCGCCCCGTGCCCTTCTGGCGATACCACTTGGCCTTGCTGCGATTGTTCTCGCCGCGGGTCTTGGTTTCGTGCGTGCCCAGGCGGGCATTGGCCAGTTGCCGCACCAGCGCCTGGTGCATCAACGCCACATTGACCGGCCGCTCAAAGATGTCAGGGCGCAGCTCGACCTCATCCACCTGTTTGCCGGACATGTTCCACACAGGAACGATCATCCTCATTCCTCCCCGTCCGCTAGCCGGCCTTGCGGGCCTGCCGAATCAAGAGCAGGCCATTGCGCGGCCCAGGCACACCGCCCCGCACGGCCAGCAGATTGCGCTCCGGATCGACCAGCACGACTTCCAGATTCTGCACGGTGACCCGCTCGTTACCCATATGTCCTGGCGAACGCTTGCCCTTACGCACCCGGCCCGGAGTGCTCCCGGCGCCAGCAGAGCCGGGAGCCCGTTCCCGGTCAGACTGGCCGTGGGTCTTGGGCTGACGGTTGAAATGATGTCGCTTGACCGTTCCCGCAAACCCGCGGCCCTTGGAGACGCCGGTCACATCCACGCGGTCACCGACAGCAAAGACCTCGACAGTGACCTTTTCCCCTTCCGCAGGCGCCTCTTCTGGCTTGACGCGAAACTCGCGCAGGTAACGCAGCGCCGGCACGTCAGACTCGAGCACCCGTCGACGCGGGTGTTTGTCGCCCGGCTTCAGCCGGCCCAGGTGGCCCAACTGCCCGCGAGTCAACCGCTGCGGCCTGGTCTCCTCAAAGCCCAACTGCACGGCGCTGTAGCCTTCCCGTTCGGGCGTCTTGACCTGGGTGACCCAGCACGGGCCGGCTTCGATCACCGTTACCGCGATCATCTCGCCGGCATCGTTGAAAACCTGGGTCATCCCCACCTTTTTACCCAAAATCCCTTTCACTGCTCACATCCTCCATGGGACTGCCGGCCCGCCCTGGCCGCATCATCCCCTACAGATCTCCCTACAGCCTGATCTCGATGTCCACCCCGGCCGGCAGATTGAGCCGCATCAGCGTGTCGATCGTCTTGTTATCGGGTTCGACGACATCGATCAGCCGCTTGTGCGTGCGAATCTCAAAGTGCTCGTGCGAGTCCTTGTCGATGAACGTCGAGCGGCGCAGGGTAAAGCGCTCGATCCGTGTCGGCAACGGGACGGGCCCCACCACCGTCGCGCCAGTGCGTTCGGCTGCCTCGACGATCCGCTTGGCGGACTCGTCCAGGATACGGTGATCGTATGCTTTTAGTCGGATGCGGATCCTCTGCTTGGCCATCGTCTTCTCTAGTCCAGAATCTTGGTGATCACGCCCGCGCCGACGGTGAGGCCACCTTCACGGATCGCAAAGCGAGACCCCTGCTCCAGGGCGATCGGCTCGATCAGCTTGACGACCAGGTTGACGTTGTCGCCCGGCATCACCATCTCGACGCCCTCGGGCAGGGTGATCTCGCCCGTCACGTCGGTGGTGCGGATATAGAACTGCGGACGGTAGCCGGAGAAGAAGGCCTTGTGGCGCCCGCCTTCCTCCTTGCGCAGGACGTAGACGTTGGCCTCAAAGTGCTTGTGCGGGGTGATCGAGCCAGGCTTGGCCACCACCATACCGCGGGCTACCTGCTCCCGGCTGATGCCGCGCAGCAAAAGGCCCGCATTGTCGCCAGCGACCACAACGTCCAGCTTCTTGCGGAACATCTCCATATCCGTGACAACCGTCTTGAGCGGCTGATCGACGATACCGACGATCTCGACCTCCGTCATGGGGACAAGCTTGCCGCGCTCGACGCGGCCCGTCACCACCGTGCCACGGCCCTTGATGCTGAACACATCCTCGATGGGCATGAGGAAGGGCTTGTCCTCTTCGCGCACCGGCGTCGGGATATAGTCATCGACCACCCGCATCAGCTCCCAGATGCAGGCATACTCCGGAGCATTGGGATCGGTGCTATCCGACTGGAGCGCCTTGAGCGCCGAACCGCGGACGATGGGGGTCTCGTCGCCGGGGAACTCGTACGAGTCGAGCAGCTCGCGCAGCTCCAGCTCGACCAGCTCCAGCAGCTCCTCGTCTTCCATCAGGTCGACCTTGTTGAGAAAGACCACGATCGCCGGCACCTCGACCTGGCGAGCCAGCAGGACGTGCTCGCGGGTCTGAGGCATCGGGCCGTCGGCCGCGGAGACGACCAGGATCGCGCCATCCATCTGCGCCGCGCCGGTGATCATGTTCTTGATATAGTCGCGGTGACCGGGGCAGTCAACATGAGCATAGTGACGCTTGTCCGTCTCATACTCCACATGCGCAATGGCCACGGTCAAGATCTTGGTGGCATCGCGGCGGAACATCTTGGCATCCGCCTTGGCGACCTGGTCATAACTCTGATACTGGGCATATCCCTTGAGCGCCAGCACCTTGGTAATGGCCGCTGTCAGAGTGGTCTTGCCATGGTCAATATGGCCGATCGTGCCCACGTTGACATGCGGCTTTTCGCGTACGAACTTTTCCTTTGCCATTGTTCCTTCTCTCCTTTCGAACTTGAAAACTTTGGGCCGGAGTTATCCCCCGGCCCCAAAAGAACTGGAGAACAACTCCCGCTTGCGAGAGCGTCTTCTACCACGTGCCACCGTACAAGATGGCATCCATTCTATTTTTGTCCACCGGTGCGTAATGGTGGAACTCCATCGTAAATGTACCCCGTCCCTGGGTCAGCGACCGGACATCGGTCGCATAGCCGAACATCCTGGCCAGCGGCACCGAGGCTTGCAGGGCCTGGAGGCCGCCGGGGCGTGGATTCATCGCCTCGATGTTGGCCCCGCGGGCGCTCAAATCGCCGAGCACATCGCCTGTAAAAGCCTCTGGGACGACCACCTCGACCGCCATCACCGGTTCAAGCAGGACCGGTTCGGCGCGTTCCACCGCCGCGCGAAAGGCCATCGAGCCGGCGACCTTGAAAGCGCTGGGGGTGGAGATCTCTTCATCCCACTCGACTTCCAGCAGCACAACCCGTATGTCGGTCAGCGGATAGCCGGCCAGCACGCCGCTCTCCATCGTCTCCCGGCAACCTGCCTCGACCGCAGCGGCCAGGTCCTTGTTGGAGGACTGGTTCTCGAAGCGAAAGCCCCCTCCCGGCAGAGGCCCCACCATCAGACGCACCCAGGCGTACTGCGGGTTGCCCCCTGTCGGTTTGTCGAAGAGCGCTTCGGCCTCGACCTCCTTCGTCACCGTCTCGCGGTAGGCCACCCGCGGGCGGCTGACCCTGCCTTCGACGTGGAACTCACGCACCAGCCGGTCGACCAGGATCTCCAGGTGCAGCTCGCCCATCCCGGCAAGGACTGTCTGGCCGGTATTCTCGTCCACGCGAACCATAAAGGTCGGGTCTTCTTCGGCCAGCCGTCGCAGCGCCTCGTCCATGCGCGCCTGATCGGCCGCCGTGCGCGGTTCGATAGCGACAAAGATCACCGGTTCCGGAAAGACAATCGACTCCAGGACGATCGGCGCGCCGGGCGTGCAGAGCGTATCGCCGGTAAAGGTCTGCTTGAGCCCTACCACCGCCCCGATGTCTCCCGCCGTCAGCGCGCTGATCTCTTCGCGGTCGCGGGCGAACATGCGCAACAGCCTGTTGACGCGCTCTTTGCGCTGGCGGCCCGGGTTATAGACCTGCGCGCCCACCTTGAGCCTGCCAGAGTAGACCCGCACATAGGTCAGGCGCTCCACAAAGGGATCAGCCGCGATCTTGAAGGCCAGCGCCGCCAGCGGCTCCTCCACGTCGGCCCGGCGCACCTCTTCCTTCCCCGTGTAGGGATTCTTCCCCTCCACGGGCGGGATATCCAGCGGCGACGGCAGGTAATCGACGATGGCGTCGAGCAGGGGTTGCACCCCCTTGTTGCGCAGCGCAGAACCGCAGAGGACCGGCGTCAGCGCGCCTTGCAGCGTGGCCGTCCGCAGCGCCCGCCGCAGTTCCGCCGCCGTGATCTCTTCCCCCTCCAGGTAGCGGGTGGTCAGCTCGTCGTCTGTCTCGACGATCTGCTCGACCATCTTTTCCCTGGCCGCCTGCACCTCATCCAGCAGGTCGGGCGGGATGGGTTCGATCTGCGGCAGCCTGCCCAGGTCGTCGACCCAGACAATCGCGTGCATCTCCAGCAGGTCGACCACGCCGCGGAAGGTCGCTTCCCGGCCGATGGGCCACTGCACCATCACCGGATTTGCGCCCAGGCGCTGGTGGATCGTCTCTGTGGCGTGGGCGAAATCGGCGCCCAGCTTGTCCATTTTGTTAATGTAAGCCAGCAGGGGCACGCCGAAGGAGCGGGCCTGTCGCCAGACCGTCTCCGACTGCGGCTCGACGCCGACCACGGCGTCAAAGACCACCACGCCGCCGTCGAGGACGCGCAGGCTGCGCTGCACCTCGGCCGTAAAGTCGATGTGCCCCGGCGTATCTACGATGTTAATCTGATGGTCCCGCCAGTAGCAGGTCACCGCCGCAGCGGTAATCGTGATCCCCCGCTCCCGCTCCTGGACCATCCAGTCGGTGACGGTTGTCCCTTCGTCAACCGTCCCCATTTTGTATGTACGTCCTGTGTAAAAGAGCACCCGCTCGGTGGTTGTCGTCTTGCCTGCGTCGATGTGGGCAATGATCCCGATGTTACGAATCCGCTCTAGCGAGTGTGCCTCGTCCATTGCCCATCACGTGACTCACGGAACACGGAACACGTGTTGCGTGTTGCGTGTTGCGTGTCGCGCGTCACCACCGATAGTGGGCAAACGCCCGGTTGGCCTCCGCCATCCTGTGTGTATCCTCGCGCTTTTTGATCGAGGCGCCCGTCTTGTTGGCCGCATCGACCAGTTCGGCAGCCAGCCTTTCGGCCATCGAGTGGCCTGGGCGCTGGCGAGCAGAAGCCAGAATCCAGCGCATGGCCAGGCTGACCTGGCGGTACGGCGGGACCTCGACCGGGATCTGGTAAGTCGAGCCACCGACGCGGCGGGGTTTGACCTCCACCATCGGCGAGACGTTCTGGATCGCCTCTTCCAGCACCTCCACCGGCGGGCGCCTGGCCTTGGCGGCGGCGATGTCCATCGCCTCATAGACGATGCGCGTGGCCAGGCTCTTTTTGCCCTCCCGCATCACCCGGTTGATGAAGCGGGTCACCAGCGTGCTGTTGAAGCGCACGTCTGGCTCTACTTCTCGCATGGGCGGACGATAGCGTCTTGGCATGGCTTCCTGCCTTCTTATTTCTTGGCGGTCGTCTTGGCCGCCTTGGGCACCTTGGTCCCATACTTGGAGCGCTGCTGAGAGCGGCCCTCGACGCCAGCCGCGTCCATTGCCCCGCGGATGATGTGATAGCGCACGCCTGGGAGGTCCTTGACGCGGCCACCGCGCACCAGCACCACCGAGTGCTCCTGCAGGTTGTGCCCCTCGCCAGGGATATAGGCGGTCACCTCAATGCCGTTGGTCAGACGGACGCGGGCGATCTTGCGCAGCGCCGAGTTGGGCTTTTTGGGCGTCGTCGTACGCACCTGCGTGCAGACGCCGCGCTTTTGCGGCGCGCCCTTCGGCTGCAACGTCCGCCGCTGGGTATACGAATTGGACGTATACTGCAGCGCTGGCGCCTTGGACTTTTTGCGCTTTGGCTTTCTTCCCTTGCGAATCAATTGATTGATCGTGGGCATGAATTCCCCCTACTAAAATCAACCAGAAAGGCCACCCACTCACCGTGGCCTTCCTTTCGACCATCCTTCTGTCAATGGAGTGGCAGGAGATATAGCTGCCGCTCATCCAGCAAACGGGGATTTTACCACGAGGCTGTTTTTTAGTCAAGCGCCTCGGGATTCCCCAGATCGAGCAGCCCCAGCGGCAGGCGCGGGATGCGTGGGCGCGCCTCCTCGCGGCCAAAGCGCAACACCTCGCCGTTCTCCGTCACCGCCTCCACCGCCAGCCCCAGGCTTTGCAGCTCTTTGACCAGCACTTTGAACGAGGCCGGCACGCCCGACTCGATGATCGGATCGCCTTTGACGATGGCCTCATAGGCCCGCACGCGCCCGTGAACATCGTCCGATTTGACGGTGAGCATCTCCTGCAGCGTATAGGCGGCGCCGTATGCCTCCAGCGCCCACACTTCCATCTCGCCGAAACGCTGCCCACCGAACTGGGCCTTGCCGCCCAGCGGCTGCTGCGTGACCAGGCTGTAGGGCCCTGTCGAGCGGGCGTGGACCTTGTCCTCGACCATGTGGGTCAGCTTCATCATATAGATCATGCCGACGGTTACCGGCTGGTCATACGGCTCGCCCGTCTTGCCATCGTAGAGAATCGCCCGCCCCAACGTCGGCAGCGGGTCCCCAAGCTCCAGGCTGACCTCGGTGGCGCGCAGAAGAACCGCCGCATCGTCCAGCTCACTGACATCGTACCCGCGGTCCGCCAGCCAGATGCGCAGGCAGGCCGCCCGCGCTGCCTGGTCCGCCACATCCCGCTCTGCCAGCGAGCGCGTGTCGTCCTCGAAGGAGAGCAGCTCATCAGGGTTGTAGCCCCGCTCTTTCAGCCACTCGCGCAGCACCGAGCGGCGGGCATAGACCACGTCCTCAGCCAGGCGGCCCTCGTCGTAGCCCCGCCCGCCCAGCCAGGCCATGACGTACAACAGGCGCGCTTCCGCATCGTCGACCAGGGTCTCCAGCGAATAGTTCTGCGCCTTGAGCCAGGCCCAGGCCCGTTCGGTGATCTCTTTCCAGGCGCGGTCGATCAACCAGGCCCGCGCCAGTTCAGCGGCGATCTGGTCCTCGTCGGCCCCGTCAAAGACCGGCGTCACCGCGCGAAAGCCCAGCCGGTCCGCCGCCCAGCCCAGGTGTGTCTCCAGCACCTGGCCGATGTTCATGCGGCCTGGCACACCCAGCGGGTTCAGGATCAACTCGATCGGCGTGCCATCCTTCAGGAACGGCATGTCCTCGATCGCCACGACCTGGGAGACGACGCCCTTGTTGCCGTGGCGCCCGGCCATCTTGTCGCCCTCGGTGATCTTGCGCCGTTGGGCCACGCTGACCCGCACCATGCGCTCGACACCGGCCGGCAGGTCGCGGTACTCGTCGCGGTCAAAGACCTTGACATCGACCACCTTGCCTCGCTCGCCGTGGGGCATGCGCAGGCTGCTGTCCTTCACCTCGCGGGCTTTTTCGCCAAAGATCGCCCGCAGCAGCTTTTCCTCCGGCGTCAACTCTTTTTCGCCCTTGGGCGTGATCTTGCCCACCAGGATGTCGGAAGGCTCAACCTCGGCGCCGATGCGGATGATCCCTTCCTCATCCAGGTCCTTGAGCGCCTCGTCGCCCACGTTGGGAATGTCGCGGGTGATCTCTTCCGGTCCCAGCTTGGTATCGCGCGCCTCGGCCTCGTACTTTTCGATGCGGATGGAGGTAAACTTGTCGTCGCGGATCAGGCTCTCGCTGATGAGGATGGCGTCCTCAAAGTTGCCGCCCTCCCAGGAGAGGAAAGCGCAGAGGACGTTATGCCCCAGAGCCAGCTCGCCGCCGTCGGTGGAGGAACTGTCGATGAGCACCTGGCCCTTGTGCACCCGCTGGCCCTTGTGGACGACAGCGCGCTGATCGATGCAGGTCGATTGATTGGAGCGGTCATACTTGCGCAGAGGATAGACACGCCGGCGGCCGTCCTCCTCCAGCACCACAACCCGCTCGCCGGTGACGCTGAGCACCTCGCCTTCTTTTTCTGCCAGCACGACCTGGCCCGAGTCGATAGCTGCCTGCCGCTCGACGCCGGTGGCAACGAGCGGCGCTTCGGGCATCAGCAACGGCACGGCCTGGCGCTGCATGTTCGAGCCCATCAGGGCGCGGTTGGCGTCGTCGTGTTCGAGGAAGGGGATCAGCGCCGCCGAGACACCGACAACCTGACATGGCGCCACGTCGATATAACTGATGCGGTCGACCGTCGTGAGCAGGAACTCTTCGCCGTGCCGCGCCGAGATGCGCGGCTGCTTGAAATAGCCCCGCTCATCCAGGTCAGCCTTGGCCTGGGCAATCGTGTACCGCTCTTCCTTGTCCGCCGAGAGATAGACAATCTCGTCCGTCACGCGGGGGCGGACGGGGATCTGCTCGGAAAGGCCCAGCGCGGCGATGCGCTCGGCCAGTTCGGGCGTCACCAGCGTGTCGGCCTCGGCGACCACTTCGCCGCTGCGGGGGTCGACCACCGCCTCGCGCAGGATCTCGCCGGTCAGCTCTTCCACCACGGGCGAGACAGTGCGCACCACGCGGCGGTAGGGCGTCTCGATAAAACCAAAGGGGTTGACGCGGGCATACGTCGCCAGGCGTCCGATGAGGCCAATGTTGGGGCCTTCAGGGGTCTCGATGGGGCAGATGCGCCCATAGTGCGAGTGATGGACGTCGCGCACCTCAAAGCCAGCGCGCTCTCGTCGCAGGCCGCCGGGTCCCAGGGCGGAAAGGGTACGCTTGTGCGTCAGCGCCGCCAGGGGATTGGTCTGGTCCATGAACTGGGAGAGCTGGCTGGAGCCGAAAAACTCGCGCAGCGCGCCGACAACGGGGCGGATGTTGATCAGATTGACCGGCGTCGGCGGCTCCGCTTCGCTGCGCAGGGACATGCGCTCCTTGACCACGCGCTCCATTCGCAGCAGGCCGACACGGAGCTTGCTCTGGATCAGCTCGCCCACCGTCTTGACGCGGCGGTTGCCCAGGTGGTCGATGTCGTCGGCGTCTTCGATGCCGTTGTTGATGCGGATCATGTGCTGCACCAGGGAGAGAATGTCCGCCTTGGTCACCGTGCGCTGCTCGATGGGCATCTCCAGACCCAGGCGCTGGTTCAGCTTGTAGCGGCCGACGCGCTGCAGGTCATAGCGGCGCTCGTCAAAGATCTGCGAGACCAGGAACTCCTCGGCGTTTTCCATCGTGGGCGGGTCGCCAGGGCGCATGCGGCGGTAAAACTCGAGCAGCGCTTCCTGGGCGATCGTGCGCCCCTCGCGCGGCTCCCAGTTCGGCTCCTGACGGATGGTGGTAGGAATCCACTGGAGATCCGGCGCCGTGTCGACGTTGGCAAACAGCTCCAGCAACTCCTCGTCCGTGCCTTTCTCGAGAACCTGCGAATGCGTGCCATCATCGACGGCAGCCAGCGCCCGCAGCATAATCGTCACCGGCACCGTGCGCTTGCGATTGAACTTGAGGGTCAGATAGCCCGTCTTGCGGCTCTCGAACTCCATCCAGGCGCCGCGGTCGGGGATCAGCTTGGCCATGCACAGCCGCCGCCCGGTGACGCGGTCCTCTTCGACGTCGAAATAGACGCCGGGGGAGCGGATCAACTGGCTGACAACCACCCGCTCGGTGCCGTTGATGATGAACGTGCCGTTCTCGGTCATCAGCGGGAAATCACCCAGAAAGATCTCGGACTGGATGATCTCCTCGGTTTCGCGGTTTTCGAGAGCGACCTTGACATAGAGCGGGGCTGCGTATGTGACGTCCCGTTCCAGGCACTCGTCCTGGCTGTAGGCCGGCTCGCCGAAGCGATAACCGAGGTCGAAGCGGGCGCTTTCCGGCTTGGTGCTGGGGAAATAGAGCTTCAGCGTGCCCGTATAACTCTCGATGGGCGAAATCTCGTCAAAGAGCTCCTTGATGCCCTCGGTCTGGAACCAGCGGAAGGATTCCAACTGCACTTCGATCAGCGCAGGCAGGCTCAGAGAGCCAGCAATCTGCGCATAAGATTTGCTGCCCCAACGTGACGTTTGCATTCAACCTCCCCAGCGGCTACCAACGGCAAATCGAACCCGAAGTATACCAAATACTTAAAAAAAGTCAAATGTGGCGCATAGAAACGCGATGAACAGCAGAGAGGAATGAAAAAACTGGTTATCGGCAGGCAGCCCGCAGGCGTTCGTACCCGGCCACTAACGTCGAGTCATCGAGTGCCTGTTCGAACTGACGCAGCCAATCGAGGATGTAGGCATCATCCAGTGCCTCTCCCTGGCGGCGGATGATGCTCTCCACGTCCGCCGCATCGCGCGGCCGCAGAGAAATCATCTTGTAGATGAGCAAGTCCTCTGGGCTGCAAACGCGCAGCACCAGCCCCGGTTCCACTTCCACATCGCGGGCGCGCTGAATGGCCGTAGCGTCGTAGGGCGTATCGGCCAGCAACAAATCGATGCGCGTACCGAAGGCGTCTTGCACGAACACAAAGCCCAGGCGCTGCAGGGAAAGGGAAGGGTTCTCCATCAACGGTGTGTAATCGGCGCTGAGGACGCTCCACAGGCGATGCGCTTCATTCCGCCGCGCCATGACCTTGATGTCGACATCGCGCGTCACGCGCGGGTTGCCCCACACGCCCACGGCAACACCGCCAATCACAGCAGAGAGCATGCCTGCCTCAGCCAGGCGTCTCTGCAGAATGGCAATCGACTGAAGCAGGTTCTCCATAGCGTTCTCTGTACCAGCGATCGAACTGTTGCAGGCGGGCCTGGAGGTTTTGCAGGTAAGCCTGCCGCTCGGCGCGGAACAGGCTCTCGGTCTGCTGTAACTGCTGTTCGAAAGCCCGCTGCAGCGCCAACAAACTGCGGATGCTTTCCTGGACGCTCATGCGGCGCTGCAGAAGCACTTCCTGGGCTTCCATAGCCTGCCACTGATCCCGAAGAGCGCGTATCTCTTCCATCCTTCCCGCTGCTGTTATCATAACCTCATCTGGGATAAAGTCAAGGTTACGAGTTCGGATACCCCCATTCCTGTTTTATGCTATAATGAGCTTATGGTTATGATAAGGAACCCAATCCCATGACAGAACCCACTCCCCTATCGCCCAGCGACCTGCGGCGCATTCTCGTTCGGCACCTCGGCGAGAGCGAGCTACAGGACCTCTGCGTTGACCTCGAGGTAGACTATGAGAGTCTGCCTGCCGTCGGCAAGGCGGGCAAGGCGCGCGAACTGGTGCTGCTGCTGCAAAGGCAAGAGCGCCTCTCCCAGTTGGAGGCCCTGTTGCGCCAGATGCTGCCCTTCCTCGACACGCCCTACTCGCCAGAGCGGCTGCAGGAACTGCAGGCGTCGATCATGGCCGCCTCGCAGCCCAGGGTACGCGAAGAGTTCGTCGAGTTCACACGGCGGATCGAAGCCTACCTCGACACCTTTAGTCGCCTGCACGAAGAGCTCAAGGAGTGGAAAGAGTTGCACAATCTGCTCCAGGGGCTGCAGATCGACTTTACCCCCTGCCGCAGCCACGTTGCCGGGATCGGCCATCTGCGCGGCACATCCCGCCGCGAACAGGAACGCCTCCTCTACGAGATCGAGGTCGAATGGCGACCCTGCCGCCGCGCCCTCTGCCGCCTCCAGGCCCTGGCGCGGGATGTCCAGGCCATTGACGAGCCGTTCGATCCCAAGACCGGCAGCGGCCCCCCCTGGTTTGTCGAGCTGGAAGGGATCGGCCGCGCCATCGACGAGGCCCTGCTCCACAGCGACCTGCCTGCGCTGGCCGATCACATCTCGGCCTTTGGCGACCGCGTTGACCAGTTCCTTTATCTGGCAGACAAGTCCCTGCGCCGTGTCGTCGAGGCCATTCATCAACTCTCCCAATCGATGAGGCGGTGATGAGCATATACCAGGAACTGTTGGCAGAACACCAGGCGTTGCAGGCCCAGCGGGCCAACGCCCCCGAGTCGCTCGACGTCCAGCGCGTGTTGCGGCTGATCGAACGCGCCCATCAAGCTGGCGAGCAGATCGGCAACCCCCGCCAGCGCGACCAACTGCGCGAAATCCTCAACCTCTGGCGCGCCTTTGTCTTCGAGCAGACCGGCCAGTACCCGCCGACGCAGATCAGGCCCTTCCGGCCTGGCCGAACCACAGCGGGCAGGGCGATCCTCGCAGCGCTGTGGCCATGGGGCGTCCTGGTCGCTCTGGCCCTCCTGATCCTGAGCGGCGTGATCTGGCAAATCATCCGCTCAGGGATCTGGATCGTGCCTACCCTGCCGCCGACAGAGGCACCGCTCACCCCCACCCCAACGCTGTCGCCAACGCCGTCGCCCCCCGCCGTCTATCTGCTCCCCTCGGCCGTCGAGCTGACGGTGGGACACACCGCCCGCATCGACATCGCCCTGCGCAGCGCGCGCCCGCTGGAAAGCGTGCGCCTGGAGCTGCGCTACGACCCCAACTCGGTGCAGGTCGTCGACGCCGAACCGGCTCTGGACGGCGTCCAGGTCGCTGCCGGGCCGACGCTCGACCGCGTCATCGTCAACCAGGCGCAGGTCGATGAGGGGCGGGTGACTTTCCAGGCCAGCGGCTCGCTGCCGGCAGCGGAGGAAACTCTCATCGCCTCGCTGCTGCTGCGCGGCGTGGCTGCCGGCGGTTCGGCGCTGCGCTTCGAGGCGCTGAGCCTCTACGATGCCAACGGCGCCATCGCTGAGATCGCCCTCCCTGCCGACGGGCTGATCGCGGTGCAGGCCGGGCCAGCGCCGACGCCCACAGCCACGCCCTTCCCCACCTCAACACCTGCGCCCACCCTTCAACCGCCTCCCCCTATCGAGCCTGGCAATGCCGAGAGCCTGGAGCCGCGCACCGAGCTGGCCGTCCATCGCGGCCCGGTGTTTCAGCTTGCCTTTGCCCCCAGCGGCGCCCTGCTGGCCTCCGCCGGCGCCGACAGCACAGTGCGCCTCTGGTCGCCGCAGACAGAACAACAGCTCGCTGTGCTGAGCGGCCACAGCGGCTGGGTGCGGGCGGTCGCTTTCAGCCCCGACAGCCGCTGGCTGGCCTCCGGCGGCAACGACCGCCTGGTGCGCCTGTGGGATGTCGAGACGCTGCAACTCGTCGCCGTCTTTGCCGGCCACGAGGGCTTTGTGCTCGACCTGGCCTTCAGCCCGACGGGAGACATCATCGCCTCGGCCGGCGGCGAGGGAACGGTGCGGCTGTGGGACCGCATCGGCGGAGGGGAACTGGCCGCGCTGCGCGGCCATGAGGGAGCGGTCAACGCCATCGCCTTCGACCCCGGCGGCCGCGTCCTGGTCTCGGCCGGCAGCGACGGCACGCTGCGCCTATGGGACGTGGCAACGGGTCAGCTCCTGCGCACGCTGTCCGCCGGGCCGGGGGCAAGCATTCAGAGCATTGCCATCAGCGACGACGGCGCCTGGCTGGCCAGCGGCAGCTCGGCGGGCAAGATCATGCTATGGGACCTGCGGGCACTGCTGGCCGCCGAGGGGATCGAGCCGGCAGGCGAGCGCCTGGGAGAGCATCGCGGCGGCGTGATCAGTCTGGAGTTCAGCCGTAACGGCAGCGTCCTGGCCTCCGGCGGTGTGGACGGTTCCACCCTGCTGTGGGATGTCGCCAGCCGTCGCCGCCTGGGCGAACTGGTCGGCCAGCGCGGCGACGTGACGGACCTCACCTTCAACCCCGACGGTCAAAGCCTGGCCTCGTCCGACTCGCAAGGGCTGATCATTTTCTGGAGATTGGAAGATCAGTAGGGGCCCAGCATACCGCTGGCACAAGAGGAGGAGAGCAAACCGTGAGCGACCGATTCACATCAGGTCACGCGCTGCTGATCGGCGTGGGGGGCGACCTGCCGGGCACGGTCGAAGACGCGCGGGGCATCGCCGACGTGCTGCGCGATGCAGAGCGCTGCGCCTATCCGCCGGAGCAGGTGCGCCTGCTCGCCGGCGCCGACGCCAGCCGCGCCAACATCCTGGCCGCTCTCGACGCGCTGGCCCACTCTGCCGACGCCCACTCCACCGTCCTCTTCTACTTCTCCGGCCACGGCTACCGCGTCACCTCGCCCGCCGATCAGGCCCACTATCTGCTCCCCTACGGCTATGACCTGCAAAAGCTCGACCAGACGGCGGTGAGCGGGGCGGAGCTGGCGGAGCGGCTGCGGGCGCTCAAGGCGCGCAAGGTGCTGGTCCTGCTGGACTGCTGTCACGCTGGCGGCGTGGGCCAGGCCAAAGCGCCGGGGCTGGAGCTGGCGAAAGCGCCTTTGCCGGGTGAGGCGCTGGCGCTGCTGGAGGAGGGGCGAGGCGTGGTGCTGGTGGCCTCGTCGCAGGAGGACGAGCTGTCCTATGCCGGGCGGCCCTACAGCGCCTTTACGCTGGCGCTGCTGGAAGCGCTGAGCGGGGTCGGCGTGGCGAAGAAGGACGGCTGGGTGCGGGTGGCGGACCTGGCGCTGCACGCGCGGGAGGTGGTGCCGACGCGGACAAAGGGCAAACAGCACCCCATCCTGCACTTTGAGCATGCTGACAACTTTGCCGTGGCCTACTATGCGGGGGGCGATACCGAGCCGAAGGGGTTGCCGTTCGACGCGGGGGAGGTTGTGATCGAGCTGGCGTCGGGGCCTTCGGCGCAGGCCGGCAAACTCCGCCGCATCCTGCTGCGGCGGCTGAGCTGGGAGCCGGACTTTCTCAACCTCTGCGCCGACCTGGGCGTCGACATCCACTCTCTCCCCGGCGAAACCTACGACCGCAAGGTCCTGGAGCTGGTCACCCGCTTCGATCAGCGAGAACAGTTGAGCAGTATCGTCCAAGTCCTGCGCGACTGGCTGGCCACCGACCCCCAGTGGCGCCGCTACGGCGATGCCCTGCGGCGGGAGTTGGACGAGCTCTAGCGAATCGCGTGTCGCATATCGCTTATCGCTTATCGCTAATTGTCATCCGTCAAGACATCGTTCCGCTTAGCGGCTTTTTCACGGCGCAGAAACCGCCAAGACATCGTGCCAACTCTGGCCAGACACGGCCAGCTATTACTCCCAGGTGCTCTGTCCAACCGACCCGCACCCGGGATAAAGATGGCCCAGCGCTCTCCTTTTGGCGCTCGGGGCAGGGATGTACGGGCTCCTGAAGAGGGAAGGGATGCACCGCCAGTAGCTTCCGCCTGGGAGCATCCGGCGCCCCATCGTAAATCCGAAGCCACGCCTTCTGGTCCGGCTGCAATTCCAGCGTGGCCCACACCCCCTGCCCCACCTCCGCCGTCGGAACCGGCCAGGAGACATTCAACACCCGGATGGTTTTTTCTTTTCCAACCCGCCGGATGAAATGGACTCGCCCGGCATACAACGGGATGCGTCCAGCAGGCATCTGGAAGTCCGGCGGTAACCGGCGAACGGCGACCGCCTGATGCGCTTCCTGGGGAGTGCGGCCATCCATCTGGGGATGGGGGCGTCGGCGATAGGCCTGGAAAAACCCATCCCCCTGCCCATTCACGGCCTCCACGGAACTCAGATCGGTGTCTTGCCAGACGTGGCGGTCATAATCCTGGTGGAAGCGCTCAATGAACGCCTGGCTTTTGGGCTCCCGGATGGCCGAAAAGACTGGTTCGGTTCCGACCATCAGGGCCAGACGCACCAGCCGTCCCAGGACATGAGGGTGGGTCGTTCCGCCGCTAAAGCACCCCTCATTGTCCATCTGGGTGTAGGTCGGGATACCGATGGTCTGAAAGACGTGGACTACGAAGTCCATCGCTTCCTGGGCCCGCCGGTGAGTATATGCCCGCCCCGTTGGGTAGCGGGTGCCGACTTCCAGGGCGTTGAAGCACGCCACCGCCTGACCTCCCCGCAGGTAATGAGGGACGATGTCAATCTGGATCAGGGTATGCGGCCCAATGGTTTGCAGGTGAGGAAGCGGGGAGGTGGGTGAGGCCAGACAGCGAGGACGGGTCATTCCGGCTTCGCGCAAGACCCGCTCAATGGTGCGCGCACTGGGCAGGGGAGAGACCCCTTTCTCTCTCAAACGGGTGCGAATGGCGGAACTCCCGATGTACTTCAATCCCTCCCCGGTCGTTGCCTGGGCTTCCACTTCGCTCCGGCTTTCCCGGATCGCCTGGCGGACCCCTTCGGGAAGGCGGCGGGCCAGCCGTTTGGGGCGTCGGGAACGGCTCTTCAGACCGGCCCACTTCTCTTCTTCGTAGCGTTTTCGCCATTTTCGGACCCAGCGTTCCGAGCGCCCCAAAGCCTGAGCGACTTCGCCCACCTGCCGCCCAGCTCGGAGAAGGTGGATTGCTCGTTGGCGTTCGTGAAGCAGCGGATCGGTATCCATGGGTGACCTCCTGCTCTGCGGATTCTCCCATAGGATACCCGATTTCCGGCACGATGTGGAGGCGGTTTTGTGTTAATGTGCGGAACGATGCGTTGGCGGTCTTTTCGCTTTACCTGGAACGATGTCTTGGCATACGACACATATCGCTTATCGCATATCGTTCAGGACTTGCAGTTGGCGGATAAACTTTGGAATTCGCCACGAATTGGCACGAATTTTATTTCTTTTTATTCGTGTAAATTCGTGCAATTCGTGGCAAAAAAGACCAACTGCGTAACTCCTGTTGTTAAAAGCTAATCGCGTACCGCAAGCCCCATGCGATACGCGATCAGCGATAAGCGATATGCGATGAGCGATAGGCGATCAGCGGTTGCGAATGGCCGCCTGGGCCGCTGCCAGCCGGGCCACAGGCACACGGTAGGGCGAGCAGCTCACATAGTTGAGCCCCACGCGGTGGCAGAAATCGATCGAGTCGGGGTCGCCGCCGTGCTCGCCGCAGATGCCAACCTCTAACTTTGGATTGGCCGCTTTTCCTTCCTGCACACACATGTCAACCAGGCGGCCCACGCCAACCTGGTCGAGCGACTGGAAGGGATTGAAGGGCAAAATCTTGACCGTGATGGGGTTGCCCTCCTCATCCACCTGGCCCGTCCTGACGCCGTCCACATACTGCATCAGGAACTTGCCCTCGGCGTCATCGCGGCTAAAGCCATAGGTCATCTGGGTCAGATCGTTGGTGCCAAAGGAGAAAAAGTCAGCATACTTGGCAATCTCGGAAGCTGTGAGAGCTGCGCGCGGCACCTCGATCATCGTGCCAAAGAGATACTTGAATTCGCCGTCCTGCACGCCTTCCTCGGCCATCACCTGCTTTGCCACCGCCTCCAGCTTGGTCCGCTCCAGCTTGAGCTCGTTGACGTGGCTGACCAGGGGGATCATGACCTCCGGGATGACCTTGATGCCGCGCTTGTGGCAGCGGCAGGCGGCCTGGAAGTAGGCGCGGGTCTGCATCTCGGTCAGGCCCTTGTACATGATGCCAGCGCGGCAGCCGCGCAGGCCCATCATCGGGTTGACCTCCCACATCGCGTTGATCACGCGCAGGATTTTTTCCAGGCGCGCCAGTTCTTCAGGATCCTCACCCGTGCAGCGCAACTGGACGACCCTTTCCAGCGTCTCGTCGCGGCTGGGCAGAAACTCGTGCATCGGCGGGTCGATCAGGCGCATGATGACGGGCAGGCCATCCATCGCCTCAAAGATGCCCTCAAAGTCCTGCTCCTGGATGGGCAGCATCTTGTCCAGCGCGTCCTGGCGCTCCTCGTCCGTCTCGGCCATGATCATGCGCACAACCTGCTGACGGGCAAACGGCTCGAAGAACATGTGCTCGGTACGGCAGAGGCCGATGCCCTGGGCGCCAAAGATGCGCGCCTGGCGGGCGTCCTTTGGATAGTCGGCGTTGGTGCGCACCCCCAGAGTACGCACCTCGTCGGCCCACGTCAGCAGTTTGACCAGTTCGGTCTGCTCCTCGTAGACGACCGCCTTGGTCGGCACGGCGCCCCAAAAGACCTCGCCGGTGCTGCCGTCGATAGAGATCACATCGCCCTCGCGGACGACGCGGCCAGTTTCCCAGACCGTGAACTGTCGGCGCTCCACGTCGACGTGGATGCCAGAGCAACCCACGACGCCGGGCTGGTTGCTGCCGCGAGCGACAACGGCCGCGTGGGAGGTCATGCCGCCGTGCTGGGTCAGCACGCCTTTGGAGGCGAGCATGCCAGGCACGTCCTCCGGCGATGTCTCTGGCCGCACCAGGATCACGGCCTGGCCCTGGTTGCCCAAATCCCTGGCCCTTTTGGCGTCAAAGACCGCCGCGCCAGTGGCAGCGCCGGGCGAGGCATTGAGGCCGCGCGCCAGCAGGTCGCCACGCGCTACCGCCTCCTCCTTGGCCTTGGGGTCGAACATGGGGTGGAGTAACTGATCGACCTCGTGCGGCGAGACGCGCATCAGCGCCTCTTCCTTGGAGATGAGGCCCTCCTCGACCATATCGACGGCGACCTTGACCGAGGCGGCCGCTGTGCGCTTGCCGTTGCGCGTCTGCAGCATCCACAGCTTGCCCCGCTCGACGGTGAACTCGAGGTCCTGCATGTCCCGATAGTAACTTTCCAACTGGCGGGCGATCTGGGAGAACTGCTCATAGATGTCGGGCATCACCTCGCGCAGTTGGGCGATCTTCATCGGCGTGCGGATGCCAGCGACCACGTCCTCGCCCTGGGCGTTTTCCAGGTACTCGCCGTAGAGCTCCTTTGCGCCGGTGGCGGGGTTGCGGGTGAAGGCAACGCCCGTGCCGCTGCGCTCGCCCAGGTTGCCAAAAACCATCGTCTGCACGTTGACGGCGGTGCCCCAATCGTGCGGGATCTTGTTATAGTTGCGATAAGCCACCGCCCGCTCGCCGTTCCACGAGTCAAAGACGGCGCGGATGGCCAGGCGCAGATGCTCGTAGGGATCGCTGGGGAAGGGCCGGCCGAAATGTTGCTGGTAGAGCGCCTTGTACTGGCCGACCAGCTTTTTCATCCCCTCCAGGCTGACCTCGGCATCGCTGGCGACGCTCTCCTCCTGCTTCAGTGCGGTCAGCAGCTTTTCAAAGTGCTCCCGCTCCAGGCCCATGACGATGTCGGAGAACATGGTGATGAAACGGCGGTAGGCATCGTAAGAGAACCACTCGTTCTCCGAGAGGCGAGCCAGCCCCTCGCGAGTCTGGTCGTTGAGGCCCAGGTTGAGCACCGTATCCATCATGCCGGGCATCGAGACGCGCGCGCCAGAGCGCACCGAAACCAGGAGCGGATTGGCGGGGTCGCCAAAGCGCTTGCCCGTCACCTTTTCCAGCTCGGCCATTGCCGCCAGGACCTGTTCCCACATCCCGGCCGGAAACTCGCCCGTGCGCATATAGTCCACGCAGGCCTCGGTGGTGATGATGAAAGCGGGGGGCACGGTGAGGCCAGCGTGGATCATATCGACCAGGCCGGCGCCCTTGCCGCCGAGGATGGTCTTCATCTCGGCCAGCGAGGGGGCGTGGCCCAGCACCTCGGCCAGCTCCTGACGAGCTGAAGCCGCAAGATAAACCCATTTTTTGTCCATTGCTTCCTCCTCAATTGAGCTTTCAGCGATTTTGCCAGCGGAGCATTATACTGTCTTATGGGGCAATGTCAACCTACTTGAAAGGGGGTGTTCGTAGCAAAAGGGCAGCGCGCCCCGCCTTGCCCTGCTCCTGCCGGGTCTGTGACCCGGCGGCCCCCCAGTGGCGAAGGTCCCAGGCCGCGAAATCCGTGAAATCTGTGGCCAAAAACCGGCGGCCCCACTGGCGGGGGTCACAGACCCCCGCCGAGCAAGGGACATCCCACGTCGGTGTTCTGCTACGAACACCCTTCGGGAACCCAACTTGACAATTTTACAACAAAGAGTAAAATAGCATTATCATCTTACGAGGAGGTTTGTGATGCGCAGCGACAAGTTCATCTTCATCGGCGCGAATCGCCGCCGCGACGTGAGCGGTGGTGTGGCGCTGCCTTGTCGCAGTGCGCCTCACGCCCGTTGACCTGAGTCAACAGCCATCAAGGCCGTGAGCGCCAGCGACGCCCACGGCCTTTTTTCTTGCCAAGCGCTATCCCTGGCGAGGCCGTGGGCTCCAGTCCGCGGCCTCGCTCTTTTTGGAGCAGGCCCACAGCAGAAACTCGAGGAGAAAAGAGATGTACGCCAACAACGAAATCGCGCTGCACGTCGCCGGCGTCACCAAGCGTTTCGTCCGCAGCGAGGGCATTCGCTGGCCGTGGAAGCACAACAGCAACGGCCCCAAGCCCGTCGTCGCCGTCGACAACGTCAGTTTCGACGTGGCGCGCGGGGAGGTCTTTGGCATCCTGGGCCCCAACGGCTCGGGCAAATCGACGCTGGTGCGCTGCCTGGCCACTCTCCTCATCCCTGATGAGGGCCAGATCATGATCTTTGGTCATGACGCCCTGCGCGAGGAGATGGCGGTCAAGCGGCTGATCAACCGCGTCTCGGTCGAGGCCTCCTTCTTCAAGAAACTGACGCCGATGGAGAACCTGCTCTACGGCGCGCGTCTCTACGGGCTGGATGCCCGACAAGCACGCAAACAGGTGGTCGAGATCCTGACCCGCCTGGGCCTGAAGAGAGAGGACATCAGCCGGCCGATGGAGGAGATGAGCCGCGGCATGCAGCAAAAGGTCGCCATCGCCCGCGCCTTTCTCACCCAGCCGATCTTGCTGCTGCTGGACGAGCCCACGACGGGCCTCGACCCCCGCTCCAAGCGCGAGGTGCAGGCTTTTGTCGAAGAGCTGCGCGACTGCCATGACGCCACCATCCTGCTGACGACGCACGACATGCAGGAGGCCGATGCCCTCTGCAACCGCGTCGCCATCATCGACGACGGCAAAATCGTGGCGCTGGACACGCCAGCCAACCTCAAGGCCAGCGTCGCCCGCACCAACAGGCACGAGGTAACCCTCGAGGACGTCTTTATGGAACTGACCGGCAAGCGTCTCCAGACGGAGGAGGAGACGGACGAATGAACCGACAGGGAGGACAGACATGGCACAACTGATTCGTGAGTTCCGCGCTTCCTACGCTTTCGTGGAGCGCAATTTCAACCTGGTGCGCCGCTACTGGGGCTGGGAAGTGGTCTGGATGTGCTACTCGATCGCCTCGACCCTCTCCATCACCTACATCGGCGCCGGGATGGAGGCGATCTCGGGCGTGCAGGTCGACACCAACTATCTGATCATGTACCTGCTCATCGGCACGCTGGTCTGGCGCTTTCTGGCCATCGTCTTTGACAACATCAGCGAGATGATCGCCTGGGAACGGTGGGAGGACACGATCGAGTACACCTTCATGGCCCCCATCACTCGCCTCACGCAGATGACGGGGCAGACGGTCTTTGCCGTAGCCTACAGTCTGCTCTCTACCGCCATCTTGCTGGGCATCGTCGCGCTCTTCTTCCACCTGGACCTGAGCCAGGCCAACCTGTTCGGGGCGACGGTGATGCTGCTGGCGGGGAGTCTCTCCTTCATCGGGCTGGGCATCCTGGCCTCGGTGTTGCCGCTGCTCTTTCCTGAGCGCGGCGCGCAGATGACCCACGTCGTCCAGGCGGTCTTTTTGCTGATCTCGGGGGTCTATTACCCGATCGAGGTGCTGCCGCAGTGGATGCAGCCGCTGGCGCGCGTCTCTCCGGCGACGTTCGTGCTGCAGGGCATGCGCGCGACGATCCTGGAAGGCGCGCCCACCCGCTCGCTGTGGCCCCACCTGTGGCCGCTGCTGGTCGCCGGGCTGGTCACGCTGCCGCTGGGCCTGTACATCTTCCGCCTGGGCGAGCGGTATGCCAAGCGGACAGGGAAGCTCAAGCGCAATGGGTAGAGGGACACGGATTACAGGCCCTCCCGCAGACTTGCCTGCGGGAGGGCCTGCCGACAATGCACTCCTGCTTCGCCGGTTGACATCCGCGAAATCTGCGGTAGAATACGCACAGGTTTGTGGGGCTGTAGCTCAGCCGGGAGAGCGCTACAATCGCACTGTAGAGGCCAGGGGTTCGAATCCCCTCAGCTCCACCATCGACCGCACGAGGGCCCGTGGCGCAGTTGGGAGCGCGTCTCAATGGCATTGAGAAGGCCGAGGGTTCGAGTCCCTCCGGGTCCACAGCGTCCAGAACGCCCCTTCGCCCTCTGGTGAAGGGGCGTTCTGTAAGGAGAGCAGCCTTGTCCACGGACCGTCTGGGGGATGCGCCCCACCAAGAGTTCTCTATCCGCATCCACGAGGCCATCACGTGGGATAACATTCAGCGCTTTCTGCCTCCTCCCGGCGGACGCATCCTCGATGCTGGTGGCGGCAGCGGGCGCTGGGCTGTGCGGCTGGCGCGCATGGGCTACCACGTCACTCTCACCGACATCTCGGCCAGCGCGCTGGAGACAGCACGGCGGCACCTCAGCGCTAAAGGGTTGCTCGACCGCGTGATCATCGAGCAGATGGACATCCGCGACTTGGGCGATCTGGCCTCCGATTCCTTCCACCTGGCCCTGGCCTACGACGTCCTTTCCTGTTGCGGCGATCCCCAGCAGGCCATCAGTGAGATGGCGCGGGTGACCCGGCCCGGCGGTCACGTCATCGTCTCGGTCGAAAGCCGCTTTGCTGCTGTACAGGCCATCGCTGCCGGCGATTGGGAGCGGGCCGAGCAGATCCTCGCCACCGGACAGGCCGAGACAGAGCAGACATCCCCCTCCGCCCAACCCACCCGCTTCTTCAGCATCGCAGAGATCAAGGGCTATTTCGAGCAACACAATCTCGAAATCGTGCGCGTCGTCGGGCGCCCGGTCTTTGCCGGGCGGCTGCCGCCAGAGGTGCAGCGCAAAATCCTCCAGCAGCCGCAGGCCCTCGAACGGCTGATCCGCCTGGAAACGCGCTACGCCAGCGATCCCGGCTGGGCTGGAGCAGCTCCCTATTTCGAGATGGTCGGGCTGAAAAAAGAAGAAAGCAGCGTCAAACTGTTTCGCAAGGTGTGGTCCGTATGAACCAACTGGGGGACGGTATCTTTCACCTGCGCGGCGGCTCCAACATGGGGCTGGTCGTGCGCCAGGGCAAGGGGCTGCTGATCGACGCCGGGCTGGACAAAGACGCAGCACGGCAGGCGCTGCGCGCCGTCGACACGCTGGGGATCGCGCTGGAGGGAGTCCTGCTCACCCACGCCCACGCCGACCATTTCGGCGGCGCTCATTTTCTTCAACAACGGACGAGTGCGCCCTTCTACGCCCCCGCGCTGGAAGCGGCAATGATGACCCACCCGATCATGGAACCGCTCTTTCTCTTTGCCGGCGCCGCGCCCATCCGTGAGCTGCGTCACAAGTTCACCCTGGCCCAGCCGTGCCGCATCGACGCCACCATGGGCCCCGGTCCCCTCTCGATCGGCCCCTTCCAGGTCGAGATCGTCAGCCTGCCCGGCCACGCCCTCGAACAGGTCGGCGTCGCCGCAGATGACGTGCTCTTTTGCGCCGACGCCGTCTTTCCCGCCGAGACGCTGGAAAAGCACAGGGTGACCTTTTGCGTCGACCTGGACGAGACCATCGCCACGCTGGAGCGGCTGCCCGAGCTGCCCTACCGCTGCTTTGCCCCCGGTCACGGGCCGGCCTACAGCGCCGGGGAAGAGATCGCGGCGGCCTGCGCGGCCAACCGCGAACGATTGGAGGAGATTCGCGCCCGCATCCTGGCCGCGCTGGAGACGCCGCAGGAGACTTCCGATCTGGTTGCCCACATCTGCCAGCACCTGGGACTGCGCCTGGGCAATGCGGTGAGCTACTTTCTCACGCGGGCGACCATCCTGGCGGCGCTCTCCTCGCTCGAGCGGGCCGGCCAGGTCTGCGCCGTGGTCGAAGTGAACCGTCTGCGCTGGCAGCGGGCCCAGGCAAGCCCTGACCCGGCCTGAAGCCTGGAACTCACCCGCCAGCCACCGGCGAGAAAAGGGCCACACGGTCGCCGTCACACAGGCGGTAATCCTCGTCCTGCTGGCAGTTGTTGACGATCGCCGTCTTGACCTCGCTGGCCGGCACCCCCAACTGGCGCAGCAGATCGGCCACTGTGGACCCCTCGGCCATCTGCACCTGCAACGGTTCGCCGACGCCGAGGCCGGGGCTGTATTTGCGCAGTGTGGCGTACAGATACACCTGGATCTCGATCATCGTATCTTTCCGAACTCTTGTCACGCCTCATCCGGCTGGCGCACCGGCGCCACGGCGGCGCGCCCTCCCTGTTCTGTGTCCAGCAAAGTGGGGGCACGGCATGCCGTGCCCCCACACTCGGCAGGGGTGAGGTTAGAAATCCCAGACCTTGTCCAGCGCCTCGTCGGGCACATCCCAGACGTGGTTGTGCGGCGGCAGAGGCTCGTAGCGCATAAACTCCGGCGGGCGGTCGTGCGCCGAAGTGAAGCCCGCCGCCTGGTCGAAGGCCCGCTCTTTCTTGAGGATCTCGGCGCCGATGCGGGTCGCGTCGTCGGCGGTCCAGTGGGTGCCGAACACGCCGGCGCAGCTCTCGATCATCCCCTCAAAGCCCTCGGCAATGTCCAGGATGGCGAAGGCGATGAACAGGCAGTAGCCGCTGGAGTCGATGAAAGCAGTGGCAATCTGGAAATTGCGCGACAGCTCGGCCTTGCCCTCCGGGGTCAGAGGATCGGCCTTGCCGCTGACGCCCAGGATCTCGGGGGCAATGGTGTAGCCGATGGTGTGGTCGGCGCCCTGCGGGTTGGTGATGTAGGTCACGCCGATGCCCTTGACGGCGCGAGGCTCATAGGCGGGCATGTTCTGGCCCTTGACCCCCGGCACGCGGACAACGCCCAGCGCCTTGCCGGTGAAGGCCGCGCCCTGGCCGAGGATGCGGCCCAGGGGCGTGCCCTTGCCGATCTCGTGCAGCAGCTCGATAGCCTTCTGGCCATCGCCAAACTCGGCCAGGCCACCCTCCATCGCCACGGCGATCGTCCCGCCCGCCTCGATGGTGTCCAGGCCATACTCGTTGCACAGGCGGATCAGCTCGCCAGTCACGTCCAGGCTGTTGATGCCGCAGTTGGCGCCGAAGGCCCAGATGGACTCGTACTCCTGGCAGGAGACGTGTTCCGTGCCGTCGGGCTTGTACCAGGTGTTGGAGCACTGGATGATACAGCCGGGGCTACAGGCGTGGTTGTAGGTCTCCTTGCCCAGGCGCTGCTTGACGCCCTCGAAGAACGCCTCGCCAGAGATCTTGGGCGCGTCCTCGAAAAAGCCGCTGGAAAAGTTGCGCGTGGGCAGGCCGCCGGCCTCGTTGAGGATGTTGATCAGCACCGCCGTGCCGTAGGTATTGAGCGCCCCCTGCGGCTTGGTGATAGCGTGGCTGCGCAACGCCTCGGTCAGCTTCTTGCGTCCGCGGTCGAACAGCTCCTTGTCGGCGATCTCGACGCCGGGCGCGCCCTTGTCATCGACCACGATGGCCTTGAGGCCCTTGGAACCCATCACCGCGCCCAGGCCGCCGCGCCCCGAATAGCGGCTGGCGCGGTCGCTCAGGTCGTTGAAGCAGACGCCGGCCATGGCCATCTTCATCTCGCCAGCCGGGCCGATGCAGCACACCCCGACTTTGCCGTACCTGCCGATCAGAGCGTCGGTGGTGGCGTAGGCGCCCTTGCCCACCAGGTCGCCTGCCGGCACCAGCCGGGCACCTTTCTGGTCGATCTCCAGCACGTACCAGCCGCCATCCCTGGGCTGGCCTTCGACGATGATGGCCTTGATGCCCAGCTTGGCCAGCATGGGGCTGAACTTGGTGCCGGCGTTGGACTCTTTGATCGTGCCGGTCAGCGGCGACTTGCCGCCGACGGAGATGCGCGAGCTGGTCGGCGCCGCCGTGCCGGTGACCATACCGGGGGCAAAGACCAGTTTGTTGTTCGGCCCCAAGGGATGGCAGGTCGGCTCGACCTCGTCAAAGACAATAGAGGACGTGAGTCCCCGCCCGCCGAGAAAACGGTACGCTTCGGGCACGTCTTCGTAGGCCGTCGTCAGGGTGGTCATGTTGACACGCAGGATCTTGCTCATCGTCATACACCTCCTTATATGGTTCAAGCGTTCTGTGCATCGATAGATCAGGTGAAAAACCGCTCGCTACCTCTGTTGTCGCTCACCTCCTCTCGATCACAACAAAAAAGGAGACCCTTGATCTGGCCGGAGCGCCAGAGTCAGGCTCTCCTTTCCGCGCTGGGAGGCACAGCCGTTTCCCGCTGTACCCTGTCGGCTATGGCGCATGGGCGAACCGGTAGCAACCATAGCTCGGAGACCATATGACGGTGTCAAAGTTACGAGGCGAGCATATTTTACCTCGATTTCCGCCGGGGCGCAAATCTACGGACAGCGCACCATATCCTGCGCCCACAGACAGTCGGCGCAGGAGGGAACGTTGCCCCAGCAATCTTCATTGTCCTCGGCGTAGGTGCAGGCCAGCCCGCAGTCCACACAGGACGGGAAGCGCATATCGCGCACCCTGGCGCGGAAAGAGATGTACTCATCCGAGGTCCAGATCTCGGCCAGGGACTGCTCGGGCACGCGGCCCAGCACATAGCGGCTGACCTCTTTGCGTCGGCCATAGATGTAGTAGGGGTAGGAGTGCATCAGCGCGTAGCAGGGGCTCACGCCGCCGTCCCAGCCGATGACCACAGCGTGTTCTTCGACAAAGCGGCAGCGCTGCCAGGCGCCCCACTTCATCCGCGGCAGCTTGACCGCACCCCACAACACCAGGTCGCCGCCCCGCACCGGCCAGCCGCCGGGCAGCGGCAGCGGCGCGTCGCGGTCGTAGAGGATCTCGTCAGCCATCTCCGGCGTGTGCGGCAACAGGTTGCTGACCAGCACGAACGCAGCCCCCAGGTCACTGGCCACCTCCGGCAGTCGACTCAGCCACTCCAGGTTGCTGCGCATGGCGACAAACTCCAGCCCGATTTGGGGCAGCGAACGCCCGCGCTGTTTCGCCAGCTCGCGCAAGGCGCGCAGGTTGTCCAGCACCCGCTCGACCCCGCGCTCCACCCGCGCCTGGTCGTAGGCCTGCAGGTGAACGGTGTCCAGCGACACAACCACCATATCCAGATGGGCGTCCAGCAACCGTTTGGCCATGGCGCGGTCGAGCAGCAGGCCGTTGGTGGTGAGGGTCATACCCACCTGCAGTTCCGCCGCCAGGGCCAGCATGTCGGGGAAGCGAGGATGGAGCAGGGGTTCACCATAGCCGCCGAAGGTGAGCCGCCGGAGGGCGGGGAAGGCGCGCAGGCCCTCGATCACGGCCTGGAAAGTCTCCCAGCTCATCTCGCCGGGGGCGTCGCGCCACACCTGACGCACACACATGGCGCAGTTCAAGTTGCAACGGGCGGTCACCTCGATGTAGGCGCGGCGGGCGTCGGGCCGGGCAAAGTGCAAAGTCAGCCCGTCCTCGCCCGGCTCCAACACCAGCTCCTGCCCTTCCGCCAGGCCGTGCCGCTGCCGATAGGCCGCCGGCAGGGCGATGAGGCCATCTTTGCCAACCGTGATGCGGGCCACAGGAGTCCTCCCCCTATTCCCGTTCCGGCCAGTCCAGCATCGTCACCGACACCCGCGAGCCGGCCGGCAGATGGTCCACATCCTCCGGGATGACCGCCAACCCCTGCGCCCGCACCATCGAGAGCAGGATGCCCGAACCCTGGTCGCCGGTCAGCCGGGCGACATAGCCCTCTTCGCCTCGCTCGACCGTCACCCGCAGGTAATGGCGGCGGTCGTCTTTGCGCCGCACCTCGTCCAGGAGCACCGCCTCTACCGTCGGCTTGTCCAGGCGGGTCTTGCCCAGCATCTTGAGGATCGCCGGGCGGGCGAACAGCTCGAAGGCGACCATGGCCGAGACCGGATTGCCCGGCAGGCCCAGCAGGGGCACGCCGCGCAGGTGACCAAAGGCCAGCGGCTTGCCCGGCTTCATGCGCACCCGCCAGAAGGTCATCTCCCCCTCGGCGGCCAGCACCTTCTTGACCACGTCGAAATCGCCCACCGAGACGCCGCCGGAGGTGAGGAAGAGATCGGCCCCCGCTTCCAGCCCGGTGCGGATGCGGGCCGTCAGTTCGGCTGCGTCGTCGCGGGCGATGCCCAGCAGAAGGGGGATGCCGCCGTAGCGGAGCACCTGGGCAGCGTTGGAGTAGGAGTTGGCGTTGCGGATCTTGCCCGGCTGCCAGGGGGCGTCGATCTCGATCACCTCGTCGCCGGTGGCCAGGATAGCCACACGCGGGCGGCGGTGGACCCACGCTTCTGGGTGGCCGAGAGCGGCCAGCATCCCCACCTCCTGCGGGCGGATCTCGCTGCCCCGTGGCAAGACGAGCGCGCCCTTCTGCACATCTTCGCCGGCCTGGCGGACGTTCTGGCCCGTCGTCACGCCTTTGAAGATGAGCACCCCTTCCCCGTCCGCCGCCGTGTCCTCGAACTGGACGACGGCGTCGGCGCCGGGCGGAATGGGCGCGCCGGTCATGATGCGGATGGCCGTGCCGGGCGTGACAGCCACGTCGCTGGTGTAGCCGGCGGCCAGGTCATGGACCACGCGCAGGCGCACCGGGCGTTCGGGGCTGGCCGCGGCGGTGTCGGCGGCGCGCACGGCGTAGCCGTCCATGGCCGTGTTGGCCAGGGGCGGGATGTCCATATCGGCATAGACATCCTCGGCCAGCACGCGACCCAGCGTCTCCAGCAGCGGCACGCGTTCCGCTTCCAGCGGCTGGAAAGACGCCAGCACCCTCTCTAATGCCTCTTCCACGCTCAACATCGGATACAGTTCTCCCATTCTCCCACTCCCGATTGGAAGCTGTCCCCCCGCGCCGCAGGAACCCGGCAGTCATCCAGATCTCGGCCTGGCGCAGATGAAGCGGCACCCGTAGCGCTGGGCGGGTTGAACGCCCCCGTCGGCCCCCAAGTATACAGGTTTTGCCAAAAGTTGCCAAAGCGACGCGGCAGGTTATGGTGGAGCAGCAAGCCCAGGCGTTCCATGTACCTGCACCGCGCCCCATCGGCGTGTCATTCTGAGCGACCGAAGGGAGCGAAGAATCCCGTTGCAACGGCTGGAATCTCTAGTCGTACCAGCCCTCGCTCAGGTCCTGGCATGTCATTCTGAGCGACCGAAGGGAGCGAAGAATCCCGTTGCAATGGCTGGAATCTCCAGTCGCACCAGCCCTCACTCAGGCCCTGGCATGTCATTCTGAGCGACCGAAGGGAGCGAAGAATCCCGTTGCAACGGCTGGAATCTCCAGTCGCACCAGCCCTCACTCAGGCCCTGGCATGTCATTCTGAGCGACCGAAGGGAGCGAAGAATCCCGTTGCAACGGCTGGAATCTCCAGTCGTACCACCCCTCACTCAGGCCCTCGCATGTCATTCTGAGCGACCGAAGGGAGCGAAGAATCCCGTTGCAACGGCTGGAATCTCCAGTCGTACCACCCCTCACTCAGGCCCTGGCATGTCATTCTGAGCGACCGAAGGGAGCGAAGAATCCCGTTGCAACGGCTGGAATCTCCAGTCGCACCAGCCCTCACTCAGGCCCTGGCATGTCATTCTGAGCGACCGAAGGGAGCGAAGAATCCCGTTGCAACGGCTGGAATCTCCAGTCGCACCAGCCCTCACTCAGGCCC